>ERZ778021.1035-NODE-1035-length-37483-cov-5.946484_pt1 | contig 37483 bp, 25 predicted proteins | sample MGYA00375751_ERZ778021 | MGnify/ENA primary metagenome ERZ778021 (study PRJEB29350, sample SAMN05389814) | bioreactor metagenome | isolation source: Thiocyanate stock bioreactor | place: South Africa: University of Cape Town | collected 2013-08-29 ... | reverse complement strand
GAGGGCGGCTCCGTCGGCATCGTCCATCCGCTCGAACTGGACGACGCGACGCTGCAAGCCTGGCGGACCCACTTCGCCGACTACGAGGTCGAGTCCCCCTTCCCGCAACTGGAACGTCCCGTGGTGCGCGTGCCCGACGACCGGCGCGACGAGAAGCTCTCCAAGGCGTTCACCGGGACGTCCCTCAACGCCATGACCTTCCGCGGCCGGGCCGAGAAGCTGGGCTGGGTGCGCGGGTCGGTCACCGACGGCGGCGGCGTCGACTCCTATCGCAAGGTCTTCGCGACGGCCGAGGCGTTCGTGGGCGTCGACGGCATGTACATGGGGATCGGGATGGACGACTCCATCCAGCTCGGCGACTTCTACTTCGTGAAGGCCGGGGCGGTGGACGTCGGCAGCTACGTCTACGACAACCCGAGCGACGAGAAGGACGACCGCCTGATCGCCTTCGGCGACGTCCCGCCGGTCGTCTACTCCGAGGCCCTGGGGGACCTCAAGCGCATCGCCGGTCAGGCCGGGGCCGACGAGGCAGGCGAGCCGAAGGGCTGAGCGACGAGCCGCGCCGTCGCCGTCGCGACCGCCTCCTGGGCCGCGGCCAGCCGGACGACGTGGTACGCGCGCAACAGGTCGCGCGCGGCGAGGCCGGGATCGACGTCCTCGCCCCGGCGCTGCCGTTCCAGGTGCTCGACCGCGCGGGCGACGGCCCGGGCGCAGGTCGCCAGCCCCAGCGCCTCGGCCCGGTCGGCCAGCCCGCGCAGGGCGGCGATCGGCCGGAACGCGGCCAGCCCCCCCTCCCCCGCGGCCTCCAGGTGCGAGGCCATCGCCCCCAGCAGCATCCCCAGCCGCGTCGACGACGGGACGGTCGCCTCGCCCTCGTCGACGTCGTCTCCCTCGTCGTCGGCCTCGACCGTCGCGCCCCCCTCCGCCGATCGCGAGACCGCGGCGCGGGGCGCGGAGTCCAGGGTCGGGTTGAAGACGCCTTTCGCGCCGTGCAGCGCGATCGGCTCGACGGCCAGGCGGCCGTCGCCGAGGCGGAGGACGCCCAGCACGGAATCGACGGCCGCCGGGTCGTAGTTCTCCAGCGCCTCGACGGCCTTCGGAACCTCGGGGTCGTGCCGGAGGACGAGCGGGATCGCCCGGCCGTCGGCGTCGAAGACGATCCGCGTCAATTCCTGGCGGACCGGGTCGAATTCCGCAGGCCCCCACGCCGAGGGCGCGAGGAGGACCAGCTCGTCCTGCTCGTTGCGGTCGCGGAAGCCGCCGCCGAACAGGAGCCGGGCCCGTTCCGCCAGGTCGGACCAGGCGACGACCCGCCCCGGGACCGAGCGCGGGTCGGCCGGGCCGATCGGGAACGCCCGCGTGCCCGGGCGGCCCGACAGCCGGCCCAGGCGATTGCGGTAGGCGCCGGAGAGCCGCAAGGCGTGGCGGACGGCCGCGGCGGGCGAGGCCACGCCCATCCAGGGGCCCTCGGCGTGGTAGCGCTGCGCCGGGTCGACCCCGCCCGTGGTCAGCGGCCGGGCCTCGGTCCAGGTGGCCCAACGGTTCGCCGAGCGATCCCAGAAGACGACGGTGAGGCCCGCGTAGCCGCTCGGCGACCGCCACCGCCGCGCGCCCATGCCCACGACCTCGACGTCGCCGACCGGCTCGTACGAAGTGCGGTGCTCGCCGATGAGCGTGTGGTCCGGGCGGGTCCGGATCGCGTGGGCCAGCGCCTCGACGTGCGCGGCGCGGGCGAGCAGCCCGGCCGCGTCGGCCTGCGCGGCGCGGGCCAGGCCCTGCTCCACGGCGTCGGCCAGCGAGCGCAACGAGCGCTCCAGGCGCGGCAGGTCGACGCCGTGGGCCGAGACGGCCAGCGTGCGCAGGCGCTCGGCCGCGGCGCGCGACGGCCGGGAGACGCCGAGGGCGACCATCTGCCGCGTGACGTCGGCGACCGCATCCAGAACCTCCGCGCGGGTCCGAGGCGCGTCGGCAGAGGCCCCGCGCGCGGGCTCCGGCTCCTCCAGCGTCCTCCCGCCCCTCGCCGTCTGGAACGCCAGGATCGCTGCGACCTTGTGCTCGCACGCGTCGGCCGCGTGGCACGAGCAGACCATCCCCGCCGGCCCGCCGCCGGGCATCCAGCGGCATGTGACGTTGCGCGTCGGGAGCCGCGCGACGACCGCGCCGGCCTCCTCGAACTCCACCGGCAGCCCGCGCGCCAGGGCCAGCGTCATCCGGCCCACCAGCGCCTTGCCCGCCCACTTCGCCAGGACCTCGTCGCCGACGGCGAGGATCTCCTCGGCGGCCGAGGGCGATGGGGCAGGTTCGGCCGCCGCCTCGTCGCCTGCGGGGCTCGCCGGCTCGCCCGCGGGGGCGGACTCGCGGAGGAAGATCAGCGCGGCCAGGACGTGCCGGCAGGCCCCGTCGGCGGGGCACGAGCAGATGGAGCGCGAGGGGGTGGGGTCGACCGCGACGACGGCGTCGCCGACCTCCACGCGCAGGCGTTCGCCGTCGGGCCCGAGGATCGTGGGTTGGGTCGATTCCAGGTCCTTGCGGGCGCGGCGCACCAGGCCCTTGTTGGCGAGGGCGGCGAACGCGTCGTCGTCGAAGGACGCCAGGGCGGCCCGCAGCCGCGTCAGGAGATCGCCCGCGCCATCCATTCGGCCAGCCTCCTCGGGGTCAGCGCCGCGACCTCGGCGCCGACGGCGGCGCACGCCTCGGCCGTGGCCCGATCGTAGACGGGGTTCGCCTCAGCATCCAGGGCCGCCAGGCCGAAGACCCGGGCCCCGGACTCGCGCAGCCGCTTCACGGTCGCGATCAACGGCCCCGGCGGCCCCCCCTCGTAGAAGTCCGTGACCAGCACGACGATCGTCCGCGTGGGCGAGACGACCAGGCCCTCGCAGTACGCCAGCGCCCTGGCGATGTCGGTCCCGCCGCCGAGTTGGACGCTCATCAGCACGGCGGCCGGGTCGTCCGCGTGCTCGGTCAGGTCGACGACCGCGGTGTCGAACGCCACCAGGCTGACCCGCACCGCCGGCAGGCCCTTGAAGATGCCGGCCATCACGGCGCTGTGGATCACGGAGTCCATCATGGAGCCGCTGCAATCCACGGCCATGATGATGTGCCAGGGGATGTGGTGCTCCACCCGCGACCAGAAGTGGAGCGTGCGGACGACCAGGCGACGGCGGTCGCGGTCGTAGTGCTTCAGGTTCGCCCGGATGGTCCCGCGCCAGTCCAGGTTGCGGGCGATCTTCAGCGGGCTCCGCTTGCGACGGTTCAGCCGGCCCCAGAACGCCTGGCGCACGTCCTTCGCCAGCTTGCGCCGCAGGTCTTCCACGACCTCGCGGATCAGCTGGCGGGCCACCTCCAGGACCTTCGGGGCCATCAGGTGGCGGAACGAGAGGACGGCCTTGAGCAGGTCGTAGCTGGGCTCCAGCTTGCGGAGGGTCTCCTCGTCGGTGACCAGCTCCGTCATGCCGTACCGCTCCAGCGCGTGCTTCTCGACGACCTCCACCGTCTCGCGCGGGAACAGCTCGCGGACGTCCTTGAGCCAGTCCGGCACGGCCAGGACGCTCGACTCGCAGCCCCCGGAGCGCTCGCCGCGGACGCCCCGGCCGGCGTACTCGCGGCCGTAGAGGAAGTCGAGCGCGCGGTCCATCCGCGCGTGCCGGCCTCCCTCGGGCCCGTCGCCGCCCCCGCAGCCGCCGAGCCGACGCTCGGAGAACCGGCCGAGGACGAGCCGCCATCGCAGTTGCGCCCGCCGGTCCGCGTCGTCAGCCACCGTAGTCCTCCAGGGCGTCGCGCGCCATGACCTCGCGGACGTGGCGCTCGATCTCCAGGCCCCGCAGCAGGTCGGATTCCTCGAAGCCGTCGAGCGCGACGAGGCTCGTGGCCGCCGCGCCGGCGAGCCCGGCCGCCGCCTCGGCCACGCGGTCGCACTCGCGCGGGGTCAGGTCCGCGAACGCCAGCCGCAGGTCGGGGAGGATGCGGATGAAGGCGTCCTCGTCCCACGCCCCGAGCTGTTCGTGGAGCGCGGCCAGCAGCTCCGGCACGGCCCACAGGGCGCTCCTCGCGGTGCGGAGCAGGCCGCGGAGGAACGCCGCCCCCTCTCCCTGCGGACGCGTGCTGACGAGGTGCCCGCGGAACCGCTCGGCCAGGTCCGACGGGTCGATCCGGCCGTCGGCGAACAGCAGGCCCAGGGCCCCGCCGCGCAGGGCGGCCGAGGCGTCCGGGACCTCCGCCAGGTCGCGGAGGCGGGCCCATCGCAGCTCGCGACGGTCGGCGCGGTCGCCCAGCGTGAGGGCCACCTGTTGCAGGGACAGGAGCGAATCCAGGACGCCCATCTCCTCGGACTCCGCGGTCCCGGCGAGCGTCGGGATCAGGTAGCAGGCCCGGTCGTAGCCGACCGACGCCAGGTCTTCCGGGCCGCTCAGGTGGTGGGCCTCCAGCGGCTCGCGCGAGACGTGCAGCACCAGCAGTTGTTCGGCGGCCCCGACCAGCGAGGGGAACGACGCGTCCTCCGCGACCAGACGCCCCGTGCGCTCGATCAGGCTTTGGGAGTGCCGATGCAGGCCCATCCGGCACGCCTCGACGACCAGCCGGGCGGCGAGGTCGGAGCGCCTCCCCTGCCCCTGGCTCTCCGCCTCGGCGAACCGCTCCAGCAGCACGTTCGCCGCCGCCTCGTCGAGCGTCGAGCCGTACGGGGCGCGATCGATCAGCGACGATTCCACCTGCGGCGACCAGCGGTGTTTCCACACCTCCTGGACGCGCTCCAGGTGCTCGCCGGTGACGTAGTCGGGCCCGGCGACGAACTCGGCGAACGGGACGTCCAGGAACCGCAGCCGGTGGAAGAAGCGGCTGGTCTCGCGGGCCCGCGCCTTGCGATAGATGTCGAGCGCGACCTCGCGGGCGTCGATGCGGCCGAGGTCCATCTTGAGGCGGGCGGCCGTGTCGCGGAAGTCGCGGACGATGGGGGCGACGCCGGCCTCGGGGGGCACGTCGCCGATGCGGTCGCCGGCCATCAGCTTCCGGGCGATCGCCAGGACGGCCACGCCCTCGACGTCGTCCGAGCCCTTGATGAAGACCGACCGGATCCCGTCGAGCATGTCCTCGCGCGACGGCCGCGCATGCCCTCGCATCGCGGCCAGCCGCCGGGCGTGCTCCAGCGCGGCGATCTCGTCGGCGACCGACGTCCCGATCCGCCGCTTGCGGCACTCGCGGGCCGTCTCGACGACCATCGCGGCCGGATCCTGGCCGTCCCACGAGCGCTGGTAGAAGCCCGGGGCCGGCATCCCGCTGGCGTAGCCGTTGAGGCGGTCGAGCTGTTCGAACCCGTACCGCACCAGGACCACGAGGGCGTCGGCCGGGTCCGCCGACACCGCCGCGGGCATGGCGGGAAGCGTCTCGGCCAGGGCGACGGTGTGGAACCCGCCCGTGACGACCACGACCCGGCCGGCCTCCTCCGCGACGGCCGCGGCCATGGCGGCCTCGCGGGCGAGCGTCCCGTCGGCGGCGAGCGCGTCCGGCCCGCAGTCGCGGCGGGCCAGGGCGCAGTAGGCGAGGACGTCGCGGAAGAACCTCGACGGCTCGCGGAGGTCGCCGTCGACCTCGTACAGGTGGTCCCACAGGTCGTCCGGGTCGCGGGCGCCGACGCGGCGGCAGGTCTCCCACAGGAGGGCGCTGTGGGAGAAGCGGCGCTCGTCTTGCAGGCTCTGGGCGCGGGCGTCGCCGTCGTCGCGGCCGGCGAGGATCATTTCGGGGTAGGTCAGGTCGATGAACCGGGCCCGCGCGCCGACCTCGGCCGCGGCGCGGATCGCCGCCAGCTCGGGCGAGTAGTCGCAGAGCGGGTAATAGGCCCCGTGGCGGAGGACGTCGCCGTCGGCGCGCCGGACGAAGGTCGTGTAGATCGCAACGGGCGTCCGCGTCTTCGGGTGCGTCAGCAGCGGGATCAGCGGCGTGGCGTCGCGCGGGCCCTCGATCAGCACGGCGTCGGGCCGGACGTCGCGGACCAGCCGCTCGACCTGGCGGGCGCAGGCCGGGCTGTGGTGCCGGACGGGGACGTAGACGACGCGGGCCGACGGGTCGAAGTCGGGGATCAGGGGAGGCCCTTGCGGGCCTCCAGCAGCTCGGTCCACAGGCCCCCCTCCTTCTGGCTGCGCTGCTTGACGACCACGTCGAAGTAGTGGCGGAGCTTCTTCAGGTCGTCGGGGTTGTCCTTGAGCACGGCCCCGCCCAGGTGGCGGGCGACGTGGCCGGGGCGCAAATCCCCCTCGCCGTAGTAGTAGGCGTCCAGCCCGGCCGCCATGCCGACCGACACGGCCTCGGCCGTGGACATGACGGTGCTGGGCCGGTCGATCTGCACGCCCTCGCGGGTGACGCCCTCGCGCAGGTCGTGGAAGACGGTGACGAGGAGCTCGACGACGTCGCGGTCGACCTTCGCCGGCGCGGACGCCTCGCGCAGCAGGCGGTCGCACTCGCGGGCGACGAGGTCGACCTCCTGGCGCAGCTCGCGGATCGCGTGGACGGTCTCGAAGTTGAACCGCCGCTTCAGGGCGCTGGACATCTCGTGGACGCCGCGGTCGCGGGTGTTCGCCGTGGCGATGACGTTGAAGCCGGGCCGGGCGTTCCGGATGCGGTCGGGCCCGTCCAGCTCGGGGACGACCATGACCTTCTCGGAGAGGATGCTGACCAGCGTGTCCTGGATCTCCGGCGGGCAGCGGGTGATCTCCTCGAACCGCACGACGAGCCCGTCGCGCATCGCGACGTACAGCGGCGACGCCACCAGGGCGCGGGGGGTCGGGCCCTCGGCGAGCAGCAGGGCGTAGTTCCAGGAATACTTGATGTGATCCTCGGTGGTCCCCGCCGTCCCCTGGATGGTGTGGGCCGACGTTCCGGAGATCGCCGCGGCCAGCAGCTCCGAGAGCATCGACTTCGCCGTCCCCGGCTCGCCCACGAGCATCAGGCCGCGGTTGCTGCTGAGGCTGACGATCGCGCGCTCGACCATCACGTCGTCGCCGAAATACTTGCGGCGCACGCCCGCCTCGCGCGAGCCGCAGATGAAGTCGCGCACGGCCCGGGGCGAGAGCCGCCAGCCGGGGGGCTTCGGGCCGGAGTCGGCCGCCGCCAGCGTCGCCAGTTCGTCGACGTACTGGGCCTCGGCCGGGGGCCGCAGGACGTCGCCCGTCGGCGGGGGCGGCGGGGCATCGGCCGCCGCGGCCCGCGGTTTCTTCGCCATGCTCGCGCCTCCCCCTCGTTCAATCGTCGTCGTCTTCGTCGACGCCGGCGGCCCATTCCGGGTACGGGATCGCCGACCCCTTCATCGCCCGCCAGAGGATCCGGTTGAGGACGTCCTCCGGGGCCTTGTCGACCTCGCGGAAGTTGAGCTGCGCGGAGGCCAGGGCGTCTTCCTTGAGCGCCTCGTCGAGCATCGCCTTCGGGTCGGGGTTCATCTGGTCGAGCGGGACGCGGTTGGCGACCGCCGCGAACGGCGCGAGGTCCGGCTCGTCGGCGAAGCAGTCGAACATCGGCGTCGCACTCGCGTCGAACTGGTTCATCGGCGGCAGGCCGAGGATCTGCTCGATGGTCCGGATGACGCTGGTGGTGTTGTATTGCGTGCTCACCACGGCGTTGCGCCTGGCGTAGGGGCTGATGCAATAGGCCGTCGTGCGATAGCCGCTGACGTGGTCCCAGCCCGCCTGGGGGTCGTCCTCGATCGCGAAGACGGCCATCTCGGGCCAGAAGCGGGAGTGGCTGAGGGCCTCGACGATCCGCCCGAACGCCAGGTCGTTGTCGGCCATGCACGCCGCGGGCGTGGGGCTGCCGGGGCTCGTGCCGCTGGTGTGGTCGTTGGGCAGGCAGATGATGACCAGGTTCGGGTACTCGCCCTTCGCCTCGAACTCCTTCAGATCGCGGATGATGAAGTCGGCGCGGAACTGGTCGGGGACCGCCATCTCCCAGCCGACGTACCCGACGGGCGAGAAGGGCCGGATCGACTCGACCGACGGCTCGCTCTCGAAGATCACGTCCTGGGACTCGCCCTTCCAGGCGCGGTAGCAGGCGAGGAAGTCGGGCGAGCCCTTCTTCTCGGGGTCGCGCCAGCGGACCTTCGGGCCCATGAACTCGCCGTAGTTGCGGATGGTCTTCTTGTGGGCGACGGCGTTGTCCCACAGGAAGCCGGCGGGGGAGTACGCCAGGGCGTCCTTGTCGTCCTCGCCCATGCCGTCCGGGTAGCTGCGGGGGAAGCCGGCGTAGCTCTTCTCCATGTAGTCCGTCGAGAAGGCCGTGGTGCTCCACTGGTGGCCCTCCGCGCTCAGGATGCCGGCGCAATAGGTGTTGTCCAGGAGGACGAACTCGTCGACCATCTTGTACTGATTCGGCACGACGTCGGGCCCGAAGACGCACAGGTCGGCCCGGCCGCGACCGCGCGCGTGGGCGCCGAGGACCTGGTCGTAGGTCCGGTTCTCCTTGATGATGTAGACGACGTGCTTGATCGGGCTGGGCTCGCCGATCCGCTCGGGGACGGGCCGCGGCGGCCGGCCCTCGCGAGCCGGGAGCGACGCCTGGTCGATCGCCCCGCGGCGCATGTTGCGGGCGGCCCGCTCGGAGAGCTTCGCCAGGTCGTCCTCCGAGGGGATCGGCATCAGCGAGACCGACCCGTGGTAGTGGTGCGAGTTGAACCCCTGCGTGCCGTCCTTCTGCGTCTTCGGGGCGATCGGCAGGCCCTTGATGTTGGCCGTGCAGAGGGCCTTGCGGCCCGCGTCGTAGGCGATCGCCCCCGGGAACCAGCCGGCGGGGATCAGGCCCAGGAGCTTCGTGTCCCCCCTGTCCTCGGGGTCGAACTTGAGGACGGCCACGGCGTTCTGCGTCCCGTTCGCCACGAACAGCCGGCGGCCCGTCGCGTCGAACGCCAGGGCGTTGGGCGAAGCCCCGAAGAGGTCCGACGGCTTGCCCTTGACCCAGACCGTCTCGACGACGGCCTCCTTGGCGACGTCGATCAGGCTCACCGTGTCGCTCCCCGCGTTGGCGCACACGACGAACTTGCGGTCGGGCGAGGCCGCCAGCGCCGAGGCGTGCAGGCCGGTCGGCAATTCCGCCGCGACGCGGCCCCCGGCCAGGTCGACGATGCTGACGGACCCTTCGCTGGCGATGTGCCGCACCGGGTCGACGCGGACCTCGGTCCCGCGGCCGGCGGGGCCGGTCAGGTCGCCCGGCCCGGGGCGTCGGCCGCCCCAGTTGCTCACGAACGCCCTGCCGTCCGCCAGCGCGACGTCGTACGGGGCGACGCCCACGTCCCACGAGCGGAGCACGGCGCCGTCGGCGGTGTTCAGCTCCAGGAGCTTGTTGGAGAGGTTGCCGCAGACGTAGAGGCGGGAGTCGTCCTCGGACAGCGCCAGGCCGCTGGGGATCTCGGCCTTGCGGCGCGGGGCGTTGGCGTCGGGCAGGCGGAAGACGTGCGAGGGGAGGAGCGAGCCGTCGTCGCCGGCCGTGAAGACCTTGATGGACCCGTCGACGTTGCTCAGGTACACGCGCCGGCCGTCGTGGGAGAAGATCAGCCCGGTGAAGCTGACCTGCCCTTTCTTGTCCGGGTGGAGGATGTTGGGCGAGACCACGGTCGGCGGCTCGCGCTGCTCCTCGCCGGGCAGGGCGACCCGCTGCACGACCTTCGCCTCGTCGACGTCGATCACCAGCACCTCGCTCGTCTTCCCCGACACGAGGAGGCGCTTGCCGTCGGGCGACAGCGCGAGCGCCTGGGGGCGGAGCCCGGCCAGCTCCACCTGGCGGCCGTAGGGGGTGAGGACCTGATTGACGGGCGTCGCGATGACGTCCTCGCGCCAACGGCCGACGAGGTCCGAGGTCGTCTCGATCGCGGGCTCCTGGCCGAGGGCCGCGGACGCCAGGGCCATCCAGCACGTCAGACACCAGGCACGCTTCATGGCTTCCTCCGGGGACGCGTCTTCGCGACGAGGCAGCCCCGAGTGTATCCGGCCGTGAAGCGCCCTGGAACATGGTGAACCCCGGCCGGCCCGAGTCCGGCCGGCCGGGGCGAGGCTCAGCGACCGGCCACGGGCTCGGTGCTCATGAGGAACTCGACGAGGTCGCGGATCTCCGACTTGCGCAGGTCCTTGATGAGGTCCTCGGGCATGGCGGAATTGCCGCGGGTCTTCTCGTCCACGTCCTCCTTGGGGACGACGACCAGCGCGCCTTCGGGGGTCACCAGGCGGACCTCCTTGTCGTCCTCGCCCTTGACGATGCCGGCGACGACGCGGCCGTCGGCCAGGGCGAGGACCTGGGTTTCGAAGCCCTCGGCGATCTGCTTGTTGGGGAAGACGATCGATTCGAGGACGTAGGCGCGATCCTTGCGGCGGCCGACGCCGGCCAGCTCGGGGCCGACCTCGCCGCCGTCGCCGGCGACCTTGTGGCAGCGGAGGCACTGGACCTCGGCCTTCTCGCGGAAGATGCGGCGGCCGCGCTCGGCGTCGCCGCCGGCGAGGGCGTCGCGATACGGGGCCAGCGGGTCGTTCGGGTCGCGCGTCGCCTCGTAGCGGGCGAGCGCGGCCTTGACCTCGGCCGAGTCGCGGCCGGCGGCGGCCTCGGCCAGGTCGAGCCGGACCTCGGGCGGGACCTCGCCGGCCTTCAGCCGCTCCAGCCAGGACGCGAGCAGCGCGTCGGCCTCCGGGCCGGGGATCGAGCCGACCGCGGCGAAGGCCGCCTGCTTCTCGGGGATCGACCCCGACGCGAGCGCCCGCGTCGCCGCCCCGATCGCCCTCGCGGGATCCAGGCGGGCCAGGAGCTTCAGGCCCTCGGCCCGGACGGCGACGGAGTCGTCCTTCATCGCCGCGTCGACGACCTCGGCGAGCCTGACGTCCTTGAGGGCGTCGAGGGCGCGCAGGGCCTCGATGCGGGACGCGGCCGGGCGGGAGGCGTCGGCGACGAGGCCGCGGAGCGCGGGGCCGGCGTCGGCCAGCTTCAGCGCCGCGGCGGCGGACGCCGCGGCCTCGCGGACCTTGTCGGACGGGTCGGCCACCAGGGTCGGCAGCGCCGGGGCGAACGCCGCGACGGCCGGGTCGGCGGGCCGCTTCGACTCGCCGCGATGCAGCCCGGTCAGCGGGTGGAGCGCGGGGGGCTCGGCCCAGCGGGCCAGCATCTCCACCGCCTCGACGCGGATCGCGGCGGGGACGTCGCGACGGGTCGCCACCGCCGCCAGCGCCTTCGGGTCGGACCAGGCGCCGGGGCCCTCGCACGCGGTCAGGATCCGGCGCCAGAGCGGCTCGGGCAGGTTGCGGCGGTCGGCCAGCGCGGCGAGCTTCGCCAGCGCCTCGTCCATGCCGGGCCTCTCCACGATGCACCGCGCCGCCTCCAGCACGATCGCCGGGGCGACGTCGTCGAGGAAGCGGGCGACGGTCGGGTCGTCGAGCTTGCGCAAGGTCAGCAGGACGGCCATGCGGACGTCGGCCGAGGGGTCCGCAGCATGCTCGACGAGCGTCGCCTTCGCGTCCGCATCACCCGCCCCGCGCGCCAGCGCCGAGACGGCGGCGCTGCGCAAGAACGGGTCGACGCCGTCGCCGTCGCGGATCCGGTCGAGGATCGTGGCGACGACCTCGGCGGACGGGGCGAGCCGCGCCAGCGCGACCATCGCGTAGAGCCGCACGCGGGGCGAATCCTCGCCGACGAGGGGCAGGATCGCGGCCGGCGGCGTCGCGGGGGATTCGGCCAGGGCCCGGGCGGCTTGCGCCCGGACCTCGGGGTCGCCGTCCTTCAGCAGCGCCAGGAGCGTCGGCGCGGCCTGGGCGCGGCGGGCGTCGTCCCCCGTGCGGAGGATTTGGCCGAGGCCCCAGGCGGCGTGGAGGCGGCCGTAGCCCTCGGCGGGCGTCGTCGCGACGCGGCCCAGCGCGGCCAGGGCCTCGGCCCCCTCGGGCCCCTTCGCCCGACCGGCCAGGGCGAACTGGGCCTCCTGGCGGATCCGGCGGTCGGCGTGGCCGAGCAGCCCGGCCAGCTCGGCGTCGGGGCGGGCGTCGAAGCCCTCGGCGATCAGCCGCTTCACCTCGGCGACGCGCGGGTCGTTCGCGGCGGCCGGGTCGGAGACGCGCCAGATGCGGCCCTTGTCGGTCTTGCCCCAGCCCTTGATCCAGTCGGAGACGTACAGCGCGCCGTCGGGTGCGAAGTCGCAGTCGGTGGCCTGGAGGCCCCAGAGGAATTCCTTCGGCTCGGCCAGCTCGAACGAGGCCCCCTTCGGCCGGGGCAGGAACGATCGCACGCCGCTGGTGGCGGCGGCGCCGCGGAAGTCGCTGAGGTAGAAACGGCCCTTCTCGCCGTCGTTCAGGCCGACGCCCGGGTAGCACGCCAGCCCGGAGGGGCCGTCGGAGTAATTGGCCAGGGGCGGGATCAGATAGGCCGGCTTCCCCTCCCACTCCGGGGTCCACATCTTCTCCGCGTTCCAGACGCCGCGGCTGTTCGGCTCCTCGATGAACTGGAAGCCGATCCGCCAGCCGGAGTCGCCCCCTTCGACGACGTGCACGAGCCGGGCCCTGTCGCCGCCGTCGGAGTTGTTGTCGACGGTGAACAGGTCGCCCGCGTCGTTGAACGCCAGCTCCTGGGGGTTGCGCAGGCCGGTGGCGACGACCTCCAGGTTCGTCCCGTCGGGCTCGCAGCGCAGGACCGAGCCGCTGTCGAGCGCGACGAGCGTCCGGCCGTCGAGCGTCTTGACGTTGAAGCCGCGGTCGCCGATCGAGAAGTACAGCTTGCCGTCGGGCCCGAAGATCAGGCCGTGGAGGTCGTGGCCGAGGAAGCCGACGTGGACGCCGTAGCCCGTGTGCAGCGACTTGCGCCCGTCGGCCTTGCCGTCGCCGTCCGCATCCTTGAGGAGCCAGAGGTCCGGGATGTTGGTGAAGTAGACGTCCCCCTTGCGGGCGAGGACGCCGGCCGCGATGCCGGTCTCGGGCGAGGAGAAGCCCTCGGCGAAGACCTCGGCGTGGTCGGCCTTGCCGTCGCCGTCGCGGTCCTCGACCAGGCGGATCCGCTCGGTCTGCACGCCGAAGGCCGCGAACTCCTCGGGGGTGAAAAACTTCCGATACATCGCCACGCGGTCGGCGACCGTGCGGGCGGCCAGGTCGTCGACCAGCCAGTTCATGTGGCCGCGGGTGTCGGTCACGCCGTCGCTGTGGCGGAACGTCTCCACGACGTAGAACCGCCCCCTCTCGTCGGCGTGGAACGCCACCGGGTTCGCCAGCAACGGCTCGGCGGCGAACAGGTCGACCTTGAACCCGGGCGCGACCCGCAACGATCGCAAGGCGTCGGCCGGCGAGGGGAGCTTCCCCTCGCGTTTCGCGTCGTTCGACCCGTCCTCGGCCCGCGCGAGGGCCCCCGGGACGCACACGGAGATCAGGGCTGCGAGGGCCGCCCTGGCGACGAAGGAGTCGAGGCGTGGGATCATGGATGACCTTCGGGTGGTGTGAGCCGGCGCCGGGGCGTCGAATCCGTCCGCCGGCCGCCGTCAAGGTCATCAACGTATCATATTCGCCGAAGGGTCGAGAACGCCGGACGCCCGGGGGCCGCCCCCTTGCAGTCGGCGGAAATCCACGCTTCGGGCCCCGTTTTTCCTGGACGACGGGGACGCGGACTGATAAGTTTCCACGAAGATGAGACGATCGACCGGGCATGATCCGGGCGACGAGCGTTGGGGTCGTCAAGGCCCTTCGCCCATTCGTCGGCTGAAGTGATGGCCGGATTCGTCCGATTGTGTTAGGGTTCGCGGTCGCCGGGCCTCGCCGCCTCGGTCCACACCGACCGACGGTCCCGGCCGAATCTCCGCCCGAGGGAGCCTTGTCCCTCGACGGAAAGTACGACGACCGCGTCACGCGTGCCGCCACGCACGGCGAAGCCGCCGGGGATCGGGATCCCCGACGGTCCAAGGGAGTGGTTGGGCGTCGGCCCGAGGGTTCCGGGCGACGCATCCACCATCTGGAGTTAGGTTTTCGATGAGCGACGACAACTGTAAGTCGACCTCGACGCAGCCGGGTTTCGAGTGGGCCGGCACCGTCGCCCGCGTCCGTCGCGGGGGCAAGTCGCCCCGGGCGGGCCGCCGCGCGGCCCTGCTGGGGGCGCTGACCGCCGCCTACGCCAACACGTCGCGCAACGGCCGGGTCGTCGACCGGGCCGCCAACGGGCGCTGAGCCGCCCCCCCGCCGGGCGTCCGCCCGAGTGACTCCGTCCGCCGAACGATCCCCCCGACGCCCGGTCGGGACGGATGGTTCGGCGATCTTTTTCGTCCGCGACCGTCGCACCTCCCCCCGACGCCGCGATCGGTGCACCAGAAAGGCACGCTCCGATTTCCATCGAACCTTCGGCCGACGCCGTGGAGGCGGAATACGTCTTCCGCGACTGCGTCCTGTCGATCCGGCGCGGGCGTCCCCTCCCCCTGGGGGCGATCACCCAGACGAACGGCGTCAACTTCGCCGTCGCCTGCCGCCACGCCTCGGCGGTCTGGCTCGTCCTCGGCGACCCCCGGGCACCGGGGTTCGAGACCGAGGTCCAGCTCGACCCCCGGCTCAATCGGACGGGGGACCACTGGCATGTCCGGGTCGACGGCCTCCCCGTCGAGTTCTGCTACGGCTACCGGGTCGACGGGCCCGCCGGCGACGGCTTCCGGTTCGATCCGGGCGTGATCCTGCTCGATCCGTACGCCCGGGCCGTCTCCAACGGCGGGGGGTGGGGCGAGCCCTCGCCCAGCCCGAGGCGCAGCCTCGTGAACGACGCCATGGTCGAGCGCGAGCCGGCCGTCGGCCCCGCCGTCCCGCTGGAGGACACCATCCTCTACGAGCTGCACGTCCGGGGCTACACGATCGACCCCAGTTCCGGCGTGCGAGACCCGGGGACGTTCGCCGGGCTGGCGGAGAAGACCGACTATCTCCGCGAGTTGGGGATCACGGCGGTCGAGCTGCTGCCGGTCGACGAATTCGACGAGAACGATTGCGACTACGTCAACCCGCTGACCGGCGAACGCCTGCTGAACTTCTGGGGATACAACACGATCGCCTTCTCCGCCCCGAAGGCCACCTATGCCGTGAAGGCGGGCCCGTCGGAGCCTTGGGACGAGTTCGGCGCGATGGTCGACTCCTTCCACGAGGCGGGCCTGGAGGTCGTCCTCGACATCGTCTTCAACCACACGGCGGAGTCCGGCGACGGCGGGCCGACCTACAGCTTCCGGGGGTTCGACAACCCCCTGTATTACATGCTGGACGAGAAGGGCGGATACCTGAACTTCTCGGGCTGCGGCAACAGCTTCAACACCGACCACCCGGTCGTCCGGAACTTCCTCCTCGCCTGCCTGCGGAACTGGGTCGCCGAGGCGGGCGTCGACGGCTTCCGCTTCGACCTGGCGTCCGTCCTGGGCCGCGACCGGCGCGGGGACGTGCTGATGAGCCCCCCCACGATCAACCGAACCTCCGAGGACTCGCTCCTGTCCCGGACCAAGCTCATCGCCGAGCCCTGGGACGCGGGCGGCCTCTACCAGGTGGGGACGTTCCCCGGCGGCGGCCGATGGTCGGACTGGAACGGCCGCTACCGCGACGACGTCCGGCGCTTCTGGCGGGGCGAGCCGGGGATGACGTCCGACCTGGCGCCCCGCCTCTGCGGCAGCGACGACCTCTACGCCGGTCGCGGGCCGCTCCACTCGATCAACTTCATCTCCTGTCACGACGGCTTCACCCTCTGGGACCTCGTCTCCTACAACGAGAAGCACAACGAGGCCAACGGCGAGGGGAACCGCGACGGCAACGACGCCAACTTCTCCTGGAACTGCGGCGTCGAAGGCCCGACCGACGACCCCGAGGTGCTCGCCGTCCGGCGGCGGCAGGCGCGCAACCTGATGGCCACGCTCCTCATCTCGCAGGGCGTACCGATGATCCTCGGCGGCGACGAGTTCCTCCGGACCCAGGGGGGGAACAACAACGCCTGGTGCCAGGACAACGCAGTAAGCTGGGTCGACTGGAAGTTCGCCGACGCCAACGCCGACTTCCTCCGCTTCGTCCGCAAGATGATCGCCCTGCGGAAGGCCCACCCGGCCTTCCGACGGCGGACGTTCTTCGGCGCGGGGGGGGCCTCGGGCCCACCGGAGATCCTCTGGCACGGCGTCCAGCCCGTGAGGCCGGACTTCTCGCCGACGAGCCGCGCCCTGGCGTTCGCCCTCGACGGCCGGCGATGCGACCGGCCCAACTATCTGGATCGCGACTTCTACATCGCGATGAACGCCGGCCCGGACGACCTGGATTTCCAGGTCCCGGCCTCCCCCTCCGGTCGCCCGTGGCACCGGGTGGCGGACACCGCGCTCCCCTCGCCCGACGACTTCATCGACGTCGACGCCGGCCCGGCCGTGGAGGTCATGTCGACCTATCGCGTCCGAGGGCGCTCGATGATCATCCTCGCCTCCGACGCCTGAGCGGGCCGTGCGGGCCAGGCCGGGAAAGGGCGAGGCCGCACGACGGCGGCCTCAGCTCCCCGACAAGGACTCGAACCTTGAACCTAGCGGTTAACAGCCGCTCGCTCTACCGATTGAGCTATCGGGGAATCGGGGACGGGGAGGCGCAAGCAAAAACGCCCTGCGATGCAGGACGTTCGCTTTCAGGAGCCGAGGGCCAGCTCGACGGCCTCAGCTCCCCGACAAGGACTCGAACCTTGAACCTAGCGGTTAACAGCCGCTCGCTCTACCGATTGAGCTATCGGGGAATGACGAGACCCAAGATACCTGGGGGGGCCGGTCGACTCAAGGGCAATCGGGCCGATTTCCCGGGGCGACCGCGACCCCGCCGAGCCGGCCCCCGACGCCGGCCCCGATCGGGGTCGGCGCGGCGTGCCGGGGCGAAGTCAGGACGACGCTTCCTTCGTGTGCTGCTGGATCGCCTTCTCCAGGATCCCGACGATCAGCGCGTTGAGCGAGGCCTTGTCTTCCTTCGCCCAGCTGGCGAGCTGCTCGTGGAGGACGGGTGGCATCCGGATCTGGAAATGGACGACTGTCTCGGGCATCGGATCGGCTCCTCGGAAGGGGGAAGGGATGCGAGCGTGAAGTCGCGGTCCTCCGCCACCCCGGCGCCGGGCGACCCGGCGCGTTGGAGGGCATGCAGAGAATTGTACCCGGCACCACGCACAATCTTGGAATTTTTTCGTCGGAGGGCGATTTGTCCTGCGGCCCTCTATTTTGGGCCTTCCCGCCCTGGATGCAAGGTCGTTTCCCGGATTAGGTTAGCGATTGCACCCAGGCAAGCCTACGATCGATCGGAGCGGCGCGACCCGTCGACGGAATCAGGCTTACTCCCATGCTTCCGTCGCTCACGCCATCGATCCAAGCGCGACGACTTGCAGGGGACTTCGGGCGTCCGTCGCCTCCGGGTTTCGGCGGCGAGCAGGAACCCGTATCGTGGGACGAGAGGGCCATCGCCGCCCGCCGACGCGACCCGACCGGGAGGTGTGGGTGTGATGGATGCCTCGACGCCGTCTCGCCGCGACGAACCCGCGCCGCCCGCGGCCGGCCCGGACGACGTCGTCCGTCGCTTCGTGGAGCACTGGGGGATGATGGCCCGCGCCTGGGGCATCAACCCGACGATGGGGGAGCTGTTCGCGCTCCTGTTCATCAGCGGCGACGACTGGACCGCCGAGGACCTGCGGGCGCGGCTGGACGTCTCGCGCGGCAACGTCAGCATGAACCTCCGCGAGCTGCTCGGCTGGGGGGTGGTGCGGCGCGTCCACCGCCCCGGGGAGCGCCGCGAGCTGTATCGCGCCGAGTCCGACGTCTGGACGCTCTTCCAGAGGATCGTGACGGAGAGGAAGCGTCGCGAACTGGAGCCGACCGTCAAGCTGCTCGACGACCTGGCCGCCGCCCCGGGCCGGGACGGGCCCGGGGGATTCCAGGACCGCGTGCAGGCGCTGCGGCGTTTCCTGGGGATGCTCGACGCGCTCTCCTCGAAGCTGATGGCGATGGGGCCGGGCGAGGCGGCCGAACTCGGCCGGCTGCTCCAAGACGACGACGAGGGCTGAAATGCAAGGACCCCTCGCGGCCGGGGAAGGCTCCGCGAGGGGTCCGGGTCGGGAGGAGATGGCGGGCGAGGTCAGGGCGTCGGGGCCTCTTCGGCGGCCTCCGCGGCCTTCTGCGCGTCGCTCTTGGGCTTGGGCTCGGTCAGCCGGCGGAGGGCCGGGGCGTTGACCCCCTCGGCCTGCCCCACGACGGGGACGTTCATGTCGTAGCCGAGGTAGGCCAGGAGCCTGCCGAGGCTCATCGGCCGGATGCCGAGGAGGCGGGCCTCCTTGATCACCTCGCCGAACCGCTGCTGGAACAGGGCCTCCGCCGCGATCGAGTTGTCGGACTTGTTCCCCTCGTAGACCTCGCGGAGGGGGGGCCGCTCCTTCGGGTCGTCGGTGACGTACCAGGCGACCAGGGCGCTGAGCTTGCCCGACTCCTTGCCGGAATTGGGCGGGGGGAGGTCGTACTCGACGATGCCGCCGGCGGCCTGGATCATCCGCTTGAGGTCGTCGCGGTCGTCCTTGCCGTCGCGGTTGACGTCGATCTTGCCGATGAGGGCGAACTTCATCGGGTCGTTGGGGGACCAGGTGGGCGAGTAGACGATGTCGCCGACCCGCATGGGCTCGATCGGGCTGTTGGTCTTCACGATCTGGCCGATGCTGAACTTGTCGCCGACCTGCGTGAGGACGATGTTCCCCTTCGGCTTCTCGGTCGGGATGCCGGGGGCGTTGGCGTCGAAGATCGTCATCTTCATCTGCGGCCGGGCGCCCTGGGAGCGGGTCACGTTGACGTGGACCTCGTTGGTGCCGAAGTCGACGTAGGTGATCTTGCCGTCGGGGCGGTCGAGGACGTTCTCCTTCTGCTCGGCCTGGTCGCGGATCTGCCGGACGATCGCCGTGAGCTGGCTGATGCGGGTGGTGTCCTCGTCCTTGACCTGGCGGAGCTGGGTCGTCAGGTTGGCGATCTCGGTCCGGGCCTGGTCGAGGTCGGTGGTGAGCTGGTCGACCTTGGTGAGCAGGACCTGGCGCTCCTGCTCGTGCTTGTTGTGCTCGGCCTCCAGGTCGGCCTTGGCGTCGTCGGCCGACTTGGCCTGGACGTCGATCTGCTGCTTGGCGACGCTCGTGGCCGACTCCAGGTTCTTCTTCAGGGCGTCCTCGTTGGCGGCCAGCTCGGCGTCGACCAGGGCGAGGTTCTCCATCAGCTCGACCAGGCGGTCGAGGGCGGAGATGTAGTTCTTGTTCGGCTCCTTGCGGAACGACTCGACGGCGAGGCGGGCCTTCTGGACGGAATCCTCCAGCTCGGTCCCCTTCGCGCCGGCGGCCTGCGCCCGCGCGACGGCGGCGTTCACGCTGTTGACGACGGCCGCGAGCCGCTCGTCCACGGTCTTCAGGTGCTTCGCGACCTCGGTCTTGGCGGAGTCGAACTCCGCCGCCTTGGTCCCGACCGTCTTGCGGATCTCGTCGTATTGGTTCAGGGCCTCGTCGGCATTGCGCTGCGCCTTGGACGCCTTGTCCGCCTCCGAGGCGAGCAGCCCCTCGGATCGCGAATAGGACGAGTAGAGGAAATAGGACGTCACGGCCAGGATCACCGTGAGCGTCACGAAGACCGCCACGGCGATCTTCAGACCCTGGGATTCATTCGATGACGCGGCCATGATCGAGACTCCCTCGGAGCGGAGCTAAGGCGACGGCGCATGCAGTCGGCCGGTTTGGAGATACTATGTCACATGGGCGGGGGGAAAACGAAAAACCCGCCGGGAAATCCTACCCCGGCGATCCAGGCGGAACGGAATTTCCGGGTGCGCCGGGGGGCGAGACTTGAGCCGAGCGGCGGGGCCCGCTCCAGAACCGACCCCGACGGGCCGACAAGATGAGCGACGGGACGGGCCGCCTCCGGGCCCGGGACTCGTCCCGACCCCCTACCGGATGACTACGATGGCCGACCGCCCGACGTTCTACATTCTGGATGCGTACTCGCTGATTTTCCAGGTGTTCCACGCGATCCCGGAGATGACCAGCCCGACCGGCCAGCCCAGGAACGCGGCGTTCGGCATCTTCCGCGACCTCCTCAACATCTTCCGCGACCGCAAGCCCGGTTATATCGCCGCGGCCTTCGACGGCGGCGGGCCGGTCTTCCGCTCGGAGATCTTCGCCGACTACAAGGCGAACCGGTCCGAGATGCCCGTCGACCTCGTCCCCCAGATCGCCGTCATCAAATCGATCTTCGAGGGGTTCAACGTCCCCGTCCTGGTCGAGCCGGGGATGGAGGCGGACGACGTCATCGCCACGCTCGCCCGCCGCGGCGAGGAGAGCGGGCTCGACGTCTTCATCTGCACGTCCGACAAGGACGCCCGCCAGCTCATCACCGATCACATCAAGATCCTCAACCTGCGGAAGAACAGCGTGATGGACGCGGAGGGCCTGGAGAAGGAGTGGGGGATCCGCCCCTCCCAGGTCGTCGACTTCCTCGCCCTCACCGGCGACTCGGTCGACAACGTCCCCGGCGTCCCGGGCGTCGGCCCGGTTTTGGCCTCGGGCTACCTCAAGCAGTTCGGCGACCTCGACGTCCTCCTGGCCAACCCCGACCAGGTGAAGGGCCCCAAGAAGCAGCAGGCCATCCGCGAACACGCCGAGACCGCCCGTCGCGCCCGCACCCTGGTGGCCCTCCGCGAAGACCTCCCGCTGGCCCTCGACTGGGACGCCCTGAAGGCCGCGCCCCCGGACATCCCCGCGCTCCGGGCGATCTGCGTGGATTCGGGCTTCCACCGCTTCGTCGCCGAGCTGGGCGAGGCGAAGGCCCCCGAGGCCGCCCCCGCGCCCAAGGCCGAATGGGTCGCGGACTATTCGACGATCGACACCCCCGAAGCGTTCCAGACTTTCCTGCAAGAACTCCGCAAACAGCCCAGCTTCTGCATCGACACCGAGACGACCTCGATCAACCCCCTGCTCTCCAGCCTGGTCGGGATCGCGATCTCCTGGAAGGCGGGCGAGGCGTACTACATCCCCCTGCGCGCCCCCATCGGCTTCCGGATCCTCGACCCCGAGATGGTCCTCGACGGCCTGCGGCCGATCCTCGCCGACCCGAACGTCGAGAAGGTCGGCCAGAACCTCAAGTACGACATGCTCGCCTTCGGCCGCGCGGGGGTCTCCGTCGCCGGGCCGATCACCGACACCATGATCCTCAGCTACCTGCTGGAGAGCGGCGAGCGCAACCACAGCCTGGACCAGCTCTCCGACCGCCTCCTGGGCCACGAGATGATCCCCATCTCCGACCTGATCGGTAAGGGGAAGAACCAGTTGCGGATGGACCAGGTCGACGTCCCCCGGATCGCCGAGTATGCGGGCGAGGACGCCGACGCCACCTGGCGGATCTACGAGATCCTCGCCCCCCGCGTCCGCGAGGAAGGGCTGTGGGACCTGTACGCGGACCTCGAACGCCCGCTGGTCTCGATCCTGGCGGACATGGAAGCCCTCGGGGTGATGGTCGACGTCCCCCGGCTCAAGCAGCTTTCCGGGGAATACGCCGTCCGGCTGGCCGCCATGGAGGAGGAGATCCACGCCCTCGCCGGCCGGCCGTTCAACATCAACTCCGTGCCCCAGCTCCGCCAGGTGCTGTTCGAGGACCTGAAGCTCCCGCGCCTCCGCAAGACGCCCGGCGGGGAGTCCAGCACGGACACCGAAGTCCTGGAGGAGCTGGCGAGCAAGCACCCCCTCCCCGCGCTGCTGGTGCGGCACCGCCAGCTCACCAAGTTGAAGGGGACGTACCTCGACGCCCTCCCCCTGCTCGTCCACCCCGACGACGGCCGGATCCACGCGTCGTTCAACCAGGGGGTCGCGGCGACGGGCCGGCTCAGCTCCAGCGACCCCAACCTCCAGAACATCCCGGTCCGGACCGAGGAAGGCCGCCAGATCCGCCAGGCGTTCGTCGCCGAGGGCCCCGACCGCGCGCTCCTCACGGCCGACTACTCGCAGATCGAGCTGCGGATCCTCGCCCACTACTCGCAGGACCCGGCGATGTGCCGGGCGTTCGAGGCCGACCACGACATCCACCAGGCCGTCGCGGCCCGGATCTTCGGCGTGCCCGAGGATCAGGTGGACTCGAACATGCGGCGCGTCGCGAAGACCGTGAACTTCGGGGTCATCTACGGCCTGAGCCCGTTCGGCCTGGCCGCCCGGCTGGGGATCAAGCAGGCCGAGGCCGCCGCGTTCATCGAGGCGTACTTCCGCGAGTACGAGGGGGTCGATCGGTTCATCACGACGACCCTGGAGTCCGCCCAGGCCGCCGGCCGGGTGGAGACGATCCTGGGGCGCCGCCGGCCGATCGCCGGGATCAAGGCCACGACGGGGAGGAATCGCAACCTGGCCGAGCGCCTGGCCGTGAACACCGTCATCCAGGGCTCGGCCGCCGACCTCATCAAGCGGGCCATGATCCTGGTGGACCGCCGCCTGCGGGCCGAGGGCCTCGCATCCCGCATGATCCTCCAGATCCACGACGAGCTGGTGTTCGAGGGGCCCGCGGCCGAGACGCCCGCCCTGGCGGCGCTGGTGCGGGACGAGATGACCGGGGCGCTGGCGCTGTCCGTGCCGCTCAAGGTGGACCTCGCGGCCGGCCCGAACTGGCTGGACGTCGAGCCGCTGGGGGCCTGAATCCGCGGGGCCCGCGAGGGCCGGAAATCGTCGGAACGGCATTGCGGCGGGGAGGTCCGGAGCGTATAAGTTAGTGGATCAATCGTGTTTGGCCCGCGCCGGCCCGAGGCGCGTCCCCATCACCCCCATCATCTCCTCCCCGCGGCCCACCCCCCGTGACTTGCCCGGATCGAGATGAGGGCTTAGAGATCGCACCCCAGCCGCCCGCTCGTCCGGGACCGCGTCCGTCGGTCGCGCCCGGGATGGGTCGGCTCGTCCGCACCGACGTCCGCCGAACCTGACCGTCCGGTGCCTCGTCCGAGGGACGCCCCCGCGCGGGGGCCCTCGGCCGTCGAGGGGGCCGGTCGACGTCTCCTTTCCCCACCTCCCCGTCGCGAGCACCAAGGCCCGTCATGCCCGAGTCGACCACGACCATCGGCAACCCCGCCGCGCCGGCGTCGCGAGCCGGCCGAGGCCCGATCCCCGTGATCGGGCTGATCGGGGGGATCGGCGGCGGCAAGAGCGCCGCGGCGTCGATCCTCGCCGGTCGGGGGGCGGAGGTCGTCGACGCCGACGCCGTCGGGCACGAGGTGTTGCGCCGCCCCGAGGTCGCCCGCCGCGTCGCCGAGAGGTTCGGCCCCGGGGCGATCGCGGCCGACGGCCGGGTCGACCGCCGGGCGCTGGGGCGGGTCGTCTTCGCCGACCCGGCGGCCCGCCGCGACCTGGAGGCCATCGTCCACCCGCCGATGTTCGAGGAGTTCGAGCGCCGCATCGCCGCGGCCCGGTCCCGGGGCGACGCCCCGCTCGTCGTCCTGGACGCGGCGATCCTGCTGGAGTCCGGCTGGGATCGGGCGTGCGACGCGGTCGCCTTCGTGGACACCCCGCGCGAGGCCCGCCTCGACCGCGTCCGCCGAGACCGGGGCTGGTCCGACGCGGAGCTGACGGCCCGCGAGGCCGCCCAGTGGCCCCTCGAACGTAAGAAAGCCCGCGCCGACCACGTCCTGACCAACGACGGCGCCCCGGCCCGCCTCGAGGCCGAGGTCGACCGCCTGCTGATGAAGCTCGCCCCCGCGGAGCCCGCCCCGTGAGTTGAAGCCGAAGCGCCGTCGCCGCCCGATCTCGGACGCCTCATCCCAGAGAACCACGCCCGGCCATGCCCCACGTCGCAGCCCTCCGCCACGAAAGTCCCACGCCCCAGGTCCCCCGCGGCGCACTCGCCTCGGCCGATACACTCGTCTAGTCTGTTCATGGAGAACGGTCCATCATGGCCAACGAGACCCGCCCCCGCCGGGAGCCCTCCGGAGGCTCCCGCATCCGCAAGAGCGCCGCGTCGGCCCCTCCGCCCGCGCAGGACGAGAGCGCCGGGACCGCCTCCACGCCCGGCTACGCGCCGGCCCCCGAGCCCGCCGCGGCCCCCGAGCGCCCGGCCCGCGAGCCCTTCCGCGAGGAGGCCCCCGCCGACCGCGAGCCGATCCGCTTCATCCGCGCCCGCGACCGCGCCGAGGCCCCGGCCGAGCGCCACGAGCCCGAGCCCCGCGCCGGCATGACCCTCCGCGAGCGCCTCGCCCGCGACCGCGCCGAGCGCGAGGCCGCCTCGGCCCCCGCCGCCCACGACGGCATCCCCGTGCGGGAGCGGGGCGGCGACCGCGACCGGGACCGCGACTACGCCCCCCCCGCCCGCGAGCGGGCCCGCGAGTCCGCCATCGAGCCGGCCCCGAGCTACCGCGACCGCGGCGACCGCGAGCGCCCCGACCGCGAGCCCTCGTTCAACTCCCGCGACCGCGACTATTCGGCCCCGGCGAAGGCCGAGCGCGCCCCGGCCCCCGCGCCCGCGGCGAACTACGCCGAGCCCGCCGCCGAGGCATTCCCCGACGTCGAGGACGAGGACCTCTTCGGCGACGCCGCGATCCACGACCGGTATGAGGACATCAAGCGCGGCGAGATCCACCTCACCGAGCTGCAGAAGATGACCATGCCCCAGCTCATCAAGACGGCGAAGTCCGAAGGGATCGCCGACTACATGGGCCTGAAGAAGCAGGACCTCATCTTCAAGATCCTCAAGGAGCGGGTGAAGCAGAACGGCCTCATGTACGGCGAGGGGACGCTGGAAGTCCTCCCCGACGACGCCGGCTTCCTCCGCAGCCCGGACTACAACTACCTCCCCTGCCCCGACGACATCTACGTCTCCCCCAGCCAGATCCGCCGCTTCGGCCTGAAGACCGGGGCCATCGTCTCGGGCCAGATCCGCCCGCCCAAGGAGAACGAGCGCTACTTCGCCCTGCTCCGCGTCGAGGCGATCAACTTCGAGGATCCCGACAAGCTCAGCGAGAAGGTCGGGTTCGACGACCTCACGCCGCTGCACCCGCAGGGCCGCATCAAGCTGGAGACGTCGAACGAAGAGATCAACATGCGGGTCGTCGACCTGGTCACGCCGATCGGCTTCGGCCAGCGCGGGGTGATCGTGGCCCCGCCCCGCACGGGCAAGACGATCCTGCTCCAGAAGATCGCCAACAGCATCCTGACCAACCACCCCGAAGCCTACGTCATGGTCCTGCTCATCGACGAGCGGCCGGAGGAGGTGACGGACATGGAGCGGTCGGTCAAGGGGCCGACGGCCGAGGTCATCAGCTCCACCTTCGACGAGCCCGCCTCGCGGCACATCCAGGTGGCCGAGATGGTCATCGAGAAGGCCAAGCGGATGGTCGAGTTCGGCAAGGACGTGGTGATCCTGCTCGACTCGATCACCCGCCTCGCCCGCGCCTACAACACGGAGGCGCCGCACTCGGGCAAGATCCTGACCGGCGGCATCGACGCCTCGGCCCTCCAGAAGCCGAAGCGGTTCTTCGGGGCCGCCCGCAAGATCGAGGAGGCCGGCAGCCTCACGATCCTCGCCACCGCGCTGGTCGACACCGGCAGCCGGATGGACGACGTGATCTTCGAGGAGTTCAAGGGGACCGGCAACATGGAGCTGCACCTCGACCGCCGCCTGGTCGACAAGCGGGTCTGGCCGGCCATCGACATCAACAAGTCGGGCACCCGCCGCGAGGAACTCCTCATGGACGCCGACGAGCTGCGCCGGGCGTGGATCCTCCGCCGCGTGCTCAACGACATGAACCCCGTCGAGGCCATGGAGTTCCTCATCGGCCGGATGAAGAAGCTCAAGAGCAACGCCGAGTTCCTGTCGAGCATGAACATCGGCTGACCCCGGCCGGTCGGACTCGTCGCGACGATCCCCGGGTCTGCCCGGGTCCTTCGGGGCCCCGGCGGGCCCTTTCGCCTGGCCGTCCCGGCGTTATAGGGCGGCCATCCTATACGAACGGCCTTCCCCCCTCGCGGGGGGAAGGTGGCCCGAAGGGCCGGATGAGGGGGGAGACGAGCGAGAAAGCCGTCGGGATCCCAGGCCGGTCGGGCGGGCCTTCGAAATCGCGACAGTGCCCCTGCTTCGCGTCCCCCTCATCTGACGCCTTCGGCGTCCGTCTTCCCCCGCGAGGGGGGAAGACGGTCATCTCGCATCCCCCTGCCCCCGGACTCCCATGCCGATCTACGAAGGCGACTTCTCCACCCCGTCGGGCCGGTTCGCGATCGTCGTGTCGCGGTTCAACTCCCTGGTGACGGAGGCCCTGCTGGCCGGCTGCCGCGACGCCTTCGTGCGCCACGGGGTCGGCGAGGACCGCCTGGACGTCTACTGGGTCCCCGGCTCCTTCGAGGTCCCGCTGGTGGCCCGCAAGCTGGCCGAGGCCGGCGGGCACGCCTCGGTGATCTGCCTGGGCTGCGTGATCCGGGGCGAGACGGGCCACTACGACCACGTCGCCGGCCAGGCCGCCGGCGGCATCCTCCAGGCCGGGCTGGCCACGGGCGTCCCGGTGATCTTCGGCGTCCTGACCACGGAGACCGTCGAGCAGGCCCTGAACCGCTCCGGCCTCAAGTCCGGCAACAAGGGGGGCGAGGCCGCGATGGCCGCGATCGAGATGGTCAACCTCCTGAAGACCATCGACGACGCGTGATCCGGCGACAGGCCGAGGTGGCTTCGTTCGCGGCCGGCTTCGCCGAAGCGATCATCGCAAACCTTTGGACGACAAGCAGTTTCGCCGAACAACTTCGGCTTCGTTCGTCGAAATCGATCGGGTTTCCGACGATCCGTCGTCGACCTCGCCGCAGGTCCGGCGTCGACCCGCCCGGTGGCCACTCGCTCGCGCCGGCCCTCCGCGCATCGGGGTCGCGGCGGGTCGCATCGGCTCCCGTTCCGAGCTTCCGAATTGTCAAGGAACGACGATCCACCCCTATGATCCCGGCCGGACGCCGCGGGATTTCAGGATTCCGTCGAAAATGCGACACCCGAACCGCGGTCACGACGGCGTGAGGGGTCCAATAATCCCGGGCGAGGACCGAAGACCCGGGAAGACGGCGCGAGGTGTCGACGGGAGGGGGGCGCGATGCGATCGGCGGGATGGGAACGGACGCAACAACTGACGCGGGGGATGTGGCTGGCCGGGATCGGCCTGATGCTCCTCCGCAACCGGATCTGGCCCGACCTCCTGTTCCTGGTCGGGGCCGTCCGGCTCGTCGAAGCCTGCCGACACCCCGAACGGCGGCGGTCGTTCCGGGCCGGGGCCGTGCTGGTCGCCCTGGGCCTCGTCGTCGCCTGCCGCGTCGGCGTCCTGGAACTTTTGCTCCTGGGCGCGGCGGGCGTGATCCTGTATCGGATGGTCGAACGGCAGGCCGACGATCGCAAGCCGGCGGTGGACATGCGGCTGGAATGACGAAGCCTGGGAGGCCCGGACCGTGAATCGTCCCACCCACGACAAGTCCGGCCTCATCATCGCCGGCCTCTGGCTGATCGGCCTGGCGGCGCTGCTGGAGGCGCGTTGGGTCTGGCCGGGGATCCTGTTTTTGGGCGGCGCGACGGGACTCGCGACGGCGTACCGTCATCCGGAGCGTCGCGACGCCGGCCGGGCCGGGGCATTGATGATCCTGCTGGGCGCCTGGGCGACGATGCGGTTCAGCCTGCCGGCCCTGTTCGTGTGCCTCGGGACCGGGATGATCGCCTCCGCCCTGCTCCGCGGGACCGCGGGGCCTAAGCCTTACGTCGACAGCACCCTCGATTGACCGGAGCGCCCGCGATGTCCTCCCTCCTGCTGCCGCAAGCGTTCTGGTTCCGCGTGGCCGCGTCCGCCCCTCGCGTGGACGACATCCCCCGGCCCGGGGACTCGGGCCCGCTGCTCGACCTGCCGAAGTCCTGCGCCATCCCGGACCTGGCGGCGCTCGACGGCCGCGAGTCCTGGGCGCACGTCCGGGTCGGCTGGAACCCGGAGGGCCTGGGGATCGCGATCGAGGCCGAGGGGCTCGGGGCGAACGCGAAGTCGCCCGACCGACCCGAGGGCTTCGCGAACGTCTCGCTCTGGATCGACACCCGCGACACCCGCAACGTCGCCCGCGCGACCCGCTTCTGCCACCGCTTCCACGCCCGGCTGACCCTGGGCCGCGATAAGAAGTCGCTGAACGCCGAGGTCGAGCAGCGCGCCATCGCCCGCGCCACCGCCGAGGCCCCGATCGCCCCCCCTTCCCTCCTCCGCCACCGCGCCGAACTGCTCAGGAAGGGCTGGAAGCTCGAACTCTTCCTGCCCGCGAAGGCGCTCCACGGCTACGACCCGGACGTCAACCGGCGGCTGGGCTTCGCCTATCAGGTCTCCGACGCCGAGCGCGAGGACCAGTTCCTCGGGGTCGGCCGCGACTTCCCCGTCGGCGAGAACCCCGGCCTCTGGTCGACGCTCGAACTCAAGGCGTGAGCGAGGCTCCCCCGCCCTGGCGCGAGCGGCGGCGGCATCGCCGCGAGGCGGACCGGACCCAGCCGTGGAGCGAGCGGGAGTCGATCAAGACTTCCTCGAACTCCAGCAGGTCGTCCGACCGGGTGAACGCGTAGGCCGAGGCCGGCGCCCCGGGCTCGGGGACGTCGTACCCGCCGACGTCCGTGACGAGGAGATAGTCGTCCCCCACGTCGAGCCGCCAGGCGCGCGAGACGCCCGGCTGATGGCTCATGACGAACCCCAGGCGGGCCAGCCAGTGCGACGAGATCGGCGGCCGTCGCGGCCTGGTCGCGCCCGATCCTTGCGTCACCGCCGCCCCTCCCGACCGCTCCTCCCCCTCCGCCGCCGCACGCGACTGTATCGGCCCCCTCGCGATCGTCAAGACGGGAAGGGGTTCGGGGCCTGGTCGGTGGAGGGCCCGATGGAGTCGATCGGGGACGAAAGATCAGGGGGTCCGAAGCCGTCGCGTCCAGATTTCCGGCGTGGCTTGGATCTCGTCCAGGAAACGGGCCGCGATGGTCGGGACGGGGCGAGTCCCCTGCTCCCAGGCTCGCAGCGTCTTCACGCTCACGCCGATGAACTTGGCCAGGAGCGGCTGGCTGGCGCCGAGCTTCCGTCGGGCCGCCTTGACGTCGTCCGGGGCGTAGGCGTGCGGCTCCAGGTCGAGCGAGACCGTGCGGACGGTGAAACGCTTCTCAAGCGGTTCGCCGGACCTGAGGGCGTCGATCACCTCGTCCAGGCTGGCTGCGATCTCCGCCCCCAACGGGGAGAGGTGCTTCTCATCGTCCATAAATTCCACTCCAAGCCCCGGGCGTCGAGTCGGCGGACCTGCGACCCGTGAGGCCCGGCCTATTTCTTGTCTCTCAGAAGTCGCTTGATCTCGGCGATCTGGCCCGCGAAATGGTTGACGTCGTCTCGCGTAAGATTCGCCTCCTCGCCCTTGTCGATGATCGTGATCAGGAAGAAGAGGCCGTGCTCGAGGGCGTCCAGGTAGAACACGCGATAAGCGCCGCTTTTGCCCCTTCGAAGGCTGGGGGGCGAGAACCGGACCTTGCGCATGCCATTCGATCCGGGCACCACGACCCAGCCTTTCGGCGAGGCCTGGATGAGGCCTTCGAGCGTAGGTCGTCGACGGGCAGCTTGAGGCGATCCCAGCGGGCGCGAAACGACGGCGACCAGATGAACGAACAAGCCTTCGGGTCGCGGGCTCCGGGGTCGGGCGAGCGGGGATCGGACACCGACTCATCTCCGATGGCGGCCCCCGATGGAGACGTCCAGGGCAGCTCGGCCGCCACGACAAACAGTACCCCGGCGTGGCACCGTCGTCAAGACGACGGCGTCGCAGGCGGCTTGGAGGGCCGGCGTGACTTCTGCTACGATCATGGGTCGCAGCGAGGGTCCCCCTGCCCACAGACGGTCCGCCGACCGAGGACGATGCCATGCGTTCCGACACGATCAAGAAAGGCGACGCGCGCGCGGGTCACCGCAGCCTCCTGCGCGCCACCGGCGTCCGCGAGGACGACTGGAAGAAGCCGTTCATCGCCATCTGCAACAGCCACGTCGACATCATCCCCGGCCACGTCCACCTGCAAGAGGTCGGCAACTTCGTCAAGGAGTGCGTGCGGGCGGCCGGGGGCGTGCCGTTCATCTTCAACACGATCGGCGTCGACGACGGCATCGCGATGGGCCACGTCGGCATGAAGTATTCGCTCCCCTCGCGCGAGCTGATCGCCGACTCCGTCGAGACGATGATCAACGCGCACATGTTCGACGGGATGATCTGCATCCCCAACTGCGACAAGATCGTCCCCGGCATGTTCATGGGCGCGATGCGCGTGAACGTGCCGACGGTCTTCGTCTCCGGCGGCCCGATGGAGGCCGGCAAGACGGCCGACGGCAAGACGGTCGACCTGATCGACGCCTTCGTCGGCGGCGTCCAGAAGGCCCGCGGCGAGATCTCGGCCGAGGAGCTGGACGCGATCGAGAAGGCCGCCTGCCCCACCTGCGGCAGCTGCTCCGGCATGTTCACGGCCAACAGCATGAACTGCCTGGCCGAGGCCCTGGGCATGGCCCTGCCCGGCAACGGCACGATCCTGGCCACCGCCGCCGACCGCAAGGCCCTGTTCGAGGCCGCCGCGAAGCGGGTCGTCGAGATGGCGAAGGAGTTCGGCCGCGTCGGCGAGGGCCACGGCCTGCTCCCGCGCGAGATCGCCACGGCCGCCGCGTTCGACAACGCGATGGTCCTGGACATGGCCATGGGGGGCAGCACCAACACCGTCCTGCACATCCTGGCCATCGCCCACGAGGCGGGCGTCCCGTTCAGCCTGGAGCGGATCGACGAGCTGAGCAAGAAGACGCCCAACATCTGCAAGGTCAGCCCGTCCAGCAAGTATCACATCGAGGACGTCGCCCGCGCCGGGGGCATCCACACGATCCTCGGCGAGGTCGCCCGCGGCCTCCCCGGCCTGCTCGACCTGACCACCCGGACCGTCACCGGCAAGACGCTGGGCGAGAACATCGAGGCGTACGACGTCCGCGGCGCCAACGCCCTGCAATCCGCCCGCACGATGACCCGCGTCCGCCCCGGCGGCGAGCGCACGTCCCAGGCGTGGACCGTCGCCAGCGTCGGCGACGACCCGCGCTCGCAGGCGGCGGGCCTGGCCGTGCTCGAATCCGAGGGCGAGTCGGAGGTGGTCGGCTCGAACGGGAACGGGGCCGGGAACGGCGACGGCCCCGCCGACGACGGCTACGACGCCTACGACGTGATCCGGACCGTCGAGAACGCCTACTCGAAGACGGGCGGGCTGACGATGCTGAAGGGGAACCTCGCCCCCGACGGCGCCGTCGTGAAGACGGCCGGCGTGAGCCCCAAGATGTTCGTCCACTCCGGCCCGGCGGTCATCTTCGAAAGCGAGGAGGACGCCTACAACGGCATCGTCTTCGGCAAGGTGAAGGCCGGCGACGTCATCGTCATCCGGTATGAGGGCCCGCGCGGCGGCCCCGGCATGCAGGAGATGCTCGCCCCGACGACCGCCGTGAAGGGCGTCGGCCTGGACGACAAGTGCGCCCTCATCACCGACGGCCGCTTCTCCGGCGGGACCGCCGGCGCGTCGATCGGCCACGTCAGCCCCGAGGCGGCCGTCGGCGGCCCCATCGGCCTGATCCGCGACGGCGACATCGTCGAGGTCGACATCCCCGCCGGCAAGCTGGCCGTCCGCCTCTCCGACGAAGAGCTGGCCGCCCGCCGCGCCGCGTGGCAGCCCCGGCCTTCGAAGTTCCGCTCCGGCTGGCTCGCCCGCTACCAGAAGCTCGCCACCAGCGCCGACACCGGCGCGATCCTGAAGTACGACTGAGCCGCCGAACCTCGACGCCCCCCGCGCCGCCGCGGGGGGCGTCGACCCGCCCGACGCCGCCGCCCGGAACCGCATGCCGAGGGGCCCGCCGATGCGTCTCGCCTCCTTCCTCCTGATCTTCCTCGCCTTCCTGGCGGCCCCCGCCCATGCGGGCGAGGACGCCGCGTCGGTCGCGTTCTTCGAGACGAAGATCCGGCCCGTGCTGGTCGAGCATTGCTCGAAGTGCCACGGCGACGGCCCCGCGCCGAAGGGGGGGCTGCGGGTCGACACGCGCGACCACGTCCGCGGCGGCGGCGACTCGGGCCCGGCCGTCGTGCCGGGGGATCCCGAGGAGAGCCTGCTCCTCCGGGCCATCGAGCACGCCGACGACGCGCCCCCGATGCCCCCGAAGGCGAAGCTCCCGGCCGCCGTCGCCGCCGACTTCCGCGCCTGGATCGTCGCCGGGGCGGTCGACCCGCGCACGCCCGACGCCGCGCCGCCGGCCGCCCCCACGTCCGACTGGTGGTCGCTCCGGCCCCTCGCCCGCCCCGAGGTCCCCGCCGCCCGCGGCGACGTCCGCAACCCGATCGACGCCTTCCTCCTCGCGAAGCTCGACGCCGAGGGGATCCGGCCCGTCGCCGAGGCCGACCGCCGGACCTTGATCCGACGGCTCCACCACGACCTGACCGGCCTGCCGCCGACCCTCGAGGAGGTCGACGCCTTCGTCGCCGACGCCGACCCCGCGGCCTACGATCGCCTGGTCGACCGCCTGCTGGCCTCGCCGCGGTACGGCGAGCGCCAGGCCCGGAAGTGGCTGGACGTGATCCACTTCGCCGATACGCACGGCTTCGAGCACGACGAGTTCCGGCCCCACGCCTGGCGCTATCGCGACTACGTCATCGCCGCCTTCAACCGCGACCTCCCCTGGGCGGAGTTCATCCGCCAGCAGCTCGCCGCCGACGCCTTCCATCCCGACCGCCCCAGCCTGACCGTCGCCCTGGGGTTCCTCGGCGCCGGGCCCTACGACCGGAGCGCCGCGGGGACCGCGCCGCGGAACTTCGAGAACCTCGACCGCGACGACCTGGTGACGCAGACGATCGCGGCGTTCGCCAGCACGACCATCAACTGCGCCCGCTGCCACTCGCACAAGTTCGACCCCATCCCGCAGGAGGACTACTACGCCCTCCAGGCCGTCTTCGCGGGCGTGGGCAAGGGGAACGTGGAGTTCGACGCCGACGACGAGGTCGCGGCGCGTCGTCGCGAGATCCGCGCGTTCCTCGCCTCGATCCGAGGGGGCGACGCGGCGGTCCTCCTCGCGACGGAGAACCGCGAGCGGGTCGCCGCCTGGGAGCGCCGGCGCGGGGGCGTCGACGCGGCGTGGCGGCCGGCGGACGTCGAGGCCCTCGCCTCGTCCGACGGCGCGACCCTGGAGCGCCGGCCGGACGGCTCGATCCTCGTCGCGGGGGCCCGGCCCGAGAAGGACGTCGCGACGCTCACGCTGAAGCCGCCCCCCGGCCGCATCGCCGGGATCCGGCTGGAAGTCCTCCCCGACGACGCCCTCCCCGGCCGCGGGCCCGGCCGGGCGGACAACGGCAACTTCCACCTGTCGGAGGTCACCGCCCAGGTCGTCGCGCCCGGCGAGGCGAAGCCCCGGGACCTGAAGTTCCGGAGGGCCTCGGCCGACTGGGACCAGGAGAACTGGACCGCCGCCCACGCCATCGACGGCGACCCCGCCACCGCCTGGGGGATCTTCCCGAAGGTCGGCGAGGCGCACGAGGCCGTCTTCGAGCTGGAGGCCCCGGCGGAGTTGCCGGCCGGGTCGCGGCTGGTCGTGGCCCTGAAGCAGGGCCACGGCCGGGCCCACACCCTGGGGCGGTTCCGCGTCTCGACCTCCGACGCCCCGGGCGAATCGCTGCTCGTGCTCCCGGAGGCCGCTCGGGAGGCGCTCGCGACGCCGGAGGCCGACCGCACGGACGCCCAGCGGCTGGCGCTAGCGGCCGTCGTCCTGCGGGCCGTCGCGGAGGACGATTTGGCCCGGCTGCCGGCTCCCGCGAAGGTCTACGCCGCGTCGAAGGCCGCCGAGAACGAGCGCGGGGTCGTCGCCTACGCGACGCCCAGGCCCATCCACCTCCTCCGCCGCGGCGACATCGACGCGCCGGGGCCCGAGGTCGGGCCCGGGGCCCTGTCGGCCGTCGCAGGGCTGGATTCCCGCTTCGACTCCGCCGCAAAAGGCGATGAATCCGCCCGGCGCGCGGCGCTCGCCGACTGGCTGGCCGACGCTCGCAACCCGCTGACGTGGCGGAGCCTGGCCAACCGCATCTGGCAGCAGCACTTCGGCCGGGGCCTCAGCGACACCCCGAGCGACTTCGGCCGCATGGGCGAGGTCCCGTCGCATCCCGAATTGCTGGACTGGCTGGCCGTCGAGCTGCGCGACGGCGGCTCCGTCAAGCGGCTGCACCGGCTGATCTGCACCAGCGCGGCCTACCGGCGATCCTCGGCCGGCCGCGAGGACGCGACGGCCGTCGACCCGGATGCCCGCCTGGCCTGGCGCATGCCCCGCCGCCGGCTCGACGCCGAGGAGTTCCGCGACGCGGTCCTCGCCGCCACCGGCCGCCTCGACGACCGCGCCGGCGGGCCGGGCGACGCCCACTTCACCACCTCGCCCGGGGCCCAGGTCACGCCCAAGCTCGACTACGAGGCGTTCGACCCCGAGTCCCCTTCGGCCGACCGCCGTTCGATCTACCGCGTCGTCTGGCGCGGGATCCCCGACCCGCTGTTCGAGGCCCTGGACTTCCCCGACGCCGGCCTGCTCACGCCGTCGCGGGGGTTCTCGGCCTCGCCGCTCCAGGCGCTGACGCTCTACAACAACCCGTTCGTGCTCCGCGCCGCCGCCCGTTTGGCGGCCCGCGTGGAGGCGATCGACCCGTCGGCCGACGGGCGGATCCGCGCCGCGTTCCGGCTGGTGCTGCTCCGCGACCCGGATCCGGCCGAGCTGGCCGAGTTCCGCGCCCTGGCCGAATCGCGAGGCGCGGCCGCCGTCGGCCGGGTCCTGTTCAACAGCAACGAATTCCTCTTCGTGGACTGACGCATGAACCGCCCCCTCGATCGCCGGCCGGCCGTCTCGCGTCGCGACTTCCTCGCCGGGCTGGGCGGGGGGATCGGCTCCGTCGCCCTGGCGCACATGCTCGCCCGCGAGGGGGCCGCCGACGCCGGGGCCATCGGCGGGCTGCACCACCCGGCCAAGGCCAGGCGCGTCATCCAGCTGTTCATGAACGGCGGCGCGAGCCCGATGGACACGTTCGACTACAAGCCCGAGCTGGACCGGCTCCACGGCCAGAGCATCGGCCCGAAGGAGAAGCCGGAAGGCTTCACGGCGCCGGCCGGGGCCATCATGAAGACGCCGTTCAAGTTCCGACGCTACGGGGAGCGCGGGCAGTGGGTCAGCGAGGTCTTCCCGCATCAGGCGCAGTGGGTCGACGAGATGGCGTTCCTGATGGCGATGGCCTCCAAGACCAACGTCCACGGCCCCGCCAGCTTCATGATGAACACCGGGTTCGTCCTCCCCGGGTTCCCCAGCATGGGCGCCTGGATCTCCTACGGCCTCGGCAGCCTGGCGGACGACCTCCCCGCGTTCGTGGTCCTGCCCGACCCCCGCGGCCTGCCGTACAACCAGAAGGCGGACTTCGGCGCGGGGTTCCTCCCGGCGCGGCATCAGGGGACCATGATCCACGCCGGATCGCCGCGGCCCGTCCCCGACCTCTTCCCGGATCCCTCGTTCCCGTTCGTCGGCGCCGACGCCGACCGCGACGGCCTGGCGGCGCTCGGCCGCTTCAACCGCCGCCACGCCGAGGCCCGCGGCGACGACTCGCGGCTGGAGGCCCGGATCGCCTCGTATGAGCTGGCCGCGAAGATGCAGCTCAGCGCGCCGGAGGTCTTCGACCTCTCGCGCGAGTCGAACGTGGTCCGCAAGGCGTATGGGCTGGACGAGGACCGCACGGCCGATTTCGGCCGCCGCTGCCTGCTGGCCCGCCGGCTGATCGAGCGCGGGACGCGGATCGTGCAGGTCTGGAGCGGGCCGCAGGGGGCCGCTGACAACTGGGACAACCACGGCAACATCCCGGCCGAGCTGCCGCCGATGGCCGCCAGCGTCGACCGTCCCATCGCCGCCCTGCTCGGCGACCTCAAGGCCCGCGGCCTGCTGGAAGACACGCTCGTCGTCTGGTCGACCGAGTTCGGCCGCACGCCGTTCGCGCAGGGTTCGCTGGGGCGGGACCACAACGGCGGCTCGTTCGTCACCTGGCTGGCGGGGGCGGGGATCAAGGCGGGCGTGGCGCACGGCCGCAGCGACGACCTGGGATACCAGGCCGTCGAGGGGAAGACCTACTGCTACGACCTGCACGCCACGATCCTGCACCTGCTGGGCGTCGACCACACCCGGCTCACGTTCCGCAACGCCGGCATCGACCGCCGCCTCACCGACGTCCACGGCGAGGTCATCCACGAGATCCTCGCCTGACGCCCGTCAGCTCGCGTCCAGCGGCTTCAGGTCGTCGACGACGAACTTGCCGTCCACGCGGATCGGCGCTCCGTCGAACGCGATGACGCCGCCGCCGTACTCCGGGCGCTGGATCTGCACGAGGTCCCAGTGGATCTTCGAGCGGTTGCCGTTGTCGGCCTCGTCGTAGGCGTTGCCGGGCGTGAGGTGGAAGCTGCCGGCGATCTTCTCGTCGAACAGGATGTCGCGCATCGGCGAGAGGATCTTCGGGTTGCAGCCGATGGACCATTCGCCCGTGTAGCGGGCGCCCTCGTCGGCGTCGAAGATGCGCCGCAGCTTCTCGGCGTCGCCGCCGGCGCAGTCGGCCTTCACGACCTTCCCCGCGCGGAATTCCAGCCGGACGCCGTCGAACGAGGCCCCCTGGTAGATGGTCGGGGTGTTGAACCGGATGTGGCCGTCGATCGAGTCGCGCACCGGGGCGGTGAAGACCTCGCCGTCGGGGATGTTCATCGTGCCGAAGCAGGGGACGACCGGGATGCCGGCGATGGAGAAGGTCAGGTCCGTCTCCGGGCCGGTGATGCGGACCTCGCGGGCGGCGTCCATGCGGGCGACGAGCGGGGCCTGGTCCTTCGCCATCTTCGCGTAGTCGAGCGTGCAGACGTCGAAGTAGAAGTCCTCGAACGCGCCGGTGCTCATGCCGGCCTGCTGGGCCATGCTGGAGTTCGGCAGGCGGAGGACGCACCATTTGGTGTGCGTCACCCGGCGCTCGAAGTGGACGGGCTTCTGATAGAGGGCGTTGTAGGCGTCCAGCTTCTCGGGCGGGACGTCGCTCATCTCGCTGATGTTCCAGGCCCCGCGCAGGCCGATGTAAGCCTGGACCTGGTCCATCCGGGCGCGGTCGATCCGCCCCCATTTCTCGACGGCCTCGGGCGATCCGCGCAGGACCAACTCGCGGACGATGCGGGCGTCGCGCGTCTCCACCAGGGCGATCCCGCCCCGCGCCGCGGCCTTCTCGACCAGCAGGCGAGGGAGGGTGGAATCGGCCAGGTCGAAGCACTCGACGAGGAGGGTCTCGCCGGCCTGGAGGCGGACGGAGTGGTCGATGAGGATGTCGGCCAGGGTCTCCCAGCGGGGGTCGGGCATCGGCGCGTGGCTCCGTGACGCCGCGGCGCTAGGGGTCGGCGTCCGGGTGTGCCTTCGGAATTCGGCGGAAGGTCGCGGGTTCATGGACGTCTTCCCCCCTC
>ERZ778021.1028-NODE-1028-length-37771-cov-7.181090_pt1 | contig 37771 bp, 26 predicted proteins | sample MGYA00375751_ERZ778021 | MGnify/ENA primary metagenome ERZ778021 (study PRJEB29350, sample SAMN05389814) | bioreactor metagenome | isolation source: Thiocyanate stock bioreactor | place: South Africa: University of Cape Town | collected 2013-08-29 ... | reverse complement strand
CGAATAACAACCGAATAACAACCGAATAACAACCGAATAACAACCGAATAACAACTGAATAACAACTGAATAACAACTGAAAATGAACAAGCTTCTCGTGCTACTTGGCCCGACAGGCGTGGGAAAGACCGAGTGGAGCCTGCGTATTGCCCGAGCATTGGGATGCCCCATTATATCGGCCGATTCGCGTCAGATCTACAGGGGAATGACCATTGGCACGGCAGCACCCACCTCCGCTCAATTGAAACAAGTGCCGCACTATTTCGTGGGGGTACTTTCCCCGGAAGATTATTATAGTGCCAGTGAATATGAACAAGATGCCCTTTCCCTGCTTCGGGAATTGTATGAGCAATATCCGGTGGTGGTGATGGCGGGTGGTTCCATGCTGTATATTGATGCTGTCTGTAAAGGGATTGACGATATCCCTACTATTGATGAAACACTTCGGGGGGAATTGCAGGAACTTTACCGGAAAGAGGGGCTCGATCCCATACGGCAGCAGTTGAAGATACTTGATCCTGTTTTTTATAATGAGGTGGATTTGAAAAATCCCAAACGGGTGATCCATGCCTTGGAGATATGTCTGATGGCCGGGAAGCCTTATTCGTCTCTTCGCACTAATCCCAGAAAAGAACGGCCGTTCCGGATTGTGAAAGTCGGTTTTACCCGTGACCGAGAGGAATTATACGACCATATCAATTGCCGTGTCGATCAAATGATCGAGGATGGCCTGGTCGGGGAGGCAAGAGGTTTCTATCCGCAACGTCATCTGAATTCACTCAACACGGTAGGGTATAAAGAACTTTTTGATTATTTCGACGGGAAATGTACACTTGAATTTGCCATAGGAAAGATCAAGCAGCATTCCCGTAATTACGCCCGCAAGCAGCTTACCTGGTTCAAAAAGGACAAAGAAACGACCTGGATCAACTTGTCCGATGAAAGTGCAGAGGTAATGGAACGGGTGATGAGCCTGTTAAAATAGCATCATCCGGTTTCTATCCGGGGTAACATAATTTTTTTTAGGAGTTATTGGTTTATTCGGAAAATTATACTACTTTTGCATCGCTTTTCAGTAAAGAAAAATTCTTCCTTAGCTCAGTTGGTTAGAGCATCTGACTGTTAATCAGAGGGTCCTTGGTTCAAGTCCAAGAGGAAGAGCGAGAAAGTGGATTTTTGAAGTAAATATATTCTTCCTTAGCTCAGTTGGTTAGAGCATCTGACTGTTAATCAGAGGGTCCTTGGTTCAAGTCCAAGAGGAAGAGCGGAAAACGGGTCGGAAGGCTCGTTTTTTTGTTTTAATGTGCCAATATGCCAATGCGAATAGTATGCCAACATGCCAATATGATTAATATTTTAATTTTCTTGCAATTTAATTGGTATATTGACTAATTCGACATTATTAAAGTCTTGGTTCTTGGTTCTAACAGTCTTTACTCTTTACTCTTTATTCTGAAAATATGAAAAAAGTATTAATAGCATATCGGCTAAAATCGGAAGGGCTGAAAGCGCTGGAAGGGAAATATGATGTTACCCTGCCTGTTGATAAATCGTATTTCAGCAAAGAAGAAGTTCTGGGTATAATCTCTGATTATGAGGTGCTTGTGCCTAATTTCAGTTTCTATACCGATAAGGAGATCATGGACAGGGCAGTGAAACTGGAGTTGATCTCTAACTGGGGTGTGGGGTTTAACAATATCGATGTGGATTATGCTACCCAAAAAGGCATTGTGGTCACCAATATCCCCAATAGTACGCGTGAGCCGACGGCCGAGTTTGCTTTTGCGCTTTTATTGGCTGCCGGACGCCGTATCGGTTATTATGACCGGAAATTGCGCACTCCTGAAGGGGTAAGCTGGGGAGTGTATGCCGAGAGCGGGATGCAGGTGCATGGAAAAATATTGGGTATCATCGGGATGGGGCGTATCGGGCAATCATTGGCACGGCGTGCGGTAGCATCGGGCATGGAAATCATCTATCATAATCGCCACCGTTTGGATGAAATTATCGAGCAACCATACAAGGCCCGGTATGTATCATTCGAGGAACTGCTGAAAACGGCTGATTATATTTCGCTGAATGCACCTTATACTTCTCAAACGCACCACATGATAGGTGAAGAGCAACTCAATATGATGAAACCCACTACTGTGTTTATCAATACTGCGCGTGGCAGTATGGTGGACGAAAGAGCACTGGCAAAAGCGTTGAAAGAAAACAGGATTTGGGCTGCCGGACTGGATGTGTTCGAGAATGAACCGCATATCCTTCCGGAATTGCTGGAGCTTGATAATGTGGTGCTTGCACCTCATGCCGCGACCAAGACAATAGAAGACCGTATCAACATGTCGGTTGAGATGACGCAGAATATTGTGGGATTTTATGAAGGAACTTACCCTGTATCACGGGTGAATTGAGAGGGGAGAGAATTATAAATAATGGTACAGACACACACTTTATTGAACGGTTTACGTGTTATCCATCGTTCTTTCCCATCCGACATATCTTATTGCGGCATTGCAGTGAATACCGGAACCAGGGATGAATTTCCCGGTGAGCACGGTATGGCCCATTTTGTGGAGCACATGCTCTTCAAGGGCACGCAAAAGCGCAGGGCACACCATATTGTCAACCGGATGGAGGATGTGGGAGGAGAGCTCAACGCATACACGGCAAAGGAAGAGACATTTATTTATGCTGCCTTCCCGGGTGAATATTTATCCCGGGCGGTGGAATTGTTGGGCGATATTGTTTTTCATTCCCAATTTCCTTTGCGGCAGATAGAGAAGGAACGGGAAGTGATCATCGATGAAATTCTGTCATACGACGATTCTCCCTCGGAATTAATCTATGATGATTTTGAAAATATGGTATTTGCCGGACATGATTTGGGGCACTATATACTGGGCAATCCGGAGACGCTGCAATCATTCAGTACCGGAAATATAAAACGTTTTACGGAGAGGCAATACCGCCCGGATAAGATGGTTTTTTTCTCTTTTGGAAAAACTCCCTTTTCAAAGGTGGTACGTTTGACGGAAAAATATTTTTCATCCGCGTCTAATCCGTCCAACGGAGCATTCCCCCCAAAACAGCGTACATCTCCAGGTATCCTTGTTCCTGCAAGGCAAGAGATCCGGAAAGACACTTCCCAGTCGCATGTGGTAACGGGTTGGAGGACTTTCAATATGCATCATCCCGACAAGTATGTATTGTATATGATCAATCATATATTGGGTGGAGAGAGCCTGAACAGCCGGCTCAATGTGTCGCTCAGGGAAAAGCACGGATTGGTCTACCATGTGGAATCAAACGTTACCCTCTATTCCGATACAGGTTTGTTCACTGTGTATTTTGCCTGCGACCCTAAGTACAAAGAAAAGTGCCTGCGACTGGTCAACAAAGAGATAGAGAAGATCCTGCAGACCGAACTGACTCCCACACAACTCATGCGGGCCAAACGGCAATGGAAGGGACAGATGGGAATTGCTGCGGAGAATCATGAAAACAGTGCGTTGGCGATGGGAAAGGCCTTTCTGCATTTCGACCGCTATACGCCGTTGAACGATCTCTTCCCCAAAATCGACCCGATCACAGCGCGGGAGATCAGGGAAGTTGCCAATGAAATCTTCTCAACACCTCCTTTTGAGTTGAGTTATGTATGATCAGATGTAATTTATCATATTTTGGTGATTGGATAGCAAAAATAATGAATAAATATGAAAAAGAATTGTTGTAGAGTGTTCTCTCCTATAATTTTTACATTTGGTACATATATGATCAAACAATTTGGGGCTGTCGGATGTTTTATGCTGTAGTATTTAAACCATTTTTGAAAGATGTAGTCTGAATGCAAACGAAGACATGATCTTCCAATAACGAACTAACTAATTAAATTTTTAACTAAAAAAGTGAAATTATGAAGAAAATTACATTCTCGCTGATCGTGGCAATGCTTGTTGCTGTAACGTCAGTAAGTGCACAACAGCTATACCTTGGCGTAAAAGGAGGTATAAACTTGTCAAACTTTAGTGGTGATCTTGACGATGCGGATGCAAAGGTCGGTTTCAACATAGGATTGGCTGCCGATTATGAATTTATGTTCAACCATGCCATCCAAACAGGATTGTTTTTCACAACGAAAGGTGCGAAATACGAAGGGGATCTTGGTGAGGTATCCGGAAAGCTTACGATGAACCCCATGTATCTGCAACTTCCGGTACATTATGCTTATAAGCTCGATGTCTCTCCCGGCACCCGTCTTGTTTTCCATGCCGGTCCTTACATGGCAGTGGGTGTAGGCGGAAAAGTAAAGGTTAAAGCAAGCGGTTCCTCTGCTGAAGTCAGTGATGATTTTTTCCAGGATGGCGCTTTCAAACGTTTTGATGCCGGTTTAGGTCTTGGCGTAGGTGCCGAATTCGGTCCGCTTTTGCTGGATCTCGGTTGGGATATGGGGTTGACAAATATCTCCGATATCAGTGGTGCGGATGCCAAAAATCAGAATGCTTACCTCACTGTAGGATATAGATTCTGATCATAAGCAGAAAACAGATTATATAAGCGGATGGCTCTCCAAAGGAGTCATCCTTTTTTATTGGCCGCCCGGCATGAACGGTAAATTGAAAATATGTAATGAAAATTGTGACTTTAGTCGTGATTAATTTATATATTTGACTCATCGAGATAAAATGAGGTGATTATGAAAAAATATCTCTTTTTTGCTATTTTTCTTTTGACAACCGTATTTGGCTACTCACAGTCGCAGACGGCATTGCAGCGTTTTATCAGTCATCCCGCACTGAAGCATGCTTCTGTAGGTGTGTCGGTGGTGGAGCTTGAAAGCGGCCAGCGTATCGTTTCGCACGATGCAGGGAAATCACTTACTCCGGCATCCATTCTTAAATTGATCACTACCGCCACAGTCCTGGAGACATTGGGAGATAATTACCGTTATAAGACCGAACTGGCACTCGATGCCGATGATCCGTCGCGTATCTTGGTTTTCGGTGTCGGAGATCCTACGCTGGGAAGCGAGGCGTTCGGGGAAAATAAGAATGCTTTTTTTATCCATTGTGCCGATGCCCTTGGAAAGGCACTTCCCAAAGACAGGGAGTATTCCATTTACGTGGTGGATAACCTCTTTGGGTATGACGGCATTGCGCCCGGATGGACCTGGATAGATATGGGAAACTATTATGCCGCGGGGGCTTATGGTATCAGTGTTTTCGATAATAGTTACCGGTTGTTTTTTAATACTCTCGACAGGAGCAGTTGCCCGCGGATCCTTCGTACAGAACCGGAGATCAAAGGGCTTACCTTCCGGAATTCGCTTTCACTGAACAATAGCGGACAGGATAACGGATATATTTATGGCGTTCCTTTCTCTTACGACAGGGAGGTGAGGGGTAATATCCCGGGCGGTAGGACGGAATTCAGTATCAAGGGCGATATTCCCGATCCGGGTATGTTGCTGGGTGAAACACTGGCTGACTATCTTTCCCGTGCGGGTTTCAGGATCGAGAAGATTGAAACCGCACGTAACGACTATCTCTCGGGAGTTTGTAGGGTGGAACGCAGGAAAACAGGTTATCGTGCCGGAAAAGTGGTCTTCACGCAGACATCTCCTCCCTTGAAAGAGATCATCCGGGAGGTAAATGTGGAGAGTAATAATCATTATGCGGAACATCTGATCCGTACTTTGGGGCGCTACAGCAAAGGAGATATCTACGCCGATCCGTTAGAGGCAGGCATTGAATATGTAGAAGAGTTTTGGAAAGGAAAAGGGACTGCCACCTCCTCATTGCAGATGTATGATGGTTGCGGACTGGCACCACAGAATGCAATAGCACCGCAGTTACTGACCGATTTATTGGTATATATGTACAACCGAAGCGATTATTCCAATGCTTTTCTTCAATCATTGCCCAAGGCAGGGCAGGAGGGTACAGTCCGTAGTTTTCTCCGGAACACGAAACTAAACGGGAAAGTTTTCGTGAAGAGCGGCAGCATCGGAGGGGTACAGTGTTTTGCGGGTTACCTGATCGATGGAAATAAAAAATATGCGTTTGCCGTGATGGTGAACAAGTTCAATGGTACACGTCCCCAGGTCAGGAGCGCTATCGAGCAGTTTTTAACCGGAATATCCCTATAAATAGGGGCATTTCGAGAAAAAAATCCCAATTTTAAGGGATTGAAATCATTGTGCTGAGGCAGTAATTTTGTAAAAAATACAAATGCAAAATGAAATCTCAGAATCAAACGTCCATATTCAATTTATTAAGGGGCTATATGGGAAAGAAAGGAATTTTGATGCCTTTTTCCATTACGCTCTCGGTTTTGGGAAACCTGATAGGGATATTGCCGTTCGTATGCGTATGGCTGATTATCCGCCTGTTATTCACGGAAGGAACCGCTGCCTCGGGCAATGAAATTGTCCGGTACGCCTGGTGGGCTTTCGGTTTTTCCATTCTCTTTATCCTGTTTTATTTTACCGCGCTGATGTTGTCGCATCTGGCCGCCTTCCGCCTCGAACGGAACCTGCGCTATTCGGCCATGGAGAAAGCGGTGCGTATGCCGCTGGGCTTTTTTACAAAGAACAGCAGCGGAAAGATGCGGAAAGTGATCGATGACAACGCCGGCATTGTGCATACATTTGTCGCACATCAATTGCCGGACCTGGCTGGAGGTATCGCCGTGTTTGTCGCCACCCTTATATTGATGTTCGTTTTCGATTGGCGGCTGGGATTTGCCTGCCTGGTTCCACTGGTGATTGCCTTTGCCCAGTTTTATATGATGATGGGGAAGAATTATGCCGCCACCATGGGGCAGTATATGACCTCGCTCGAAGCGATGAATACCGAAGCGGTGGAGTACGTGCGCGGAGTCCCTGTGGTAAAGGTATTCCAGCAAACGGTCTATTCGTTCAAACGGTTTTATGACAGTATCATGGATTATAACAAGTGGGTGAAGGAATACGCTGCATCCATGAAGAGATCGATGTCGATCTATACCGTGGCCATCAACGGTTTTGCCTTCCTGCTCGTTCCCGTGGCAATTATCCTGGTAGGTGTCGGCGGTAACTGGCAAGAGGTCACGCTGAACTTGATATTTTATGTGCTGGTCACCCCTTTCTTCGGACAATGTATAATGAAGTTGATGTACGTGCTTGATGGGTATCGCCAGGCGGGTGAAGCCGTGAAGAGGATCGAAGCGCTGACCGATGAAAAACAGCAGCCTGTTACCTTGCAACCGCCGACCCCAATGCCTTCCAGATACGATATCCGTTTCAACAATGTCTCTTTCCGTTACGACGGGGCGTCGAAAGATGCGCTCTCCCATATCGACCTGACCATTCCACAAGGCAAGACTGTCGCATTAGTAGGTGCTTCCGGAAGCGGAAAGACGACCCTGGCACGGCTTGCCGCCCGTTTCTGGGATACTAGCAGTGGCGTGATATCTATCGGGGGTGTCAATGTAAAACAGATCTATCCTTCGGCGTTAATGAAGCATATATCGTTTGTTTTTCAAAATACCGAACTTTTCAAAACCACTGTTCGTGAGAATATTCTCTATGGCAAACCCGATGCGGCACAGGCCGATGTCGACCGGGCTATCGACCTGGCACAATGCCGGGAAATCATCGATAAATTGCCGCACGGGCTCGACACAAAGATCGGGACGGAAGGGATTTACCTTTCAGGCGGTGAACAGCAGCGTATTGCCCTGGCAAGGGCTTTCCTGAAGGATGCTCCTATTATCCTTCTCGATGAAGCGACCGCTTTTGCCGATCCCGAAAATGAACGGGAGATTCAACAGGCCTTGATGCGGCTGATGCAAGGCAAGACGGTGGTGATGATTGCCCACCGCCTTACCTCGGTCACCGATGCCGATAACATCGTGGTGATGGAGGAAGGACACATTGCCGAACAGGGAACGCATTCCCAATTGCTGCAAAAGGAGGGGCTTTATTGCCGTATGTGGAAAGAATACCAACAATCAGTTGAATGGGACATCAGAAAGGAGGCAAAACATGCTTAAATATATACAAAAGCGGTTCGCCATGAGCGAACAGGGTGCTCGTGATTTTATCAAGGGAGTGGTGTGGACCACGTTGCTGAACATTTCATTCATGTTGCCGGTAATGCTGGTTTATCTTTTCCTGCAGCACTTCTTGTCACCCTATCTGAACGGACAGGAGGCAGTCACAACTTCTATATGGCAATACATTGCTTTCAGCATAGTGGCCATCGCCATCATATATGTCATTGCTGTTTTTCAATATAACAACACTTATGTGAGTGTCTATAACGAAAGTGCCGTACGCCGCATATCGCTTGCCGAAAAACTGCGCAAACTGCCGCTTTCTTTCTTCGGGGAGAAAAACCTCTCCGACCTTACTTCTACGATCATGCAGGACGCTGCCGACCTGGAACATACCTTTTCACATGCCATCCCGCAGTTAGTGGGGTCGTTTATCACGTTGCTGTTGGCGATGGTGGGACTTGGCTTTATGAATTGGCAACTGACGCTTGCCGTCTTCTGGGTAGTTCCCGTAGCCCTGGCGATACTATGGATCACCAAGAAGATGCAAACGAAAGAACATCGGGCGAGTTACCTGCAGAAACGCGCGGTGACCGAAAAGATACAGGAAGGGATACAACAGGTACAGGAGATCAAATCATACGGGCAGGAAGAAACATATCTTCGTGAATTGTCGGTCGAGCAGGAGCAGTTTGAAAAAGGACAAATCAAAGGTGAATTGCTGGTCGGGGTAATCATCAACACCGTACATGCCCTTATCAAGTTGGGTATCCCTACGCTGATATTGGTCGGTACGACCCTGCTGATCGCCGGAAAAGTTGATTTCCTGACTTACCTCTTCTTCCTGATTCTCTCTTCGGTGATTTTCAACCCGCTGCTGAATGCATTGGAACATGGAGCGGTGCTGTTCTTCCTTGATATCCGTATCAAGCGGATGAATGAAATTATGGACCTTCCCGTACAAACCGGAGCCGCCGATTATCAGGTGGACGATTATACCATCCGTTTCGACCATGTCGGTTTTTCGTATAAGGACGATGAAGAAGAAGTTTTACAGGATGTGTCGTTTGAGGCCCGTCAGGGTGAAGTCACCGCATTGATCGGTCCTTCCGGAGGAGGTAAAAGCACAGTGGCCAAACTGGCTGCCCGTTTCTGGGATGTAAACAGAGGCTCTATTACCCTGGGGGACACGGATATCACCACCATTGATCCCGAAGCTCTGCTGGAAAATTATTCGATTGTTTTTCAGGATGTGGTGCTCTTTAACGGTTCGGTAATGGATAATATCCGCATCGGAAAGAAAGATGCGAGTGACGGTGAAGTATTATGTGCGGCGCATGCTGCCCGGTGCGATGACTTTGTACATGATCTTCCGGATGGATACCGCACCATTATCGGTGAGAATGGCAGCAGGCTTTCGGGTGGTGAACGTCAACGGATCTCCATTGCCCGCGCACTGCTGAAAGATGCGCCTATCGTGTTGCTGGATGAAGCTACCGCTTCGGTGGATGCCGAAAATGAAACCAGGATACAGGCCGCTATCTCGGAACTCGTCAGGAACCGCACCGTGTTGATTATCGCCCACCGTATGCGCACCATAGCCAATGCCGATAAAATCGTTGTACTGGAAAACGGGCGAGTAGCCGAAACCGGTTTGCCATCAACACTTATAAAACAAAACGGTCTTTTTGCCAGGATGCTTCGTATGCAGTCAACTGATGCGTCTATGGAACACACTAAATCTGTCTGATAGTTTCCAAAAGTCGGAGAATAGTGCATTAACCAAGCAGCTTATTAACAGGCTGTTCCGTCTGGATAGCCTGTTTTGTATAAGGGTTGCTATTTTTTTAATGAAACAATGTTGCATTTGCAATAAAGTTGTATATTTGTATTTTTATTGGATAAGTATAGAATATAACGCTTCTCAATGCGAATATTGAATTTTTTAAAAACTTAAGAATGAACAATAATCAACCTAAAATAGCAAAACCCGTAACCATCATTTCCGGGTTTCTCGGTGCCGGCAAGACCACCTTTCTGAATGAATACATTACTTACCGGAAGGGAATACGCCCGTTTGTTATTGAAAACGAAACTTCACAGGGATTGGAGAAAATGTAAGCGCAGTGTCTGGACAAAGATTAATTAACACAACTTCTATTCTACAAATATGAACAAAAACAAAATAAACATTCACAGGAGTAAAATCCTGATCTTTACATGCTGCCTGTTATTTATGGCAACGTCGCTTACAGCCCAATCTTTATTGGGAACAATATCCGGAACGGTATGGGACGGGGAGAACAACGAGAGGTTAACCGGGGCGTCCGTCTATATCCAATCGGCAGGAAAAGGAGTCAACACCGACGAAAAAGGGGAATTCACACTGGAACATCTGTCCGCAGGAGATTATCTGCTCACTGTTTCATTTATAGGTTATCAATCGGAGGTCCTTCCTTTTACACTGAAAGCAAACGAACACAAACGGTTTGACATCAGATTAAATCCCGATGCAAACACCCTCAGCGAAATAACTGTTACGGCCAAAACGGAAGCCCGGCAGATAAAAGAAGAAGGGATGCCGGTTACGGTCATCAACATGTCGAGCCTGCAGGGAACCGTCACCAGTATTTCCGATGTATTGTCGAAAACGGTCGGGATGACCATCCGCATGTCGGGCGGGGTAGGGAGTGCGTCACGCATATCGGTGCGGGGTCTCGAAGGAAAACGCATTGGCTTTTTTGTGGATGAAGTGCCCCTGAACGACCAGAGCGATTTTCTTGACCTGAACGACCTTCCGGTGGATATGATCGAACGGATCGAGATATATAAAGGCGTTGTCCCTGCCCGTTTCGGAGGTTCTTCAATGGGGGGCGCCGTGAATATCGTCATCAAGGAATATCCCGACAGATATATGGATGCCAGTTATATGCGGGAGTCTTTTAATTCCAACAAGGCGCAACTCGTAGCTAAACGCAACCTGCCGGAAAAGGGGCTTTTATTCGGCATCGGCGGAGGATATACCTACGCCGATAACGACTATACAATGGAATCGCCTTATACCGAAGGGTTGAAGATAAAACGCGAGAACGACCGGTTTGAGAAACTGATGTTGGGAGGAAGCTTCAAGGCAGAAAAATGGTGGTTCGACGAGGTTGAATTTGAACCGGTCTTTATCATGACAAGAAGGCAAATACAGGGAATCCAGAGAGACATACGGAAAGCCGAAACCAATTCGAAAGCCTTTATGCTGGCAAATACTTTGGAGAAAGAAGATTTCCTTGTAGAAGGCCTTGACCTGGACGTCAGTACGGCGGTTGCCTACACGCAGATCAACCTGATCGATACAGCTAGGTATTGGTATGACTGGGAAGGGAACCGGTACCCCACACCTTCCATATACGGAGGAGAGTTAGGAAATCAGTTTGCCGCCAATTCCGACGACAGGAAATTCACCGTGCTTAATAAACTGAATCTGGAATACCTGATCAACAAGCACCATTCCGTCAACTTCAATTCGGTCTTCAGCCTTGCCAACGGGTATCCGAAGGACACTCTGCGCGATCTCAGCCTGGGGCGCAAAAGCGTGTTCGACTCCAGGATGAGGAGCTGGGTGGGTGGCATCAACTACGATGTAAGGAGCAACAACGACAAATTCCTGAACTCCCTTACGCTTCGCTACTATGTGTATTCCATGCAGACAAAAAAATCATTGATTTACGGAGGTGAAAATGTCCGGGATATCGACCTTCTCAAACAGGATTTCGGCATCAGCAACGCCATGCGCTATAAGTTCACACGCGACTTCATGGCAAAACTCTCTGCCGGCTACGACGTCAGGATCCCCTCCGAAGCCGAACTGCTGGGAGACGGATATTCCATCGCCGCTTCCGAAGGGCTCCTTCCCGAACGCAACACGAGCGTCAATTTCGGTTTGCTGTACGACAGGATGGGCCACGCGAACGATAACCTGCAGGTGGAAGTAAGTTTTTTCTACATGTACCTGGAAAACATGATTCGTTACACAAAAGGATTTTTCGACGCCCAGTACCAGAACTTCGGGGAAATGCGTACACTGGGCGTGGAATTTGACATAAAGGCCGATCTGTTTCCCTGGCTTTACGGTTATTTCAATGCTACCTTCCAGGATCTGAAGGATGTCAGGAAGTATGATGAAGGTAGTCAGCTACCCAATCCCACCAAAGGAAAACGGATACCCAATATCCCTTATTTGATGGGCAATGCGGGCCTGGAGTTCCATAAAGAGAACCTGTTCGGGGGAAAAGGGCAGAATACACGCCTGTTTACCGATGCTTCCTTTATTGAAGAGTACTATTACGATTTTGAAATGACCATGAACGAGAAACGCCGGATACCGCGCAGCCTGACTTTCGATCTTGGCTTTGAGCACAGTTTTATGGACAGCCGGCTTTTCCTGTCGGGAAAAATAAAGAATATCACCGACGCGACACTTCTTTCCGAATTTAACCGCCCCTTGCCGGGACGGAGTTTCGGAATGAAGGTCCGTTATATATTCAGGTGACAGGCATTATATTGATTAAAAGTATATAAGACTCTCCCTGATCAGATATCTGAAAATTATTCGATAAACGCTAACCCATTAATTTTTAAACAGCATTCAATATGAAAACAAAATTCTTTGGCGCATTATGTGCAACTCTTCTTTCCACGGCTCTCTTTGTCGCCTGCGAGAAGAACGGCAACGACCCGGAACCCAATACCGGGAAAATATTAATTCAAACCACGGTGAAAAATCCCGACGGCGCGAGCGGCACTTCTTACCTCCAGCTTATTCCCGATTTTTCGACGCAAACTGTGGATAACAGAAACGGCTTCCAGGTCGGCTACAGCGCCGGCGTGAGGGTGTACGCCAATGATGTCTTTGTCTTTCCCGAATTTGGTCCGGACGGAACGCAGGACCTGGTTAAATATACCTATTCCAGTGCGAGTACGCTGCAAAGAACGGGAACGCTTGCCCTGCCGCCTATGTCGGGCGCTTATGGCTTCACCCGGTACAACAACGGGAAAGCCTATATCCCGATGTATAATTTAGGGGTAATATGGATATTTAATCCCTCCACGATGACGAAAACAGGGGAAATCGACCTGACCTCCTATGCTTTTGGGGACAATAGCCCCGAACCCTCATATTCGTTTATACGGGACGGGCTGTTATACGTTCCGTTAGATCAGGTCGGTACGGATTGGATGCCTTATCCCGCGAATAAAAAAGCCGAAGTAGCTATTGTAGATATCGCTACGGATGAGGTGGTCAAGGTTATCTCCGAATCGACGTCGGGTTTGACCTTTCCTACGCGTCCTGCCTTTAAAGACATGATCTTTACCGATGAGCAAAACGACCTTTATATCGCCTGCGCCGGAGGCTTCGGGATGGATCCTCGCTTCCCCGAAACTGGTTTTATCTGCATCCGGTCGGGAGAGACGGAATTCGACGAAACAGCCTCGTGGGATATCTCGCAAACAACGATACAAGGAACGAACTACAAACCGGCTTCACTATCCAATTGTAAATATATCGGCAACGGAAAACTCTGCGCGTATGTCGTTATCAGTGAACTCATGACCGATAATGCCTATACGGCGAGGTATTCAATGCCCGTGCTGATCGATATGAAGGCCAAAACTGTAAAGAAGATCGACGGGATACCTATCAGCGATGGGTTCGCCATTTTCATTGACAATTACAGAGATAAGGTCGTGTTCTCGGCTTACGGCGAAACACAGGCAGGTTTTTTTACCTATGATCCGTCAACAGGGGAAGTTGAAGGTCCGGTGGTATCCACCATAGGGGCTCCGACCTTTATGTACTCATTTGAGTAGGAGTATTCAGGGTGGCCTAAATTCCGGCAATCTCAGCATTGGTTCTCGAATTGGTATATACAATATATAGGAGTAAATGGAATATCTTCTTGTACATTTGCCAAAGGATGGTACCAAATTGTGGGTATCCTCATAAATAATGACTTTTTATCACTAAAATCCCAAATTTGAGGTATTGAAATCATTGTGCAAGGTTGATAACTTTGTAAAGTGTAAAATTAAAATATGTAATTATGATTAAAAAGTATCTCCCACTGGCATTAAGCATGTTGTTATCGACTGCTTTATTTGCAAGTATCAATAAGACACCTGCTTCAATTGTAAGCAAAAATATTCGTACTGTGTATAATAGTAACGATGATGTTGGAAAGTTCACAGCTGAAGGTAAAACGTACAAAACAAAATTTGTACGCGTATTATTTGCAGCAGAAGGTTCCGAAAAAGAAGGCGAAAGCAACTCGATTGTTCCTCTCATATATGACAGTAAAGATCCTCAAGGTAATGACGTAAAAGTTCGTCGTTTTCAAATTACCACCAAAAATACAGGATATGATGAAGTACAGACATCAAAAGAAGAGGACTACAAAATGAAATCCGTGAAGGAAGGTGCAAAATTGCACATTGAAATTCCTGTAGCAGCCGATGGTTCATTGCAATTAGACCGTGCTTATGTGGGAAATGCCGCATATAATTTCGGAACAAGAGAAACACGTCAAAATCTTAGTCCGGATAATTCGTCAGATATTAAAATAAACATTAAAAAGCTGGATTTACCCCAATTTTCCGAAAGCAATAAACCGGGGGACAAAGGACTGATCTACAATCAAGGGTTTATCGATTTTACTTTTAGTGCCAAGGTAAGACATATATCTTCGGATCAGATCAGCGACTTTACAGTTGAAGTAAAAGGCCCTATTTCAGTAACACATATTCGCGGAAAAGAACGGGAAAAAGCTGCTACTCAAATCAATCCTGAAATTGTGGCGAAAAACGTGAAATAACGTAGGGAGTTTCCTGGGAACATTATATTTGTAACCATATTTATTCCCCGTTACTTTCAGGGGTACTATCCGGTATTCGCAGGGGGGCAATAGCCATGCCTACCTGCGACATTGGTAATAATGTACCTTCACTTAGAATATAAACATTCCGGTAAGTGATTTTGCATATTATAAATTTATCAGCATATGGAAAAAGTAATCCCTTCAATAAATGACAATATCGCCGATACCCTTTTCATTACCGTTTATATGCGTGCTTTGGATGCCCGGCAAAAACATCCTGTTCTGGGAGACAGGAGAAGTGTGGAATTGATGGACAGGATAGATTATCCGTTTGAGAAGTATTCGGGCATCAAAATGATGAGCCGCTTAGGGACTTGCGTCCGTTTGAAATATATTGATGAACAGTTGGAGGACTTCATTGCGACGCATGAAAAAGCGATCGTCGTGAATATCGGATGCGGGTTGGATGACCGGTATAGCCGTGTTAAAAATGCATCCAAAGCAATCTTCTATGAATTGGATATTCCGGAATGCATCCAATTACGAAAACAACTCATACCAACACACCCAAACCAGTTCCTGATTTCCGGTTCTGCATTTGAACCCGGTTGGCTGGAGAAATTACGTGAAAAACATCCCGACGGGAATTTCATTTTTATAGCAGAGGGTGTATTCATGTATTTTTCTGAAAAAGAGATCAGCCAGCTTTTATGCTCTATTGCTGATAGTTTCCCAAACGCCCGTATTATTTTTGACGGGATCTCCGAAACACTGAGCCGACATTCCGATAAGCATGATACTTTGCGGAATGCGAAAGCCGTCTTTGCATGGGGTTTTGACGATAACCACATTTTTGAAAAGTGGCATCCCGGGCTGAAGCTGGATAAGGTTTTTTATATCATGCTTGGAATGCGCAAATACAGCTTTCCGGTACGCCTCATAAGTTATATCCCAATGTTCGGAAAGGGTTCCAAGATTATTTCACTGAGTGTACGCAACTTTAGAATTGCAAGATAGGCATAAGGACATTACCTTTGCAGCAGTATTAAAATACTGGACAGAACTTTCGCAAGTCAATTAAGTGAAATTTATACCACTAAATTATACAACTTGCAGTTCTCTTATAATCTGGCACGCAATATTCAGGAGAGCGACCGTAACACCTACGACCTTTCCACTTTTATCGACGGCGAAACGGACGATATACACCCCGGACACTTGCCTGCGGGTTACGAAACAGGTTATATCGACAGCCTGAGTAACCGCAGCGACAGCCGCACGCTGGCACATGAACTGGCCTTGCGTATGCACTACTCCGATGACATTATTTATTGGGATCGGCAGACGGGTGAGGGGCGTGATATTCACCACCATCCTTATTTCAGGGTACATTGTTTACCGCCGGCGCCACAAAAAGAGAAAACGGGGTAACTGAGGGCGGTTATTCTCCTTTTTGAATACTGGTAATACTAATTCCTCTGAAACAATCGTCCATGCATCCGTTTGGTACGTATCCACATGACGATATGAGTCCTCCGTTGTTTGTTTCAAAATATGTTTGTGCACTTTTTCGTTTGATGAGCCACTCATTTTGTGCTCTGGCATATATTTTATCTAATGTCAAAGGTTCTGCAGCCGGGGTACTTCCATGAGAGTTGATTTCATCTTGATACTCAATCCATTCTAAATCCTCTTTTTGTATATTCTCCGGTAACCCTTGTGTGAAAGTATATTTGAATTCCCTTTGTATGATTACACCTTTTGATACTGTTAGTTTTGTTTCCCATGCTATTCCTACCCATGAAGCTCCAGCTACTGTATAATTGTATGTGTTGTCGGATGATTCTTTAAAATCCAGCCATGCCCGATAACTTTTCTTATATTCATCTTCAAAATCGATGTCGCTTTTCTCACAAGAGGAGATTAAATAGCCTGCTAATAAAAGGACTAAGAAAAAGATTGTACGTCTCATAATAATAAATTAAAAAATATGGTGTTGTGTTTAAATGACGAAATAGAATAATGGAATGTTGTATAGATGAGGTTAAATAATGTCAATCTAATTTGTAATAGGGAGCGTTATTTGCAAAAACAAAAGAGCGCTACTTCCCATAACGCTCTTTTTCTATAATTTCACAAAAGACTTGCGGTCTCTGCTTGACGAGTTATTTTACAATACTGACCAGTTCAATTTCAAAAACCAGGGTAGTGTAGGCGGGGATGGTTCCGGAACTGTTTCCTGAGGATCCATAAGCCAGTTTCCAGGGAATCCATATTTCCCATTTATCTCCTACCTGCATATGTTGCAGTGCCGTTGAAAATCCTTCTATGATATATGAAACCTGTGGATTGATGGCGAACGTGCTGGGAATATTGTTCCTGTTTTCTGTGGAGTCGAAGATGTATTTGTTGGTGATGGTCTCTCCTTTATCATTAGGATAGGTATCGGGCAAAGACCAGTCACGTTTGAACCAGCCAGTGTAAAGCACTCTCACCTTATCGGTAAAATAAGGTATCTCCCCGTCGCCGGACTCAATCTCCTTGTACATGATATAGCCACTGGTTGATGTTGTATTGATCCGGGTGTACTCCGAATCGGCAGTAATTTTCGCGAACTGTGCTTCATTATCTATTTTCCATTGATCGTCGAATGTTTCCGTATCATCGTCGCATGAAGCAACGAGAATGAGTGCGCAGAAACTGAGAATCAGTGATAATTGTCTCTTCATTATGGTGGTTTTTATGTTTTATACTGGTAGTTGTTTCAGTAAATTCTTCATATCTGTTTTTTCGGCGATAGTGCGTTCCAGGGAATCGATAGAAACTCTTTCCTGTTCCATCGTGTCACGGTAACGGACAGTTACCGTATTGTCTTCGAGCGTCTGATGGTCGATGGTGGCACAGAAAGGAGTGCCAACGGCATCCTGGCGACGGTAGCGCTTGCCGATGCTGTCTTTCTCGTCGTATTGACAGGCGAAGCTGAATTTGAGGTCGTCCATAATCTCACGCGCTTTCTCGGCCAGACCATCTTTTTTAACCAGCGGCAATATGGCCAACTTGACCGGTGCCAGGGTAGGGGGAAGCTTCAGCAATACTCGGGTCTCACCACCTTCCAGTGTCTCTTCGTGATAAGAACCGGCAAGGATCGAAAGGAACATCCTGTCCACCCCGATGGAGGTTTCCACCACATAGGGTACATACGATTTTCCCTGTTCCGGGTCGAAGTATTGTATCTTTTTACCGGAATATTTTTCGTGTTGGCTCAGGTCGAAGTCAGTACGCGAGTGGATACCTTCCACTTCTTTGAACCCGAAAGGCATTTCGAATTCCACATCGGTAGCGGCATTGGCGTAATGTGCCAGCTTGTCGTGGTCGTGGAACCGGTATTTGTCCGCACCGAATCCCAACGCCTGGTGCCATTTCATGCGAAGCTGTTTCCAATGCTCAAACCATTCCAATTCTTCACCGGGAGCCACAAAGAATTGCATCTCCATCTGTTCGAATTCCCGCATGCGGAAGATGAACTGGCGGGCTACGATCTCGTTGCGGAACGCTTTTCCGATCTGGGCGATACCGAAAGGAATTTTCATACGCCCCGTTTTTTGTACATTCAGGAAGTTCACGAAGATGCCCTGTGCCGTTTCGGGACGAAGGTAGACCTTCATTGCTCCGTCGGCTGTCGATCCCATCTCGGTGGAGAACATCAGGTTGAACTGGCGTACTTCCGTCCAGTTACGTGTGCCGCTGATGGGGCAGGCGATCTCGCAGTCGATAATGATCTGGCGCAATTCTTCCAGATTATTATCATTCAGCGCTTTGGCAAAACGGGTGTGGATTTCGTCCCGTTTCTGCCGGTTTTCCAATACACGGGGATTGGTCTCGCGGAACATAGCTTCGTCGAACTGGTCGCCGAACCGTTTTGCTGCTTTCTGTACTTCTTTTTCTATTTTTTCGTCATATTTGGCGAGATGGTCTTCAATTAATACGTCGGCACGGTACCGTTTTTTACTGTCTCGGTTATCGATGAGCGGATCGTTGAAAGCATCCACATGTCCCGATGCTTTCCAGATGGTGGGATGCATGAAGATGGCGGAATCAATTCCCACCACATTCTCGTGAAGCAGCACCATGCTGTCCCACCAATACTTTTTGATATTGTTTTTCAGTTCAACACCCATTTGCCCGTAATCATATACGGCGCTCAACCCGTCATAGATCTCACTCGACTGGAATACAAACCCGTATTCTTTACAATGCGATACCAGTTTCTTAAAAACGTCGTCCTGTGCCATAAATCTCGTCTGCATGCTTTCGGTCTGTACGTAGACCTTCCTTGCCTGCCTTATATATTACTTGGTTTTTTTCTTAGTTGTTTCAGCCTGCAAAGTAAACTTTTTTTTTCCATATTCCAGCTATCATTGTTCTTAAAGATAAATAATGATGGGCTACAGGGCAGATGCTACGCAGAAAAATACTACCTTTGCCGTACAAAACACCCAATCTTCAAAATTATCGGGAAAATATGGCAGGAGGAATGAAATCATTGGCAAAGGAGACTTTCTTCTATGGGATAGGAAGTGTCCTTCCCAAACTCCTTAGCTGGTTGTTATCGCTCTATTGGGCATTTGCCCTGCCGGAGATCTCCGATATCGGAGTGTTGACCAATTTTTATGCCTGGGTGGCGCTTTTGCAAGTGATACTCACTTATGGGATGGAGACCGGTTTCTTCCGTTATGCCAATAAAGAGAAAGATCCTGTCAGGGTTTTTTCTACTACCTTTATCAGTATAGCTTGCACTACATTGCTTTTCTTTGTCGCGGCCCTCTTATTGTTGGAGCCCGCAGCTTTCGCATTGGGTGGTGTGGCAATGAAGCCGCATTATCTGCTTATGCTGGTGAGCATCCTATGTTTTGATGTGCTGGGAGCTATTCCATTTGCCAACTTAAGATTTAAAAAACGTCCCATCCGGTTTGCGATGATCAAATTGATCAATGTGGTGCTGACCATTATGTTCAATTTGTTTTTCTTCCTTGCCTGTCCCCGCCTGCAAACAATATATCCTGAAGCTTTTGCATGGTTCGATATTAACCACGGCGTGGATTATGTGCTGATCTCCAACCTTGCTGCATCAGTGATCCAGTTCCTGATGGTGTCGCCGGAGTTGAAGGTCAGGTTTACATTCGACCGGGTATTGTGGCGGCAGATACTGCGATATTCGTTTCCTATCCTTATCCTGGGTGTGGCGGGCGTATTGAATCAGACGGTGGACAAGATTGTCTTCCCATGGGTATATCCCGATGCCGACCCGGAGAAAGCCAATGCGCTGCGGGAACTGGGTATTTACGGGCAGAATTTCAAGATTGCCGTCATCATGGTGATGTTCACCCAGGCTTTCCGTTACGCTTTTGAGCCTTTCATATTCGCAAGGAACAAGGAAGCGGCAGACGACCGGCAACCGTTCAGCGATGCTACCAAATACTTTATCATTTTTGGATTGTTGATTTTCTTGCTAACCACTGGTTATATTGATATTATCAAAGGATTGTTCCCGGAACGGTATCATGTGGGACTAAAAATAGTGCCTATCGTTCTGTTGGGCGAGCTCTTTTTCGGCGTTTATTTCAATCTTTCGTTGTGGTACAAACTTACCGATCAGACCCGCTGGGGAGCCTACATGTCGGTCTTTGGCTTTGCCATCACCATAGCAATCAATATCCTTTTTATTCCCCGATTCGGCTATATGGCTTGCGCATGGGCGTCATTTATCGCCAACCTTGCCATGATGCTGGTCTCTTATTTCCTGGGACAAAAGAATTATCCTATTCCCTATAATCTCAAATCGGCTGGATTCTTTTTCATCTTGTCGATGATTCTTTTTGCGGGAATCACACTGGTGTATACCTATGTGCCGAACGTGTGGTTGCGGTTACTGGTTAATACGCTGTTGATCGCGGTGTATATTTTTGTGGTTGTTAAAAAGGAACTGCCTTTGCGGGCATTGCCGGTGGTGGGAAAGTATTTTAAGTGAGTGCCTAAGTGGTTAAGTGCCTAGGTGAAAAATAGTAATTTGTCATTAGTAATTGGTAATTTTTAATAGTGTTTTATGAAGAAATTAGGAATGGTGGTCGCGATATTTCTTGCGGCATTGACGGTGAAGGCCGATGAGGGCATGTGGTTGCTCAAGGAGTTAAATAGCGAGAGTGTGGCCCGTATGAAAGAGTTGGGATTTACTTTTCCCGTGGATCAATTATACGATGAGAATAATCCGTCCCTCAAAGATGCTGTGGTGATTTTCGGCGGTGGATGTACTGGCGTGGCAGTTTCCGAACAGGGACTGATATTTACCAACCACCATTGCGGTTACGGGGCTATCCAGAAACTGAGTGCCGTAGAGCATGATTATCTGAAAGACGGGTTTGTTGCCAAATCACAAGGCGAGGAACTGCCTGCCGACGGACTGACTGTATCGTTCCTGAGATCGATGACAGATGTGACCGACCGGATTTTGTCACAAGTGCCCTCCGTATTCAGTGAAATACAACGTGAGCGGGCTATCGATTCTCTCTCTACGGTGTTGATGGATGAATATGAAAATGATCCTTTTACCAGCGTGAGGATAATTCCTTTCTACTCACGTAATCAATACTATCTGGTGCAGTATGATCAATTTCGTGACGTGCGCCTTGTCACTACGCCTCCCTCTTCCGTGGGGAAATTCGGCGGAGATACCGACAACTGGATGTGGCCCCGCCATACCGGCGATTTCTCGGTGTTCCGTGTCTATGCCGACAAGGACAACCGTCCCGCTAACTACAGCAACGAAAATGTGCCCTACCAACCTAAATATGTAGTGCCCGTGTCACTCGATGGGGTGACCGATGGTGATTATGCCATGACTGTGGGTTATCCCGGCAGCACACAACGTTACATGTCGTCGTGGGGCATCCGCCAACGGATGGAATCGGAGAACAAACCCCGCATTGAAGTGAGGGGAGCCAAACAGGATATCTGGTGGGATGCCATGACCCAAAACGATACCATCCGCATTAAATATGCCAATAAATATGCCGGCAGTTCCAATTATTGGAAGAATTCCATGGGGATGAACGAGGCGCTTACCAACCTGGAAGTGCTACCCGAAAAAGAAGCGCTGGAAGCAAGATTGAATGAATGGATCAATAGCAATCCTGTTCGTAAGGCCAAGTATGGCAATACCCTCGCTACTCTGGAAGAGGCTTATATGGGATCCGGTGATTTGGCTCTGTATACTTCTTACTTTTTGGAGACATTCAAAAACGGAATCGAGTTGATCCGCTTTGCCAATACCATCCTGCAATTCGATAGTGATGGTACCGAAGAGGACAAGCAGGAATTTATCAACGAACGGTTTATAGAGTCGTATAAGAATTATGAACCTGCACTCGACAGGAAGGTACTACCCATATTGATGAAACTCTATGCCGAGCGTGTTCCCGCAGAGTATCACCCTGATATCTACCGGAAAGTGCAGGATGAGTTCGGCGGTGATTATGAACAATATGCCGACTGGTTGTTTGCCAACTCCCGGTTCACATCATTAGCAGAGTTACTGGAATTGCTGAAGACGGCAGATACACAGTCGCTCACAGAAGACCCGGCCATGGAACTGGCGTTGTCGACTGCAGATATGGGTTATGAGTTGTCGGGACAAATGATGCCCTATTATGAAAAAATGCTCAGAGGAGAACGGGAATTTATGGCTGCCCTGATGGAGATGGATGCCGACAGGACTTTTTATCCGGATGCTACCTTCACTCAGCGTATGAGTTACGGGACGGTAGGAGGATACCAACCGCGCGATGCTGTGTGGTATGATTATTACACTACGTCAAAGGGGATATTGGAAAAGCAGAAGCCGGGTGATCCCGAGTTCAATGTGCAGGAGTATATCCTGGATGCCATCCGTTCCGGGGATTTCGGTGGTTATGCCGATCCGGAAGGTGTGCTGAGAGTCAATTTCCTGTCGAATAACGATATCACCGGTGGTAATTCCGGTAGTCCGGTTCTGAACGGGAATGCAGAACTGATCGGACTGGCATTCGATGGAAATTGGGAGTCACTCAGTGGCGATATTCTCTTTGAACCGGAAATGCAACGTATGATCAGCGTGGATATCCGTTACGTATTGTATGTCATCGACAAGGTGATGGGGGCATCGCGTGTGATGGATGAGTTGAAACTGGTGAAAAAGGGCCTGAGTGGTTGAGTGCCTGAGTGATTGAGTGCCTGAGTGATTGAGTGCCTGAGTGGTTGAGTGCCTGAGTGATTAAGTGGCTGAGTGATTGAGTGCCTGAGTGATCAAGTGCCTGAGTGATCAAGTGCCTTCTGGTTTGAGGTGTTTTTTTAAATAATTCCTGTTTTTACCCGTAAAAACAGGAATTTATTTTATCTTTGCGGTAATGATCAGTGAAAATATGACAGAGATTATAAAAAGGACAATTGATAAATTTCCATTTGGTTTTGTGATTACGCCAAGTGATTTTCCGGTTGATTTGAAAAAACAAGCATCGGTTAATCGAATACTGAACAATATGGTGGCTGCCGGTACTATTCGTCGTTTGTCGAAGGGGCGTTTTTATAAACCACAAATAAGTAAGTTCGGAGAACTCCCTCCTGATACATACCAAATTGTAAAAGACTTGCTTGAAAAAAACGGGAAAATAACGGGATATATCACTGGGTACTCTGCTTTTAACGATTTAGGGCTTACTACTCAAGTGCCTTTTGCCTTGCAGATTGGAGTGAGGCATGAAAAAAAAGCTATTCAACGAGATGTATATCGAATTAGTTTCATTAAGCAAAAGAATGCGATAACTAAAGAGAATATTCCTTTGCTACGTTTGCTTGATAGTTTACGTTTCTTTAAAAACATACCTGATACAATGCCTGATGATGCATGTAAGCGGTTACTGTATTTATTCTCCCAACTCGACAGAGCGCAAACCGACAAAGTAAAAAAATTAGCACTAAATTACAATCCTGCCACAATTGCATTGTTAGGTGCCATCCTTGAGACCCTTAATGAAAAAGAAGATACAACGATGCTGTTAAAAGAACTCAACCCTCAAACTTCTTATAAATTAGGCATTTCGGAAAAAGTATTGCTTAATCAACAAAAATGGTACATAAAATGAATTTACATACAAATAAAGAATTGTTTTATACACTTATAACTTTGACAGCAAGGCATTTTCGGATGACACCTGCTTTTGTTGAAAAGGACTATTGGATCACACTTATTCTCTATAATTTGGCAAATTCCCCTTTTTCTAATGATGCTGTTTTTAAGGGTGGAACCTCTTTGTCTAAGGGTTACAGATTAACAAATCGGGTGTCGGAAGATATCGACATTGCTGTAATCGAAGAAAAGCTGACTGGTAATGCGTTGAAAACAAAAATCCGCAACATTGAAAAAGGAATAACAATCAATTTCACAGAAATTACAGTACCGAATATTAGCAGCAAAGGCTCTATATTTCGAAAATCTGTCTTTGTATATCCTTCTATTATTTCAGGAGTTTTGAATGGGAATGCGTCAAAGCGGATTATTGTAGAAATTAATTCGTTTGCTAATCCGTATCCTTATTTGCAACAGGAGATAACCTCTTTTATCTCGGAATTTCTACTGGAAACAAAACAACCGCAGACCATAGATGAATATGGATTACATTCTTTTTCTCTCAATGTGTTAGATAAACGTAGAACGATGCTTGAAAAATTGGTTTCGCTCATACGTTTTTCTTTTTCAGAAAACCCGACGCAAGCACTTGCTTCCAAAATACGTCACTTTTATGATTTATATTATCTAACTCAAGATTTTGATTGTCAGGGATATTTAGAATCAACTCATTTCAAATCGGATTTTTCGGAATTGTTATCACATGATAAAGATGCATTTGATACGCCTAAAGGATGGCAAATCAAAGACATTTCAACATCGCCATTGGTAGATAATTTCTCGGCTTTGTGGGGCGGCTTGAAAACAACTTATCAAAATGAATTGTCTCAATTGGCATTTGAGACAATTCCTGATGAAAAATTGGTCGCTCAGAATTTTGAAAAAATAATCAATCGAATTAGGTAAATAATAAAGCACAAAATTGATAATATGGAAGGTAATTTTATCACCAATCAAAACAATAGATTTCTGTCTGAAATAATAAATGGCATTTTACCTAAATGCGATAATAGTTATTTTTTAGTCGGGTATTTTTACTTTTCAGGCTTTGTGGAATTATACGAGCAATTGAAGGATAAAAATATAAGAGTGCTTGTGGGGTTGGATATTGAAAGGGATATGATTAATCGTATTCGGGAAGTTGATTATCATTCAACACTGAATCTCACCCGTGCTGAAGTAAAGCAAAATTACTATTCCTCGCTGGTTGAACTATTCAATGAAACAGATTACTTCGATAGTCAGCAACAGGAAGAGGCTTTTAAAATTTTCTATGAAAAGATAAAAGCCGGCACATTGCAAATTCGAAAAACCAAAGAGCCCAATCACGCTAAAATGTATCTTTTCGAAAACAGGGAAGAGTTTGCGGAATGTGGAACATATCCCGGAGCACTAATAACAGGATCAAGCAATTTATCTTTGTCCGGATTGAAAGGCCGTTTAGAATTAAACGCCATTCTTCGTGCCAGAACCGACTTTTTGGAAGGAAAGCGTATCTTTGATGAGTTATGGGATAATGCTATAATTATCGCTGATAAAAATAATATCACAGAATTTGAAAATGGGGTAATTGAAAAAACTTGGTTTGAGAAGTTGTATTCGCCATACTCTTTTTATCTCAGGGTTTTACATGAATATTTTTCTATTAGTTATGACAAGGATTTTAAAACAGCCCACGAGATTACAGATGGCAAATTTTTAGATTTAAAATATCAGGCAGATGCCATTCAAATGTCGCTGGCTACAATAGAGAAGCATAACGGGGTTATTATTTCCGATGTAGTCGGTCTGGGGAAAAGTATCATTGCTTCGGCAGTTGCACATAATATGGGATTGCGGACTATTATTATTGCGCCTCCACATCTCAAGCAACAATGGGAAGATTATCGTTCAGAGTTTAGTTTTAATGCGAAAGTTGAAAGTAGCGGCAATATAGAAAAAGCACTGAATTATTATAAAGAACGTGATGACGAAAAAAAGAAATGGCTTATTATTATTGATGAGGCTCATAAGTATAGAAACGAGTACACCCAAGACTATTCCAATCTGCACAAACTTTGTCAGGGGAATAAAGTGATGTTGCTTACCGCCACGCCATTTAACAATAAACCCCAGGACATCTATTCTATGATACGCTTGTTCCAGATTCCGTCAAAATCTACACTCAAAACAGTGGATAATCTGGGGCGAGAATTTCGGGAACTGATTAAGCAGTATAAAGAATTGGCAAAAGAACAAAAGGAGGGAAAATTAACAGCCATTGAAATACAAAAGAAGGTAGATGATATTGCAGGAAGAATTCGTGCGATTATTTCTCCTTTGGTCATTCGTCGCTCTCGACTCGATTTGAAAGCAATTACTGCTTATAAAACAGATTTAAAAAAGCAAAAGATTGATTTTGCAGAAATGAATGACCCTGAATTGTTAGAATATCCTTTAGGGAAAATGAAAGATTTATATTTAGAAACACTAAATCTTATTTCTCCTGACGTGCCAACAGACATAGAAATTGAGGGAACATTCAAGGCTGCGCGCTATCATCCCATACAATATGTAATCCCCGAACGGGAACCACACTTACAAAAAGAGATTGAGAAAGCGGGGTTTGAATACAATCTGTTCAAAGGGACTCAACGAAATTTGTCGAAATTTATGCGTCATTTATTGGTACGTAGATTTGAAAGTTCCACAGCAGCATTTAAATTCTCTTTAGAATCCATGATAACCTCATCCAATGGCATATTGAAATGGATTGAAAAGAGAGGTAAAGTGCCGGTTTACAAAAAAGGATACCTCCCTGATGTGGATGAACTATATCAGACCGATGACGATAACATTGACAATGAGACAAGAGAGCAAGGCGTAGAGTTAGAACTGGATAAATTAACAGAAAAGGGCCTTTTTGAAATTGATGTGGAGGATTTGGAAGATAAATTTATTGATGACATAAAAGCTGATGTAAAGCTGTTGGAATCTATTCACGAAAGATGGTTCGTAAAAAATGCTATTCATCATGACCCGAAGGTAGAAGCATTCAAAAAGATATTATGTGAATTGTTGGAAAAAGAACCTGATCGCAAGATTATTGTATTTAGCGAATTTGCCGATACTGTAAACTATTTATACAATTGCCTGAAAGACGAAAACATGGGCGTATTTAAATACACTTCAAGCGATGCTTCTCCGGCGAACAAAGAAATTATCCGCACCAATTTTGATGCGGGGATTAAGGAGGAGTTGCAAAGTGATGATTATAAGGTTTTAATTGCAACTGATGCCATTTCAGAAGGATACAATTTGCATCGTGCTGGGGCCATTTTCAATTATGATATCCCATATAACCCTACAAGGGTTATTCAACGCATTGGACGTATCAATAGGGTAAACAAAAAAATGTTCGACCGATTATATATCTTCAATTATTTCCCGACCGATGTAGGGGAGAAAGAAACTCGAACAAAAGAAATTTCCACATTAAAAATGGCTATGATTCAGGCAATCATGGGTGAGGACACCAAAGTATTGACAAGTAACGAGGAGTTACGGTCTTATTTCAAGGAAAGATATGCAAAAGAGTTTCAGGCAAATGAATCTGAATCGTGGGAGAGTAAATACCGGAATCTATTAGATAAGTCTGCCAATAGTGAATATTATAAAGACGCTCTTAAAATGCCACACAGGGCAAAAATTGGCAGACAAACGGATAAGAAACATGCAGGAGTTTTAGTATTTGGAAAGAAAACCAATGATTATGTTTTTAAGTTGGGAGTTTCAGGAACTGATGTAACTTCATTAACTCCTGAAGAGGCCATATCCCTGTTTGAAGCAACCGTTTTTGAACAACCCAAAAAAATATCATCCGGATATGATGCAATTTACCAAAACGTAAAACGCAAACTGTTCGAGACTCATAAAGATGATAAAGTAGAGAAGGCTAAGCGTGAAGCATTGGATAAAATTAACGTTCTTCTTCGAATGGAAATAATTGATAAAGATTATCTCAACGATTTAAAAGAAATCATAGAATTAGATGGCCTTCCGGGACATTCCATCCGGTTTGTCAATAGTTTAAAAATGAAAGATTACAAGTCTCTTCCCAAACAAATAGAACAAGGATATATCAACCGGATGATAAAACTCTCCCGTGAAATTGACTTGGGAAGCGAAGTGTTGATTTTGTCTGAAGAGTTAACGCGTAATTCAAATTTGAAAAATAAGTAGTAATGAGTAGTATAGATTTCAAACAAGCATATAGTCGAGAGACGTTTTTAAGTTTCTTAGAGAAAGACTTTTTACCGGATGATTTGCGCATTGAACGAGAAAGTATAGACTATTCGGCAAAATACACCCAGCAGGTTACCCGTTTAGGTGAATGTCAAAGTTTAAAGCTTGATGTTATTGAGATTATTCATGCTTCAACTCACGACGCACGGGTAGGTTTATCGAAAGAAGCTTTTCGGCTACTACTTGAAAGAAGCAAGTATAACAGGGCGCTAATACTCTTTGTGCCAAAAGATAAACCCGAAACCTATCGTTTTTCTTTGGTAAGTATTGAAATAACGCTGGATGAACATAAGATCCGTCGCTCCTATTCCAATCCTCGCAGATATTCTTTTTTGTTGGGTGAAGAAGCAAAGGTGCATACTCCCACGCAATACCTTGTAAACAAAGGCAAAGTTAGAGATGTAGAAGACCTGAAAAAACGTTTCTCGGTAGAAGTGCTGACCAAAGAGTTTTATGCGGAACTTTCCGATTGGTATTCCTGGGCTATTTCTGAAGTTAAGTTTCCGGGAGAAAAAATAGATTCGACAAAAGATGAAAAAATTGAACATAATTCTAAGAATGTCATCCGGCTGCTTACTCGCTTGCTCTTTGTGTGGTTTTTAAAACAAAAGCACCTTATACCTGATGAGTTTTTCAATGAACAGTACGTTGCCGATAATTTATTGAAGAATTTTGCTCCCAATAATCCCGAAAAACTGGGAGAATTATATAAATCTATTGAGAGTAAATACTATAAAGCCATTTTGCAAAATCTTTTTTTTGCGACACTGAACTGTCCAATTACAGCTCCCGGGGATGGTGATACTCGTGAACGTGGTTTCCGAAAAAGTAACAGCTATGGACAACACCGTGATGCCAATTACCTGATGCGTTACGAAATTTTATTCAAGAATCCTACTCATTTCTTGGATTTGGTCAATAAGCAAGTCCCTTTCTTAAATGGAGGACTATTTGATTGTTTGGATAATAAATCAGCTCAACCGGCAGAATATATCGACGGGTTTTCAGATAACCTTCCGGCACCCCATCAATTGATAGTCCCTGATTTTCTATTTTTTGGAGAAGAACAAGGAAAGAACATTGACCTTACTTGGTTTTATGGTGATAGCAAGAAGAAAAAGAATGTGAATATTCGAGGACTTATTGATATTCTCGAGACCTATAATTTTACAATTGAAGAGAACACGCCATACGACCAAGAGGTTTCTCTTGACCCGGAATTATTGGGAAAAGTATTTGAAAATTTATTGGCAAGCTATAACCCCGAGACACAATCTACTGCAAGAAAACAGACCGGGTCATTTTATACGCCGCGAGAAATCGTACAATATATGGTAGACGAAAGCTTAACAGCTCATCTTAAGCATACTATAGGAGATGGTTTGGAAGGTGAATTTCGCCAACTGATGAACTACACTGACGAAGAGATGGTTTTGACGGAACAACAAAAAAGTGAAGTTATCAAATCATTATTCTCATGTAAAGTAATGGATCCGGCTTGTGGTTCAGGAGCATTCCCTGTAGGCATGCTTCAGCAAATGGTGCATATTCTTTCGCGACTTGATCCGGAAAACAGATTATGGAAAGAAATTCAAAAGAAAGAAGCACTTGCAGAAACATCCATAGCTTTGGATGAAGACGATGAGACCGCTCGTACAGAAGCTTTAGCAGAAATAGAAAGAAATTTCAACAATAATTTAAGCCGTCCGGATTATGCTCGCAAACTTTATTTGATAGAAAATTGTATTTATGGTGTTGATATACAACCCATAGCTGTTCAAATATCGAAACTTCGTTTTTTTATTTCGTTAGTTGTAGAGCAAAATGCGACGACTGATTCATCCGACAACTTCGGAATCCGTCCTCTTCCCAACCTCGAGGCAAAGTTTGTAGCCGCCAACACCCTGATTGGATTAGACAAGCAAGGAAACTTATCCGAGACGCAAGAAGTTCGAAAAGAGCAAGAAACTCTAAAGCACATACGTCATAAAATTTTTAGTGCGCGCAGTCCTGAACATAAACGCACGTTACGAAAGCAGGATAAAGAAAAACGAGAAAGAATAGCTGGACTTTTAGAAGAATCAGGATTTTTAGATAGAGGTTCTGCTGATGAACTGGCAAAGTGGGATCCTTATGATCAAAACGCAACTGCTCCCTTTTTTGATTCCGAATGGATGTTTGGAGAAGAAAAAGGCTTTGATATAGTCATTGGCAACCCTCCTTATGGAGTATCCATTAAAGGAGAATATAGAAAACAAGTAGTGAAATATCTTGGGAAAGTGCCGGATTATGAAATATATTATTACTTCATAGAGGCTGCAAAGAAACTTGTGTCGGAAAAAGGGATAATGTCATATATTATTCCGAACACCTTTTTATTCAATACATTTGCAGATAAATACAGAAGATCCATTCTTGAGAATTGGAATGTCATAGAAATTCTTGACTGTACAAAATTTCCCGTGTTTGAATCTGCTACGATATTAAACACAATAAATACTTGGCAAAAAGGTAAATCTCAATCCATAGGGTATAGGAATACTTCAAAATCATATAGTTTTGAAGAACTAATTGATATGCCACGAGAAAGAATAGCAAAATCTGATTTACTATCAATGAATCAAAATTGGGGTTTGACTTTTTTTCTAAGGCCAGATGTGGCTGCAGTTATAAATAAAATAAATAACAACAGAAAAAAATTAGAAGAATTCTTTCCCCAAATAAGCCAAGGTCTTATTGCTTATGACAAATATAGGGGACAAGATAGTACTATAATTGAAAATAGGGCATATCACCACTCAACATATCAAGATGGTTATAAAAAATGGTTATGGGGAGAAGATGTGTCGAGATATTCTATAAATTGGAATGGTAAAGAATATATTGATTATTGTGACGGTATTGCCAATCCTCGTAACCCAATATTTTTTAGAAATAAAAGAATATTAGTAAGAGAGATAACTAATCCATCCATTTTTGCGGCAATTGCTACTGAAGAACTCTATAATGATCCTGCAATAATTAACATTCTTGATAGCGAGCATTACTCTATAAAAGTAGCGCTTGCAATTTTAAATTCAAGATTAGCAACATTCTATCACTTTAATCATTCACCCAAAGCGACTAAAGGAGCTTTCCCTAAGATTCTGGTTCAAGATATTAAAGAATTTCCATTGCCTGAGATTGATAAGGAGAAAAAGTCAACACTTGAAAATTTAGTTGACTATATGGCGTTTTTAAAGAACGAATCTGTCAAAGAGATATCATCTTTAGTATCAAATGATTTTATAGCTAATCTTTTTGATGAAATTATTAATGGCTGTGTGTACGAGTTGTATTTTTCAGAACATATGATAGAACAGGAAATAGATATATTCGAGACTACAAATAAGATAATAAAGCCCATAAATGGAATAAAACTTTCGGAGGAAAAATCTGAAGTGATTCTTGAAGTCTTCAATGAAATAAAAAAGACAGATAATAAGATTAGAAATCGTTTACCTCTATTCGTGTCTCGGAGTGAAAAGTGTTTAAGACCAATAATACAATTTTAGGATGGCTGCTATAGAAAAACTGAAAATAAAAGGATTCAAGGCATTTCCAAATGAGTTTGAACTAAATCTAAACGGGAACCATTTATTAATATATGGTGAAAATGGGAGTGGCAAATCTTCTATTTATTATTCGTTACACTGTTTATTTCAGTCTCCATTAAAAAAAGATTCTGGAAAGAAATATTTTAATCTTATTGATGAACAAGGAAATGAAAACCGTCAACATTTACTCAATATAAACTGTAAAGACACGGATGATGCTTATATTTCTGTTTCATTCACAGAGAATCACCGATTCATATACTCAATCAACAAAGATGGATATAATACTGCATTAGTAGGAGGTCATAGACCTCTTCCCAAAGATATTACAGGCGTTTTTATCAATCACAAATTTTTGTTTCATTTTTTTAATTTTAGAAATTCAGAACAAATAAATTTATTTCCTGTTTTTGAGAAGGATATCCTTCCTTTTGTTCTTGATCAAAGATCAAAACTACATATAGGAGAAATGTATGATGAACTTACTTCTTCAGTTATAAAAAAAGGGAATAAAGTTGCTCAAGAATATATTGCCAATATTGACTACTTCAACGATCAGGTCACCAAATTAACTGAAGAAATAAACTTGAGATCTTCAGAGATATATAACACATATTTTCGGGAAGACAATGACAAACATCTGATAATAAAACTGCATTATCATTCCACTTATATTAATTCTTCCGGAGAATACAGACAATACTATTTAAAATACGATTACCAACTTGAGCAAATTAATGAAAACGGAAAAATCATACAACGACAAGCAAAATATAAAAGTCTCAACAAACCATTTATTGAACTTGAGATTATTGAGATACAAGAATCTGGGAAGCAAAGAGAGATAGTAAAACCGCAAGCTTATTTCAATGAAGCAAAATTAACAGCGATTGCATTATCAATTCGATTTTCCTTGCTCAATCTTGATGCACAAGCGGATGGCCGTTTCCTTGCGTTGGATGATATGCTCATTAGTCTTGACATGAGCAACCGAACTAAAGTTATTGATTTTCTACTGTCCATCTCAGACAAATATAAAATTTATCTTTTCACACATAACCGAGCATTTTTTGAATTAGTAAAAGAAAAAATTAGTTTTGCCAGAAATAACGATGGAGGTAAATGGTTATTCAAGGAATTATACAATGATGGGAATCCAATTAATAATCCCAAATGTTATGATTCTGAAACTGCATATAGCAGAGCTATCAAACATTTTAATGAATTTGATTATCCATCTTCAGCAAACTATTTACGTAAAGCTGTCGAAGATTTAATTACAATCTTTCCATCATACATTTCCAAGAACGACAATGGATCTAATAAAGAAAATTTACGGAAAAAATTAAATGCAGCATCTTCATTACTAAAGCGATTAGACAATAATACAAAAGGGATTGTCGATATAATTCATGCTCTTCACTTATTGTTAAATCCATTATCGCACAGAAGTATTGATACCGATATTTATAGAAGTGAACTAAAGAAAGTAATTGATTTAATTCCTCAAATTCAAGAACAAATAATAAACCTAAATATTAAGGAAGAGATTGCACAAAAAGGAATTGTTTGGTTTTGTATTGATGAGAGTCCTAACACTTCGTGCAAGATTAAAATTGAGCTTACAGAAGCTTTGTATTCATTTGTTGACAGTGATGGAACTAGAAACTTATCTATAGTCAATGGCGAATCTCGAGATAGCATTACTAAAGTTGATGGACAAGAAGGCAAAGCAAAGAAACATGAATATAACAAAGGATCCCTTGAAGAAATATGCAAACAGATACATGCTAAACTGAACAAAGAGTATAATGGAGATTTTCTTTCGTTTTATGTTAATTCAGAAAAAAAACCTCTAAATGAATTATTGAAAAATGGATAGACATCAAGATAAGCTTGAGAAAATCAAGAAGAAATAGAAATTCTTTGAAAAGAAAAAAATAGACATTGCAATGAGCAATACAACAAAAATATCCATCCGTTTTTTCGACGATCGTGAAGTACGTGCTGTGTGGGACGAAGAAAACAACAAATGGTGGTTTTCCGTGTTAGATATTGTTGCCGTTCTTACAAGCCAAAACGATTATACAAAAACTCGGAACTACTGGAAATATCTCAAAGCCAAGCTAAGAAAAGAGGGAAACGAACTGGGTAGTGTCACTACCCAGTTGAAATTGAAAGCACCTGACGGAAAAAAGAGACTATCAAACGTTCTCGATTATGATGGAGTGATCGCTCTTGCCAAACAATTTCCTAATAACAAAGCGGTCAAATTTCTCGACTGGTTCACATACAGCGACAACAGTATTGACGGTCAAAGCAAGAAGAAGGCTTATTCTCTTTTCGAAAGCAATCTTATCGACGAAGAGGAGATAGGGACAACCAAAAGCCTACAGAAAATCCATGCCTATATTTTTGGTGGGTTGTATGATTTTGCCGGTCAAATCAGGCAAAAGAATATTTCAAAAGGAGGCTTCCAATTTGCCGTAGCGCAATTTCTGGAAAATACATTACAACAAATTGAACAGATGCCGCAGGAGAGTTTCGAGGAGATAGTCGATAAATATGTGGAAATGAATATCGCCCATCCATTCATGGAGGGTAACGGACGAAGCACCCGAATCTGGTTGGACCTGATCTTGAAAAAGAGACTGAAACAATGTGTGGATTGGAGCAAGATCAGTAAAAACGACTATATGAACGCGATGATACAAAGTTCCACAAACAGTGCCGGGCTAAAGTCATTGCTAAAAGATGCCCTCACGGATGAAATTCACAGTCGTGAAATGTTCATGAAGGGAATTGACTATTCCTATTATTATGAAGAAAATAAGTGAAGAAAAAGTACTTTGCTGATTACAAAATAGGAACAACTTTTTATTATGGTAATTAATAAAAAGCCAAAAAACGTCATTACAGTGACAATTTTTACGTAAAAATTGTCACTGTAATGATTTATTTCCTATTCCGGACGTCGAATTAATGATGAACCCTAACTTGAGACAAAATCCCGGGTATTGATACTTGGTTATGTGGTTCGACTATATTAGAAACGAAGACTCTGTTGCACCGGAATATTACAACGTCCAACCTTTAAATCTTTTGCCAAATGAATCTAAATATATAATTTTGTGGCTTCTAAACAATGGTGATGATGAATATCAAATAGTAGTGGAAATCGTATGGAGAATTATTATTATCCCATCATTTCAATATCGATTTTCGTTTTGCTTCTCCTTTTCCTTTGCTGGCTATTTTGGCCGCAAAAAGGATTATGGGCAAAATTAAAAAGATTAAATACCGATAGTCAACGTGTGCTGTTGGAGGATGCGCTAAAGTATTTGTATGACTGCGAGTACAAGGGCTCGGAATGTAAACCGGAAAACCTCTCGGACAATCTGGGCATATCCAAAGAGAAGTTGCATAAATTGTTGAAGCGGCTTCAATCGTTGGATTTGATTTCTTCGGCAAACGGGAGCTATAGCCTGACGGAAACCGGGCGTTCTTATGCCTTGCGTGTCATCCGGATGCACCGGGTCTGGGAGCGTTACCTCGCCGATGAGACCGGATTGCCGCATACCGAATGGCACACCCAAGCCGATTATCTCGAGCACACCTTGACCGGGGAAGATGTGGAGAAACTTGCTGCCCGTATCGGTAATCCGGCTTTTGACCCGCATGGAGACCCCATTCCTTCTGCTACGGGGGAGTTGCCTGTCCATAAAGGTCAGCCCTTAAGCGAGTTAAAAGAGGGTGATGTGGCACGCATCATCCATATAGAAGATGAACCGGTAGAAATTTATCAACAACTGGCAGCAGAGGGGCTTTATCCCGGATTGCAAATTTATGTCCTGAAATCGGAGAAAGACCGGATAACCTTCGCCGCCGATGGGGAAGAGCGTGTATTGATACCCCGGTTCGCGGAAGCGGTAACGGTAGAAATTGTGGTCGGGGAAAATGTGGCTTCGGTAAAACAGGAACGGCTGTCGTCGCTTAAAGTGGGAGAAAAGGCCGAAGTGGTGGGGATCTCACTTAATTTCCAGGGGCAACAGCGTCGCCGGTTGATGGACCTGGGCCTTGTCCCGGGACAGCGGATTTCCGCCATCATCCAGAGCGCCTCGGGTGATCCCGTAGGGTATCGGGTGATGGGAACCACTATCGGGATCCGGCGAAGCCAGGCCGACCAGATTTTCATCAGGAACAAAGAAAAGGATGATTATGGAAGCAAAAAATAGTTGTGAAGCTTGTCCCGTATATCACAAGGAAAACCTGACCCGTTTGGGGGTAGATCTGGAAAATGCCGATTATGTGATCACGCTCGCCGGTAATCCCAACACGGGCAAAAGTACGGTTTTCAACAACCTCACCGGACTGAGGCAGCATACCGGCAACTGGCCGGGAAAAACGGTCACCCGTGCCGAAGGAGCATATTCTTATAATGAAAAAAGATACAAGGTGGTTGATTTACCGGGTACCTATTCGTTACTCTCCACGAGTGTGGATGAGGAGGTGGCCCGTGACTTCATATTGTTTGGGCGGCCCAACGTCACGGTCATTGTGGCCGACGCCACGCGCCTCGAACGGAATTTGAACCTCACCCTCCAGATCCTTGAAATAACCGACCGGGCCGTGCTATGTGTCAACCTGATGGATGAAGCCCGCCGGAACCATATTGAAATAAATATCCGTGCGCTTTCCCGTGAATTGGGAATTCCCGTGATTGCCGCCTCGGCGCGGAGCAAGCAAGGAATGCAGGACCTTCTGGTTGCCATTGAAGAGGTCGCTTCGGGGAAATATACCTGCAAGCCCCGCCGGATAAAAAGCCAGCCGGCCAACCTGAAGCATGCGATATCGGTGATTGCCGAAAAGATAAACAGGGTTTTTCCCGACCTTCCCAATGTGAACTGGGTCGCCCTGCGCCTTCTCGAAGGCGACCAAAGTATTATCGATGCCATCCGGTCGGGTGATCTGGGTTCGCTGAAGCAGGATTTGCCTTCTACCGTTTCAGAAGAAGAGAGGGATTTGAAGGCAGGGTTGGCTTCACAGGAAAGAGTTACATCACAGGAAAGAGTTACATCGCAGGAAGGAGTTACATCGCGGGAAGGGGTTACATCACAGGGAAGAGTTACATCGCGGGAAGGAACTGCATCACAACAAGGACAAAATACTTTGAAAGAGCGGGAAGAGGTATTGTCCGTCGCCAACGCGGAGCGGTGGGATCTTGGGCTGAACTTCCACGATACCGTCATCGAGACCATTTACTCAGAAGCATCGGCAGTCGCCCAAAAAACAGTCTCTCTGTCGGGAAACAAACCGCCTTACAGCCTTGATTTGAAGATCGACAAGATAGTAACGGGCAAATGGACGGGATTTCCCATCATGTTCCTGCTGCTGGCCGGCGTTTTCTGGATCACTATTTCGGGCGCCAATTACCCTTCGGGTTTGTTGTTTTCCCTATTGGTGGACAAGCTGCACCCCCTGCTGAACGAATGGGCGCAGGCTGCCCATTTTCCCTGGTGGCTGAGCGGCGTCCTGATCGACGGTGCCTACTTGTCAATGGCCTGGGTCATATCCGTCATGCTGCCGCCTATGGCCATCTTTTTCCCGCTTTTCACTCTGTTGGAAGATTTCGGATACCTTCCGCGGGTAGCATTCAACATGGACAGCCTGTTCCGCAAGGCGGGGGCGCATGGCAAGCAGGCGTTGACCATGAGTATGGGGTTCGGTTGCAACGCTGCCGGAGTGGTGGCGGCACGTGTGATCGACAG
>ERZ778021.1026-NODE-1026-length-37824-cov-6.464852_pt1 | contig 37824 bp, 32 predicted proteins | sample MGYA00375751_ERZ778021 | MGnify/ENA primary metagenome ERZ778021 (study PRJEB29350, sample SAMN05389814) | bioreactor metagenome | isolation source: Thiocyanate stock bioreactor | place: South Africa: University of Cape Town | collected 2013-08-29 ... | reverse complement strand
TCCCAATCCCACAAAGAGAAATAGATTTAAATCCGGGTATGACGCAAAACCCGGGATATTAATCATAAGATACAAATAAACACAAACAGCATTTAATACATATATTTATTTGATATACAACTCTTTACTTCTTTAATTTGTAAATCTCGAATCGCAAATTAAAGAAATGAATTATGAAAAAACATAAGAGTTAATAAGCCCTGCCAACGTCGGCAGGGCCTTCTTTTTTGGTATAGAAGAGAAAGACAAGTCTCATGCACGCTTCTGCCTACAAATTGATTGCAGAACTAGAAAAGAACGAAATTCTGAAAGAAATAACCGGAGCGAAAGAGGTCACAATTACATATTAAGCGAATACGTTAATAAAAGCCCTTATTCGTATGGCAATAAGAAAAGGCTCATGTGGCATTTTGAAAATAACATTCGGATTGCCTGCATCCTTACCACAGAAAAACAAACCAAAGAATTTGAAGTCAGCAAACACACAACAGAATACCTAATTATCAACAAGTTAAACCGAGAACGGTTCCGAGAACGGTTTCGAGAACGTTCTCGGTTTTTTAGTTGAAAAATAGTTGGTTTTATAAAAAAAGTTGTATTTTCTTTGACCGCAAATTATAAGTAGTAATCTAAAATCTAATTGTAAATGAAACGGAAAAAAACAAATTGGATGAGGTTGTTTTTACTAAACATACTTTTATCCATATCCCTGTTCCCGGGGATGTCATTCTCCCAAACATCAAGTCAAAGAACAGGTGTAGTCACAGACGCAACCACCAAGGAATCTCTTCCGGGTGTAAGTATTATGGTAAAAGGTACCCAACGGGGAACAACCACCAACCTGGATGGAGAATTTATCCTGCCCGCAAGTGAGAACGAAACCCTGGTTTTTACTTATATCGGATATAAGGAAAAAGAAATTACAGTGAGAGGACAGCAAAAATTAGTTGTTCAGCTTGAGCAAAGCACTCAGAACTTAGGTGAAGTCGTTGTAACGGCATTGGGTATAGAAAGAAACACACGTACACTTCCATACGCCACACAACAATTAGCTGGAGGAGATCTGAATGAAATCAGAGACAATAGTTCTAATTTATTAAGCAGTTTATCCGGGAAAGTATCCGGTGCAGTAATTACAACCGCAGCCACAGGTCCCGGAGCAGCAGCCCGTGTAATTTTAAGAGGGAACAGATCGATAAGCGGAAATAACACCGCCTTGATTGTGGTCGACGGAGTCCCCTACGATAATACCTCTTATAATCAGGCAACGGGTACCACCTCCAGCTATGGAGGTAGCGACGGAGCTGCCAATGTGAATCCCGACGATGTTGCCTCTATCAACGTATTGAAAGGTCCTTCTGCTGCAGCTCTATATGGGAGCAGAGCAGCCAACGGAGCAATTATTATCACAACAAAGAAAGGACGCGAGGGCAAATTTTCAATCGACTATAACGGAGGAGTCTCTATTGATCAGCCCAATCTGTTAATGAAGTTTCAAAACAATTACGGAAGAGGTAATGGAGGTGTATATTCTCCAACTGCAGGCGAAAGCTGGGGAGAAAAGGCTGAGACCTATCCCAATAATGTAAAAGATTTTTTTGAAATCGCCCCATCCTTTAATAATGCGGTCAGCACCTACGGCGGTACTAAGGAATTACAAGGATTTGCATCCTACACGAGTAACATTGTAAACGGAATTGTTCCCGGCAACAGAATGGACCGGAACACAGCCAATGTTAGGGTCAACACCAACTTCTTCCCGAAGCTTACAACAGATACCAAAATCACCTTCGTTAATCAGAAAATAAAAAACAGACCACGCTTGGGTGATGCCGGTACCCCTCTTGAAGCCTACATTATGCCACGGGATATGAAAGAAAGCGAGTTGAAGGAATTCGAAACAATCGATCCTACTAACGGACAACCCATCCGTAAATACTGGACAACCTCATCTATATACGACAACCCCTACTGGAGTACCGAGCGGACCTCTGTAAACGAGGAAAGAAATCGTGTAACCGCATTAGGTTCGGCAAAATATCAGCTAACCGATTGGCTTAGTGTTATGGGACGGATCAGCTACGACCGATACAATGACAAAACAGACGGTTCTTTTTACAGCGGAACTGTATCTCTGGGAGACGTAAAAGCCGGAGGTAAATACTATGAGACAAATACAAGTTACTGGGAAAGAAACCTGGAAGGTCTTATTTCGGGAAACAACACTCTTTCATCCAGTTTTAAAATAAACTACAATGTGGGAGCAAGCTCACTTAAAAGAGTTTTCAGCAGTGTTCAAAGCATGGCAAACGGACTAACTATACCGAATAAATTCAGTTTATCATCGGCCACCACCCCCGCATTCGAAAATGTGTTGGGTTACGAGAGACAACTCAATTCCATTTTCGGAAACTTACAAGTTGGGTTCAATGAATATTTGTATCTTGATCTGTCCGCAAGAAACGACTGGTCATCCACATTACCCGCGCCACACAGTTATTTTTATCCGTCGGCAGGAGTATCCGCTATTTTTTCAGAGTTTATTAATTTACCGGCATGGGTAAGTTTTGGTAAGATACGTACTACCTACACCGAAGTGGGTAACGATGCTGATCCTTATTTATTAAATCAGCGCTATAACTTTGCTTTGGGCGCAGGACAAGGTTTTATTTCCAGAGACGGAAACAAATCAATACCCAATCTAAAGCCCGAAAAAACCAGATCCTATGAACTGGGACTCGAACTTAAGTTTATTGAAAACAGGCTGGGTATCGACGCCACGTTATACAAGAGTAACACCATCAACCAGTTACTTTATGTAGGTCTGCCAATGGCCAGCGGATTCAATCGCCAATATATTAATGCCGGCGATATCGAAAATAAAGGATTGGAGGTAATGCTAACAGGTCGGATTATTCAATCGGATAAATTCAGCTGGTCAAGTTCAGTATCTTTCTCCACCAACAGCAACCACGTTATCGAACTGGCTCCCAATACAACCCAGGTTAACATTACCGACAATACAAAGTATGCAACTGTAATTGTTAAAGAAGGCGGTTCCTACGGAGACTTATACGGGTATAAGTGGAAGACCGATGCTAATTCAGGCAAATACATTGTAGATGCCAGAGGATTACCTGTTGTAGAGTCCAATCAGAAGCTTGGTAATTTCAACCCCGATTTCCAGTTGGGCTGGAACAATCAGCTGTCTTACAAAAACTTTAGTCTGGCATTCCAGATAGACGGACGTATCGGAGGCGAAATGGTTTCGGGAACAGATGCCTACCTTTCGTACTTCGGACTTACCGAAAGCAGCGAAAAATTCAGGGAAGGTGGACTTATATTAGATGCTGTAACAGCCGATGGAGCTGCCAATACCAAAGCGATAACCGCACAGCAACTGTGGACTACCGTATCTCAAAACGGACGCGATGCCTGGGGAGAGTTCTTTACCTATAGCATGACTAACTTCCGTTTACGTGAAGCTTCAGTTTCTTATAATTTCGACATTAAAAACAGCTTCGTAAAACAGGCACAGCTATCCTTACTAGGGCGTAACCTGTTCTTCTTCTACAGAGGAAAGGCGAAACTCAATATTCCCGGAATCGACGAAAGAACTATCCCGGTAGATCCTGAAGCAGCACTTGGGGCAGGCAATTACCAAGGGGTGGAATTAGGATTACCCCCTGCTGTAAGATCCTTTGGATTGAATGTAAAATTAACCTTTTAAATGAAAAGTCATGAATAAATATATAGTTATCCTTTCAGCTATTCTAAGCTTGTCCTCCTGTACAGGCAACTTCGAAGAAATGAATACAGATCCCAATAAACTAACGGAAGTGGGACAAAGAGAAATGCCCTTCATGTTTGCAAAAGCTCAGTCTTCGGCTTCAATGAACCGTAGTTTTTATCAGACGGTACAGAATCTGGGGGCCGACCTCTACGCGCAGTATTTTGCACTCACCAGTACCTCCTTTGCTACAGACAGATACGTTATGACCCGCGATTGGCAACGCAGATTCTGGTCGGTTGTTTATGTAGATACGGCACCACAGCTTAAGTCAATTCTCGAAAATGCCAATCCAAACTCAGGTGAAGAGGCTCTGGCCAATATCCTTTGGGTATATGCATTTCACAGGCTGACAGACCACTTCGGTCCCATTCCTTATTTTGGAGCTGCTGAAGCAAATAAAAGTATACCCTATAACAAGCAACAGGAGATTTATGATGATTTCTTCAAACGCCTCGATGCGGCTGTTAGTAACCTCAAAGCTCTTCCTGCCGGTACAACCGTATTCAAAGGATACGAACTTATGTACAATGGCGATGTATCCAAATGGATTAAATTTGCCAATACATTACGTTTACGTCTGGCTTTAAGAATATCTAAAGCAGATCCGGCAAGAGCCAAAACAGAGGCCGAATCTGCAGTAAAATCTGGCGTATTGACAGATAATTCAGAAAATGCCTTCTTAGATAAATCATCTGCTGGAAACGACACCAACGGATTATCGCAAGTCGCAGCCTGGAATGAGTTCGCTATGAGTTCCACCATTGCCTCTTATCTGAAAGGATACAACGACCCCAGACTATCGGTATATTTCCAACCGGATATCACATCCGGAAAATATAACAGTCTCCGTAACGGACTTTCGGCTACTGCTCTTGGAATTGCCAGAAACCGACCTGCGCAAAATTCAAACATCGGAACATATTGGGTACTACCACAGGCCGACAAAACATTTGCACCGAATCTAACAGCTAAATTCCATGTAATGTGTTGTGCCGAAGCCTACTTCTTACGTGCCGAAGGTGCCCTTAACGGATGGGATATGGGAACCGAAACAGCTCAGCAACTTTATGAAAAAGGGATACAGGCCAGTTTAATCCAATGGGGCGCGAACTCGGAAACTGCAAATCAGTATATTCAGTCGGCCGCACTTCCCTCTGCACCGGACGATGCAAATAATTCGCCGGCTGTTGCCAGTACCCCTATCAAATGGGCTTCCAACGTAACTATACAAAGAGAACAGATCGGCACACAAAAATGGCTGGCATTATTCCCCAACGGAATGGAAGCATGGGCCGAATTCAGAAGAACCGGCTACCCCAAAATGTATCCTGTTGTTCAATCGGATAATCCCGATCTTCCGGGGGGTGCATTTATCAAAAGATTCCCCTATCCTCCAACGGAAGAAACAAACAATGCTACCGAGCTGGAAAAAGGCAGGGCATTACTCGGTGGAGCTGATAATACGGCAACCAGCGTTTGGTGGGATGTAGATTAATAACAATCTAAAAAACAAATATGCGATTTTACAATCTGATAGTATTAAGTTTCGTTTGCACAAGCATGGCTCAGTCCGTGCTTGGGCAAACAACTTTGCCTAAAGTATTCTCGGCAAACACACCCGATAAAACCGCTATCGGCATACGCGAACAGGCCAAAGCTGCCTCCCAAGCGATAACCAGGCTATACACAAACGAAAGCACAGTTACTAACAAAGACTCTATCCGGTCGTTTATTTTCGCGCAGGCAGGAGTAACGTATCACAAAGAGACCCCATTAAACCTAAAATCAACCAAAACCATTCAACTCGGATCATTCCGTATCGAAAATATCCGTTATCAGTCGCAACCGGGAGTATATGTTACCGCCTCACTCTATGTTCCGGAGGGTACAGGTCCCTTTCCGGCAGTAGTAAATATGCATGGGCATTGGCCGGGAGCCCGTCGTACGGAAATAGCCCAGACAACCGCCCAATTGCTGGCTCAAAACGGATATGTGTGTATCAATGTAGATGCCTGGGGAGCAGGTGAAAGATCTCCCAATCCACACATGCACGAATATCATGGATCCGGTCTTGGCGCCTCATTACTCCACGTCGGCAACTCTTTACTGGGACAACAACTCACGGATAACATCCGGGCAGTCGACCTCCTGTGCAGTTTACCTTATGTGGACTCTTCCAACATAGGGGCCACCGGGGCCAGCGGGGGGGGGAATCAAACCATGTGGCTGGCTGCAGCAGACAACCGCATCAAGGCCATCGTTCCGGTAGTTAGCATCGGCACCTTCGAGTCCTATATAATGAATAGCAACTGTTTCTGCGAATTACTGCCATCCGGACTTTGTGGATTGGAAACCTGGACCGTTTTAGGGAGTATGGCTCCTCGTCCTCTTAAAATCCTTACGGCGATGAACGATGCCAATCCGGCTTTCACATCCGCTCAGATGCTTCGGTCTTTCAAAAAAACAAAACAAATATACGCTTCCAATGGAGCGGCAAAACAAATTGAATACGAATTATTCAACAGCGGACACGGTTATTGGAATGAGATGCAGATCAGTATGCTTTCCTGGTTCAATCAACACCTTAAGAACGGAAACCGTCCTAATTATACCGCAATAGATAAAATAACTATTTTGCCGGAAGACAGCCTGGCAACCTATATGGGTGTGCCCAGAGAAATAGAGGTGGCAACAACGGCACAGTTTTGCAGGGAAAAAGGACAGATGCTACGAAAAAAGATGTTTGACACAGCCAACTTCTCAGACGGGGTTAAACGTTCGGAACTGATCAATTTAACCGGCTTCATCCCCGATGCCGTTAAAAAAACACACCCAACCGGAACAGTAAACGGATGGGAAAAAATAATTATAGAAACTGAAGGCGGAAATTTAATTCCCCTGCTCATCAAACACCCATCAGGCGAAAATCGGACGTACAACCTGCTCTTTTATCCATCAGGGAAAGACAGTATACCCGACAACTTGCTTGCGAAGTATTCTACCGGCAACGCAGGCATTGTATTGGCCGATCTGTGGGGAACAGGCGAAAAGGAATCCGCCGAAGCCCGGCGAATAGATGGTTCTCTTCCTCTCTTCCACACCCTGTCCAGATCGTTACTATGGCTCGGTAAGACCATCATGGAAAACTGGATCGAAGAGGTAGATGCCATACAACAGGTTATCAAAACAAACTATCAAGCCCGCCATATTACCTTGTGCGGATACAGAGAAACTGCAGTAGCCATCCTGTTACACGCAGCTATCACCAACGGTAAAGCCCCACTCATACTAGAGGAAGGCCCCATCAGTTATCTATTTGATCAGGAGCCAAATGTAAATTTCTATAACATGTCGATCTATCTTCCGGAATTTCTGGTTTGGGGAGACATTTCATTGGCCGCCTCTCTTACCGAGGCTCCTATAACCATTATTGACCCCCGCAGTATATCCGGACGAATCTTATCTAAGAAAGAACAGATCCTCTACGGGAATGAATTCATGGATATGGGGAAAAAAGCCGGAAAAGCGAATCACATTAAATTTATTTATAACGAAATAAAAAAATAAAACTATGAGTATCAATCGTAGAAACTTTCTAAAACTTGCCGGACTGGCAGGTGCGGGATGGATCGGGAATACAGCTCCCATACAAGGTATCGAGCCCGGCAAGTCCTATCCGGACGGAAAACTTCCGCACATAAAAAAGGCGGCAGAAACAAAGCATCCGCATCGGTTTAACATGTCCGGATACTGCGCACCGGCCATAAACACCGTACGCATCGGTTTTATCGGAGTGGGTAACAGAGGATCTGCTGCAGTAGAAAGAATGAGCCAGATCGATCACGTAAACATCACCGCAATCTGCGATGTCCGTCCGGAAAAGGCGCAGGAGGCCAAACAGCGAATTAAAAGCGATGGACACAAAGCCATACTCTATACCGACAGTGACCAGGCATGGATGCAAATGTGCCAACGCGATGATATAGACCTGGTCTACATCGCCACACACTGGAAATTACATGCCCCCATGGCTATCTATGCCATGGAACATGGAAAGCACGTAGCACTGGAAATTCCGGCGGCCACTACCGTAGAAGATTGCTGGAAACTGGTTGAAACATCCGAGAAAACGAGGAAACACTGTGTAATGCTTGAAAACTGTTGTTACGACTTTTTCGAATTGCTCACATTGAATATGGCCCGGCAGGGATACTTCGGAGACATTATTCATTGCGAAGGAGCCTATATCCATGACATATTCGAAGGTCTCTTTCAAGAAGAAAAAAGATATGATTTCTGGCGACTCAAAGAAAATTCCACCCGCAACGGCAACCTGTACCCTACCCATGGTATCGGTCCGGTCTGCCAGATCCTCAACATCAACCGCGGTAATAAGATGGAGTATCTCGTATCCATGTCATCCAACGATTTCATGCTTAACGAAAAGGCTAAAGAGGCAGCGGCATCCAATCCCTACTTCAAGCAGTATATAGACAAGCCCTTCAGAGGAAATATGAATACAAGTACCATCCGCAATCACAACGGAAGTACCATCCTGCTACAGCACGACGTAACATCGCCACGCCCCTATTCAAGAATTCATCTGGTAAGCGGCACCAAGGCATTTGCACAAAAGTACCCGTTACCCGGTAAAATAGCCTTCGGACACGATGGCTGGGTGAGCGACACCGTTATGCAAGAGCTGGAGCAGACCTACACGCCAGCCATAACCAGACAAATCGGCGATCTTGCCAAGCAGATTGGCGGTCACGGGGGAATGGACTTTATGATGGACTGGCGACTGATCGATTGCCTGCGTAACGGACTACCGATGGACATGGATGTGTATGATGCTGCCTCATGGAGCGCCATTTCGCCCCTTAGCGAATGGTCCGTTGCCAACCGGTCGGCCGCCATCGATATCCCCGATTTTACGGCAGGAAACTGGAAAAACAACCAACCCCACGATATCAGTCTTCAAAAAGGAGGCAATACCGGTGTAAGAATGAGATAACAAATACAAAACAATCAAGTATCATTTAATAAAAAAACTCGTGAATATTAAAGTAAGCAAAGACAAATTTGATCTGGGAAAAGAGGCCGGCAAGAAAGCCGCACAAATAATTCGCTATTCCCTTCAAACAAAAGGAGAAGCCAATATCATTCTCGCTACAGGAATGAGTCAGTTCGAAACACTGCAACAACTGATCGCAGAGGAAGGCATCGATTGGAGTAAAGTCAGGATGTTCCATCTCGACGAATACATCGGACTTCCGGAATCGTCTCCGGCAAGTTTCCGTAAGTACTTAAGAGAACGGTTTATCAACCGCCTGCCGGCACTCAGGGAGGTATACCTCATCAACGGCGAAGCAGAAAATCCGGAAGAAGAGTGCAAACGGCTGGGCGATATAATCCGCCGCTATCCAATCGACCTGGCATTTGTAGGAATAGGCGAAAACGGACACCTGGCCCTTAACGATCCCCCTGCCGATTTTGATATAGAAAATCCCTATATTGTAGTCAATCTCGACACGGTATGCAGAACGCAACAGCTTGGTGAGGGATGGTTTAAGACCATAGACGACGTCCCCACACAGGCCATCAGTATGTCAATCAAGCAAATGTTGCTGTCAAAATATATTATTTGTGCCGTACCGGATCAGCGCAAAGCCCAAGCCGTAATGAACTGCCTTACCAAAGAGGTAAGCAACCTTCATCCGGCCAGCATATTGCAAATACACCCGGCTTGTTACTTTTACCTCGATTCGCAATCTGCATCGTTAATCAGTAACACTTCGGAAATAACAAATTTATAATAAACAACAGGAAATGAAAAAGAATACAGAAAAGTACAATGTTGAATCACTTACCAGTCGTCAAACTATCCTGTCCATTGGAATAATCGGGATGATGTTTTTCATATTTGGTTTTGTTTCGTGGGTGAATGCAATTCTGATTCCATTCTTCAGGATAGGATGCGAATTAAGCAATTTCCAATCCTATCTGGTTACATTTTCTTTTTACATCTCCTATTTTGTAATGTCCGTTCCGTCGGCCTGGATTCTTAAAACAACCGGATTTAAAAAAGGCATGATGATCGGCTTCTGGATTATGGCTGCAGGAGCATTCCTCTTTATTCCCGCAGCCATGTTCAGAACGTACGAAATATTTCTTACCGGCTTATTTACCCTGGGCACCGGACTTGCTATTTTGCAAACTGCGGCCAATCCCTACATAACCATTCTCGGCCCCCGCGAACGGGCGGCTCAACGAATCAGTATCATGGGAATATGCAATAAAGGCGCCGGAATTCTGGCGCCCCTTGCCTTTGCCGCAGCCATTTTAAGGCCTACAGACAGTGCCCTTTTCGAAGCAATTCCCCACATGGATGCCGTAAGCCGTAGTGAAGCCTTAGATGAATTGGTTGCCAGGGTAATCCTGCCCTATGCTGTTGTGGGAGTAATCCTATTCCTCATCGGGCTGTTTATCCGGTATTCGCCCTTGCCGGAAATTGATACCGAGCACGAATCGGACGAATTATCCAAGGCCAATGCCGGAAAGCACTCCATATTCCAGTTTCCCCATCTGGTGTTGGGAGCTTTAGCCATCTTTCTGCATGTGGGAACGCAGGTTATCGCCATCGACACAATTATCGGATATGCCTCCTCCATGGGACTGAACCTGATTGAAGCGAAAACATTTCCGTCCTATACCTTAACAGCCTCCATTATCGGTTACCTGGCAGGTATATTTCTTATTCCCAAATTTATAAAGCAAACCAGAATGTTACAGTTCTGTACCCTTGCCGGTACCCTGTTCTCCCTGTTAATTTTATTTGCTTCTGGGCCCACTTTTCTACTCAATCACCACGTGGATATCTCCATTTGGTTTGTGGTTTGTCTGGGATTTCCCAACGCGCTGATCTGGGCCGGCATCTGGCCCCTGGCATTGGACGGACTCGGCAGATATACCAAACAAGGAGCCGGATTACTTATTATGGGGCTTTGCGGAAATGCATTATTACCACTCCTATACGGAGCAATGGCAGATATTACAGATGCCAGACAAGCCTATTGGGTTTTGTTACCCTGCTACCTTTACCTGGTATTCTATGCGCACAAAGGGTATAAAATACGGACTTGGACCTTAGCAACAAAAACAGATCAGATAAATGAAAGTGTATGAAAAAAACATCAGTTAGAATTATCAACGGGAAATTAGTAACTCCCCACCAGATTCTGGAGCATAAAACGCTGTGGATTGAAGAAGGGAAGATAGCCCGTATAACAGAAACCGTCTCCGATGCAGAAGCAGAGCAGACTATCGATGCCCGGGGCCACTATGTGGCGCCAGGCTTCATAGACATGCACGTGCACGGAGGCGGTGGTGCCGATTTTATGGATGGTACGGTTGAAGCATTTCTTAAAATAGCCGAAACCCATGCAAAACACGGCACCACTTCGCTTATGCCAACTACGCTTACCAGCGGGAAGGAAGAGCTCTATAAACTGTTCGACACCTACAAAGAGGCGGAAATTCTCAACACCCACGGAGCCGAATTTCTGGGGATCCATTTAGAAGGGCCCTATTTCTGTTATAACCAGCGGGGAGCACAGGATCCCAGATATCTGCGAAATCCGGATCCGGCGGAGTATAACGAAATTCTAAATAAATGCGATGCCATTAAACGATGGAGTGTAGCACCGGAGCTTCCGGGAGCCATCGAATTCGGACAGGTATTGCGAAACCGGGGAATCATTGCGTCTATTGCGCATACCGAAGCTGTGTACGAAGAGGTTGTAACGGCATTCGAAAACGGATACAGCCTTGTTACCCATCTATATTCCGGGATGACCGGAGTAACCAGGCGGAATGCCTACCGGTATGCCGGAGTGGTGGAAAGTGCCTATCTGTTACCAAATATGGATGTGGAGATTATTGCGGACGGTGTTCATCTGCCCGCTCCGTTACTCCGGCTTATCTATCAGATTAAAGGAGCCGGACACATTGCCTTAACCACCGATGCCATGCGGGGAGCCGGAATGCCCGAAGGCCCCAGTATACTGGGCGGAAAAGCAAACGGACTACCGGTAATCATCGAAGACGGAGTAGCCAAACTGCCGGACCGCAGCTCCTTTGCCGGCAGTGTAGCCACGGGAGACAGGTTGGTGAGGACCATGATCAGTCAGGCCGGAGTATCCCTTCCCGAAGCCGTCCGCATGATTACCCATACACCGGCACGCATACTCGGAATAGAAAACAGCAAGGGAACGATAGACATTGGCAAAGACGCCGACCTGGTTATTTTCGACAACGATATCAATATCTGTGAAACGATTATTAACGGAAAATTAATCTATCAACGATGAAGAGGTCCCCAAACAAGAGTCCCGGATAATGAGTCGGCCGGGTAAAACAATCTCCTTCGGAAGAAAATGTTTATTTGTAATGTGCTTGATAAGAAGTTTGCAACTCATTTTTCCGATTTCGAAGGCAGGCTCTTCCATCGTTGTCAACGCCGGATCGATAATAGTCGAAATCGGGTCATTGGTAAAACCAACCACTCCAAACTCGCTGCCAACTTTTATCTGCCGCTTTTTCAACGCCTGAATAGCCCCAACAGCCTTTCGGTCGTTTACAGCAAAAACAGCATCGGGAACCTCCTTCATGTTCAGCAGGATATTCATATCGGATTCACCGCATTGCTGCGAGAAACCGGAATAGATAATCCACTCTTTACGTACAGGTAAATCATATTTTTCGAGTGCAGATACATAGCCCTGCAATCGTCTCTGGGTAAAAGACAGATGTTCGCTTCCCGCAATATGGGCAATTTTAGTATATCCATGTAAGATAAGATGTTCTGTAACCTGAAAGGCCCCCGAAAAATCATCTTGCAATACTTTGGATGCCACTATATCATCCGGCACCCTGTCGAAAAATACCAAAGGCACCCCCTCTTCTATCAATTCCTGAAAATGATTACTCATTACCGAATTGGAAGAGATTGAAACAAGCAGACCGTCGAGGCTCGTTACGGAAAGATTTTTAATCATACTAAGTTCCCTTTCGGAACTATCATTGGTTACCAGCAATATAATATTGTACCCGTTCGTATAAGCCTCCTCCTGAATACCGGAAATAACCGTCGAAAAGTAATAATTAGTAATGAAAGGAATAACGACACCAATATTTTTAGTATTGCCCGATGCCAAAGCAGCCGCGTTAAAATTGGGTTTATATTTTAACTGGTTGGCCAAGGCAAGTACCTTCTCCTTTGTTTCCGGGTTTACATCGTAGGTATCCCTTAGTGCACGCGAAACTGTAGAAACGGATATTTGGAGAATCTCTGCGATATCTTTTATACGTAGGGGACGTTTTTTCATTAAAAATACATTAATTTTCGGTTCACGCTATAACTCTGTCTGTATGCAAATATAAGAATCATTTTACAAACAAATAAACATGAAAGCGATAAACTCGACAACAACAAACAGAAAGCCATTGCCCATAACAATCCTCCAATTCGGCGAGGGCAATTTTTTACGGGGCTTTGCCGACTGGATGATCGACAAAATAAATTCGGACGGACTAACAGCGCACGGCGTAGCAGTTGTACAGCCCATCGAACAGGGTATCAGCGACTTGCTCAATCAACAAGATGGTCTGTATCACGTTACCCTGCAAGGAATAAAAAACGGACAGCCGGTTAAAGAAAACCGTCTTATCAGTTGTATCCAGACCGCTCTTAACCCGTACAAGGAATACAACGCATACGAGAACCTGATACTCAGTCCGGATCTTAAACTAATTTTGTCCAATACCACCGAAGCCGGCATCCGGTACGACGACCAGGACGACCTGTATGCTTGTCCGCCTAAAACCTTTCCGGCAAAAGTTACAGCCTTACTTTACAAACGGTTCAAAAAGTTCGGAGGAAACGCAAACAGTGGTTTATCCATAATCTGTTGCGAGCTGATAGAAGACAACGGATCTACCCTTCGCAGCTACGTTCTGGCACATGCAAAAAGAGAAAACCTCGGGGCGAGCTTTATTCAATGGGTTACAAACTGCTGTTATTTTTACGACACGCTGGTAGACCGAATCGTTCCCGGGTTTCCGTCGGATTCCATCCACGAAATTAAAGAGGAACTGGGTTACGACGATAATCTGGTCGTAAAGGGCGAATACTTCCATCTGTGGGCCATCGCTGGAGATCCGCAGATAAAAGAGCTGCTTCCGTTCCATCGGGCCGGACTAAACGTTGTGTTTACAGACAATATCCATCCCATCCGTACGCGAAAAGTACGTATATTGAACGGTTCACACACGGCCATGGCATCTCTGGCCTTACAATTGAACTGCCTGTCCGTACGCGAGGCAATCTCGCATCCGCTTATCCGCTCCTATATCCGTAAAATGGTTTTTGGCGAAATCATTCCTGTTATTCCGGAGAATCAGGAGCAATTATGCGATTATGCGTCCCAGATACTGGAACGGTTTTACAATCCCTACATCAATCATTACCTGAAGGACATTGCCCTTAACTCCCTGTCAAAATGGGAAACACGCAACTATCCCACGGTAAAAGATTACTACGATAAATATAAGAAAATAGCTCCGCTCAGTGCCTTTTCGCTTGCCTCACTGCTGGTATTGTACAGCGGAAAAAGCCGTATCAGCTTTCAACCCAATGATGCGGCAGATGCCGTTCATTTTATCCGGAGTACATTCAATCCGGATACACCCGGGCTATGGATCAAAAACATCCTTGAAAACCGATCCGTCTGGAGCAACGATTTTACCGCCGTACCAGGTTTTATCGAACAGGTGGGCACAGCTGCAGCAAACATCCTGACCCACGGTCCGGAACAAGAACTATACCGTATCATCGAATAAATAAAACAGACAGAAATGAATACATTCCTAAAAATACACGAAGCCGACAATGCATGGGTAGCCCTCCGGAATTTACCGGCCGGACACCTCATTCAAAGCGATAATTCGTCATTGACGCTAAAAGAAGATATCCCGGCCGGACATAAGTTTGCCTCCCAAGCCATTGCGAAGGGAAACAACATCTACAAATACGGATACCCAATCGGACAGGCTCTTTGCAACATAGAAGCCGGACAGCATATTCACTCCCATAACCTGGCAACCAACCTGAGCGACAACCTTACCTATAAGTATCAGAAGGAAGCAATCAATACGGACGTATCCGAAAGCAACCTTACTGTAAACGGGTACCTCCGGTCCGACGGGAGGATGGGTATTCGCAACGAATTGTGGATAATCCCTACTGTGGGATGCGTAAACGGTATTGCGCAAACCATGATCGATCGTCTCAAAAAGGAGACAGACACGAACCATATAGACGATATACGGGTCTACACCCACAATTACGGATGCTCCCAACTGGGAGACGATTTGCTTAACACGCAAAAGGGACTGGCTGCACTGGCCAAACACCCCAACGCCGGAGGCGTGCTGGTGTTAAGTCTGGGTTGCGAAAATAACCAACAGGCGTCCTTTAAGAAAGTAATGCAGACCTGGGACGAATCGCGCGTTCGCTTTCTGATTGCCCAGGAGGTAGAAGACGAAATAGAGGTGGGACTTTCCCTCCTCAAAGAGCTGGTGCAGGAAATGAAAAAAGACCGTCGCCAGCCTCTGCCCATTTCATTACTCAAAGTAGGACTCAAATGCGGAGGCAGCGACGGATTTTCCGGAATAACAGCCAACCCCCTGCAGGGAAGGTTTTCCGACTGGCTCATCGGGCAAGGGGGAACCACCATTCTGACTGAAGTACCCGAAATGTTCGGTGCAGAAACCATCTTAATGAACCGGGCCGAAAACACCGAAACATTCAACCGGGTGGTATCCCTCATAAATGATTTCAAAGACTACTTCCGGGCAAACAACCAACCCATTTATGAAAACCCATCACCGGGAAACAAAGCCGGAGGCATTACCACCCTGGAAGAAAAATCACTGGGATGCACTCAAAAAGGAGGCTGCTCCGCCGTAGTCGATGTACTCCAATACGCTCAACCGGCAACCAAAAAAGGACTCAACCTGCTCAACTCGCCTGGCAACGATCTGGTATCCTCTTCGGCACTGGCCTTTGCCGGTTGTCAGCTCATCCTGTTCTCCACCGGCAGAGGTACCCCGTTCGGCAGCTTTGTGCCCACCATAAAAATAGCAACCAACTCGGCATTATACAATCAGAAAAAAAACTGGCTCGACTTTAATGCCGGTATTTTATTGGAAGGAACTCCCATGGATACCCTGTTGCAGCAATTTACAGAAAAGGTACTGGCCGTAGCAGAAGGCTCCAAGTTAAAACACGAAATAAACGGATACAAAGAAATAGCCCTCTTTAAAACCGGAGTAACCTTGTAAAGGGAAAAAGCCTAAGCCACTAAAAAGTGACTTAGGCTATTTCTAATCATTACGAAGCAACAATATAATATTTTAATACCCAACAAGTTTTTTCAAAATATTTAGATAGGATTTAAAGATATTAAAGAAGCCCCCACCCTTTATATAATTTCAGGCAAGGTACCGATTGCATACAGGGGGATATTCACCAACCATTCTTCCTGTCTGAAATCAGACATAGAGGTACGTACTGAAGTATCCGGATACGTGGGACGATCTCATCAGGTGCATGCTTTGAAAAATCCTGCTCATAAGCAGAAAGAATACGTTAATTTACAAATATTCGAACCACTTTTGCAATATTCCAATAAGTATAAACTGTTCAATCCTGATTTTATTTCTTGTTATCCAAGGAAAATCACAGATCTATCTTTATAAATTTGTTCCGTATTATATTAAACATAAAATTTATATATTTGTAACCAAATAATAATTTAATTCTCAATGACCAGTAAAAAGGCAACAAATGTAGACGATCAGATTAACTTATTAAGAAGTCGCGGAATGTCGATCGATGATGAAAATAAATCTAAAGAGATCTTACTGGATATTGGATATTACAGATTAGGCTTTTACTGTTTTCCTTTTGAAATAAGTTATCCACAAAAAGAAAACAGGACTCATGAATATAAAGATCAAACCACCTTTATGGATGTTGTAGACTTATATTATTTTGATTTTGAATTAAGAAATATTCTTTTAAAGTATTTATCCAGAATTGAAATTAATTTCAGAACTCATGTAACATATTTAGTATCAAACCACTATCCTCACTCTGAAACTTGGTTTGTTGACGACAATATTGTAAATGATAGTTTCATTTCCGTATTTGATGAAAAAATATACAATTCTAATTTCAAGAAGAATACTTTTATAAAACTTCATCACAAAAATCACCCAAGTGATAAATACGCTCCGGCATGGAAAACTATTGAACTTATGACTTTTGGATCGGTAATAAAACTGTATTCTGCAATTAAAGACATTAAGATACAACTCGAAATTTCACGATCATATAAAGTAAATAAATTACAAATATTTATTAATTATTTAAACACTCTATGCACTTTAAGAAACATTTGTGCCCATGGAAGTGTAATATACGACCTAAAATTAAATCAATCAATCAAGTCAGGTCCTGCATTAAAAATTAGTCAAGACAATGAGAGAAATAATCTCTACGGAGCTATAAAAATTATTGAATTTATTCTTAATACTATATCAATTAATAGAAAAAATGATTTTGTTGCAGAGTTGGAAGCCATTAAGGGAAAATATATGAAAAAAAAGATTTTAAATGATATAATAGAAAATTGCTCAGGGTTAAAATATAAGTAAAACTTTTGGTATTACGAAAAATTATTGTATATTTGTACCGAAATAAGTGCCCGCATCGGCTAAGTCCCGATGTTCTGCACTCTAAAAGAGTTAATAAGCCTTGCCCTCGCCGGCAGGGCTTTCTTTTTAGGTATAGAAGAGAAAGAACCACTATTGCAAATTCCATCTATTATTACATAAAAGGAGCCTGAAGGGAACAGCGAAGCGAGTTCATTTCCGTTCAGCCAGAAGAAGGCAGATTCAGCCCGTGCAGACGCAGTTTTGATTTTTCTTTTTGCGAACTTTTTCTTTCCATCAAGGAAAGTATAGAAATACAATAAAGGGGGTGCGAGCCCCCTTTATTGTATTTAGAACACCGAAGGCGGGCGGTTCAAGAGGGCGGAGGCAGCTTCCAGTTTACACTTCAGAAGCGCAATCCGCTTGTAGATAGCCGCCTTCTCATTGGCCCTGGTCACAAAAGGCAGCGCAGCCACCAGCCGGTCGATATCCACCACCACCTCACCCTCCGAAGGCATTAGTTGCGCAAGCTGAGCGGGCAGCGGAGCAAGCAATTCGGGCGGGACAAGCAGCGATTGGATGAACACGGCCAGACCTTCGGCCGCGAGGGATCGGAACAGCGAATCCGGGTCCTCACCCTCGGGCAGTTCCAGCACCAGGGTACCAAACCCTACAGCCTGCAACGCCGTCACAATCTTAGAGGCCGCCTTACGTCCCGGCTCGTCGCCATCGGTAAGCACCACCACCCGGGTACACAGATCCTCCAACAAACCGATGTGCCCCTGTGTGAGCTCCACACCACCAAGCCCCACCGTCTGTTCGAACCCCGCCACATGCATGGCAATCACATCCTTATACCCCTCCACTAAAATGGCGTACCCCGCACGCCTGATCGCCTTTTTGGCCCGATACAACCCATACAACACCTCCCCCTTACGGAAAAGCACACTCGCCGCACTGTTGATATACTTCGGAGAATCCTTTCCCCACTTCTCCCCCGGAGCCAGAAGCGTCCGATGCCTGGCCGAAAAACCCACCAGCAATCCATTCTCATCCCTCAGAGGAAAAATCACCCTATCCAGCATCGGACGGAAAATCTTCTCCCCTCTATAAACAGAAGGCATCGGCGCAAACCCCACCTCAAAATTCAGGTACCCCATACCCAGTCCCTCACACCCCGGGTCGTACCTCTCCAACCCCTTCAGAAACACCCCATTCATCCGTAACAACTCCTCCCTGATCAGAACCTCCTCCTCCCTCTTCCTGATTTGGACCAAATCCTCATCAGAAGAATCAAACGGCAACGAATCCCCCTCACTATCAAAAAGAGAGGGAGAGGAAGAGGAAGCCGGCGCAGACGCTCGAGAAGCCGCAGCCCCAAGAGTCGGCGCAGCCGCTTTATCTTGTCGAGAAGCCGGCGCAGCCGCTTCCTTCCCCCTAAAAGTCGTCGCAGACGCTCCCTGGGAAGCAGGCGGTAGAATACCCGCCCTCGCTTCCAGGCGCAAAAGCGCCTCATAGAAAGAGCACCCCTCCTTACGCATCACAAAAGCCAGCACATCCCCCTTCTCCCCGCAAGCATAACAGACAAAAGACTTCCTATTCGAATTAACAACAAGCGAAGGATGATGATCCGCATGAAACGGACACAACCCCATCGACTTACCAGCCCTTTCGGAAGAAAGCGCCACCCATTCACCCACCACCGAGCGGATACCCACCCACTCTTTAACAACCTTAACTCTATCATCAAAACATCCCATAATATCAGTATTATATAATTAATTTAACCATAAAAAAAGCGAAACCGCAGGCCAGAAAGAAAGAAAGAAAGAAAGAAAGAAACAGCGCAGCACATTCCAAAGGGGAAGGAGGGAGGAAGGAACAGCGAGCGCATTCCGAAGGCAGCAGGAAAGGTACAGCGAGCGCATTCCGAACGGAGGAAGGACGGAGGAAGGAGGGAGGAAGGAGGGAGGCAATGCCGCAGGCGAGCCGGGCGGAGAAAGACGGCCTCGGGTGGACGGGCGTTAAGAAACGCCGGAGAGAAGGCGATAAAAACGGAAATCTGTTTGAGCGCAGCGAGTTTATTTCCGTTCAGCCGGATTGCAGGCGATTCAGCCCGTTCAGACGCAGCCTTGATTTTTCTTTTTGCGAACTTTATCTTTTCATCAAGGAAAAGAAAAAGTGGACCCCAACCTTGGGAGAAAGGAAAAAAAGTGGACCCCCAAACTTTGGGAAAAAGGAAGAAAGGAAAACAAGTTATATATCCTGAAGTTTAAGCACTAAACTTCAATACGAGAAAACGAAACATTAAACCTAAACTCCACCACCCCCGTGGCCCCGTTGCGGCACTTCGCCAAGTGCATCTCCCCCACCCGCTTGGGCGCGGACGCCAACAACTTATCGGGACGATGAACAAACAGCACAATATCGGCAGCCGCCTCCTGGTTCCCCGAATCCTTCAGGTCGCTCAACATCGGCGGCGCACTGGGCGCCCTCCCCTCCACCTTGCGGTTCATCTGTACCAGGCACACCACCGGAATATCCGCTTTGGTAGCCAACCCCTTCAAGCCATATGCCACCCGTCCGATAGCCGTATCCAGCGTCTCCCCCTTCTGCTGTTCCATACGCATCATCCCCAGGTAATCCACAAACAACACATCACACAACCCCAGCTTGTTCGCCCGCAGCACCTTGCCCCGCAGCTGCTCCATGGACAGCGACTCCGAATAATCCAGTGTAAGCGGCAAATTTGTAAACACTTCCCGGTTCACCCGCTCCATTTCGTCCAACTCCTTCAGCGTAGGCCCGTAGATACGCAAGCCATCCGCACTCACATCCCCCACTTTGGGAAAGAGGCGGTTCACCAGCTCGCGGTCGCTCATCTCCATACTCACAAACAAGGTAGGCACCCCACTCTGCGCACACGCCATCGCCATATTCAGCGCCATGGCCGTCTTCCCGAACCCCGGGCGGCCCGCCATAAGAATCAGCTCCCGCTTGCGGATACCCCCCATCAGGTCATCCAGCTCCGGCAGCCCCGTAGGATACCCCATCGGCGACAACCCCTCCAGGCGCAGCTCCTGGTAAAACTGCAACGAAGCCTCCCCCGCCTCCTTTACAGACACCCCGCAATCCGCACCCGCAAACTCCGTACGCACCCCCATCAAACCCTGCTCCGCCTCGCCAATCAGACTGTCCACATCCCCATCCGTGAGAGCCGACCGCAACATCAGCCCCTCAAACACCCCGTGCAGGCAGCGCAACAGATAAAAGCGGCGCACCTCTTTGGCATACTCCATGGCATTCTCCACATCCCGGATCAGGTACAACCCCTCCTTCATAAACGCCAGTCCCCCCAGGCGGCGTGCCAGCGGCTCATCCAGGCGGAACAACTCCGTATCCACCGTCTGCAGGTCCGGAATCAGTCCCCGGTCGTACACCACCGTCATAGCCCGGAACACAAACCCCAGATTCGTATCCAGAAACATCTCCGGGCGCAGCATCGAACGGAAATCATCCATCACATGCTTATTCATGAAAACCGCCCCCACCGTAAGCAACTCATTACGCACCTCGGGCCCCAGCTCCGTCCACTTCATATCACTCATCATCAAACCTCCTCGCCTCACGTTCGTGCACCACCGGCACAACCTCCGCCTTCGCCGCACGAGATCGTGTCCCTTTTTTCTGCCTGTCGCCACCCCCGGTCAGCTCCGCATAATTACACACCAGGAAATAAGACACCTTCCCAACAAAGGCAGTCTCCACCCACCCCTTCTTCACCAGCTCGGCCACACTGCGGCTCACAGCAGAACGGCTCAGCCCCGTAGCATCCGCAATCTGCTCGCGGGTAGCCAGCAGCTCCCCCGTCCGCGAGGCAACCCCTTCGGCCTCCGGGTCCGGCTGATCCTGACCAAAACGGGCGAAGTACACCAGGTAAGCAAACACCCGGTACAGACTCTCGTCTTTGCCCGAAGACAAAATCAAACGTTTGATGATAAAGCGTGGCAGACGCAGATAAGGCAACGAAGAAAAACACTCAATAGATTGATCCATAACATTTTAAATATTATTAATTTGATTAAAAAGCTAACAAAAAGGCTTCCCGGAAAACTCTGCACGCAAAGTGGTCGCAAACTGCACGCTTCAAACCCGCATCGTTGCAGGGCTGGCGGGGGTACCCCGATCACATGCTGCACGCATCCTGCACGCCCTATCTTATTATATAAATAAAAGAATAAAAAAGGCGTACGTAACGTACTTTCAAAACAAAGCGAAAAACCCGGACGCTTCCGGAAGCCGTGGGCTAAAATAGGGTAATAAAATAACTGTGCAAGAAATGTTATAAAAATAATTGTAAATGTATGGAAAGGCAGTTATTCTCAATTAATTAACGGGCGCAAACCCGCATAACTATACTATTTTGTTTTGGACTTTTTTTTGTTACTACCGCGAGGCTTTCTGATAAACCCCGATTCGTGAAATTTATGCTGTTTACGATACGCTGCATGCGCTTCACTCATATTTGAGTAGAAGGTGGAATGTGCGATATCCGTCTGCGTAATACTATACAGATGGATGCTCAGATCCCACAACGTAATTTGGGTAATCAGCCGGTCTTTGTACACCATATCGAACACCCTTTTATAATATAATTTCCAATCAGTCACCACTATACGTGCGGGGATATGCTCCTCTTCTTTCCGGGGAGGCCCATGCTCCAGCACCAGAAACGACTTGAAATGCTTCCGCATCAGATTGGTCAGCTTCTTTACACCGGGCAGCCCTTTCACCTCCGGATGCAACAGATAAACGAAGAAATTCAATGCACTCCAGCCCGGATATTTCAGGCTTTTTATATAGGTTAAAAACTCCTCTTTTGAGGCGCAGGAATCGGGAAATATAACATTTCCAACGATCCTGTTTATTTTATCAAAGTTTAACATATCTTCTTAATTTTATTAAATTAAAACCGCTTTCACATACACTTACAACCCCGTTCCACCAAAAATTTGGCAAACAGGGCGGCAAAGATATATCAATTATGGTTCACCTAACGAATCGTAAATCAGTTCCACCATCAGCGGTGTGAGTCGGCGGGCCCCTTTCTGCCAACCGGCATTCTCCAGTTTCTGCTTCAGATCGGGATGATACATCACCCAACGCATCAGCTGTTTGGAGGCGGAATCGGGTTGCAGATCCGGCGAATATCGCATGGAAAGTTGCTTAAAAGAGTAGAGAATGGCTTTATCTTCCTGTTTCATGGCATTACATTTATTCCCTATAAAGATAATGATTTATTCATGATTTAACAAAACTTTTCCCACAAATTATACCCCTTAAAAGCACTTTCGCGGACATTCGCGGACACAAAAAGATGCACACCTACACAAACCGACCTATCCGGATTCCACCCCACCCCCCGGTAGTACCTTTGAGTCATCAGCTGATACAAACGAATTATTAATCCATTTAAAAACAAAAAAGCTATGTTAAGGTACAAATTGGTTCAGAAAAAGAATTTTACAAAAGGGGCGGAAGCAGACAGTAAACTGTATTATGCCATGGCGCAGAGTGCGGGTCGTATGGAACACGAGGCGCTGGTAGATGCCATCAGCACCATGAGTTCCGCCTCCAGGGGAGATATCGGGTTGATTCTCGACTCGTTGCTATTGGTTATGAGACAGCAACTTACCACCGGATTCAGCGTGAGATTACGGGGTCTGGGCCTCTTCCGCATCACCCTGGGTTCTACAGGTACCGAAACCGAGAAGGAGTTTACGGTGGCCAACATCAAGCGTCCGCGCATTGTGTTCCGCCCCGATCCGCTGCTGGACAAGATACGCGACGGCAACAAGTTCGAGAATGTAACAGTGAAGCCCGAAACGGTTACCGTAACCGTAACCGAACCCTGCGACAAGGAACACGTATACTAATCCCCCTGCAGCATGACGAAACAAGATTTTGTAAACAAATTCTACCCCGCGGCGAAAGCTGCGGGTGCAGAATTTAACATCAACCCGGTGGTGATACTGGCCCAGGCGGCCATCGAATCGGGATGGGGCGAGTCGAAGCTGAGCAGCTACAACAACTTCTTCGGCATAACCGCCTACGGACGGATAAACAACTACTGGCACGGCGGGAAGATTCAGCTTGCCGACAACGGACTAACCTTCCGCCGGTACGACACGATGGAGAACAGCTTTATGGACTACTGCCGGCTGATACGCGGCAGCTACCGTACCTCGGCCGACCTCTCCTTCCACCCTGCCGCCTTTGCCAAGAGCATCGCCTACTCCAAGTACATCAGCGAAGTAAACGGCGACAACCGCGCCTCCTATCAGATCCTGATGGAGAAGCTATCGGCAAGCATTGCCACCCTGGTACCCAAACAACATTAAAAACTCAACAAGATGAAACAAGTACAACAAATTCTGGAGCTTATCCTGGCCCTGGCCGGCTGCTTTTTTCGGAAGAAGCGATCCAAAGCAGCCCGTCCTCAGGACCCTCCTGTGCCTCACCCTCCTTTCGATGGTGATGAAGCAGACCGAGGTAACACTTGCCCTGTGCGGATTGATCCTGACCCTGGCGAAGCCACCGCCGCCCGTGCCGCCAACCTGTTAGGCTGGTGCCTTATCGTAACCGCCGCCACCGCCTGGTACATGAACCACCTGGTGTAGGCATATAAATCCCTTCCGTATCGCACGGAGGGGATTTTTTTGTGTCTGCAATTTCCGTACACCCCTTCTACGCAAAACTTGCCTTAAGTGAAAAAAAAACTTTCCTTAAGGATAAAAAAAAGTATACTTAAGGGAAAATTTTGCCACCCTTAACAAAAAATTCACAACAAAATCTCGCGGAAACGTTTATATATATAAAAAAAAGGGCCATCTTTGCCAACAAATTACAAAAACAGGAATAAACGCTACAAAACAGTCCGTTACCTGTACAAAGAGTTACTCCATTGGGAGTGACGAACCTTTGGTATAATAACCCACAAGCTCAAGACACAATGAAAACCGTAACACCAGCCCCATCAACCGAGGGCTTTGATCGTTGCCCGGCAGCAGCATGTATTGCAGTCCCGGGCCAAACAAAATCAAACAACGTACAAACCAACCACCCGGCCCGTCCCAACAGACAGCCCGGCAGCATCTGCGCTGAAACCTTATCGTGGGTTTGAGCCGTAGGGGTGTGTTTAGACATATAAAACTACAACTACAATGAAAGGAATCGTATTAGCAGGAGGTTCAGGCACACGCCTCTACCCCATCACCAAAGGAGTAAGCAAGCAGCTTCTCCCTGTGTACGACAAACCCATGATATACTACCCTATTTCTGTACTGATGCTGGCAGGCATCCGCGAGATCCTGATAATCTCGACCCCACAAGACCTGCCCGGCTTCCGCAGATTATTGGGCGACGGCAGCGACTACGGTGTAAAATTCGAGTACGCAGAACAACCAAGCCCCGACGGATTGGCGCAAGCCTTTATCATTGGTGAATCATTTATAGGTAACGACAGCGCCTGTCTGGTACTAGGCGACAATATTTTTTACGGACAAAGCTTCAGCAAAATGTTGAGCGAAGCCGTACAAAATGCAGAAAAGGGAAACAAAGCAACCGTATTCGGATACTATGTAAACGATCCGGAACGCTACGGAGTGGCCGAATTCGATAAAGCAGGCAATGTACTGAGTATCGAAGAGAAGCCAGCCGAACCCAAATCCAATTATGCGGTCGTTGGACTTTACTTCTACCCCAACAAAGTAGTGGAAGTAGCCAAAAACATCAAACCAAGTGCCAGAGGTGAATTGGAAATAACCACCGTAAACCAGGAATTCCTGAAAGACGGAGAGTTGAAAGTACAACTGTTAGGTCGTGGTTTCGCATGGTTGGATACCGGCACACACGACTCCCTGAGCGAAGCAAGCACCTTTGTGGAAGTAATCGAAAAAAGACAAGGCCTCAAGATAGCCTGTCTGGAAGAAATCGCCTACCACAACGGATGGATCACTGCCGAAACAGTAACCAAACTGGCCCAACCCATGATCAAGAATCAATACGGTCAGTACCTCTTAAACCTTACAAAGAAATGAATGTAATTAAAACAGCGATAGAAGGAGTAGTAATACTCGAACCCCGTGTATTTGGTGACGAACGTGGTTACTTTTTCGAATCCTTTTCACAAAGAGAATTTGAAGAAAAAGTCTGCAAAACCACCTTTGTACAAGATAACGAGTCCAAATCAAGTTACGGAGTACTAAGAGGATTACATTTCCAAAAAGGAGAATACGCCCAGGCCAAATTAGTAAGGGTTGTTCAAGGAAAAGTATTGGATGTAGCCGTAGACATTCGCAAAGACTCCCCCACCTTTGGGCAACATGTAGCCGTAGAACTAAGCGACGAAAACAAACGTCAGTTCTTCGTACCACGCGGTTTCGCCCACGGATTTGTCGTATTAAGCAAAGAAGCCATCTTCCAATACAAATGCGATAACTTCTACGCCCCCGAACATGAAGGTGGCATCGCCTGGAATGATCCGGCATTAGGAATTGATTGGAAGATTGATCCTAATGATGCGTTACTTTCGGAGAAAGACAAGCAAAATCAAACGTTACTACAGTTAGAAAAGTCAAAATAAAAATCAGCTTTATATATGAATATAGCCATAGTTGGAACCGGATACGTAGGACTTGTATCGGGCACCTGTTTTGCAGAAATGGGAATCAACGTAACCTGCGTTGATGTTGACGTAAATAAAATTGAAAATCTGAAGAAAGGTATTATTCCAATCTACGAACCCGGATTGAAAGAGATGGTACACAAAAATGTAAAAGCAGGACGCTTACATTTCACGACCGATCTTGCCAGTTGTCTCAATGATGTAGAAGTAGTTTTCAGTGCCGTAGGGACTCCACCGGACGAAGATGGTAGTGCCGACCTAAAATACGTACTGGAAGTAGCCCGTACCATTGGACGAAACATGAACAACTATGTATTAGTAGTTACCAAGAGCACAGTTCCCGTAGGAACAGCTAAAAAGGTTAAGGCTGCCATACAGGAAGAACTAGACAAGAGAGCTGTAGCTATCGAATTTGATGTAGCTTCTAATCCCGAATTCTTGAAGGAAGGAAAAGCTATAGACGACTTTATGTCTCCAGACAGAGTGGTAGTTGGTGTTGAAAGCAATAAAGGAAAAGAGCTGATGGATCAGCTTTACAAACCCTTTATGTTAAACAACTATCGCATTATATACACAGATATTCCATCTGCCGAAATGATTAAATATGCTGCAAATGCAATGCTTGCTACACGTATTTCGTTTATGAACGACATTGCCAACTTATGCGAATTGGTAGGAGCCGATGTAAATATGGTACGGAAAGGAATTGGTTCTGATTCCCGAATTGGAAGCAAGTTCCTATACCCAGGCTGTGGTTACGGAGGCTCTTGTTTCCCGAAAGATGTAAAAGCACTAATTAAGACAGCAAGTAAAAACGGATACGAAATGAAAGTTTTAAATGCTGTTGAAGAGGTGAATGAAAAACAAAAATCTATCCTATACAACAAACTTAAAAACTATTACAGCGGAGAATTAAAAGATAAAACTATCGGTATTTGGGGCCTATCTTTCAAGCCAGATACAGACGATATGCGAGAAGCCCCATCTTTAGTGCTAATTGAACATCTATACAATGAAGGATGTAAAATAAAAGTATACGATCCCGTATCGATGGAAGAATGCAAACGTAAAATCGGAGACAAAGTAACATATTGCAACGATCGTTACGAAGCAGCTTTAGATGCTGATGCACTATTATTAGTTACAGAATGGAAAGAATTCCGAGTTCCTTCCTGGGCTGTTTTAAGAAAAACGATGAAAACTCCTTTAATAATTGATGGCAGAAACATCTATGACCATGAGGAAGTTTTAAAATATAACTTTGTGTATAATAGAATAGGATAATTACATTTATTTACTAAATAGGTGAAAGAAACTAAACAATGATGAAAACAAATGCAATTATTCAATCAAAATAGAACAAAAAACATTAATATTAATATTATTGTATCCTTTTTAATAAAAGGAATAAATATTATATGTAGTTTTTTAATGGTTCCTCTAACAATAGCGTATGTTAATCCATCACAATATGGAATTTGGATAACAATAAGTTCTATAGTTGCTTGGATTGGTTTATTTGATATTGGACTAGGGAATGGGCTAAGAAACAAACTAGCTGAAGCTAAGACATTAGGTAAATATGAATTAGCTAAAACATACATTAGCACATCTTACATATTACTTGGAATTATTTTCTCTTTAATACTAATTATATTCTTTATAATAAATCCTCATCTAAATTGGGCTACAATATTAAATGCACCCACAGAGTTATCAAATGAACTATCAATGCTTGCTCGCATTTCATGTTCTTATTTTTGCATAATATTTATATTAAAAATAATTTCAATGGTATTAATAGCTGATCAAAAGAATTCAATAGCCTCTGCAATTGAAATGCTTGGACAGGTTATTAATCTGGGAATAATATTCATTCTTGTTAAATATACAAAAGGGTCTATTGTTAATCTAGGTTTAGGGCTATTAATCGCACCTATATTCACTTACCTCCTGGCAAGTATATACTTATATAAAAAAGACTATAAAAAAATATCACCAAGTTTTCAATGGTTCAACTGGTTTGAAGGCAAAGAACTACTTAAAATGGGATACAAGTTTTTTATTCCACAAATAAGTACTGTTGTTGTATATCAGTCTTTAAATATTTTAATAGCACAATTTGGCACCCCACTTGACGTAACTAGTTACAATATTTCCTATAAGCTAAATAGTACATTTTATATAATTATGACAATTATTGTTACTCCATATTGGTCCGCTTTTACTGAAGCTTATGTGACAAAAGATATAAATTGGATGGAAAAATCAACAAAAAGATTAAAATCATATTTTTACATTATGATAACATTTGGATTTATATGCCTTCTATTATCTAACAAAATTTACGATATTTGGCTAAATGGAGAAGTGAAAATTCCTAATGTATTGTCTGTATTAATATTTATATACATTGTTGAGCAGTCTTGGATACAAATTCATCTTTTCCCTCTCAATGGAATTGGGAAATTATCCATTCAATACTACTCTTCAATTATTGAAACAATTCTAAATATACCCCTTGCAATTCTTTTAGGACATTTAATGGGAGTTTATGGTGTAATTTTAGCCCCTATTATAATCAGTTTATTTAGATGTATATGGACTCCTATTCAGTTATATAAAATCATCAATAATAAAGCTTATGGCATCTGGAATAAATAAAAATTTGAATGTAATTATATTACTAACTGGAACTATTAACCCAATGGGGATGTCTAAAACTAAATTATTAGATAAAGAAATCCGCAAATTACAATATATTGATAGTATAAAATTCTATTTACAAAAAACTAATTTAAAAATTGTATTTATTGAGAATTCAAATGAAAATATAAGTTCATATTTTCAAGAAGAAATAAATAATAATAGAATCGAAATTCTTACTTTTAATGGGAATAACTATCCAAAATATTTGGGAAAAGGATTTGGAGAACTAAAAATAATAGAATATGGTATCACTAATTCTAATTTAATAAAGGATTGTGATTTCATAATTAAAATCACTGGCAGGTTAATAGTATTGAATATTAATAAATTCATAAAACAAATAAAAAAATCAAGTAAAATAGAACTTCTTTTAGACTTAAAAGTGAATTTAACATATTCAGAATCTAGATTATTTGGTTGTTATAAGAATTTTTTCAATGATTACTTTTTTGAATATCAAAATTACCTAGACGATTCTAAAAAAAGACATTTTGAAGATGCTCTTTTAAAATCAGCATTAATAGCGATTTCCGAAGGTAAAAAATATGAACCATTTAAAAATTATTTAAATATCTCAGGATATTCTGGAACTAACAACAAAAACTATAAGGAAAGTATTCTGAAGATATTTTATAAAAATATATACATGAAATTAAAATACAAACTGATCTGTTTCTCCTGAAATGAATAAAAAATATATTATAGCGCTTACTAGCGGATTAGGTAATCAAATGTTCCAATATGCTTTGTTTATTTATTTGAAGAATATAAAAAAAGAGCATTGCATCATATATCCTTTTAACAAACACCTTAATGAACATAATGGCTATGAAATTCAAGATATTTTTAAAAATGTAATGATAAAAAATGAAAGTTCATTATGGATTGATGTTTATATAAAGCTATATACGTTTATTAATAATTTATGTTGTACTTTAAAAAGAAGATTAAGGAGTAATATTCCTATGATAGGAATGAACCTTCTTCCATATAGGGTAGTAATATTTCCGAATTGGGGTAACTACGTTTTTATACCTAAAATAAATGAAATTCTTCAAAATGAAATATTTAAATTTTCTGAATTTGAGTCTGATAAAAACATAAAATTAGAAGAATTTATTTCAAGCAACAATTCTGTAAGTATTCATATTAGAAGAGGAGATTTTATTTCTAATCCCAGATGGAGATGTACATTAGGGGATATTTGTGATATAGATTACTATACAAAAGCAATTAATATTATATCGTCTAAAACGTCCAATCCAGTATTTATTGTATTCTCTGATGATATTGTATGGGCAAGTAAGAATTTAAATTTATATGGAGCAACCTATGTTGACTGGAACAAGGGAAAAAACAGTTATAACGATCTGCATCTAATGTCATTATGTAAACACAATATAATTTCAAATAGCACATTTAGTTTATGGGCTGCTTGGCTAAACACCAATAAAAACAAATTAGTGGTCACACCCTCTAAATGGAGAAATAAGCATAATGACAATACAAAAAAACTATTTATTCCGGCAGATTGGATAGAAGTTAATAATCGTAAACCAAACATTTCCTTAATATTGAATGAGAATGTAATGGATGATGATTTAACAAATATCCTGAATCAAAGCTATACAGACTACGAGCTGATATTAACGAATAATCACTCTATCAATATAAGCGACGACAGGGTTATACTTGCAGCAGATACAGATCATAGAATCACTCATGGAAATTTCACTTTTTATATTAATAAAAAGGAAACAAATTCTTTCAAAAATAGAAAATATTTAGAAAAACTTTTACTTAACTACTTTGTCACAACAAAAAAAGATTAACTGATAATGAAAGTACTTCATATACTTAACGAATTAAAATTTTCAGGTGCTGAGATAATGTATGTAGATGCAGCACCATTATTTCAAGAACTCAAATGTGATCTCAGCGTGATCAATACAACAAATAATCTAGGAGAATTTGCTCCATTTTTTAAAAAAGCTGGATACAAAGTAATCCATAATCCATATCCAACCAAAAATATAATTCAAAAATTATTATACCTAATACATTTTAGAAAATATATAAAAGAAAATAATTTTGATATCATTCATATTCATAGACATAATATGATGTTTTTAATTTCATTTTGTGCATGGAGTACTGGTAAACGCAGTATATATACATTTCATAATGTATTCCCTTCAAAAAGATTTACATATTTATATCATATTTTACAGAGGATTTTTGTTAAGAAAATATTTCGCTGCAAGTTTCAGACAATAAGTGATTCAGTATACAACCATGAACTTAAATACTATCTTAACAATACAACGAAAATATATAATTGGTATTCAAATAAACGATATTATCCGGCTAGTTTCGAAGAAAAAATAAATATAAGAAAGGAATTAAATATTTCAGAAAATGCCAATGTAATAATATCTGTTGGGGGATGTAGTCATATAAAAAGACATTCTGATATTTTAAAAGCATTTAAAATTGTTCTAAATGAAAATAAGAACAGTATATATCTTCATCTTGGCAAAGGCGAAGTAGAGGATGAAGAAATTAAACTTGCAAAAGAGTTAAACATAGAAAATAATGTTCGATTTTTAGGTAATCAATCTGAGGTTCGTAAATATTTAGTCGCATCTGATATATATATTATGTCAAGTAAACATGAAGGAATACCAATTACAACGATTGAAGCAATGGGTTGCAAAATTCCAGCAATTTTATATAATGTGCCTGGATTAAAAGACTTTAATATTTCTGGAAATAATTGTTTATTAATCCCTGAAGACAGCGCAATATTAGCAGAAAAAATTATTTACTTAATCAACAACCCATCTATTTCAAATAATTTAGCGCTTAACGCTAAATTATTTATAGATACAAAATTTAGTTTAGAAAAAAATGCTAGACAAATTGTATCCTTATATAATGAAATTTAATTGAAATAAATATATAATACTCTAACACTCACCATGGCTGATAGATTTTCAAAAACAGCAAAATCAAATACATATAAAGGAGGGCCTTTTAAAAGTTCAATATTATCTATACTTTTTTTATCATTTATATTTATATTGAATCCACTACTAGGCTTGTTGTCGATATACATGTACGTACTTATCAGCAAGGGAAACACTTTACTCATTAAATATTCCGGTATTCTTTTAGCAATATTTCTAGGTTGCATAAATTCAACAAAAATACCTGAGAATGATATGTATAATTACCTTTCTTTTTTTGATGATGCTGGAGAATATTCATACATAGATTATATAAATCATTACAATAAAGAACAAGTTTTTTTTAGTTTAAATTATTTACTATATATTCTACTTGATGGATCAAAATATATGTATATATTTACTTTAACAGTAATATCCTATATATTTTTAAATACTGCAGTATATAAACTTAGTAATGCTTTAAATTTAAATAAGTCAATACAAATCACCTCAATATATTTAATGTCATTTACCCCATATATTTTCACTATTTCTGCTCAATTAATAAGGCAATTTATTGCAGGATCAATTCTGATTTATATTATAACAGATCTAATTTTTTATGGTAAAAAATCATGGATTCTATCAATATGCATGGTGTTAATCCATTCCACATCTTTATTATTTATTCCATTATTATATATACCTTATTTTAAAAAGAAGCCTAATAAAAAAACATATTTATTTTATTTTATTGTGATTTTCACCATACTGGGCATACAGAAAGTTGCAGATTCTATTTTGGGGTTTACATCTGGAGCAACACCACTTAATTATGCACTTGAAAGAGCTTCGAGTTCAAATATCTTTGAGGCTAAAGGTTTAAATATCATAAATATATTGGTAACAATTTCACTATCTCTAATTACAATATTTATTACATATATCTCTAAAACAAATTTTAAAAATGATTCTCGACTAATACATTTTACTAATATTGTAACATTATTAGTTTTATTTATTTTAGGGAATTTGAGCCAAGCGCACTTATCAAGTAGATTCAATATTTATACATGGTTGCTATTTCCTTTAATCTTTACTATGTCAAATATTTATAAAAATGTTTCTCCTTCAAAACTAACAATTATAACGCTTTCAATAATGGTATTCTTTATATATTACCTAGATGCAGGTACATGGACTTACACTATTGGAAATAAAATTTATTATTATACGATATTCAACTACTTAATTAAATAATGAAAACAATAGCTATCTTATTGACGGTACACAACAGAAAAGAAAAAACATTAAATTGTTTGAATAGTATATTTAAGTCTAAGATAAATAATAATTTTAATTATGATATTTTCATCACTGATGACGGATGTACAGATGGTACTGTAGAAGCAATTCTTTTAAGATTTCCAAATGTACACATAGTCAATGGTAATGGTAATTTATATTGGGCTGGAGGGATGCGAGAAGCATGGAAGTATGCTTTAGAATACAATAATTATGATTACTATTTATTGATAAATGATGATACCTTATTAAACAATAACTTTATTACAGAACTGTTTGATGCAGATAATTATGCAAGAAGAAAATACAACAAAGGAGGAATATACTTGGGAGCTACATTAGACCCTGTTACTCAAAAGTGTACTTATGGAGGCAGAAAGTTATTGAATAAATATTCTGTAAAATCTAGTATAATATATCCAAACAAAAATATATTTCAAAATATAGATTTAGGAAATGGCAATATTATGATGGTGTGTAATTCTGTTGTTGATTCTATTGGAATTTTATCTTCAAAGTTTACACATGGTCTTGCTGATTTTGACTATACATTAGTAGCAAATAAAAATAATATCCCTGTATTACTTTGTAGAACATTTTGTGGTGAATGCATCAACGATCATGGTAAAAATTGGAAATCTATAAAAGAAAGCAACATTAAAGAGAGGATTGATTATTTATTATCACCAACTGGCTTAGCTTGTTTTGAATACATATATTTTATTAAAAAGCATTTTATTATTAGCCTACCAATAACTATATTAAAGCTTATCCTAAGGACATTATTTCCTTTTATTTGGGATAGGTATAAAATAAATAAATAAGATCCACTATATAGTTTTCTTCTAATTAAATTCATTTTGAGTACTAAATAAATTATAAAAAAAATGTTAGCTCCAATTGTATTATTTGCGTATAATCGACTAAACAGTTTAGAATCGACTATTAATTCTTTACTTAAAAACAAATTATCACAAGATTCAGAATTATTTATTTTTGTTGATGGGCCCAAAAATGATGAAGACGTATTTAATGTTGAGAAAGTCAAAGAATATGTAAAACAAATCAATGGATTTAAAAATACCAAATGCTTTTTTAGTGAAAAGAATAATGGTTTAGCAGCTTCCATTATTTCAGGTGTAACTGATATTATTAACACTTATGACAAAGTAATTGTAATTGAAGATGACTTATTGTTATCCAGTAATTTCCTAAATTACATGAATGAATCTCTATGTCATTTTAAAAATAAAAAAAATATATTTTCTATCTCAGGTTATAGTGTAAAAGTTAATAAGCCCATTTACGATGAATCTGATATTTTTTATCATAGAAGAGCTCATAGTTGGGGCTGGGGTACATGGAAAGACAGATGGGAAACTGTTGATTGGGAATTAAGAGATTCTAATGAATTTATAAACAACAGGTATATTCAGAAAAAATTTAATAAATTAGGGGATGATATGTCACCAATGTTAATCAATTTCATTAATAAAAAAATAAACTCTTGGTACATTAGATTTTGTTATGAACAATTCAAACAAAATAAATACACAGTTTATCCTTATTTATCAAAAGTAATAAATCAAGGCTTTATAGAATCTTCAACGCATTGTAATGTCTATAACAGATTTCGTGTTAATTTTGATAATACAAATAAAGTAAAATATATTTTTAATAATAATGTGAATTCGAATTATATAACTAACAAAGAATTTTTGTATTATTTTACGAATAAATCACGAATAATAGGAAAGCTCAAAACTTATTTATTAAAGATGAATTTAATCAAACAATATAACGATAATCTATAAATTTTCAATATTAATATTTAATTCATTAAAGAACTATTCCAATGGAGAAAACTACTAATATACTTCCAGGTAGATCAAGTTTAATTTTGATTATAAGAAGTATTGCAAATTTTATTAGATCATGGTATATGATAAAAATTAAATACCCTTGGATAAAGGCAAATGGTTTTTTAAGAATACCTTTAACTACTCAAATATGGTCACCACATAAAGATATAACTTTTGGCAATAAAGTTCAATTTGGTGATAACTGTGTAATCTATTGCGATATTAGTTTTGGTAATAATATCTTAGTTGCTAAGAATGTTTCATTTATCGGTAAAGATGATCATAATTATAATCAAATTGGTAAATATATATGGGATAATACACGTGGAGACCAATTTAAAACAAAAATTGATGATGATGTTTGGATAGGACATGGAGCAATCATATTATCAGGTGTAATTATAGGTAGAGGATCAATTGTTGCTGCTGGAACAGTCGTAACAAAAAATATACCTCCATATTCTATAGTTGGAGGGAATCCCTCAAAAATTATAAAAATGCGTTTTACAGAGGATGAAATAAAAATGCATGAAAAATATTTATACAATGAATAAGAAACAAATTTCTATTTGATTCAAACATAACATAACGATCATGGCTATCTATTTACTATGTTTGATGTAAAAAATTGTTCTCAATAAAATGTGATTCTTTGGTTTTATTTTTCTTCTAAGTAAGCATTAAATACTCGGCTGTTGTATCAAATATTAATTCCGTTTAGATTTGTGACATACAAAATATAAAAATACTCACATGCCTAAAATAACATATTGTGCAGCTTTGTAGGAAAGATACCAAAGAGAGGGTGTTCCTCAAAAAATATCTATTGAACGCTTTTGTGTAATGAACGGTTATACTTACAAGCTATTTGAGTAGTGGTACAAAACAGATTGGAATGTTAGTTTCAAACCCCTTAGCTTAGTGATCCAACCGTTTCCTCAAAAGCTCCGGTTACAAGTCCTGATCAATCTTCCAATTTTCAGATCAAGGTCCTTCGCCTGGTGTTGAGCGATGGAATTGAGATTCGTCAAAAGAATATTAACCGGGGTTCAACCATCTCACTGCTCCATAAATTATCTCTTTGATATGTTTGGACTTTCGGGAACAATTATTGATTGCGAGTATAATTATATATGGAAGCGCTGATTAACAGATTAGATAAAGTGTTTGAAAAACTATCAACCATGAACAACCGACTGATCCGCTATATGGAAGAGAATCAGGGTTTGCAAGACACTGTAACTTACTTACGGGAGGAAAATCGTGATCTAATGAAGCTGTTAATGTACTATGCACTTATATAAAAAGTGAAACCGATTATCTACAGCTGATACCCTGTAATTTGGTTGATAGTCAATACATCAACAACATGCTTTTTAATAATATTGCTTATTTGCCTGTTAATAAGGGCGACAGCCGAATATTGAACGCTTATAGTAATAACCATGAGGCTGATGTGAAGAAATGCATACAGATGGTAGAACAGTACGAAAAGGCGATTAGAGAGTTAAGAGTTTATAACTTAGAGTATATAGTTTAAGGCTTAAAAAACATAGTAAATCAAAATACAAGAATGAACGTATTTAATATTCACATTGAATTTGACTCTAATGTGTTCTGCCGCACAGTGGAAGAGCACATTGAGAAAAAAAATAAGGCGTATGTCTGCGTGGTGGATGCTAACGTGATAACCATTGCTCAGAAGGATTTGAAATACCGAGAGATTTTAAAGGCTGCTACCATCAACACCTGCGATGGCAGTTCGATCTCGAAAATGGTGAACTCAATCTATGATACGAACTACTCGGCCTTCAATGGTCCGGAGCTGTTTGAGTATTATATCGAGCGACCGTACAAGCATGTACTGGTAGGCAATACGATAAAAAAGGTGGAGCAGATCAAGGCAAGAGTGGTAGAGAAGGGACTAAAGCTGGATCTGCAGCACGTGGATGTGCCCTTCGTACCTGTGGAGGAGTTTAATTATCCGGCCATAGCGAAGCAGATCAACGCACTGAAGCCTGACATCGTGTGGGTGAGTCTAGGTGCTCCGAAGCAGGAGGCGTTCATCTCGAACATCTTCCCTTACATCGAACAAGGTGTGCTGATCGGCATCGGTGCAGCGTTCAACTTCTACACAGGCGACCTACACAACAACAAGAAGGAGATCCGTGGCTTGCGTTTCATCTGGCTAGAGCGTATCTTTAAAGAACCTAAAAAGCAATTAGGTCGTGTATGCAAATTCCTTATATTGATGCCAAAAATGTACCTAGAGGAAAAGCGAATGTCAAAAAACATTCTCACCAAATAATATTATCCATTAATAGTGTTATTGAATTAAACACTATTATACATAACGTAATTAAGATTTAATTTTATTGCATTTGTAAAGTTGAAGAGTTTCATTTTAAGTATTCAAAATTTAACAGGTTTGAGTATAATAAAGATATAATTAGCACTCACAAAAGGATCTCGGTTCAGTCGAATAATAAAAAAAATACTATCATAATATTAAAATTTAACACCAATGAGCAAAGTAGCTTTAATTACCGGTATAACCGGACAAGATGGTGCCTATCTGGCAGAGTATTTAATTAAACTAGGATATAAGGTGCACGGGATCAAACGCCGTGCATCTCAATTTAATACGGATCGTATTGATCATTTGTATCAAGGTCCGCACGAAGAATACAGAAACCTTATCCTTCATTATGGAGACCTTACGGATTCCATGAATATCACCCG
>ERZ778021.1015-NODE-1015-length-38170-cov-6.794018_pt1 | contig 38170 bp, 32 predicted proteins | sample MGYA00375751_ERZ778021 | MGnify/ENA primary metagenome ERZ778021 (study PRJEB29350, sample SAMN05389814) | bioreactor metagenome | isolation source: Thiocyanate stock bioreactor | place: South Africa: University of Cape Town | collected 2013-08-29 ... | reverse complement strand
TGAGGTTGTCAATTTCCCCGTAACCGCTGTCCAGCTTGCCGCGTCGCTGCAACGTCTTGATATTGCCCGCCTTGTCATTGTAGGTCACAACCTCGTTGAACTGGTTGGGGTTGGATGTCAGGTTGGCGCTCTCGCCGTAGGCGGCTGCTGTCAAACGGCTCAGGTTGTCATACGTGAACTTGTAGCCCCGCTCTGTGGTCTCGTCACCCGACTTCCACTTCACCGCGCTGATATTGCCGTTGTACAATTCCTTGGCGGGTGTCAACCCGTTGACAGCCGTGTTATACGTCAGCGTCTGGTTGAACTTTGTGCCTGAGATTTGTGTCAGCCAACCGCGCACGTTGTAATCATAGGTGGTGGTCTCATTGGCCAGTTGCTTCGTCCTTACACGGCCCACTTCGTCGTATGTGTATTGCGCCAGGGTCACCTGGGCTGCACTGTTCAGCTTGTGGCTTACGGACAACAACCGTTCCGTGGGATTCGTCGCAGGAGTCCCGTAATCGTAATAACAGGTTTCTGTTTGCGTGTCTTTCTGCGGTGCGGAATGCACATGCTGGTGCCGGCTGGCCTTCCCCGTAAAGGTATAGGCAAAATATTCGTTGTCGAACCCTCCAAGAGGGTTGGAGGTGTGGCCCTGCACCACACGCCCGCGGTGGTCGTAGTAAAGGGCCGAAACCGTATATTTCGTCGGGTCATCCAACTGGTAGGTCCGCGTGCCCGTCAACAACCCCCTGCCATCGGGAGAGGTGTAATTCGGATGGGGGGAACCGTAACCGGAAGGGGGTGCGACACTCCTCAGTTTTGTCGTGTCCGCAAGCACCGTCTGTATCCTCCTGAAACGGTAATCGTCATAGTAGTTCACCGTCATCAGCTTCACCGTTGACGGGAGGGTCAGGTTCACATTGTAGCCGCCCAGTTTGGTGCCCGTGGCATCATAGGTCGCCTTCACCACAGTCCCCGATATGTTGGGCACCGTCGCCGAAACCCATATCCCCGTCACCACCGGACGCCCGAATGCATCATGGAGGTAAAAGGTCCATTCCTTTGCGGTCTTCGACCGCTGGTTGCCGTCCTGCGAGAAAACAAGGCGGCCGGCCCTGTCATAGCGCATGCTGATGGAGTCGCAGCCGGGAAGCACCTTGCGCGTGCAGTTGAGCCGGGCGTCCTCATACTTGTAGATATAGGCATAGTTGGCCAGCGTGGCGTGCGTGTCCTGCCACGTGGTGGTGGAGGTCAGCAGCTCGGAGGCGGACGGCGGAAGCACATAACGCAGACTGCCGTTGTTGTCATGGACATAGTAGGTGTCGTTCATCATGCTCCCGTCCATCACCCGCTCCAGGACAACCCGGCCCAGCTTGTCGGTAAACGTGTAGAAGATATGGCCGTCCTCACCCGTCGTCTTGGTCACATACAATTCCCCGGCGGCATACAGCCCCTTGCGTTGAAGCGAGCTGGACGAGGCTACCGCATACAACGCACAGGAGAGTTCTCCCGTGGTGCTGTTAGTATAGTAGCCGGTCATCACTCCCTTGCCCCCGTTGTGCCAGGCCGCACCGGGACCATACCGGGCGGTCACCCTGTCAAGGGGTGAGGCCTCGTAATGGGTCATGCCGTAGGCGTTGGCATCACCGTAGAAACTGTTCGACCGTGTCCTTACCGTGGCAAGGTCTGCATACGCTCCCATGGAGGTGGTGGCTGGTACCGGGATATGGGACTTGGAAGGCCTGCCTGCCCCGTCGTACTCCTGATAGGTGACGACATCCTTCTGCCCGGGAGTCGCCTTCTTTAAAACGGTTTCCACCGGACGCCCCAAGCCGTCGTAGTAGTCGATCTTTTCGAACGATGCCGACCCCGAATCGTCCAGCATCGTTTTGGTGAGGATATAGTTCTGGTTGCTGCTCTGGGAAACGGCTGCCAGGGTAACGGACAGCAGGATGAAAGCCGCCGGTACCCTCCTTCTGAAAATGGATAATATCTGTGTCATAGCATTGTGTTTTTTTAGGGTTTGTAATGGTAATTATACTGCTCAATGACCTTGCCATTATGGTCCCTGGTGTACTGCAAACGGCCGGACGAGTCATATTCATAGAATATTGTCGCCCCCCCGGGACCGGTCACCGAAGTAACTCCTACGAGCGGTTTGTAGGTATAGATGGTGACAAGGTAGTTCTTGTCGTTATAGAGGGAGCCCAAAGTCGATTTCACAAAATTAATATCCGCGGTAATGGCGCTTGTCTGCCCGCTCTCGGAGAAAGCACGGTTTTTTATAGAATTTATTATCGAAGAGCTGATCTGGTTGTAAGGTATGTTTTCAATTGCCACTACCGGCAGCGTGTTATTATATCCATGGATGAACGAGGTGGGTATGGCATCGTCTTTCACGATAGATTGCAGGTTTCCGGCCGCATCCAAGTTCAGGTTGTGGCTTTTCCTGTAATAAGTGTTGGACGTTAAATTCCCAGACCCGTCTATTCCCGAACTGACGGCCGGATATTTTGAAAAGTCGCACTCGTAGATCTCCCTTGAATTGCTCGATATGTACTTCCTGTAATACGCGGCGACAATGGCGGAGTTTACCTTCCTGACATACTCAACCGGTTCATTCATGATATGCCTGTTTACCATCTGTTGTATGAAATTGCCGGAGGGGGTAAAGTCCTTAGCGTATTTGTATGTCTCCAGCACTTCCAGGTTGTCGCTGTTAAAGGATCTCTTGCGGGTCAGGTAGGGATGCTTTCCCGAGGGGGCGGAATCGTAATAATAAAGCACCGAGTCGCGGACAAATTGGGGTCCTCCGGCTGCATAGGTCCTTTCAATCGTTTTACTCCTTCCGAACCACGTGCCAGAGGTTGACGCGGGAGAGAAGGTGGAAAAAAGAAGACGATAGACATCATACGGATTAGCGGGAATGATATACGAGTGGACAAGGTTGATATTTAACCTCTTGACGGGATTTTGAAATGAAATGTATGAGACATAGTCGTGGAATAATTCCTTGGTTACCGTCCTGTTGTTGTCATACCATTGTTCGCTTAGCACCAGGTGTCTCATGGCCACATCCTCCTCATTCCAGAACTTGGTTATCTTGAACCCGTTGTTATCCGATACGGTTTCCGTGACCTCGCCATAGCCTATATGGGAGCCTTCCTTGTAAAAAGGTTCACCCTGGCTGTTTACGGGATAGCTGGTTGCCACAAGCTTCCGGCTGCATTCCGCTTCATAATGGTAGGTGAGTTCCGAAAACAATCTCCCGCTCGAGCGCTGGTAGCCTACCGGCTCACCCGCCTTCAGTGGAACCAGAAAATCCCTTTTATAGGAATATTGGCGGGTAACCCTGTTTTCCGGGGTAAGCCCGTCCCCATGCACAATCTCCTTTATCCGTGTTCCCCCCACAGACCTGTCGACATACCGGATGGTTTCACTTTCCTTGAAAGAAACGGTTGCCGACATGTTACTGACATTGGGGTTATTGGTGGCAAGGATTATCAGGTAATATGTACCCCGGCCGATCTGTAGAGTGTTATTGTCACCCAATTGCCGGCAATCGGGATGGTTCAGTATATCGAAAGGAAACGGCACTATGGGGTGTGGCCCTTCCGGCAGGATATCATCCTGGAACTTATAGAGGTATACACGGTAATATCCTTGGGGCATATTTCCCGGATCCAACCCGTAGATATGGGGTGTTATCAGGCCGGCTTCGTATTTACTGCAGGAACTCATCACTATATTGGCATTCAGGATATGCGGATCATCCACATAAAGCGACTTCATATAATTCATAAAACCCAATTCTAACGAGGATGGAACATAACCGCTCCTGCTATAAGATATATCCCACACCTTGTTTTGTAATTCACTGATACTGTCGTGGGAAATGGCATTCGGTTCCCAGGTGAAAGAGCTGGAACCTCCCGTGGGGTATTTTATCTTCTTTAAAGCACAGGCCATCACACTCTGCGGGTTGGTCTCCTTGTCTGCCGTCAGGTCAGAATTTGAAAAATGATACGTCAAGGACATGTCATCGGGGACGGTATTGGGTATGAGAGACGAGTTATGGGCATAATTGTAATAGCCCCAATGGTCGGTATCGGCACTGATATAGGAGGGCATCCGGTATTGGTCATAATACTCGAATTGATAGGAGGTGTTGTCTGTGTTATTGGTGATTGAGTTCAGCCGCAACCTTTTATTCAAATAGGCGGGGGAAGGGGAGTCACTGCCGGTAAAGTAATGGTTGTTGCCAAACGTATAGCTTTTCAATAGGGAAGTCCCGTGAAGTATGTTGATGCCCGTCAACCGCTTTACGGATTGTGACGAATTGATATCCTGGCGGTCGTTCGCATAATTGAACACAATACTGAGCTTTTGGCTGGCGAAAGTGATCTTTTTCACATGGGATGTCGTTACTGTCTCGATTTCCTCCTGAAGATTCTCCGTATGGCAAAAGGGCAACGTGTTGTCCCCGGAATTAATCCTTTTGTTAAATGATCGTGATTTGGGCAGGGTACCCAGATCCTCTTCCCAGGATATGTTATTGTCCTGGTATTCAAACTCGATCACCTCCGTGCTTTTCGGGGAAGTGATCATGCTGAGATACCACGAGGAAATAAAACTCCCCCCGAACTTGAAAGTAGTATATTCCCTTTTACCGAAATAATACACTGTTCCTTCGGGAGTGGTTATGGTCCAGCTATCACCTTGATTCTCCCTCGTTATTTTAAGTCCCTGGTACGGGAAGCAGATAGCTTCCTTGTTTTCATTAAGGAATATCCTGCCCGAATAGCCGTCAAAATTAAAATAGAATACATCCGGTTCCTTGTCCTGATATCCTTGCGTGAATCGCAATTTCCAGATGATTTTGCTGTTGGGAAAACCATTACCGGACCAGGCTTCCGGCGAGTTTTCGATATCACTTTTAAAATAGGTGAAGGTGCTGAAGTAACCCCGTCCCGATTCATCGGGCCATCCCCGCACAACGCGGGTAATGACTCCGCCCGCATTCAACGACCATCCCAGACCGACAACCGAGGCCACCTCGCTTACCTTTATCCCCGACCCGTGGTAGCTCACCGAAACATCCACACCGAGCTCGTTCCCTTTCATCGCATACAGAGGAACATCAATTTGAGGGGTTCCGCTGTTTAAATTGACCGGTATCTGCCCGTATTTTCCCAATGACGCCGCATCAGGAGAGGGAAGAACTTGTCTCTTGATTAAATCCTCAAAATCATCGATTTGCTGGGCACCTAAATATTGAGCGAAAAAAAGTGCCGCCAAAATAAAACAGAGTTTAAAAAAAATAGCTTTCATGTTCATCAGGTTTAAAAACATTCATGTTTCGCACTTTCCAAAAATATATGACAAAGAGATAAAAGGGAAATACACTAATCTCTATACTACTCCTCCCCGGCAATCCTGATCCGGGGGTTACGGTCTTTCAATTCGGCTATCAGGGCATCCATATCCGATTCCTTTACCCTCAGCACTTCAAAACCCCGCACCTTATCGATGCGCAGTTGGTTCTTTTTTATCTTTTGCAAACCTATTATATCGCCAACGGCTATTCTTCTGTTCTTAGAGAACAACCGTAATACAAAACGGATTTCAAGAAAATTCAATTCAGTAATAACATATTCCTTTATGGTCGTCGATAGAATAAAAATAATACCAAAGGAGATGTAGAAGATATCCATCCAGATTATTTCTCCCTGCCTGTGCCTGTAAAAAAGAAATCCCAGCAGGAAAAGCAATGCAATCCCCCAGAAGAGGTTTCCTAATCCGTTATCTGCTTTATATTTTTTCTCCACAACTGTCGAATTAAAGTTAGACAACCCAAATGCAAATATACACTTATTCGCCGAAAATAGGTGATAAAATAAAAATAATCAGGGAATAGATCAACAAGACATTTTTATCGACGAAACCGGATTTCATACGGATAAACCTTCCAAATATATCTATACATGATTGAATATATGACACTTAATCAGCATAAAAGATGATTTTTGATTTAAACTTTTACTTACCTTCGCATGTCATAAGAACAGATCTTATTTTTATTCACTTTTTAAAATGTATGTATTATGAAGAAAATTGTATTCATGGCACTGGTTGCCATATTCACCTTGGGCTTTACCCTTGAGGCTCAGGACAACACAAGAAACAGGCAGGGTGCCCGTTCTGAAATGAGATGGAGTGCGAAAGAACGTGCCGAGAACATGGAAAAGCAATTGGGATTAACGGCCGAGGAGAAAGCCAAAGTACAAGCTCTATTTGAGGAACAGGATGCTAAACGGGCCGAACAGGTTGCTGAACAGAAAGCCAAGAGAGACGAGGCAATGAAGGAACGCACTGAAAATCGCGAAGAGATGCGGGCGCTGCGGGAAAAGGAGGTAACAGAAAACGATGCCCAACTGGAAATTATTATCGGAAAGGAAAAGATGGACCAGTGGAAACAATATCGTGCCGACCGACAGAAAGAGATGCGTGATTCCCGGCCGGCTGGAAGGCGCGGAGCCGGATCACGTTGAATAAATTAATTAATAAACTTACGGGTAAACTTGAATAGCCGCCTCACAAAATGGGACGGCTATTTACGTCAGTAATATTTCCTGTAAAGTTGCCGGAATGCCTGAGTGGTTTTAAACCGGTCGAGCCAATGGTTCAGACTGTCCAGCAGCACGGGAGAATCTTTCCGCACTGCCCATGATTCCAACTGCGTGAAACTGATATCGGTTTCAATATCTATCTCCGGCAAGAGTTTCGCCAGCCGCAGGGCCATTTTCTCATCGCATACCGTAAAGTCTATATCACCTGAGGCCACCATCATCACCAACTGTTCCGCTTCATAGGTTGGATCTTCCACAATAAAGATAGTATCCCCTATTTCATGGGAAAGATTGTTCAGACGTAGGATAGCAGGAGAATCAGTTGCCACGCGGATGGTTTTTCCTGCCAGGTCGAGATGCTGCCGTATCGGTTCTACACTGTCGTTATACTCCTGCTTGCGTTGCACCAACACCTGTTTATTCAACGTAATCGGGCTCGTGAAGGCAAAAGTATCTTTCAACTGCATATTGACCGGGATATTACGGGCGACCAGGTCATAGCGCATTGCCTGTAGTCCCTCCAGATTCTCATCGAGGCTATTCTCCAGAAAGAGATTCACCTTGATTCCCCACTCTTTTTCTAAAGCCAGGATCATCTCCCGTTGAAAACCCTGTAAAGAATCTCCCGAAACATACAATCCGATGCTGTTGTAATCTGTCACTACATTCAATTCACCCGATGATATTATCTCGCTATAATCACGCGGAGCAAGGGGTGTACTTCGGGAACCGCCCATCCCCGTCCTGAGGAGTATCATCACCACTATGGCGACTATCAGCAAAAGAAGGTAGAGATATAAACGTTTTCGGTATGGCAAGCCTGTAAAGAATTAATTATGTAAATTCACCGAAACTCCCAACCTGAGGATAGGAGGATTGACCGGATACCCCGGTAATGAAAAATATTCTTTCGGATTCATGAACTGTGAAGCCACGTTATAGTACATCACATAAAAACGGGTCTGTTTCAGGTGCATATTGGCATAGACAGTAGCGATGGGATAGTTTCCGATTTCTTTTTCCCGCTGATTGTAAAATTGCAACAGGGCCGGCTCATAACCGGGCACAAAATATTTTGTATGATAATGGGCATCCACTCCCAGTTGCAAAGTGAGTTCGTTCACAATTTTCGTTTTCAGATACATATTGGAATACAGACTGAGCTTGGGCACGGGGATCACCTCCTGATTGCTCGAAGTCTGGTAAACCACCTGGTTATCCCAGTTGAATATGCCCAACCGCAGGTTCTGTTCTGCACGTAAGGTCAGCAATTGTACATTGTCGCCCTCCTGGGCAATTTGCCTGTCTTTATCATAATAAATGAAATTCTGCAAATTTTCCACCCCCGCGCTCAATGTCGTATTTGTAAACGGTATATGCAGCTTACCGCCTACATACACCCTGCGAATATCCCCAAAATTATGGTTCCACCGGAAATATTTTGAGTAATAGTTCTCTTCCAGGTATTTAGGCTTCAAATTTTTGATGTATGCATTCGCCGAGAGAGTTGTCCGCTTTCCGGCAATATCAAAACCGGTCTCCACATCACCCATCACCCTGAATTCACCCAGGTTCGCACCCAATAATCCAAGGTCTGCACGGATATTAAACAGGAGGTTTTCTCCCTGCTGTTTATTCAACACGCCTCCTACGGTAACAGCGCTCTCACGGTGCTTCATCATGCCGGTTCCCACACTGTCACTCATGGAATAATTGCGCAAGTCATGTTCCAGAAAAACTGTCAGTCCGAACTTCACCCACTCTTTGAACCCTTCCCGCAAACTGATAGAAACACTGTTTTTCATGGATGTGAACCGGATACTGTCATCCACTGCCCTTTCATAATACCGGTTGGGATAAAACTGGTCTATCCGTTGCATATCCACGCCTCCCACGTTCACATTAGCAGTATCATACGACAGGAATCGCCGGTACTGCTGGGTATATTGCGACGAGAAACCGACACTTGCCACAGGCACGAACCGCCCTTTTCCCTTGTGCAACGAATCGGCCGGCATATCCACATACCCCAGGTTATACCTGCCCGACAAGAAAAAACGATTGTTCCGTAACGAATTCCATGTGCTGGTAAACTTAACCGGGATATCCCTCGCGGTGAAACTCTGTTGGATGGAATCCGGATGTGTGACAAACAGTTCATCTGTAATTCCCCCGTTCTCCGCATTTTTCACCGATCCCGTATTTATAAAAGCATGTGCTTCAATCCTGTCGGTGAGGTAATTCCCAAAGAGTGAAAAGTTATTATGTTTTACCGCTTGCGAGTTGTAATATCCCCGGGTATTGATCAAATCGACATCCAATCCCACATTCAGGCTTTTCCCGAAATTGGAAGTCAATCGCGCCTCAAAACGTTCTTCCCTGGTCAGCTTAGGATTGGCACGGTTATAACTCAGCCTGGAATAAGGTACGCGTGTATTTACGAACAATACTTTTTCCGGGTCTTTGAGATAAAGATAGTAGGCATTATTGAATATAAACGGCTCGGTTTCCGGCCTGTCGGAAAAGATCTTCGAGAAAGCCGGCGATCCCAGTGGTGCCAGAAAACCCATCGCGACCGATTGTCCGTCGGGAAGGATGCTCTGCTGGTAATTGTGAAGCAATGTATCCGACTCGGCCGGCAGACGGTTACCGGTGCGCGCGTCGATTTTCCAGAGGGTCATTCGTGGCATCTGGAGCAAGGTGTCGCCCCCCGTACCAGGCCCATTCTGGCGGTTGAGGTGCGATGGCCCCCCGACTGATATCGAATCATCCCCGAGGCCAGGATGCTGGGGAACCTGTCGGGGAAGAAGATCCAGCGAATCGCGATTCGTCGTGATCTGCGATGAATCGGGCAGGATAATACGCGCCTGCGGATACGCAGTCCACACACACAGGATACATACCAAAAGGGATATGAACAGCTTTTCTTTCATCGGGTGCAAATCTACATAAAAAATTGCCATCCACAGATATTCAGCCCCTCTTTTCTCTCATTTTTGAGGATTTTTAGGAAGGAATATAACCCTAAATCATTTCTGTAAACTAACAAATTTAAGATGAGAATTATTCTCAGAAACACAAAAAATATTCTTTTTATGCCTTGTTTCAAATAATTTCATTACCTTTGCCGCATCAAAATAATAAAAATGAAAGCAAACCTGTTTCATCATCATCATTTTCATACTTGCAATCAGGCGAGTTGAGGTTGGTATGTACGAACAGAAAAAGCATATATGCACAAACCCGTCTGAATAAACTCAGGCGGGTTTTTTATTGAACATCAATATGGAAAAAATTAAAATCGCTATTCAAAAGAGCGGACGGTTAAGTGAAAAATCTCTTGATCTCCTTACGGAGTGCGGAATCAATGTCTCCAACGGTAACCGCAAACTGAAAACCGAAGCACGCAATTTTCCCATGGAGATCCTGTTCCTGCGGGATGACGATATCCCGCAATATGTGGAACAAGGCGTCGCCGATGTCGGTATCCTGGGACAAAACGAGGTATGGGAAAAAGAAAAAGATGTAATAGAGATCGAAAAACTGGGTTTCGGGAACTGCCGCCTTTCTCTCGCCATCCCTAAAGATGAGATATACACGGGACTTGATTATTTTAATGGCAAAAGAATAGCGACAAGTTATTCTAAAATCCTGAAAAAATTTTTCCGGGAGAAAGGGATCAATGTAAAAATCGAGGAATTGGGCGGAAGTGTGGAGATAGCCACCGGAATCGGTCTGGCCGATGCCATTTTCGATATAGTGAGCACCGGGAGCACACTCATCATGAACGGGTTAAAAGAAGCGGAGTCCATCATCAATAGCGAAGCGGTACTCATTAGCAATAAAAATCTCTCTGCCCCTAAAACCGTACTGCTGGAACAGTTGTTATTCCGTATAAAAGCTTACAAAAACGGACGCGGAAAGAAATACGTGCTGCTCAACGCTCCCAACGAAGTTATACCTGATATTGTAAGGTTATTACCCGGTATGCGCTCGCCCAGTATCCTTCCACTGGCCGATAAGGGTTGGAGCAGTGTCCACTCCGTAATTCATGACGACGACTTCTGGGAGGTGATCGATGAATTGAAACGTCTGGGTGCCGAAGGCATCCTTGTGATCCCCATCGAGAAGATGATACTGTAATAATGTGCCAATCGAAGTGCAGCGGAGATCCCGGCTTGACGGGATGTACCAATGTAAATAATGATTTTTCATTTAAAAAGTCTTGGTTCTTGAATCTTGGCTCTTGGTTCTAAAAGTCTTTATTCTTTACTCTTTATTCTTTACTCTAAAAAATATGAAAACGATTTCAAACCCTTCACAAAGCAAAAGAAAAAAACTTGCCGAACGCCCTATGATCAAACAGCGGAAGCTGATGAATATGGTGGAGAAGATTTTTTACAATATCCATCGCAGGGGAGATAAAGCAGTACTGACATACAGCCGCCAGTTTGACTGGCCTGCCCAGGAGAGGCTGGAGGTGGATCGGGAAACCATTGAACAGGCGACGGAATTGGTGTCCGAACGGCTGAAACAGGCCATTGAACTGGCACGAAAGAATATAGAGGCTTTTCACCGGTCACAACAGGAAGAGGTACGGAAAGTGGAGACAGCTCCCGGTGTAGTCTGCTGGCGCGAATCGCGACCCATCACACGGGTGGGTATCTACATACCCGGTGGCACTGCTCCGCTATTTTCAACGGTACTGATGCTTGCCATACCTGCAAAAATTGCCGGTTGTAAAGAGATCGTACTATGTACACCTCCCGATGAGGAAGGGAAAATTCATCCTGCTATCCTTTATGCTGCCTCCCTGACAGGCGTGACAAGAATATTCGCGGTAGGAGGTATCCAGGCCATCGGAGCAATGACATTCGGCACGGACAGTATCCCCAAAGTAGATAAGATATTCGGTCCCGGGAATCAATACGTGATGGCCGCCAAACGATCGGCCCAATATTACGGTACCGCCATCGATATGCCGGCAGGGCCAAGTGAACTGCTGGTGATTGCCGACGACACTTCCAAGCCGGCATTCGTTGCTGCTGATTTATTGTCGCAAGCCGAACACGGGCCTGACAGCCAGGTAATCCTCCTTTCTGATAACAAGAAAGTGATCAAAGCAGTCAACAAAGAACTGGATATCCAACTGGAAAAACTGCCCCGGAAAGAGATTGCGGCACAGGCACTCAAAAACAGCAAGGCCATTCTCTTCAATAACTTGGACGACTGCGTGGATTTCAGTAATTTCTACGCTCCGGAACACCTTATTCTGGCTACAGAAAATCCCGTGTTGCTGAACAGTAACGTCACCACAGCCGGTTCCGTCTTTCTCGGACACTATAGCTGTGAAAGCGCAGGCGATTATGCGAGCGGCACCAACCACACGCTACCCACCAGCGGACATGCAACGGCCTATAGCGGTGTATCACTCGACAGCTTCGTCAAGAAGATCACCTTCCAGCAACTCAGCGAAGAGGGAGTGATCAGCATTGGCAATGCAGTGGAGATCATGGCCGAAGAGGAACAACTCATGGCCCACAAGAACGCCATGACACTCCGCCAGGGAGCAGTCAAAGCAAAGCAGATCGCTTCCACAGGTTACCTTCAGGATCAGGTACAGGCGCCACAACAAATAGCACAGGGGGAACCTCAAGCTACATCACAGACAGAACAACAGGAAACAGAAGAGTTCCCTCAAACAGAAACGCAAGAAGATGAAAATGGAGAAATTTGATCTGGAAACACTGGTACGTCCCAATATTCTGGTATTACACCCCTACTCCAGCGCTCGCGACGAGTTTACGGGCGATGAAGGTATCTTCCTCGATGCCAATGAGAATCCGTTTGGACAAACAAACCGTTATCCCGACCCTCATCAACGGCTGCTGAAAAAAGCCCTCTCCGAAAGAAAACAGATCCCGGTGGAGAATATTTTCATTGGAAACGGAAGCGACGAGGCAATCGACCTGATCTACCGCATCTTCTGTGAACCTCAACAGGACCGGGTAATTATCTGCCCTCCTACCTATGGCATGTACGAGGTGTCGGCCAATATCAATAATGTGGAGGTGATCCAGGTGCCGCTCAATGATCAATTCGAACTGGATATAGATAAGATACTGTCTCATAGAGCTCAATGCATCTTCGTCTGCTCTCCCAATAACCCTACAGGCAACCGCTTGCAAAATATAGAGCGGCTGCTCCGGGAATTCCAGGGGATCGTGATAATCGACGAAGCCTATATCGATTTTAGTTCCGGCAGCAGCTTTCTCAAAAAGCTACCCTACCACCCCAACCTGATCGTGATGCAGACTTTCAGTAAAGCATGGGGATTGGCAGGTGCACGTGTGGGTATAGCCTATGCAAGTGCCGAAATCATCGCATTGATGGACAAGACAAAGCCTCGCTATAATATAAGTTCACTGAATCAGGCAGAAGCGCTGAAAGTACTATCTAATCCCCACGAATTTGAGCGGCAGCTTTCTATTATCCTGGAGCAGCGTTCATTACTGGAAAAAGAGTTGAAAGAATTGGCGGTGGTACGTCATATATACCCTTCTGACGCCAATTTCCTGCTGGTGGAAGTGACGGATGCCAACGCCATCTATCAATATCTGGTGGATAAAAAGGTGATTGTCAGAAACCGTAGTACCGTCGTCCGGAATTGCCTCCGTATCACTGTGGGTACGCCGGAAGAGAACCGTGTTTTGCTGGATGCGTTGGGAAAAATGACTGAGGAGACTGGGGGAAAGGGAGACTGGGGGAAAGGAAGACTGGGGGAAAGGAAGACTGGGGAGTTTATAAATTGACAATGGACAATGAATTCTCAACTTCTTCACTTCAAATTGTAACTTATTAGTTTTTAATTTTTAGTTCTTAGTTTTTAGTTCTTAGTTCTTAGTTCTTAGTTCTTAGTTCTTAGTTTTTAGTTCTTATGAAAAAAGTATTATTTATCGATCGTGACGGGACGTTGATCATTGAACCGGAAGACGAACAGATCGACAGTCTCGAAAAGCTGGAGTTCTACCCGAAGGTATTCCGGAACCTCTCCCGTATTGCGGGAGAACTGGAATATGAACTGGTAATGGTCACCAATCAGGACGGACTGGGTACTCCTTCATTCCCCGAAGAGACCTTCTGGCCGGTGCAGGACAAAATTATCAAAGCCTTCGAAAATGAGGGTGTATATTTCAGCGAAGTGTTGATTGACCGCTCTTTTCCACACGAAAATCTGCCTACCCGGAAGCCGGGTACCGGTATGCTTACCCATTACTTGAAGGGGGGATACGATCTGACACATTCTTATGTGATAGGCGATCGGATTACTGATATCCAATTAGCTGAAAACATGAATTGTAGATCTATTTTATTACGTAATGATTCATATCCTGGAACAACCTTGTGCACTACCGATTGGGGAGAGATTTATCAATTCCTGAAAGAAGAACCGCGTAAAGGAAAAGTACACAGAAAGACATCCGAGACAGACATTTTCGCAGAGGTGAACCTCGACGGAAACGGAAAAAGCGATATCTCTACAGGGATAGGATTCTTCGATCACATGCTTCACCAGATTTCCCGCCATGGTAATATCGACCTTACCATCCGTGTCAAAGGCGATCTCCAGGTAGATGAGCACCACACTGTCGAAGATACGGCTATCGCCCTTGGAGAAGCCGTTCTACTGGCACTGGGCAAAAAGAAAGGAGTGGAACGTTACGGATTCCTGCTACCGATGGACGACTGTCTGGCACAAGTGGCTATCGATTTTGGCGGACGCCCCTGGTTGGTGTGGGAAGCGGAATTCAAACGCGAATCTGTAGGTGGACTCCCCACAGAAATGTTTATGCATTTTTTTAAATCATTCAGCGACAACGCCCGCTGCAACCTCAATATCAAAGCAGAGGGCGACAATGAACACCATAAAATAGAGTCCATTTTTAAAGCCTTTGCACGGGCAATAAAAATGGCGGTGAAGCGAGACGGGACAGAAGGCATACCCAGCACGAAAGGAACTATTTAAATGTGACAATGTGAATAATGTGAATAATGTGACAATTAAAAAATGATCGCTATTATCAAATATAACGCCGGTAATATTACATCGGTCAAAAATGCGGTGGAACGGCTGGGTTACGATTGCAGGGTGACCGACGAAATCAGAGAGATCCGGTCGGCAGAAAAGGTTATTTTTCCCGGCGTGGGGGAAGCGGGATCCGCAATGACACATCTAAAAAACAGAAGATTAGATGAAATTATCCAATCGTTAGTTCAGCCGACATTGGGTATTTGTCTTGGCCTGCAATTGATGTGCCGTCACTCCCAGGAAGGGGATACAAAATGTCTGGGTATTTTCGACGCGGAAGTGAAAAAATTTCCGGCAACCGATATCGTACCTCACATGGGATGGAACAACCTGAACCTGGAAGGCAGTCCCCTTTTTACCGGTTTTGGCAAAAAAGATACTGTCTATTTCGTGCATAGCTACTATGCCGAGATCTGTCCTGAGACCATCGCCCGTTGCGACTATATCCTGCCATTCAGCGCAGCCATGCAAAAAGATAATTTTTACGCTACACAGTTTCATCCCGAAAAGTCGGGTGATGTGGGCGAAAAGATACTGAGGAATTTTTTAGAACTGTAGTTTATGAGAATCATTCCGGCCATAGATATTATCGACGGTAAGTGCGTACGTCTCACCAAAGGCGATTACAGCACAAAAAAAATATATAATGAAGATCCGCTCGAAGTAGCCAAAGAATTCGAAGCCAACGGCATACAATACCTGCACGTGGTAGATCTCGACGGCGCCCGTTCCAAACATATCGTCAATCATAAGGTTTTACACTATATCACATCTAAAACCTCGCTGAAAGTGGACTTTGGCGGTGGCATCAAATCAGATGAGGACATTCACATTGCTTTCGAGAATGGAGCAGCACAAATCACCGGAGGAAGTATCGCCGTACAAAAACCCGACACATTCCGTCAGTGGCTCGACAGATACGGTCAGGAGAAAATCATTCTCGGAGCCGACAGTAATAATCGCAAGATCGCCACACATGGCTGGATAGAACAATCGGAGTTGGATGTGGTGGATTTTATCTCGGATTATGCAAAGAACGGAGTTGTTTATGTCATCTGTACCGATATTCAGAAAGATGGCATGTTACAAGGCACGTCCAACGAATTGTATCGTGAAATTATTGAAAAGACCGGCGTAAAATTAGTCGCCAGCGGAGGGGTTTCATCCGTCGATGATTTAATCACTCTGAAACAGCTCGGCTGCGACGGAGCGATTATTGGAAAGGCGTTTTACGAAGGGAAAATTACGCTGCCGGAATTACGGGAGTTTATTGGATAAAAGTGCCTGAGTGCCTGAGTGGACAAGTGCCTGAGTGGCTTACTAAGTCTTGAATCTTGGTTCTTGATTCTTGAATCTCAAATATTAAACAAAGAAAATGTTAAAAAAAAGAATTATTCCCTGTCTCGATATCAGGGACGGACGTACCGTAAAAGGGGTCAATTTCGTGGATATCCGCGATGCCGGCGACGCGGTGGAACTTGCCAAACGGTACGTAGGGGAAGGTGCAGACGAGTTGGTATTTTTGGACATCACCGCCACCATTGAAAAGCGTAAAACGCTTACTGAACTGGTTACCCGGGTTGCGCAGGAGATCAATATCCCGTTTACAGTGGGAGGTGGCATCCACTCGTTGGACGATGCACGTGCCATTATACAAGCCGGAGCGGACAAGATCAGCCTGAATTCGGCTGCCGTCAAGCGACCAGAACTCATTACCGAAATTGCCGGACAATTCGGTAGCCAATGCGTTGTATTGGCCATCGACACCAATTTTCAGGGCAATGAGTGGATCGTCTACACCCATGGCGGTAAAACGCCGACCGGGCTCCATACCGTTGACTGGGCAAAGGAGGGCGAACGACGTGGTGCAGGAGAGATTCTGCTCACCTCCATGAACAACGACGGCACCAAAGACGGTTTTGCCATTGATATCACGGCAGCGGTAAGCGAAGCGGTACGCATTCCGGTGATTGCTTCAGGAGGTGCCGGAACACCAGAACATTTTTCGGAAGTATTCACAAAGACAAAAGCAAGTGCGGCTTTGGCCGCCAGTATTTTTCATTTTGGGGAAATATCTATTCACACACTCAAAGATTATTTAAAAACTCAAAACATACCCATACGATGAATATCGATTTTTCAAAATCGGGAGGATTAGTTCCTGCCGTCATTCAGGACACACTCAGCTTACAGGTATTGATGGTAGGCTACATGAACGAAGAAGCATTGAAGAAAACCCGCGAAGAAGGAAAAGTTACCTTTTTCAGCAGGAGTAAAAACCGACTCTGGACAAAAGGAGAGACATCGGGCAACTGGCTGATCGTGGACGAAATACTCACCGACTGCGACAATGACACCATCCTTATCAAGGCCTATCCCCAGGGACCAACCTGCCATACCGGTTCCGCATCCTGCTTCGGCGAAAAGCGCCCCAAAGGGTTCCTGTATGAACTGGAAAACGTGATCGAGCAACGAATCACAGAAAACCCGGAAGGATCCTATACGTCAAAACTGTTCAGCCGCGGAGTAAACAAGGTAGCCCAAAAAGTGGGAGAAGAGGCCGTAGAGTTGGTGATCGAAGCCAAAGACAACAATATCGACCTGTTCAAAAACGAAGCGGCCGACCTGCTTTATCACTTCCTGATCCTGTTGAAAACAAAGAAACTGAAACTGGAGGATATTGAAGCAATATTGGTAGAAAGGCATAAATAAGAGATTGTTTTGAAGTTCTTATTTTATATCTATTTTCTAATGAGCGAATAATATTTTTCTTCAAAGATTTGGTAAAATCGCTTACCGGGTATTATATTTGCAGAGTTAGAATAACAGATAAAAAGCAATACGATGCGACATCCGGAAATAATTAAAACTATCCAAGAGATCCTGCGTCGGGTTGCACCGGATGCAACAGCTATTCTCTTTGGTAGTGAAGCGCGTGGGGACGCCCAACCAGACAGTGATATAGATGTGCTAATACTGGTCGATAAGGAGAAAATCAGCCTGCAAGACAGGCAAACAATCACATTTCCTCTTTATGATGTGGAATTGGATACTGGGATAATGATTAGTCCGAAAGTATTCTCGAAGCAAGTATGGGAAGGGCAGATGTCTATCACACCTTTCTACCGGAATGTAATGAAGGAGGGGATTTTACTATGAACCAAGAACTATGCCGATTTCATTTATTTCGATCGTGAAACAGTGGATGAATTATATCAACAGGCTGCTCTTTTCATAAAAACTATTGAAAAGTTAATAAAAAGATAGTCTCTACCATACCAAATAGAAAAAAGATGTTAGCGATAAGTATATGTGAATTTAGGGTCAATCATATTCCTAAAGAATATATTCTCAAAACAGAAGACGAGACTTGAAAAGAGCCATTACCGGTGAGGAACTTTTAGAAAGACTTATCCCCCGGGTGGAAAAATTATTTGACAAATGAGAGTTTTTATAGTTGCTCAATTTCTATAACTCACTTTTTTTGCCATTTTTCCGGTCATATTGCGTCTAACAATTCAGCTGTATCATTTTAATGAAACGGTTCATGACAATGAGATATACTTCGACTATAAAATCAAGAAGGGAATTCTCACAACCCGTAATGCAATAAATATTCTCGAATTAAATGGTTATCCCGGCGAACTTATCAATGATGCAAAAAATATAGCCCGGTTATTACAATCATAATTCATAATTTATAATTGACACAACTAATACTCATATTAAAGCTAAAATGGATAATCTGTAAGCGATTCCTTACGCAGGTTCCGTTTCCTTATGTTTTTCTCCTATTGGCAATCGCAATACTGCTGGGATATGTTTTATTAAAAGTTGATATTCCAGTAACATGGCAATCGATCGTTGGAGCAATCATTATTCAGCTTTTCTTTTGTAGCCGGATACACTACAGGATGGATAAGCGGTTATTCCTGAAACAATACCCGAAACTATACCCATTGTCTATTTTTACAGATTGTTTCCTCCTTTCCCTCCCGTTTGCATTGGTAAACGGGTATTTATGGGTAACGGCTGTTACGGTCTCTTTCGTCTATTCTGCACTTGACCTGCCGGCGCGACATGCCATAAAAATCAGACCTGTCCTGCCGTCTCCCTTTTTCATAAAAAGCAGTTACTTGTGGCATGCCCGACAGCGATATCTTTTACCTACCATTTGGGTTTTGATGGCCATATTTATCGTAATAGCCTATTTACATGACAACTATAATTTAGGAATAGTTATTTTAGCAGGAGGATCATTAGTCGGTTTTTTGGCTACTATAATGGAAACAGAAGAAATCGATTTTATACGGATGTATATAAATACAAAACACTTTACCAAAAGAACACTTTTAGAAACTCTCTATAATACAACTCTATACCTATTTCCACTGGTAGTAATGCTATTTATCCTTTTTCCGGTCGAAAGGATGGTTACACTATTATTCTTTCCGGCTATTCTTCTGTTGAATGTGCAGTTACTCTGGACAAAATATGCATTTTATCCTTCCGCTTTACTGTCCGGGGTGATCTTTTTCTCTGGATTACTTTTTCAACTGGTATTGAGCATTACGCTTTACGGCCTTGTTATTATACCGGTCTATACAGTGGTATTGTATTTTATTTTCCTGAAAAATATCTGCTCAATCATATCAGTAGATGAAACGGGCATAAACGCCGTTCTCACACAACGAAAAGAATAGGATGGTCGTATGAAAGAACTTATCATAGAATCACTCAGTAAGTCGTATGCCAAAACGCCGGTTTTGGAAAATGTAAATCTCCATTATCGGTCAGGTGTCATCAATGGCATTATCGGCCCTAACGGTGCCGGAAAAAGTACTTTATTGAATTGCATAGCGGGTTATATTCCATATCAAGGAAGAATCGACCGGAAAAATATCAAAACCACCGGACTGCTGACATCCAATCCCTATATCTTCCCCCGTATTACAGGTCTTGAATTTATCCGTTTTTGTCTTTCGGCAAAGAACTGTAGAGAGGATACACAGAAGTTGAACCAGTTGAATGGACTCTTTGAATTGCCTTTGCATAAGTTTGCCGACGAGTATTCAACGGGAATGCTCAAAAAACTGCATCTACTTGCGCTTTTATTACAAGAGAATGACATGTTACTTTTGGATGAACCATTCAACGGATTGGATATTTTGTCGTCGGCTTATCTCTCGGAACTATTGCAGGAGTTAAAGAAACAGGACACTTTAATTTTTATTTCTTCCCACGATTTGAATCATCTGGTGAAAATTGCAGGCACACTTACTGTGATAGAAAACGGCATGACATATATGAAGTCTGAGCAATTGTCGGAAATACAAAAAGAGATAGAGAAACATGCTTACGATAAAGTAAAGAGTTTAAATAAACTTTGATTTTTGCCATTTTTCCGTTTTATGTGCGTCTAACATAGAACAATATGACGATGAGCAATAACACCAGCGAGCAGGATTTTGTAAGATTGGTTCAGGAAAACGAACGGATCATATACAAAGTATGCTCTTTATATGTGTCGGATACCTTTACGCTTGCTGATCTCTACCAGGAAGTGGTTTTGAACTTATGGCGCGGGTTTCCGAAATTCAGGAACGAAAGTGCCCTGGGTACATGGATTTACCGGGTTGCGTTGAACACCTGCATCTCAGGAATGCGTAAAGCGAAGAAACATCCGAAAAGTGATTATCCTGTCGAAGAACTGTCCGACTGGCTTATCGAGCAGGACAACAGCCTGGACGAAGAGATCCGGGAGATGTACCGTATGATAAACCAATTAAAAACACTCGAAAAAGTGGTTGTGCTCCTCTATCTCGAAGAAAAATCCTACCAGGAAATTGCCGATATCACCGGCTTGACGTTAAGTAATGTGGCCACAAAACTGAAACGTGCAAAGGAAAAACTCAAAAAAATGTCGAACCTTTAAGAACGGAAGTTATGGAATTAGAAGAATTAAAAAACAGTTGGGCTGCACTCGATGAACGGTTGAAAGAAAATAACTCCCTGAACGAAACTATCATTTTAAAAATGGTACAAGGGAAAACGGAAAAGTCAATCAACAGAATATTGGGACTGGAAATTATCGGTACAATAATTGTGTTCCTGATTATCCCGCTGATTGCCTTCTCCATTGAAAAGAACCAAGACAAAATGCTATTTTTCTGGAATGTATTGATAATTACCTCCGGCATACTATGTACCCTTTCCATTATTTGGGGAATCTGTAAAATCTATACACTTTCTAAAATTGATTTCTCAAAAGAGATAAGTGCTACCATTTATCATTTTAATAAATACCGTATCCTAGTAAAACGGGAATACTGTGTATTGATATATATTTTTATGCCTGTCCTTTTCACACTGGCAGTGCTATCCTATGCAGAAGAGAATGTCACCTTCTCACTGTGGATGTTTTTAGTTTGCATGTTTTTATTGCTTATACTTATTGTATGGTATTCCATAAAAAATTACAAAAAAACACATGCATCCATCGTGGCCAGTCTCAATGAAATCAAAGAACTGAAAGAAGAATGAACCCACTGCTTTATATTAACTGGAATGTTGATCCCAATATCATACAGACCCACGGTTTTACCTTGGGATACTATAATCTATTGTTCGTCGGTGGACTGATACTCAGTGCATGGATTGTAAAGAAAATCTTTAAGAAAGAAGGATTATCGGACGACGACTATGCAAGGCTGGCATTATATTGCTTTGTGGGTATCGTGGCGGGTGCGCGTTTAGGGCACTGTCTGTTCTATCAGCCGGAATATTATCTGAAACATCCCCTTGAAATGCTCCTTCCGTTTTCGTGGGAAGGCGGCACATTCAAATTCACGGGTTACAGAGGACTTGCCAGCCATGGAGGAGCCATAGGGTTGATCATAGCTGTCCTGCTTTTCTACAGAAAAACGGGTATCCATTATCTTACGGTTTTTGATTATATCGCGATTGTGGCCCCATTAGGAGGAGCATTTATCCGGTTAGGCAATTTAATGAATTCAGAGATTATCGGCAATCCCACCAATTTGCCGTGGGCCTTTATTTTTATAAGAATCGACCAGATTCCGAGACATCCGGCACAATTGTATGAAGCCATTGCTTATTTGATATTTTTCCTGTTGGTTTTTATGCTTTACAAGACGAGGGGCGAAACACTGAAAAGAGGTTTTATATTCGGTTTGGTGCTAATCCTGATCTTTACTTTCAGGTTTTTCATAGAATTTCTAAAAAAAGAACAAGTTGATTTTGAGAAAGGCTTAATACTGAACATGGGACAATGGCTAAGTATTCCCTTTATTTTGATAGGTGTTTATCTGATATTTTTTCACAAACAATCCACACTTTCTTCTCGCCGGAGAGTGTAGTGGCGAACAGATAGACATCCCCACCCTCCTGCAATCCGGTTTTACGGCGGATTTCGGCGACGGTCATCGGAAAATTGCGGACAGTAATGTTCGCTTTTTTCGTCTCCCGCAAAAATGATTTCAGGTTCCGGTTATTGGGCAAAAAAAACGCCTCTACCTTAAAAATACGTCCGGGAAAACCGGGCACAAATTCATCGGAAGTATATAAATGGCTGTTGATATGTAGCTTTTGAAGATGATACGCCCCTGCAACCGATTTAAAAGCACCCGCTTTCAGGATCGAGGCATTGGGTTCATAGAGATACCCGCCAAGCCCCCCGGCATACGATATTCGGCAATCGCGCTCCTGTAGGGGTGTAAAAGCAAAACTCTCTTTTTCTCCCGATCTTTTAAGGTTTACGGCAACAAGCAGCGGTTCATCCACAGGTTCTTTTACAGGCTCTTCCTCAGTTCCATCCACCACCGTTTTCGACAGGAGAAAAACCAGTTCCTTGCATTCGTTATCCACCGAAACGACATGCACCTCACTCACACAATTCAATCTTTTCACTGCCAGAGAAATATCCAGCATGGGTGAATATTTCACCATGATCCTACTCGACTTCTCCAGCAACAACGGTTTTATTTCCAATATATCGGGAGTGCAATCCTCAATCCGGAACACTTTTCGCCCGCTATCATCCCGCCGTGAAGGATCGAGATAGATAAAGTTTAAAGGAGATGTTTCTTTTAAAAAATCCTCTGCTCCTGCACAATGCACCGTCACATTCTTCAATCCCAACACCTCAAAATTATGCTCCGCGAAACGGCATAATTCCTTATTCTGCTCTACATAAATCGCTTCCCGGAAATAAGGTGAAAGAAAAGAGAAATCGACTCCCATTCCTCCGGTCAAATCGGCAAAGGTATTGCTGTTACCCTCAACCGCATCTGGATTTGTCACCTCTTCGAAGTGAGGCAGACCTCCATGCAATCTATTCCCACTTGAAACTAACGAAGCCTTGTAATGGGCGGTAAACTCCGATGAAGACTGTTCCAGAGATAGGTGTGGCGGATAAACGATACCTCTCTCCGCATACCATGATGGGATTTTCTTTTCCGTCATTTGCCGTCCTGCAATCTGCGTCAGCAACAAAGGCATATCGTCACGCATGAAACGCAATGCCGTTTCACGGATATCTTCACGCTCATGCGCCAATATAAACTGCTTTTGTTCGCAAGTCAGCTGCATAGGGATATACAAAAAATAAAAACAACCATACTTTGGGAAGCAGGCTGTTTTTATCAACTAAAAAATTATATACTATGGTTCAAGTTCCGTTTTACCGGAACACCAAAGGCAATTGCTGTTAGGCTTCTGCCTGTACTTTCGGTTGTACCGATACGAATGAACGGTTGTCTCTCTTTTTACGGAAAACGACAACGCCATCTACCAGTGCAAACAAGGTATGATCTTTACCCATACCCACATTCTCTCCGGGATGGTGGGATGTACCGCGCTGACGCACGAGTATATTACCGGCTTTTGCCATTTCACCACCGAATATTTTAACGCCCAATCGTTTACTTTCCGATTCGCGACCGTTCTTGGAACTACCTACACCTTTCTTATGTGCCATTTCCTTCTGATTTTAACTGATTAAGCAATAATCTCCTTTACTCTCACTTCGGAAAACTGTTGACGGTGACCGTTCAGTTTCCTGTAGCCTTTTCTTTTTTTCTTCTTGAAAACAAGAACTTTGTCTCCTTTCACGTGGGAAAGGATTTCTACTACCACTTTCGCTCCTTCAATCGCCGGTGCGCCAACGGTTACGGCACCATCGTTATCAACGAGCATCACTTTCTCAAATTCCACCTCAGCACCCTGGTCGGCGTTGATTCTGTGGACAAATAATTTTTGGTCTTGTTCAACTTTAAACTGTTGACCCTGAATGTCTACAATGACGTACATAAATAAAATAACCTGAAGTTACGTGCCTGAGGCGGGCTACTATCCGAAGCCTCTTTTTTGGCCTATTGGCAAATTGAGGTGCAAAATTACATAATTAATTCGTAAATCACAAACGCATCACTGTTTTTTTTCTAAACTCCGGTACGCATTTCCTATATTTTCAATGATATCCGAAGCCACGAAACTGCGGGGATGAATTGTGTCACCGGTAATATCGGCAGTCATCCCATGCAGGAAAACTCCTATCCTGGCAGCCTCTACCGGTTGGTAACCCTGTGCCAGCAGGCTGGTGACCATGCCGGTCAGCACGTCTCCGCTTCCTGCCGTAGCCAGTGCCGGCGTCCCACTGTTGTTCACGTACATTTCTTTTTGATCGATAACCAGCGAATAAGCTCCCTTTACGATTACGATCACATTATATTTTCGCGCGAACAATCTTGTTTTTCCGATCTTATCATAATCATCGCACCATCCACCTATCAGCCGCTGAAGCTCTTTAGGATGGGGGGTCAGGATGGTTCCTTTCGGCAGGAGGGTGAGCCAATCAGGATAGCGGGAAAGGATATTCAATGCATCGGCATCCACCACCAACGGACTCCTGCTTTTCAGGAGGAAAGAATACAGCGCCTGCTCCGTTTCTTCATGCAATCCCATCCCCATACCGATACCAATGGCATCCGGTTTCAGATCGTAATCTATGGAAGTAATATGTTCCATCCCCTTATCCTCAAGGGCCATCGCTTCGGGTAAATTGGACTGTATAGGTGTCACTCCACATTTAGGCAAATAGGCGGTGACCAATCCACAACCAGTTTTAAGGGCAGCTTTCGCAGCAAGGGAGACCGATCCGCATTTACCAAGGCTCCCGCCAATGACCAACGCATGTCCCTGCGTACCTTTATGGGCAAATTTGGGAAGCGGTTTCAACATCCCCCTGATATCCTTCTTCTCCGTCAGGTAGGTATCCGTCTCAGCTTCAGCGACAGCCTTTTCATCCAAGCCGATAGGTACGATCTGTACATTTCCGGTAAAAGCGGCATTTTCCGGCAAATACAATGCCAGTTTAGGTATCTGGAAAGTCACGGTTTCGGTCGCTTTCACTGCGAACTCCGTTTTCTGGTCCGCAAACAGTCCGCTTGGCACATCGATACTGATCACCTTTTTTCCGCTCCCATTGATTCGTGCAATCACATCGGCGGCCACTCCAACTACTTCCCTCAATAATCCCGTACCAAATATACCGTCGATCACCACATCGAAGGGTGACAGATCGGGAATATCTCCTTTTTCCACAATTCTTTTATAGGAGATATTTTCTGCTTTCATGCGGCGGACATTATGGGCACAGTCTTCGGTATACCGGTCACTGAATTCCACCATATAAGCTTTTACCGGATAACCCGCCTTATGCAACAAACGGGCGACCACCAATGCGTCCCCTCCGTTATTACCCACCCCGGCAAAGATAATTACGGAACTGTTCCTATCCATGTATTTCTCCGCAAAAAAATGAAAGAATGCAGTCGCAGCACGTTTCATCAACTCAAGCGACGGTATTCCCGCCCTCGATATCGTTTCGGCATCTATTTTCCTGATCTGTCCAGATGTAAGGATCTTCATATAAGTATAATATTCAATTCAGGATATAAATATAGTGAATTATTTTACAATTCATACCGTCCGGTTACCTGCAAATAAGTGACAAGCTTGATTTTATAACCCGACCGGGCATCGGTCAGTTCGTCTCTTGTCTGCTGGAGTATTGTCTGTGCTTCGATCATATCGGAAATATTCACAATGCCGTTCTTGTAATTATCACTATTGATCCTCAGGTTCTCTTCGGCCTGGGCCACGATTTCATTCGCCACATCTATTTGCTTGTATGCTTCATTAAGCTCGTTCCACGCTTTCTGAACCTGCAATAAAAGCAGTTCCGAATTATTCTGGCTATTGTTCCGGGCAATCTGTTCCTTAAACTTCTTTTCTTTTATGGCATGGGAAGCGCCCCACCAATCGGAAATGGGGATCTTTACGGATGCAAATACCATTGTATTGGATGTGCCTTTATTGTTACTAAAATCATAATCATAGTATACCGCCCCTACGCCAACGCCTATCTCAGGCAAATATTCCCCGATCTTCAACCGGGTCTGCAGCTCTTCTGCTTCCACACCCTTTTGAAGCAACTTATATTCCTCACGGTTAATCACAGCCTGATCGGCATCCATGTATACTTCATAAGGATTTTGGCTGATAACAAGAGTATCAGACAAAACCATCGTCGAATCATACGCCAACCCGATATGTTGGCTGAAAGCCATTGTTGCCAGCTTGATCCCGTTTTCGAGTTTAAGCCGGCTCATTCTCATTTCACTTTGCTTGATAGATACTTTCATCACGTCGTTCCGGTTTATCAATCCCGCCCGGTAAGAATCGTTCGCCTGCTTATACACGGTATCGAGAAGCCTCTCAGCCATGTGCAGGGTTCTCAGTTTTTCGTTCAGTGACACAATGCCCCAGTATTGCTCTTCAGTTTGCAACAAGACTTCGCTTTTGGATAGTATAAGCCTACTGTGGTTGACGTTAACCCCCAGTTGGGCCAACTTATTACCGGTAACGATGCGTCCGCCGGCATAGAGTGGTTGTACGGCGGTAACAGCAGCAATATTAGCCTTATCCAGTAATGAAAGTGAAATGTCCGGAAAATAAGCGAATTGGGTGGCACCGGGAAGGTTGGCAGGATTGCCATCATACACCGGCAGGTTGCCTCCCTGCAAAGTGTACTCAATGATAGGATCATTAAAACGGAATCCCATACCGGTGGCGCTCACTTTGGGGAAATAACCGGTAAAGGCATTCTTTTTTGTTTGTTTTGCGGCTTCAATTTCCAAACGGCTGTTTTTTATTGTACGATTGTTCTCTACAGCCATTTTTTTACAATCATCGAGACTGTATTTTGCCTGTGCCTTCAATTGTATTGTTCCTGTGAAGGCGGAAAGGATTATTAGCGGAGCAATATATCTTTTTCTCATATAATTAACCATGTCTTTGTGTAATTTTTTCATTTCAGAGAGAGGGTTCGTTTCATGCCTCTGCATCTTCGGGAATGGAAGATGGGTGATCCTCTTTATCTTTATGCCGGTATACCAGCCAATAAGCCAGGGGAAGGATAGTGACCACAAATATCATCGAGACGATTGTTCCTGAAAAGATAACCGTACCCATAGGATACCACAGCGGGCTTTGACTCATAATCATCGGTATCACACCCATCGACGCGGCAGCAGATGTAAGGAATATAGGGCGCATCCTGCGCTTGCCGGATTCGAAGGCGGCCTCACGCACTGTTTTGTTTTGTGTGCGTCTGAGCTCTTCCGTATAATCATACATGATGATACCGTTGCGGACAATAATCCCTATCAGGCTCACCATACCCAATATGGCTGTGGCGCTGATGGGAAGACCCGCTATATTCATCCCCAACGCAACCCCGAAGATGCTGAATGACATCGACACCAACACCAGGACGGAAAGGCTGACCTTCTTAAAGTGGAAGACCATCACCAGGAACATGATAGCAGCAGCCATTATCAGCCCTCTCACTATTCCGGGCAAATTTTCGTCATTAAACTCCTCCACCCCGCCGTAAGAGATAGAAACACCTTCGGGTAACGCCTTGCCGGCGATATCATCGACAATGGTTTCCACTTTCGACTGTACGCTGCTTACATCTTCACCCCTTTTCAGGTCCACATAGACAGACAGGGTCCTGATGCCGTTCCGTCTTACGATTTGCCCCTCGTTCCAGTCAGGTGATACATGGGCTATCTGGCGGAGGGGCACGGCAGGAGAAAGTATCCCTGAAACATATTCGTTGGCGACATCTGCCGCTTCCACATCTGTCGACTTCGATTTGAGGACTACCGGCAAGGAATAATCATTTTCCCAGACGGTGGTGATCGGCACATCGGCAAACCGTGATGCCAGATTTATCCCCAGTATGGCTTCACTTATTCCCAGACGGTTCGCCTCGATGGGGTCTACCGAAATTTTGATACCCGGCAGGGGCTCCTCAAAACTGGTATATATCCTGACAGGTTCCTCCAATTTGTTTAATTCGGTCATCAATGTATCCGCAAATTGTTTCAGATCGGGAATATCGTCTCCCGCCAGGCGGATCTCCACATCACCATCTACCGCCACGTATTCCAACTGCTTGAATTTGACAAATGCATTCGGGTAATAATGGGCATATTTATCGGAATACTCATCCAGTATCTTTTCCGTATCGCGATTCGACCTGGTATTCACAATAAATTGTGCAAAATTGGGACCTCCTATTTTTGGGGCGTAGACTGTATGGAAACGCGGTGACCCTGCGCCGTAAAAAGCAGTCACCGAAACAACCCGTTCATCTGCGCGCAATATTGCCTCCATATCCCTGCTTACCGCTTCGGTCTGTTCCAGGGAACTTCCCCCGGGCAGGTATATCTCCACGGCGAACTGGTCACGTTCGGCAATGGGAAGCAGCTTCAGGGGTATATTCATAAAGATGATGATACCGGCTGCAATGGCTGCCACAGTAATAACTATCGACAATTCGGGAAACCTGAATACCTTCGCCAGCAACCACTCGTAACCGCCCTGTAGTTTTTCCAGCATGATTGTCCCCTTTTTGGGTTTTTCGTCTTTTCCCGGCCGTAATCCTTTTCGTATGAAGAAGTATTGCAAGAAAGGAATAACGAGTATGGCGACAGCCCATGATATACTCAGGGTGAGAAGTATTGTCCAGGGGAATGCCACGATAAAATCGTGAATGAGCCCGCTCACCACAAATAAGAACGGAAGGAATGCAAAACAAATGGCTAAGGTGGCCGACGCTATCGCCTTCACATATTCTTTGGCGCTTTCTGCGGCTGCCTCTTTGCGGGACACCCCCTGATTCAGTTTTTCAAGGTAACTGTCCACGATCACCACCGAGTTGTCCACGATCATTCCCAGTGTCACTATTAGTGCTGCCAGCGTTACAATATTGAGTTCGAAACCTGCGATAAACAAAGTACCCAACGCAATGAAAATGGTGATTGGAATAGACGAGGCTGACACGGCGGCAACCCTCAACGGAAGCAGTATGACAACCACCAGCATTACCGCCGTTATTGCCAATAACAATTCCTGCAGGAAATTGGATACTGAACTATTTACCACCTTAGGTTCATCAGCGATCCGGTAGATGCTGACATCCTCCGGCAAGCTCTCCTGAAAGTCCCGGAGGACTACATCCACATCTTTTCCGTATTGGACAATGTTGTATCCTTCTCTCATTTCAGTGGAAAGTACCAGGCACTTCTTCCCGTTGTTGGTAATGTAACTGTCCGGCTTTGGGTATTCCCGCACTACCCGGGCTATATCTTTCAGACGGATATGATTGCCTCCGACATCCGAATAGATGATTTGCTCCTCGATGTCCTTTTCGGACAGATAGGGACGTTCTATATGGATCGGAACAACCATATCTTTGTTGTCAATATTACCTGAGAGTGTAATAAGACCCTTGGTAGTCAACGTTTGATAGAGATTGAGGACACTGATGCCATAAGTCGCCAGTTTTTCTTTTTCGATGTAAATGCTGATCTGTTCCTTTTGTGTACCGTAACGCCGCAGGTTGGATACTGATTCGATGGAACGGAGTTTTCCTTCCAATATCTCGATTTGTTCTTCGAGCTGACGATAGGTTTTTGTATCGGATTCAAGAGTGATCAACAAAGCCGATGTGTCGCCAAAGTCATCGTTGGCGATCAATGCCAGTACGCCCGAGGGCAATTGCATTTTAAAAGTTGTCAAACCATGCTTTATTTTCGACCAGACTTCATCTTTATTATAGACATCATCATTCAGTTCAACAAAGACATATACCATTCCATCTTTAGACTGGGAGTATGTTTTTGCTTTTTTCACCTCTTTATAGGTGAATAAAAAGTTTTCGAGTGGTTTGGCCAATTGCTCTTCCACTTCGGCGGAAGTTGCTCCGGGGTATACGCCAACCACAACGCCCTGGCGAATGGTAACTGCCGGAAATTCACGCTTGGGCATTTCCATCAGCGCATAAATACCGAAAACGATGAATGCTGTCACGAGAAGCAGGACTAACCTGTTATATTTCATCGTCCAGTCTATAATTGTTGCCTTCTTTTCCATTTCCCCGTTTTTTATTCTACCACATCAATCATTGTTCCCGGACTCACATTTCGATAACCTTCCGTAATAAGTATATCGCCTTCATGCAGTCCGCCGGTAACAGTGATGCCATTACCGATAAAACTGCCGATGCTTACTTCACGCTGAAATGCTTTTCCTTCTCCATCCACCAACCAGACGAAGTGTTTCCCGGAATGATCCAACTGAACGGATTTAAGCGGCACAACAATATTTTTCCATGCGTCGTCTTCCGGATCGTCACCACTTGTCAGGTAAGCCTTGCAAACCATGCCCGGCAACAGTTGATGGCCTTTGTTTTCCACTTGCACTTTTATGTCGTAGGTATGCGATATGGGATGCGCCGTCACGCCTTTTTCGATAACCTTTCCTTCAAACGAGCGGTCGTTAAGCGCCGGGACAACGATATGACTTTTCCCGCCCATCCTGACGGATGATATTTCGCGCTCGGGTATCGCGATTTTTATTTTTATGGAATTTATATTCATTATACTATAAACCGGTATGCCGGGTGACACATTGGCTCCCGTTTCCAGGTAACGTTTGCCTATAACGCCTGGGTAAGGCGCATATAAATTACAATCTTCCAGATTTTTGAAGGCAATTTTTTCCGCCGACTCGGCTTGCTCCAATGCTGTCTTTACTTCCACATATTGCACTTCGGGAAGGCTATTGTTCTCATGCAGGGCCGACAAGCGGTCGTACCCGTCCCGGGCCCGGTTAAGCGTTGATTTCGCTATATTATACATATTTTCCGCCGAACTTGTATTCAGCTTTGCCAGGAGTTGCCCTTTTTGAACGGCCTCCCCCTCCTGCACAGTCATCTGTTCAATAGTACCCATTGTCAGAAAACTGACATTCACGGAATTCTCACTCTCTACAGTCCCTACGTATTCTGTTGTATAGGTACCGTCGCTGTATGCTATCTTCTGTACCTTAACCCGCACACTCTTCGAATCCGTCCTGTCTTCCGTTTTTGAGGAACAAGACACATGCATAGCCAATATCAGTAAGCAAATGCTCCCTGAAATAAACCCGGTTTTATTCATAATACTGCTTTTTGGATGTAAAGGTGCGCCAATTAAGTATAAGGAAGGAAATCAAATATTCGTCAATTATGTTCAAAATATCGCTTTTATATTTTTCTAACGCCCAATTCACTATATTTACATAATAGTAGGATGCGCCTCGGAAATGTTCAAACAAGTTTGGCATTCTCTCGGCTTTCGCTATATTTGCAGTCCAGTGTAGCATCTGTTTATTTGTTTTATAGCCGAATGGATAACAACTATCAGGTTTATGAATAAAGGTAGATATGGAAGAATTTCGTTGGAAGATGTATCCAGACAGGCTCCAATAACCGGGGTGAAAAATTTCATCCTTTCGGATAACGGAGCCCAGATAAAAGACTATTCTTTTGATTTTCAACATCCCAATATAATAGAAGGCATAGCCCTGGCAATTTGTGTAAGGGGAAACGCCCGCGTAAAAATAAATCTCCAGGAGTATCATATCGAACCGAACATGATTATTACGCTTTTGCCTAATTATTTACTGGAAATATGTGATTACAGTGATGACTGGTTAGTAGAGTTTATTTTTATTTCTTTCGACTTTGTTTCTGACTTTAAACTAATTGCCGAGACAGACCTTTTTGAGCAAGTAGGAAAGATCACTTGCCTGAAGATTAAGGAAGAGGAAATGTTAAACCTGCTTGATTTCCATGCATTCATCGTAAAAAAATACAAAAGGGAGGATCACCTGTACCGGGAAGAAATAACCAAGAGTTTATTGCATACGCTTGTATACGAGGTGCTTCAATTGCTAAACACTTACGAAATAACCCCAAACGGTAAAGTTTTGTCCCGTAGTGAAAAGTACTTGACACATTTTATAGGATTATTATTCCAATTTCACAGGCAGGAAAGAAGTATTAAATTCTATGCGGATAAAATGTTCCTTACTTCCAAGTATTTATCAAAAATAATCAGGGAGGCCAGTGGAAAATCGGTTTCGCAATGGATAGACGAAATGGTCATCATGGAAGCCAAAGCGATGTTAAAAAGCTCCAACCTGACAGTCTTACAGATATCAGAAAAGCTGAATTTCCCCAACGCATCATTTTTTGGCAGTTATTTTAAGAAAAGGACAGGCATCTCTCCTATCCAATACCGGGAAAGTTGATAGCCATCCTAAGTGTACCGATGGCCACCTGTGTTACCGAAAGATCTCCGATAATAGTTTCAAGCATTTTAGGCGGTTGGCCAGGTTATTACTGATGCACTGGATCATAATTTCCTCAGTACCAAATGTGTCAGCTATGGCAATCAGGTCTTTATGAATGGTTTCTACCGTTCCGATCAGGTACTGGGGAGGAATAGCCGGGTCTGAAAAATCCGGTTGCCGCGGTATTCCGCCTATCAGTTTGACCGCATTTTCCTCGCTTTCCATCGGGCTTTTAATATCACCCTGTCTCAACCTTTGCATCATCACGATCATTGGAGCGGCCAGTTTTCCCGCATTTTCCGGGGTATCTGCACAATAAATATTTAATGATAGCATTAACCTTGGGCTACTACCTCCCAAATGATGCTTCGCCGGACTGAAATTATCACGGTATACTTGCGAAATCCTATAGGCTTGTCCCGGGTTGATAAAACCGGCAAAAGAATAGTTCAAACCTAAGCTGCCTGCGGCATAAGCACTCCACTGGCTGGACCCAAGAAGCCAGAATTCAGGCAGGTTTTTTGTTCCGTAATGCGCTTTGATCTGGCTGAAAACATTTCGTTTTTCAAAACCATCCGTAAGCCAGTTCAATAACTCTACCAATTGCTCTTCCGAATCATCACTGCGTTGCTGTATACTTCGATTGCGCTGTAAGGCAAAGTCCGACACCGGACCTGTGGTAGCTCTGCCAATCCCCATATCGATACGTCCCGGAAACATGTCACCCAATAAAGTAAACACTTCCGCAACTTTAAAGGGACTATAGTGGTTGAGCAATACCGCCCCTGAGCCAACCCGGATATGGGAAGTATTGGACGCAACCAACGGGATGGTAACTTCCGGAGCTAAGCTGATAAAATTTGCCGTATTATGATGTTCGCCGAGCCAAATGCGGTGGTATCCCCATTCTTCGGCCTTTTGCGCTGTCGTAATGATGTTTTTTACAACATCAGATCCTGCCTGTCCATTTGCACGGGCACCCAATTCAATTAATGATAATTTGATAGACATGTTGTTTCGTTTAATTTGATTTCAACTCTCGCTTGACGATAGTCCATGCATTTGTATTTGCAAATGTACATATTTTTCTTTCCTTTGAGATTTTTGTAGATCAAAGGTAGAATTTCAATGTTAAAGCAAATATCATAGAGAAAGCTTTGTTATTACGTTTTTTTGGTTTTTATTCGGTTAATACTATGGCAAAGAAGTTTTTTACTGGATGTTTGTGAATCCGTGTAGTACTGAATTTATTACTGTAAAGGTATTTACTGACAATTAGAATATTTGCGATTTAAAAGTGCGCAGGATGAGACTCGAACTCACACGCCGTAACCGGCACTACCCCCTCAAAGTAGCGTGTATACCAATTTCACCACCTGCGCTTATGCGGTGCCCAGAACAGGACTCGAACCTGCACGTTGTTACCAACACTAGTCCCTGAAACTAGCGCGTCTACCAATTTCGCCATCTGGGCGTTATCATCAATTCAAATAGAAAAAACAGGCCTCTGCCTGTCGCTATCCGAAAGCCCGGCTTACAGCTATGTGAACCGCCAGTTCCTGAATTGCGGATGCAAAGATAATAGTTTTTTTATAGCTGAACGAATATTTTAAAAATTAATTTTAAACGCAGATTCAACCATAAGTGTGGATTTACTCTAATCGTTTGTAAAATTCAAATTTCGGTGAATTAAAATCTAAAAAGGAAAACCGCTCCACGGGGGAACGGCCTTCCAACTCACAATGAAAAGTCAAGCAGAGTAGATTGAGAAAGTTATTTATATTGAATCAGTGGCGAATGTTATGTAAGCCTCACCTTCGTCAGACACATTCACCGGCAGATAATTGGTATTGCGTGAGTAATTCCTGATCCTCTTGCGTACAACGGCCGGGGGCCTGTTATCTTTGTAATCCCGCAATGCTTCACTCATCTCAATGGTTTTGCCCGCCGGCACCGATATCTCTACGGTGACGCTCTGATCCCTGAATCCCTGCCCTACCGGCACTGACAAAAATTCCGGAAGCAATAGCAGGGAGTCTTTCTGTACAATATCATAAGAGAACTGCGCCAAATCGGCTTTGGCAGAACGAAGGTCTTTGCCGTGTATGGCAGATATGACCCGCACATGGAATAATGAATCGCTGCTTTTTCCGATTTGCAGGTTGATATTGTCGAAAAGGAGTGAATCTTCATTGATCGTGCTATAAGGCAGTTCGTCGAATTCGGAATGCAAGCCGAAATCTATACCGTAAACCTCCCTTGAGGTCCTGAATTCAGCATAATCCTCACCATAGGGCAGCATATCCACATACATCTTGCCGGATGTAACGGGTGCAAGAGAGACCGTTCTTTCGCTGGAGCTTTCCACATTAAACTTATTCGCTATTCTTGTCCCCAGTACTCCTGAAATTACCAGGCCGGCAATCCAGAGTACAGAGGCGATAATACCGATAGCAGGACGTGACCTGGCTTTCATTGCACGGCGTATAATCCACGTAACTACAGCAATGATAGGAACGACAAAGAGCAATCCCAATGCGGTATAGAGCAATGTGGTTTCATAACCCGGGGCGATAAACAGAGATTTCAACGGCGACAGGTGTGTACCTGTTACCAATAATGCGATAAACAAACCAATCAGCACCAACAGGAAGATCCCGACCACAGAGAAGAAGATGATTTTCAGGAATACCACCAATGTATTCAGGCAGCCCGAGCGTTCAGGCGGGGATACAGTTGTGCTACGATGTTCCGGGACAGGTGGTACGGGCGGCATCTCTTCTGCCTCTGGTGTTTCACCCCCTTCATCTTTAATTACCGGCTCAGCGGAATGGGAGTTCTCTTTTGTTTCTGCCGACGGACGAAAGTTCCCCTCGTTGCCGGCACGGCTCCTTGAGCTCGCCACATTATCGGTTACTTTTTCCCTGATGGAGCGGATATAATCCTCTTCACCCATCATCTCCAGTTTCTGCTTTACGGTCTTTGCCGCAGGAATAATTGCCCAAAGGACAACATAAGCCACCACCAGACTCGAGTTGATATTCCAGTTGAAACCCACGTTGTCAAAGATCCGGTTCAACGGAAAAATGGAGACCATCCCGATCATATTTAAAACAAGCGGGGTAAGGAACAGGAGTCGGGGTATCCATGAGTCTATCCGGAAATAGGCTGCAATACCGCCGCATACCCCGCCAATAAAGCGATCGTTGGGGTTCCGGTAAAGCCGCTTGGAAACATTCGATTCCAACATTTTCGGTTTTAAGACAATCCATAATACAATGTATACCCAAAAAAGAAATCCGAAGAATAACACAAAGAGAAGCCGTATCCACACGGGGTCGGTCTTGAAATAGTGTGCCAATCCACTACAAACGCCGCCGATGATCTGGTCGCTGGCATTCCTGTGCAAGCTCTGGCGTTCGCTTCCTGTTGACCAGGTCTCATTTTTGGATCCACCAGGGTTTCCGGTACCCGACTGGGAAGATGAGGGTTCCTGACCCGAAACAACTTCCTCTTCGTAATCCGAATCAAATTCCTGCGGCCTGCCGATACTGTCGATAATTGCTTTCACATCTTCATCGGTGATGCAACTGATACCGTGCTTCAACCGATTACCGAACAGTTCGGCGATACGGCATTCGATGTCGTTCACAATCTCATCGCCACCCTCTTCCCGCGAAAAATAGACCTTAAGACTGCCGATATACTGCTTGAGTATCTCGTAAGCAGTTTCCTCAATGGCAATCACCTGACCCTGAAAATTAATGTTGATTACTTTCTTCATATGGATTCTATTCTGATTGATTTTTATCTGAACCGTCCCCTTTTTGCATAAGGGTATCAACTCCCGTCGCTAACTCGTTCCATGTGGCCTGCAGGAGGATGTAAAACTGGTCTCCTTTCTCCGTCAGACGGAAATATTTTCGCGGAGGCCCCGAAGTACTTTCCACCCACCGGTAAGTGAGTATGCCCGCATTCTTCAAGCGATTGAGCAGAGGATAAAGGGTCCCCTCCAAAAGCTGCAATCCCGCTTCCTTCATCTCATCGATAATATCGCCGGGATAGGCTTCGCTCCTTCTGATGATGGAAAGAATACAATATTCCAGTACTCCTTTTCGCATCTGGCTTTGCGTATTTTCAATATTCATCTCTGTATCATTTAATACTGCAAAGATAATCAAAGCAAGGTATTATGCAATACAAAGTACCAAATATTATTGCAAATTTAAATTTATTTAACATCAAAATTGGTAAATATTGGTAAATACAGGTAAAAAGAAGCTATTTCGAGCCCGATTCTTGTTACTTTTGCATTGTTTTCATCACGCCGGCCAGGAAATCAGGATTACCTGCCGGAATCATCAATACTCGACTCGTCCCGATTTATCGGGATAAACAAATCATCGAATCAACAAACATGTCGCTTCAGGGAAAACATATTGTATTAGGGATCACAGGAAGCATAGCGGCCTATAAATCGGCCATTCTCACCCGACTGCTGGTAAAGAAAGGTGCAGAAGTACAGATTGTGATCACGTCCGCCGGAAAAGAGTTCATTACTCCGGTGACACTCTCCGCGCTGTCGGGACGGCCGGTAATCAGTGAATTCTTCGCTTCAGGTGACGGCACCTGGCACAGCCATGTTGATTTGGGATTGTGGGCCGATCTGATGATCGTAGCACCGGCGACGGCTGCCACCATTGGCAAGATGGCCAACGGCATCGCGGACAATATGCTGGTGACCACTTATCTTTCAATGAAGGCACCTGTTTTCCTGGCACCTGCCATGGATCTGGACATGTACCGGCATATCTCCACCCAACGCAATATCAAGAAACTGAAGGGCGACGGGGTACATATCATCGATGCCGCCGAAGGTGAATTGGCCAGCCATCTTGAAGGCAAAGGCAGGATGGAAGAGCCGGAAAATATCGTGGCCATGCTGGAACAGTTCTTCGCGACCGGCCATGATCTCGAGAAAAAGAAAATCATGATCACTGCCGGGCCGACATACGAACGGATCGACCCGGTGCGTTTCATCGGCAATTTCTCTTCGGGGAAAATGGGGTTTGCCTTGGCGGAAGAGTGCGCTTCACGGGGTGCGGAGGTGATCCTGATCACAGGTCCCACAGCCTTGTCGGCTTCTCATCCCAATATAGTAAGGGTGAATGTAGAGTCGGCCGCCGAGATGTACGATGCCGCTTTACAGAATTTCCCACAGATGGACGCAGCCATCCTTTCAGCTGCCGTAGCCGACTACCGTCCGGAACAGAAGAGTGAAGAGAAGATAAAACGATCAGGGAAGGAGAAATTCACTCTTTCGTTAATTTCCAATCCCGATATCGCGGCTTCGCTCGGGAAGATAAAAGAACCGGGGCAACTCACCATTGGCTTTGCGTTGGAGACCAATGACGAAGAGCGCAACGCGATGAAGAAAATGGAGGAGAAAAACTTCGATTACATTGTACTCAATTCACTGAACGACCCGGGAGCCGGCTTCGGACACGATACAAATAAGGTAACAATTCTTTCCCGTGATGGTGAAAAGCAATCGTTTGCGCTAAAATCGAAAGATGACGTAGCGAAGGATATTGTTGATAATGTGCTATGCGCGATAAAAGATAGTTTTTAATTCTTCACTATTAGTTCTTAGTTCTTAGTAGTTCTTAGTTCTTAGTAGTTCTTAGTTCTTAGTAGT
>ERZ778021.1014-NODE-1014-length-38203-cov-9.447337_pt1 | contig 38203 bp, 30 predicted proteins | sample MGYA00375751_ERZ778021 | MGnify/ENA primary metagenome ERZ778021 (study PRJEB29350, sample SAMN05389814) | bioreactor metagenome | isolation source: Thiocyanate stock bioreactor | place: South Africa: University of Cape Town | collected 2013-08-29 ... | reverse complement strand
TACCTCGAATTAGAGCAAAAAAAAGCCGAAAAAACTTTTTGACGTTGAAGTTGGGCTAAGAGTGCTATTTGGTCATCCGCTTATTACCTGCTGGTGTTTTACCATTCTAACCCTTTTATTTTTTCATTTAAATCAGTTATTTTGTCTATTATATCACTGAATAACATTGATTTTCCGTAAATCATTGTTTGCATTTTATTGTAATCGTCTTCCCATTTTGCAATTACGCTTTCAAGCGGAATGATGTTTATTGTTTTCGGTGAAAGTGTATCATAATCAAAATCTTTCATTGCGATAAACATACGACGGTGTGCTACGATTGATTGAAATAAATCTTTGTTTTTCAGTGCATTTTCTGCAATAGGTGTGTCTATCATTCTTGCCAGATCGTATATATGTCGGCTCATTCTTTCTACTCGTATTTGTTTTCTTGGGTTAGAAAATTCCTCGTGCAACAAACAAACTTTTTCCCAAAATGTGCGTTCAGGCACAACAACATTGATTGCAAATGATTTTTCGACAAAAGTTGCTTGTGAAAAATGTTTATCAATGATTGATTGAATTTCAACCTTTTGCAATGGTTCTTTCATGGAACGACCACCAATTTCTAAAACAACTGTATTTTTAATATACGGACTTGCGTTGAAAACAGATTTATATTCTACGAAAACTTTTTCAGGGTCAATAGTCGTAACTTCCGTAATATCCATTGAAATAAAAAATAAACTTTCAGGTATTCCATTGGTAATTAATTGTTTTGCTAAATCAAACTGCAAAGTGTCACGAATGAATTTACAAGTTGCTTTCCTCAGATCTTTGCTGATTTGCTTAATGGTAAAAGTATCTCCGAGAAATCCAAAAAACTCACGATTTATGGCAATATCTACATCTTCCGAGAATCGCTCTATCAAATTCCAACATTTGCTTAACGAAGTGCCACCTTTAAAAGACAAATTTGCCGCGTATGGCAAAGCAAATAACGCTCGTAAAACGGCTGTAACCCACAAATCTTTTTCGATAATTACTTGAGGCAGGTTGGTCTCCTCATGCATCTGATTGATTATTTCAATCTTTTCATTTTCGGGGAGTTGTAAAAATGTCATAATGTCAAAAGTATTTTACGAATCCAAACTGGCATAAGTTTTATATCTGCTTCAAATTCCTGTTTTGTAATATGTGAAAAATGTTCTTTGATAATGGAAAGTTGCTCGTCTGTAATGTTATTTTTGCCAATTTCTCGCAATGCTGAAACAATAAGCATTAAATATTCAGATTTAAACGATAATCGTTTTGCTTCAAAAGTATGCTTAAACAAAATGCCCTTTCCTTCGCCAATACTTATTTTTCGTGGTGTTCCGTCCGTTAAATAAACAACATTTACAGGTACTTGTGTTGAAAGGTTTAGCAAATTAAGTGCTTGTAAGCCTGTTGGAACAATACGTACTTTGTCACGTTTGGCAATGGCTTTGGCGATTTCGTCAAGCGTGGGTTTGCCTGATATTTTCACACCATACAACTCTTTCTCTTTTTTTGGATACCAATAAATACCATTAGCGAGTCGCACAAGTAAGCCCGAGTTTGTCAAGCGTTGCAACGATTTTTTAATGGCATCAGGTGTTCCTAAACCTGCAAAGTCATCAAGGAAAAATATTTTTCCACGCTTGTAATTTTTTATTTTTGTTTCTATTTTATTTATTGCTGTTTGCATATCTTATTTGTTATTCTTATTGTCCCCGATTAGTTATGTTTTTGGGACAAAACTATGAGTGCAAAGATACAATATCTTTTGAAATATTCTCCACAACATACATCTTTCGTCGCGATAATTGCAACGATTAAGTGCTTTATTCGTCGCAAATCATGTTTTCTATGCTTGCAGGTAACGAATGGCACTAAGTGTTATCCCTAAAGGATTACACTTAATGTGTGTTATGTGCTGAATTTCATTTATTCATTCGATCTTCTACATCCATACTTTGATGGAGTATTCTTATTATTTCCACTTTGCTCTCCGATTTCTTGTATTTGTAAAATATCAAATGTGACTTAACCTTTGTATATCTGTAGTTTTTTCTTACATGGTCGGCATTTCTTCCAGATAAAGGATGTTCTGTGATATACTCAATCTCGTCAAAAAGCAAATTATAATATCGATCAGCCTGTTCGACAGAGCAGGTTTCAATTGTGTAAAGCCAAATATTCTCTATATCTTCAAACGCCTTTTCGCTTATTTCAAATTTCATTGTGCAGGTATTTTGTCTGAAGATTAGAAAGTGCTTTTTCTCTGTTAAAATTACTAATCATTCCCGATTTTTCTCCTGCTTTCAACTCATTTACAAGCATTGTTGTCTTGTTTTCTTGTTGTTCAAATAAACGTAAAGCTGTTCGAACGACTTCACTTGCAGATGTAAACTTACCTGATTTGACTTTTTCGTTTATAAAATTTTCGAAATATTCACCAAGTAAAATTGAAGTATTCTTTGCCATAATTGTTCGCTATTTATTGTGTTTGCAAATATACCAACATTTGGTATTTCTGCAAATTATTTCTTCATTTTAACATGGCACATAACTGTAGTCCGTCTAAAAACCGCCATTATTACCCAAATATTTTGTTGTTTGAATTCTTTAAATCCATATTCAGAAAGAGGCAGACTGTTCACAAACAAATCAATCAAGCGCACTTCGTTATCTTGCTCGATAAGTTCTTCCAAACAATAAAACTAAATTTGATTTCTGTTTTTACCTTGAATGTATTTCATAAGGTAAAGGCACTTAAAATCAGTGGTTTGAGCAAGTTTTTGAGTATTTAGTTATCAAAAATCAATTGGTTAGTAATGCAGTGGGGGTTTTAGACAGTTTGACGGACGACACTATGTGTACACCCGAATGGGTCACACATAGTGCATGTTATGGGCTAGACTTTTATTTCATTAGAGTCTATCCTTTTCTGCTTTCGTAAATGCTTCTCCACATTCAGTACAAACGTAGTCTCCCGTGTCTGTACCTAAATAGTATTCTTTTTCAAGATTTTTGTGCTCGCATTTGAGTTCAGGATTTTTTTTCTTTTTTTCTTTTCCAATTAGCTGCAATTTCTCTTGCTTTGCTGTTTTGTATAGCCATTCTGTTATTTATTTAAAAGTTCTCGGATTAATTTTATAAATTCTTGTTCATCAACATTCTTGTCTTGTTTTCGTATTCGGGTTATTTTTACTCCGGCTTTTGCTAAAATTGAATCTTTCATTTGGTCCTTCTTTTCACTTTCAGAGTTGTCATGATATATACTGTCGAGTTCAAAGAAATGTATTGGCTTAAATCCTTCTGCTTGGTCAAAAACAACAAAATCAATTATACCAGTGAAGAAATATCTTCTTTCATTCTCAGTCAATTCGTTTTTTAATAAAGTCCAATTAAGCAAACAACTGATTGAAACATTCGGATAAATCTGATACATCTCAAAAGTCCTTTTTAGAGCATAGAAAAATTCAATTTCTTGTTTTGATTTAAACAGACTTATTGTATAGTCAACATCGGAAACTTCTTTCATTTCTGTCACTGAAATTCTTTGAGATTGAGAATGTGCTATTTTTTGTTGTATTGTTTTTTTCGTGTAATTCAATAACTTCCTTACAAATCAATTCGTCTGGATATTCCTTTGCAAAGTTATAAGCTTCTATTATTTTATCTCTTTTTCTCTTAACAATTTGACATGTAACAATTTTCAACTCTTCATCTGTTAGTCTGTAAAAGCGTCCTTTGTCTAGAAGCCATAAAGTTTCCAGATTTTGTGTTATTTCTAATTTGTCTTCAGGATATTTGTCTATTTGTCTTAGAAATTCAGACACAAAAGTTTTTGCAGCTTGAGATAGCAAGGTGTCAGTAATAATATCCTTGCTGTTTTTGTGTAAAACTGATGTGAGAAAACCCCAGTCTTCTCTCTGAATAGCTTGAAATATATCTTCGTGGTTTATCATTGAAGTTGTCTTTCATTTTAAGCTTGTCCCCAACTCGTTTATACCCGCAACTTTATTTCGTGTTATCTCCAAATTTAACCGGATTAGCGAAGTATTATTGCGTGTTATTTTTTTGCCAAATGTATTAAAAAATTATAAATTATCAAAGGGAGATTTAATTTTCAGTAAACTTTTTTCTGTTACATGGGTATATATCTCTGTCGTTTTGCTGCTTTTGTGTCCTAAAAGTTCTTGTATGTAACGCAAATCAGTCCAGATTCAAGTAAATGTGTTGCATATGAATGCCTTAGCCAATGAAGTGTTAAGAGATTACACCTTGAGGCGGAATAGTTTTCATGAAACAAATGTTGCAAAAAATTGGCTTTAGCGAGTTGAGTTATTCTGCTGACGTATCCTCATCTTTATTTCCGGTTTTCAAGACAGGTTCAGGACAGCCATTATATTCCGGCAATCCGGGTACTTTCGGACAATCATCTAAATAATCCGGTATACCATCGAAATCGGAATCTTTCGGACAACCTCTATGGTCGACTGACTCGCGGGCATCAAATGGGGTATCGGGACAGTCATCACGATAATCAGGCACTCCATCATCATCTGCATCAATCAGACATCCATTAATATCAACATAACCACGAGCTTCAATTGGGGTATCTGGACACAGGTCTAAATAATCAGGTATTCCATCATCATCACTATCTAAAAGACAGCCGTTTGCATCCACAAAACCACGTGCCGCAGCAGGTGAATCCGGACATAAGTCTAAATAATCGGGAACACCATCATTGTCGGTATCTATCGGACAACCTACTGAATCTACGGCAATGCCGATTGGTGTATCGGGACATTTATCCATATAATCAAAGACTCCATCCTGATCTGTATCTATCGGACAACCATTTTCGTCTACAAAACCACGTGCAAGAGGTGATGAATCAGGACATTTATCTAAATAATCAGGCACTCCATCTCCATCTGTGTCTAAAGGACAACCATCAGGTCCGACAAAAGCACGTGCTTCTTTTGGGGTATTCGGACATAAATCAAGATAGTCTGGCACTCCGTCTTTATCACTATCAACAGGACAACCGCGACTGTCAACTTTAACACCGAAAGGAGTATCCGGACATCTGTCAAATTTATCGCTAATACCATCTTTATCAGTATCTTTATGTGTACCTATACCGATATTAAAACCTATTGCCATATTAACTCTATCATTATGATATCCAAGAGGAAATGCAAATGAAGGAATTTGAGGATTAAACTGCTGCAAATCTAAACCGATGGTTCTGAATGGTATATAATCTGCCGACAAGAAAATATTAAAGATGCCTGTTCGTACATTTGCACCTAAGCCGAAAGTACTTGCTTTTCCATCTGTTACTGAATATGATAATGCCAGATTAAGCCATTTTATAGGACGTAAATTGAGTGCTGTTGTTAATTCATGCAAAAATTTATTTTCTCTATATATGCTTCGAGATAAAACACCAAAACTTATAACATTTTTCAATACACCAAATTCGGCAGATACATTTAATTTAGGTGCTAAATAATTCATCACACCGGGTAAATCACTTCGATTTGTAGTTAACTTATCTCTTATATCAGCTAAAATTGAGTCTGATGGTACTTCTGTAAAATCAGTATGATTATTTTTCCATGCAATAGCATCGTCTTCATCAAAAGTATAATCTAACCTATACTTAACTGATTGTCTTTTAGTCCATTGTAGAAGACCTAAATCAGTTACGGAAGCAGCTAATGTTAAGTTGGGTATTGGCTTATAATTCATTCCAAAATCTAAAGCTCCACCAAAACCTTCAGGCAAAATATATTGGAAAAAATTTGTAGGTTTAACAAGTTTAAGTTTATTATCTATATCGAAATCTGAAGCTTTTACAACCGTAATATCTGCTTGTGATCTTACTGTATTTGCAGAATAATTGAAATCGGCTTTGTCTACATCAATATTAAAATGATTGTTGCCATAAAGCAATTTTATCTTAGTACCAAACCCGATTTTTTCGTTAATCATACGAGAATATCCAAAAGCACTTTCGGTATATGTGTTTAATGACAGATTAAAATTCTTAAAATCAGCAGTATATCCATCTGTTAACTGTAATCCATTCGCATAAATATCAATAAAACTTTTTGGAAGATTTAAATTGACATCACCTCTTTGGGCAATTGAAAATGTCCAGTAATTCCTGTTATGCCTAAAACCAATATCAATCAAAGAAACAAAAGCTTCTGCATACAGGTTAGAAATTGGCTTAAATGCAGATGTATACTGAGTTTTATCGTTTTCTATATTTAAAATATGATTTGAAGCAAAACCTGCATTTTTAAAAGTAGGAAAATCTGTATTTATATTGTACTGAAGGTTACCCAGCAAAGGAAAATCCAAATAAAAAGTGCTAACAGGCTGAAGAGATGGATTATAATGATGTCTCAGAGGAGAATTATCTAAAAAATACATATTACTGATAAGTTGAGATTTCAAGTTACCAATATTCAATAGACAAAACAACGCTATAAGTAAAAAGTAAATATGTGATCGTTGCATAATATACTTTGTAAAATAAACACACAAAGATAGAAAAATAATTATACAATTAGTTCTAAATTTATTTTTTCAAATTTATTTTTTATCATTCTCTGAAGAATAATTCACAAGAAATATCTTATCGGTAGAGCGGGTAATAGCAGTATAAAGCCAACGATAATAATTGCGATCTATCTCCATATCAGGCATTATACCCATATCTATAAATACGTTTTTCCACTGACCACCCTGCGATTTATGACATGTAACAGCATAAGCAAATTTAACCTGCAAGGCATTCATATACTCATTTTCGAAAATTAATTTAAACTTTTCCCTCTTATTTCTGACATCTGAATAATCTTCAGCTACCAAATCGAAAAGTTTACGATTCGATTCAACAGTATGGGCAGGTGATTCCGATTGCAAAATATCCAACCACACACGAGCATCAATTTCCCAGTTGAAATCGAGCGAACGCAAGGTTAAATCGACAAATCTAAATCCATACATTTCCCTGTGTTTTCGTATTCTTACGACTTCAACAATATCACCATTGGCTATAAAATCAATTTCTTTATAAGGTTTATTCCAAAAATAATTATTACGCGTTACCATCAGCAAATCACCGTTGGAAATTTCTTCTTCACGCATCATTACCCTTCCTCTTATACCATTATTATAAATATTTGCACGCTTATTCGAGCGGGTAATAACAATCGTATCCTCAACTCCCACTCCATTATATGCGCGTTGAACTTCATCCACCAAATCCATTCCTGATAAGGCTTTTATATCTTCAAATGCTGATAGTTTCAGTTTGGGCATATGCGATGTAAGATTATCTTCCAAAGCTTTTCTCAGTAAAGTTGCATTATATAAAATTCCGCTTTCTAAAGCTTGTCTGACTACATGGGTTAATGTGAAAGTGCTTATTTTCAATCCATAGCCGGCAATGTTTTGTTCGTCAAGAGCCGGACTGTTTTCTTGCATAACCGGAGGTAATTGAGCAGTATCTCCTAAAAGCAACAAACTGCAATCAACACCATTATATATATATTGAATCAAATCATCGAGCAAAAAACCTGAACCAAACTCAGCATCGCTACCGCTATTTGAAATCATGGATGCTTCGTCAACTATAAAAAGCGTGTTTGTATGAAGATTATCGGCAAGTTGGAATGAAGTTTCACCCAAAGCCTTCTGACGATAAATTTTCTTGTGAATAGTAAAAGCTGAAAAACCTGAATAACCGCTCAAGACTTTAGCTGCACGACCTGTTGGTGCAAGTAAGACGGTTTTCTGCTCCAACTTATGAAGAGATTTCACCAATGCACTAACAATCGACGTTTTACCTGTACCGGCATATCCTTTAAGAATAAAAACCTTTTCAGCGGAAGGGTCTGTCACAAACGCACTTAACTGCTTTATTAACTCCTGTTGCTGATTGGTAGGCTCAAATGGTAAAGCCTGTGTTATAATATTGTACAAATAATTATCTAACATCGTACAAAGATATAAAATTATGTATTCAGAAAATTGGTATACTGACTTATTTCTTTATCTGTACAATCAGACTATGTTAATGGACACATACTAATATATTAATGGAGGTATTTTGGCTTATATTGGTAAACAACCCAAATAAGACCGGCATATCTTCTGTCTTTTAACATATTGTCACAGTTTTTATAGAAACTATATCTTTTCATTCCCTGTAAAATATTATTTTTGCAGGGAATGTTTTTTTGATAAAATATCAGGATAATTAGTAATTGCGTAATTGGTGATTGGTGAATAGTTGGGAGTATGGAGTGTATAGACTATTGACCATAGACTATTGACCACATTAGCACATTAACACATTAGCATATTAGCACATTATCTCAGGCATATTAGCACATTATCTCAGGCATATTAACACATTATTTATTATACATATGAAACAAAACAAATTTATTCTTACAGCCTTATTATCAGCGATAGCTATAATAGGAACGTCGCAAACAAAAATTGAAGTTACTAATCAATATTCATTTGACAGAGCTAATGAGATTATTGAGATTCCGGCATCGGATTTCAACGGAAGCACTTTAAGTGAAAACTTAGTACTTAAAGACTCAACAAACAAAGAAATTCCTTATCAATTAATATACAATGGAAGCGAAACTGTTCAATCCATCATCTTCCCTGTTGATGTTAAAACAGGAACTAAAGCCGTTTACACACTTACATCAGGAACTCCAAAAGCTATAAAAGCGAAAACATATGCTCGTTACATACCTGAAAGAAAAGATGATTTTACATGGGAAAATGATTTGGCTGCATATCGTATGTACGGACCTGCATTAGCAGATGAAAATCCTTCAGACGGTGTAGATCTATGGTTAAAACGTACAGATGAATTAGTAGTCGACAGCTTTTATAAAGGTGATCTTCAATACGGCAAATCATATCATGTAGACCATGGACAAGGTTTAGATTGCTACAAAGTTGGACATACCTTAGGTGCAGGTGGCGTTGCTCCATATGTTAATGGTGAATTATTAATCGGTAATCATTATGATACTCACAAAGTTTTAGATAACGGTCCGCTACGCTCCACTTTTACTCTTACATACAATGATGTGGTAATAAATGGAAAATTATACACCAAAGAGATTACAATTTCAACAAGTGCAGGAACTGTATTAAACAAAGCAGTAGTGAAATATATCGGTGAACAACAAGACATTCAATTAGCAGTAGGGATATTTCTTCATGATGGGAAAGGAGCTTTACAAAGAGCACCCGGTTTGATTGTATATGGAGAAGATGCTATAGCTGATGAAACTCAGGAGAATGTAGGTAAAAATTATGTTGGTGTTGTGCTTCCCGATAAAGAAGATGAATATAAAATCCAGAAAATCACAGCTTTGCTGATAAAGAACTACAGTATCGGTAATGATTTCACATATTACTTCGGTGGAGGTTGGAGCAAATGGAAATTTCCAACTCAAAAGGAATGGTTAGCCGCAGTTCGTCAGTTTGCTAATGAAGTAAGATATCCTTTAACCGTAAAAGTTACAAAATAAATTACAAATAGATGAAATCAATTTTTATAGCCTTTGATCAGGCATATTACGAACAAGTGTTGTCAATATTAAGAGGTAATAATGTTAGGGGGTTCACTGCATGGCAGGAAGTGCAAGGCAGAGGAACACATCAGGGTATACCACACTTAGGTTCACATGCTTGGCCATCTTTAAATTCAGCATTAATGACTATTGTTGAAGATAACAAAGTTGATAATATTCTCCAAGAATTAAAAGCTCTCGACCAAACATCTGAACTGATGGGGTTAAGAGCTTTTGTGTGGAATATAGAGAATATGATATAAGACACACTTTCCTTATGCGGGATATGAGAGAATGTTAGAGTTCTAACAATAACTTTACAAACAAAAGCCAACTAAATCATTACGAGACAGTTGGCTTTTTGTATTGGTAATTTATATCGTAAAATCACTATTTATTTTTTTAGAGAAGTTTTTATTTTGATATGTGAAACGATATACGAAAGGATAAATCTGACAAGCAACACAGAATCCTATTGCTGCTTCAAGAAAAGCACAGACACCAAAAACAATAACTAAACTATAGTATAAAGTATCTAAATTAAAAATATGTGCAATAAGGATTAAAACAGAGAAAAGAAGTCCGATACGTGCAGCAAATATTTTCGGACCGGCATTAATCAGATGAGGGCGTTTATTTAATTTAGTAAGAGTAAATTTTGATAATAAAGCAAAAGGACTGAGTTTACTTTTCTCAATACTTCTAACAAAGAAGTCGAAAAGTAAAACTATAAGTGGAATATAACTATTTGAAAACACAGCATATATTAAGAAAATAACTGTTAACAGCCCATTTAATCTCGCAACATTTTCATCAATCTTTTTAAACGAAATTGGGCAAAGAGCATTCTTATTCATAAATTTATATTTTAAATTACTCTGCAAAAATAAGGGTATAGAGAAAAATACTCAATACCCTTTTTAGCGTAATTTCATACCATAAACAAGGTAATTTACAAGAAGTCATTCAAGGAACCTGTTTCAAGAACCTTGTATTTTCCATTATTTTCAGTCACAGTACAACATTCTGTATAAGCATCATGCTCAAATATTATAATTTGCTTGTTTTCAATAGCTTCATCAAGTAGAATTTTCTTTTCGCTCATTGATGTAACAGGAAATGTATCGTAAGCCGAAACCCATGCTAATGGTACGTTGGCAGCAGATGGAATTACATCACCGGCATATACAAAGGTGTGATTATCAGTCTTGATATATGTAACAATCTGACCCGGCGTATGACCATTGAAAATTTTCATTGTTATTCCTTCACATAAATCTGTCGTGTCGGTTACCAATGTTAGTTTTCCTGCTTCATGTACAGGCAGCATATTTTCCGGGAAATACGAATCGCCCTCTCTTACATTTGGATTCAGAAAGTTTTCCCATTGAGTTTTTCCAACCCAATAAGTAGCATTTGGGAAAGTCAGTACGAGATTTTTATTCTCATCATACTTAGTGCAATCTCCACAATGATCGAAATGAAGATGTGTCAAAATCACATCAGTTATGTCGTCGCAAGTCAGCCCAAAATCATTTAGAGCCTCTTCAAAATCAACTATATCCTTAATGCCGTAAAAGCGCAAATAATCTTTTTGCTTATTTCCTGTGCCTGTGTCGATAAGAATTTTCTTTTCTCCTGTATCAATAAGCAAACATCGCATTGTCAATTTGCAAAAATTCTCGTCATCGCAAGGATAACGTTTTTTCCAAACTCTTTTAGGCACAACTCCAAAACATGCACCGCCATCTGCATTAAAATGCCCGGCTTCAATTTTATATATCTTCATTGTAAATTTTTTATTACTTTTGTTGTTCATTTATAGTCGGTACAAAATTAAATAAAAACCCTATTCCAACAAATCTTTATGCAAAGAGTTCATTTTATAGCTATTGGAGGAGCAGCCATGCACAATCTTGCGATAGCTATCAGCAAAAAAGCAAATTATTCTGTCACAGGTTCTGATGATGAGATATTTGAACCCTCACTGAGTAGATTAAAAGAACATGGTTTGCTGCCTGAGAAAACCGGTTGGTTTCCTGAAAAAATTCATAAAAATCTTTCAGCAGTAATATTAGGAATGCATGCACGTGAAGATAATCCTGAATTATTGCGCGCAAAAGAGCTTAAGTTAAAGATTTATTCATTTCCCGAATATTTATATTTACAGACGAGAAACAAAACGAGGATAGTTGTTGGAGGCAGTCACGGTAAAACATCTACAACTGCAATGATTTTACATGTGATGAAAAAACTAAAGATTAATGCAGATTATATGGTTGGCGCTCAGATAGAGGGTTTTGATAATATGGTAAAACTATCGTATGAATCAAGAATTGCCGTTTTTGAAGGTGATGAGTATCTAACTTCACCTATTGATTTACGACCAAAGTTTCATCTTTACAAGCCACATATTGCTATTCTTACAGGCATTGCCTGGGATCATATCAATGTCTTCCCTACTTTTGAAAATTATGTTGAGCAGTTTAGGAAGTTTGTAGATTTGATGGAAATACAGGGACGATTGATTTATTTCGATGGAGATAAAGAATTAAATTTAATATCAGAAAAGCTGCGAAGGGACATCATTCCTTTTCCATATAACACACCTTCACATGAAGTTATTGATGGTATAACATATCTTATCACTAAGAAAGGCAATATCCCCTTAAAAATTTTCGGTGAACATAATTTACAAAATCTTAATGCTGCACGATTGGCTTGTAAACAAATTGGAATTACCGAAGAAAACTTTAACAATGCTATTTCTGATTTTCCGGGAGCATCAAACCGACTGCAAAAAATATGTGAAACCACGACTTCTGTAGCTTTTAAAGACTTTGCTCATTCACCATCCAAACTGCAAGCAACAGTTCAGGCAGTAAAATCACAATATCCTAAAAAACAACTAATTGCTTGCATGGAATTACATACATTTAGTAGTTTAACCGATTCATTTCTACCACAATATTCAGATTGTATGAAAGAGGCTGACATCGCTTTTGTATATTTCAATCCTGAAGTTATTAAACATAAAGGTTTAAAGCAAATAAACCCGAATGAGGTAAAAAGTGCATTTGGAGGTGAGAATTTGTCAGTATATACAGATAGCAGCTTGTTACAGGAAAAATTAAGAAAAATGGATTATAACAACACGGCATTATTATTAATGACTTCAGGAAATTTTTCAGGAGTTAATTTGATAGAATTTGCCAAAGAGTTATTAAATAAGTAGAAAATATATTTTAGTAAAAATAAAAAATGACTGACAAACAAAAATTATTAGATCAACGTTATATGCGTATGGCTCGTATTTGGGCTGAAAATTCATATTGTGAAAGAAGAAAAGTAGGTGCATTATTAGTAAAAAATAAAATGATTATTTCTGATGGATACAATGGAACTCCATCAGGGTTTGAGAATAAATGTGAAGATGAAAATAATAATTCAAAAGCATATGTTTTACATGCTGAAGCTAATGCTATATCAAAAATTGCAAGATCTCACAATAGTAGCGATGGGGCAACACTTTATGTTACGGCATCTCCTTGCATTGAATGTTCAAAATTAATTATTCAAGCTGGAATAAAACGAGTTATATATGGAGAAGAATATCGAATTATGGATGGTGTTGATTTACTAAAAAGAGCAGGTATAGAGGTAGAATTACTTGAAATCTGAATTTAAAAAATAACATACTATTAAACAATAATATATCAATAATGAATAAAAAAAATATCAACTTAGTTGCAATAGTTTTAGTAGCCCTAATCAGCGGGTTATTATTAGGAAATCTTGTTTCTAAAAGAAATATAGAACTTTCTAACAACCGTCTTGGTAATTTATTCGATTTTTCAATAAAGAAAAACAATAAAATATCAGAAATTCTACAACTAATTGATAATTATTATGTTGATACAGTAGATATAAGTAATTTTTCAGAAGAAATGGCTGTCGATTTAATTGCCAAATTAGATCCTCACTCTGTATATATTCCTGCAAAAGATTTAGAAATAGTAAATAACGAACTCGAAGGAAGTTTCTCAGGTATAGGCGTTCAATTTAATATTCAAAACGATACGATAATGATTATATCGGTAATCAGTGGCGGACCGTCAGAGAAAGTAGGGTTACTTGCAGGTGATAGGATTGTTGCGGTTGATGATTCTATTTTTACCGGCAAGACCATTAATAACGAAAAGGTAATGCGAAGATTAAGAGGACAGATAGACACCAAGGTTAAATTAGGAATTAAACGTCCCGGAACTGAAGAACAATTAACATATACGGTAACACGTGGTCAGATTCCTGTAACATCAATTGATATTAGTTATATGGTTGCTCCGGAAACAGGTTTAATAAAAGTAAATAAGTTTGGTGAAAACACATATTCTGAATTTCTTGTATCAATAGCTAAATTGAAAAAAGAAGGAGCAACAAAATTCATAATAGATTTGAGAGAAAATAGTGGAGGTTATTTAGACAAAGCCATAGCTATGATAAACGAATTCCTTCCTGCCAATCAGCTAATTGTATACACTGAAGGAAAGGCTAATCCAAGATTTGATGCTAAATCTGATGGTACAGGTTCGTGTATCAATAATCCGGTAGTAATTTTAATTGATGAATTTTCTGCTTCAGCAAGTGAAATATTTGCAGGAGCTATACAAGACAACGATAGGGGTACAATCATTGGTAGAAGGTCTTTCGGTAAAGGTTTAGTACAGCAACAAAAGACTTTATCAGATGGATCGGCAATCAGACTGACTGTTGCGAAATACTACACTCCATCAGGTCGTTGCATACAAAAACCATATAAAAACGGTAGCAGCGAAGATTATGATATGGACATCTATAATAGATTTTTACATGGTGAATTTTACACAAAAGACAGTATCAGACAAGTTGATTCTGTGGAATATAAGACCAAATCAGGTAGAATTGTATATGGTGGTGGAGGTATAATGCCTGATATATTTATTCCTCGCGACACTTCTGAATATACACCATATTTGAATAAAGTAATAAACAATTCATACTTGTATCAATTTGCATTTCAATATACAGACAAAAACAGACAGGCACTTATAAAACACAAGGATTGGCAATCATTACTTAAATATTTAAACAACCAAAATTTATTGCAAGAATTTATATCATATGCTGAATCTAAGGGAGTTAAGCCTGTTCACAAAGAGATAACGCAGTCGGGAAATTTTATGTCAACAAGACTAAAAGCTTATATTGCCAGAAATATATTAGGCGATTCGGGCTTCTTCCCAATACTTTTTAATAATGATGAAACTGTAAGCAGAGCGATTAAAGAACTTGAGAATCAGAACTAATAGTTAGAACTCATAAGTTTGCATATCCTCTCCAAGAATAGTATTCTCAAAAATGGCTTTTGCTTCATTTAATAATACCCGTTGATTGTTGTATCTGGCAGAGAAATGTCCAATTATCAGTTTTGACACTTTTGCTTTCAGTGCGATTGTAGCAGCCTGAGCTGCCGTGCTGTGCATAGTCGATTTAGCTCTAATCTTTTCCGACTCAGCAAATGTAGCTTCGTGGTATAATAAATCAACATCTTCTATCCATTTTATAATCTTCTCAGAATAAGCTGTATCCGAACAATAAGCATAAGATATAGATTTATCGGCATCTGTGGTTAGTCGGCTATTTGGAATTATCACCCCATCTTGTGCTGTGAAGTCAGCTCCTCGTTTTATCAAATTAATTTGCGAAAGCGGAACTTCGTAAAAATCAATCATTTCACGAAGTATATGACGTTCTTTTGGTTTCTCTTTAAAGATAAAACCTGAACATGGCACTCTATGTTTAAGAGGAATAGAATACACTTCCATCGTTTTATCTTCGAAAATTAACTGATGCTTATTTGTATTAAATTCTTCAAAAATCACTTTAAAAGGTAAATTATCACAAAAAAAATTAATATGCGATTCGAAAAGAGAAGAAATACCAATCGGACCATGTATATATAAATCAGCAGTACGATTTAACATACCAAACGAAGATATCAATCCAATCAAACCAAGACAATGATCGCCATGTAGATGAGAAATAAAAATATGTCCTAATCTGCTTATTTTCAAACCCATCTGCCTGATGCGTATTTGTGTACCTTCACCGCAATCTATCATATATTGCTTATCCCGCAACTCCAAAATTTGAGATGAAGGGAAATTAGTTCGTGTCGGTAATGCAGAGCCGGCTCCTAATATTGTTAATTTTGCAGACATTTTTTATAAGCCTGTTTTATTGACTTCTTAATAAATTCAAAGATTTCATTAATATTGTCAGGATGAAACCAATTGATACTTTCATTACGATTAAACCAGGTTAATTGACGTTTTGCGTACCTTCTTGAATTTTGTTTTATCTTTTGCACAGCCTCTTCGAGTGAATAATCACCATCCAAATAATCATATATTTCTTTATATCCGACAGTATTTAAAGAATTTAAATGTTTATATGAATAAAACTGTTTAGCTTCTTCCAACAAACCATCTTTCATCATAATATCAACACGATGATTAATTCGATCGTATAACTCAGGTCTTGGTCTGTTTAAGCCAACTTTCAAAATATTAAAAGTACGTTGTTTTTTTACACCTGTCCTTAAATCAGAAAATGGTTTTCCTGTTATTGTACATATTTCAAGTGCATGAAGAATACGTTTGTGATTTTGCATATCTACCTTTTCAGCATGATGCGGATCCAATCGTTTCAGTTCATCCTGGATAAAAATCAGTCCTTTTTCCAAATATAAATTTTGCCAATATTGCCGAGTTTCATCATCTACAGAAGGAATATCATCAAGACCATAACAAACAGCATCTATATACATCATCGAACCGCCTGTCATTATAATAACATCATGTTCCATGAATAATTTTTCAAGTAATTCAAGAGCATCTAATTCATATTGCCCTGCACTATAATTATCATGAATAGAGTGAGTTCCGATAAAGTAATGATTTGCTTGAGATAATTCGTGTTCTGTAGGTGCAGCAGTTCCGATTTTCAACTCTTTATAAATTTGTCGAGAATCAGATGACACAATTGGAGCATTAAAGAAACGTGATAATTCAAGGCTGATATTTGTTTTACCTACCCCTGTCGGTCCAAGTATAACAAGAAGAGTTTTATGATTATTTAAACTTGAAATAGCTCAATAATTATCGTCATTAAACAAATTACCATCATCAAAGCTCATATCTCCATAGCCTTCTTCATCCAATTCATCAATATCAAAATCCTCATCACCATAAAAGGTTTCATCGAGATTTAACCTTGTGCCTGCCAATATTTCTTCTTCAGTTATTGATTGAGAAGGAGGATCTCCTTTAGAAACTACACATTCAGGCTGACTTAATCTTTTACCCGGTATGATTTCAGAAAGCTCCATAAAAAAAGCTCTTTCATCCATCATATCGAAAATAAACATCAGCTTTTGTTTTTCATCCGATATAAGATCTTCTAATTTAGTATCTTCCATCACGAGATTATCAAACTCATATCCGGAGTCCATCTCAATTAATGTGATTTCCTGACCTTTTTCCCAATCATCAGAACAAATAAAAAAAGTGGTCAGCAAATTTTTCTCAAAATTTACAGAATCGAGTATAATATTATGAAGATCAAGAAAAAAAGCTTCAGAATCTATATTAATTATACGCAAAAAATTATCTGCTTCATCAGAAAGCAAAGTAAATTTATATATCATAAATCAGGATTTAAAATTTCGATGTAAAAATACTAATTTTTATCGAAAAAAGAACAGTTTAATAGGCTTAGTAAGGAAAAAGAATTGAAGAAACACAACTTTTGTATTAACTTTTCAGTTTAGCTTCAATTTCTTTTACACTAATTCTAAAGTTTTTATCTATCTCAATAAGATCGCCTACGGTTTTACAAGCATGTAGAACAGTAGCATGATCTCTCTGACCTATTATGCTTCCGATAGAGGATAATGAGTTCTTTGTCATTTGTTTAGAAAGATACATTGCTATTTGGCGGGCTTGTACAACCTCTCTTTTTCTGCTTTTGGTAGATATAGCATCAACTGACAAAGAGAAATAATCACAAACAATATCTCTTATTCTTTCGACTGTATTTGTTTTAGGAGTTATTTTAACGATTCTGCTAACAACTTTCTCAGCTAATTCACTATCTATTATAATATTAGCAAGAGTCGAATGTGCTAAGAGTGAGACTAAGGTACCTTCTAAATCTCTGACATTATCTGTAACATTACTTGCAATATAATCCACAACATTCTCAGGTATTTCCAAACCGTCTCTGTATATCTTATTTTCTAAGATTGCCCTTCTAAGTTCGAAATCAGGTTTCTCAATTTCGGCTGAAAGTCCCCATTTGAATCTTGTAAGCAAACGTTGCTCTAACCCTGCAAGCACTAATGGTGATCTATCTGATGTAAGCACTAACTGTTTACCTGTTTGATGCAAATGATTGAAAAGATGGAAGAATGTATTTTGCGTTGCTGTTTTTCCTGCAAACTCTTGAATATCATCTACTATCAGAACATCTATAGTTTGATAAAAATTTAAGAAATCATTTACAGAGTTGCTTCTTACAGCATCAGTATATTGAATTTGAAAAGTATTGGCTGATACATACAACACTCTTTTTTCCGGATGCAATTGTTTACTCATTACACCTATGGCATTAGCCAAGTGAGTCTTTCCTACGCCTGACTGACCATATACAAATAAGGGATTGAATATAGTTTTCCCCGGTTCATTGGCTATGCTTACACCTGCCGTACGTGCAAGTTTATTGCTCTTTCCTTCTATCAAATTATTAAAATTATATGAAGGATTTAGTTGCGGATCAATTTCAGGTAATTTTGGTTTGTGATATGGACTTATATAATTAGATGTTGTATTCGTTGTTAATGATTTCTTTTCATTACTCTCGCTCGGTATGGTTGTACCTGCTCCGGATTTTTTATCAATAAGAACACGATATTCCAGCTTTGTTCCCTCACCAATTACTCTGTACAATGTCATCCTAAGTAAATCTATATACTTATCTTCAATATATTCTACAAAAAATTGACTGGGCACCTGTAGAATAAAAACGTTTTTATCGTATTGTAATGGTACGATTGGAACGAACCATGTATTAAATGACGCTTCATTAATATTATCTCTAATAATTTCTAAACATTTATTCCACAACTTTTCCGGCAAATGAGATATCATAATACTAATTATGTAAAGAAAATAAATAAGATTAAACTTAAAAAAACTAACACAAAAAAACATGAAGTATATTACACATGATTTTTCTTCGCAAACGCGGGGATACAAATTTCAGAAAGTTTTTTGAGATTACAAAAAGTGTATTTTTTTTCAACATTTGTATGTTTTGCACCACCCTAATTATCAGCTAATTATAACACCCTATTGAATTTCAGCTACTTACACACAATCAAACATGAATACCATTGATTATAAGCAAATTAACAATTATATGCTTTTTTACGTTTTACTACTCTTAAAGAGTCAGTAATCTTTGATAACCCAAGTGTTTAAAGACATATAATTATCAATTATTAAAAAATACAATATTTTTGCTATTTAGAATGATTTTAAATAATATCTCACTTATCTTTTGTCCCAAATAATGAAAAATGTACATATCTTTTAGGAGACTTTTTCAAATCAACAAGTAATTCATCTCCACTTTTTGACATGTTTGAAAGATTGACATACAGAGTCTTATCATTAAGTAAAAGACCTATTGTTCCTTCATTGCTATTAAGTTTACCTGATATCTGTTTTAAATCTTTGATAGTTACATCAAGATTTTGAAAAGTATTAGCAAAGTCGATATTTTTAATATTACTACTCACAATTTTAAAATCACTTGTTATATCCTGAACGTTATTTATTAATTGTGGCATATCATTCTTTATAATTTTTTTAATTGCAGCAGAGCTTTCAGATAAATCTGATGTGGTTTTTTCAATTGCTAATAAGCTTTTTTGCACGCTTCCTCCATCAATTAGTAATCTCACAGAACGTATAAGAGAATCTGTCTGTTCAAAAACAACATCTAATTTAGGCATCAAATCTCCTGCAAGCTGATCCATTAAGCCGGAGCCAATCTGTGATTTAATAGTATCACCTGATTGATAAAAAACATCTTCTTGAGATTGTTGTACATTCACTAATTGAATTGCCTTACCTCCCATCAAACCATCATCAAATAACTCAACTATAGATTCTTTAGGCAATTTAATATCTTTACTTACAGATATTTTTACAACAAATGGCGAGTCTTTTAAAAAATCATATTTAATTTCTTCGACTTGTCCTACTTTATATCCTTTTATAAACACCGGAGATGATGGAACCAACCCATCGATATCATTATAAACAGCATAATAATAATTAATTGGGGTAAAAATATCTATTCCTTTTAAAAAATTCAAGCCAAAATATAAAAGGAATATAGCAACAATCGTCATTATTCCGACTCTGATTTCTCGTGATAATTTTATTTTTTTCATTATGTTAATATTTTATTTTTTTACCATGTTCTGCGCATCTTTAACAGGAATTTTTTTATCGTTTAAAAATGCGATTATAAATGCGTCAGGAAATCGTTTTTTAAGGTCTAATCTGGTTTGATTAACCTTATCGTAATCAGTATCAGCACCAACAGTATATTTATACCAACCTCCTTCTTGATAAAAATCCACATCCTTTAATCCTTTAAGTTGAGAATCATTTGATTTCAGTTTATTTGATGAAACAAAAATCTGCAACTTGAAAACAGGTTGATTAACTTTAGTATTTCCCAGACTATTATTCTCATTCTCAGCTATGTTTGTATCATTATTGACCTGAGGATTATCAACTATTGTAACTTGAGTTTGAGGTACTGCCATCTGAGAAGTTGTTTCAGTATCAGTTTGATTAGAAGATTGATTATATCCCAATTTCTTATCATGATTCTTTTTATACTTTACGAAAGCATTATAAATAGATTGAGATAATTCTCGTTGCCCCGATGTACTTGCTAAATAAAGTTCTTCATTATAATGAGAAATAAATCCTAATTCAATCAGAACACTTGGACATGCAGATCGGTGTAAAACCCAGAAACCGGCTTGACGTACACCTCTGTCAGATCTTTTTGCATATCCCACAAACTGATCCTGTACATTTGTCGCGAAAGCTATACTATTATCTAAATATTTATCCATCATAAATTCAAACATAATATATGAATCAACCGATGAAGGATCAAAACCCTTATATTTAGTTTGATAATCATCCTCCAACAAAATCACGGAGTTTTCAGTCATAGCTACATCTAAGTTAGCTTTCGTTTTAGCCAAACCAAGCGTGTAAGTCTCTGCACCATAGGCTGTTTTACTTTTTGCTGCATTCACATGAATAGAAATAAACAAATCGGCATGATTATCATTAGCTATTGCCGCCCTTTGTTCCAATGGAATAAAAACATCTGTTTTGCGAGTATAAACTACTTTTACATCGTTTAAGTTTTTAGAAATCAGATCACCAACCATCCTTGCCACTGATAATGTAATGTCCTTTTCTTTGGATATTCTCCCTACAGCACCCGGATCATTACCGCCATGACCGGCATCTAAAACTACAACAAAATTCTTTTTTTGAGAAAAAGATAACTGAGGATTTACAAATATAAAAATCCAGAAAAAAATAAATATATACTTAAATAGGCTCTTTAACTCCATGAGGATAATACAACTTTTATAGAGTATGCAAAAATACTATATAAAACCGTTTAATCAATATATAAATAAGTAATATTTCAAATTAATGATAAAAAAAAGTTATTTAGAATGCTTGCTGCTAATTTTTGACTAATTTTGCGAGGCATTTAAACTAAGTCGAAATCGACCTAATGATTTTTTATAATAGATTGACTGATAGAACCAATAAATTCATCATTCTGCTAATCAGCATGATGACTTTTTCGTTTATGGCTTATTCAAATCAGTCACAAACTCAGATAGATGATATTATTAAGTATAGCGCTAAAGACTCTATAGTCTTATTTGCTAATGGTACCGCTTTTTTACATGGCGATACTGAGATTAATTATCAATCAATCAATTTGAAAGCTGATGAAGTTAAAGTGAAAATTGACAGCAGTCAGATTGATGCTAAGGGAACTGAGAACGAAGATGGAGAAGTGATAGGCGAACCTGTTTTTAGTGAAGGTGAAAACTCATATAATTCAAGAGAGTTAAGTTATAATCTTAAAACTAAGAAAGGATTTATACGTCATGTTGTTACACAGGAAGGTGAAGGTTATATTATCAGTGAAAAAACAAAAAAAACACCTGACAATCTTTTTTGTATGGCTGATGGGAAATATACTACTTGCGAAGATCAAGATCATCCACACTTTTATTTAAGTATCTCGAAAGGAAAAGTCAAGCCCGGAGAATATGTAGTTACCGGACCTGCTCATTTAGTAATTGCTGATGTACCATTGCCGATTGCGATACCTTTTGGTTTCTTTCCCTTTACCAGCAAATATTCTTCCGGCGTAATAATGCCTAACTATACCGATGAAATGACGCGTGGCTTCGGCTTAACTAACGGAGGATACTATTTCGCAATAAATGACTACATGGATTTAGAATTAAAAGGTGATATTTATACAAAAGGAACTTGGGCTTTATCAGGAGCTACAAGTTATGTCAAAAAATATAAATTTAGAGGCAGCTTCAATATTAGCTATAGAGAAGATGTGACTGGCGAGAAAGGTTTTCCTGACTACAACAAAGCTAACAACATGAGTATCAGATGGTCACATTCTCAAGATCAGAAGGCAAATCCAAATTTCACTTTTTCATCCAGCGTAAACTTCTCAACAAGCGGTTATAATAGAAGTAATGTTAATTCATATTATCGACCTGAATTAAATTCTGAAAATACTAAAAGTTCGAGTATTTCTTTCACTAAAAGATTTCCAAACATCCCATCACTGAATTTATCAGGGAGTGTTTTAATTAATCAAAGAACCAAAGACTCAACAATAAACCTAAGTCTGCCAAACATAAACATCTCATATAGCAGGTTTTATCCTTTGAAACGTAAGAACGCTGTAGGAAAAGAAAGATGGTACGAAAAGATTGCTATGTCATATTCCGGAACATTTGCCAATAGCATTGATACAAAAGAAAACAAACTCCTTACATCTTCATTTACACGTGATTGGAGAAACGGAATGCGACATTCAATCCCTGTTTCTGCAAGCTTTAATGTCTTGAAATACATTAATATTTCTCCAAGTTTTAATTATAATGAAAGATGGTATCTTCGTTCGGTTACAAAATCATGGGATATTGATAATCAGAAAGAAGTAAAAGATACTACAGACGGATTTTATAGGGTATTCGATTTCAATATGGGCGTTTCTGCTTCGACTAAACTTTATGGTTTTTATATTCCGATAAGGTCTATTTTCGGTAATAAGATTGATAGAATCAGGCATGTTGTAACTCCAAGTATTGGTTTTGGCTATACACCCGATTTTGGAGATTCTAATTGGGGTTATTACAGTTCGTATACCAGAAGCGTGCGTTCATCTTCTGACCCTACAACTTATATCGACTCTGAAGTACAGTATTCAAGGTTTGAAGGCTCATTATATGGTACACCCGGGAGAGGAAAATCCGGGAATATCAACTTTTCATTAGGAAATAATCTTGAAATGAAATTGAAAAACGAAAAAGATACTACAGGGAAAGAGCCTTTTAAAAAGATAAGTTTGATTGATAATTTCAGTTTAAGTGGCAGTTATAATCTTGCTGCCGATTCGATGAATTGGTCAAATTTTTCGTCGAGCATAAGATTAAAATTACCTCTTAATTATTCTTTGAGTCTTAGCACAAGCTTCGATCCTTATATGTTTGCACTGACCAGCTCAGGTAATCCGGTCAGAGTAAATCAATTGCGATGGAATCATGGTAAATTTCCCAGGTTTCAAGGCACAAGTACATCATTCAGCTATACATTTAATAATGACACATTCAATAAATTATTTGGTTTGAAAAAAGATGATACAGCACAGAGTCAATCCGAACCCAAACATGATGATATTGGAAGTGAACACAATACAGACGATTTACCTAATGACGAAAACAGACAATCTGCCAAAAAGCCAAAAGCTACAATTGAAGATGATGACGGATATGCAAAAGTAACCATACCATGGAGCTTAAACGTAAATTATTCTGTAAGATATGGAAATACTAATGTGTTTAATAAAGAAAAAATGGAGTATGAGATGGATTTCACTCATAACTTCAGTATAAGCGGAAGTATATCCCTGACATCAAAATGGCAGATTAGTGGGAATTCTTCCTATGATTTTAAAGCTAAGCAATTTACATACACAAGTATATCGGTTAATAGAAACTTACATTGTTGGAGTATGTCAGCCAGTATTGTTCCATTTGGAACTTATAAATCATACAACTTTCATATTGGAGTCAATTCAAGTATGTTAGCTGATTTGAAATATGATAAGCGCAGTGAATATGGAGTGAACAATATTACTTGGTATTGAGTTTAATATTGTTGATTAAACATATAAATGACTTTGAAAAAATAAATTGTTAGAAATAAATAGTACTTTTACAGACTTAAAAATTTTTGATAATAATAGAACAAATAAATACAATAAATAATTTTTTAAACACAATTAAAATGAAAATTACAGCAAACAAATTCATAGCTACTGAATATGAGCTATTTGTTGACGGCGAGCAGGAAGGTAAATTAGAATTAATGGAAAGAGCTACTTCAGACCAACCTTTAAAATTTATTTTTGGAGCAGGGATGATGTTAAACAAATTCGAAGAAAATCTTTTTGGATTGGAAGCCGGCAATCAATATGATTTCATTATTCCTATGGAAGAAGCTTATGGAGAATATTTAGAAGAAAACATACTTGATCTCGACCGTTCAATATTTGAAATCAATGGTAAATTAGATGAAAAAATGATTTTTGCCGGTAACTTAGTTCCTTTAATGGATAATGAGGGAAATCGTCTAAATGCAATGATTGTAGAAGTTACGGATAGTTATGTAAAAGTAGATCTTAACCATCCACTTTCAGGAGAAAACTTACATTTCAAAGGAACAATCTTAGAAGTTCGCGAATCTACAGAAAAAGATTTTAGCGATTTATTGGGAAGCGATGAAGGATGTGGTTGCGGTTGTGGTTGCGGAGATGATGATCATCATAATCACAATCATGATGGCGGTTGCGGTTCCGGATGCGGTTGCAACTAATTTATCAATAACTTTCACGTAGTATACTACACTTAATTTATAACTTATGTCAAATACTATAGGTAATTTTTTTACATTCACTTCATTCGGTGAATCTCATGGTGTTGGTATTGGGGGAATCATTGATGGTTGCCCTCCTGGTATTGAATTAGACACGGTTTATATTCAAAGTGAGCTTGACAGACGAAAACCTGGTCAGTCGACCATATCAACTCCAAGAAAAGAAGACGACAAAGTAGAATTTTTATCGGGTATTTTTGATGGCAAAACAACAGGAACACCCATAGCTTTTGTCATTTGGAATCAAAATCAGCAAAGTAAAGATTACAATCATTTAAAAGATGTATACCGACCTTCGCATGCTGATTTTACCTATCAGCAAAAATACGGTATTCGTGATTATAGAGGTGGTGGACGAAGCTCGGCGAGAGAAACAGCTTCAAGAGTTGTGGCAGGTGCAATAGCAAAGCTAATCTTAAAAGGAATTGGTGTTAGTATTCAAGCTTACACTTCGCAAGTCGGACCAATCGCTATGACTGAGACCTATGAAACTGCCGATTTATCACTTATCGAAAGTAATATAGTTCGATGTCCACAATCTGATATTGCTGAAAAAATGATTAAATATATTGCTGATTTAAAGAAAGAGGGTGATTCTACGGGAGGGATTATAACATGTGTTGTAAAAGGAGTACCCACAGGCTGGGGAGAGCCAATTTTCGACAAACTTCAGGCAAGATTAGCTTCAGCAATGATGAGCATTAATGCCTCTCATGGCTTTGATTATGGAAAAGGCTTCGATGGCGTTTCATTAAAGGGATCTGAAATGAATGATGCTTTCGTAATTAATAATGAGAAAGTCTCAACACGTACTAACAATTCAGGTGGTATTCAGGGAGGAATAAGTAACGGACAGGACATTTATTTTCGAGTATTATTTAAGCCTGTTGCAACTATCTCTAAACTTCAAAATACAGTAACAACCTCACTTACAGAAACAGAACTAAAAGCTCGTGGCAGACACGACCCTTGTGTATTACCTAGAGCAGTTCCTATTGTTGAGGCTATGGCAGCGCTTACATTAGTCGATTTATTTTTAAATGCAAAAGCAACTGTATGATTAATAATGGCAAATGGATAGTAATAATTAATTTAAAATCAGGTAAAAAAAACTTTAGAATCCAAATTAATTATTTGTTCCAACAATTAAAGCTGGCGAATATTGAATATGAATATAAGATTACTGAATTTGCCGGTCATGCTGAACTGATTGCAAAAAATTATGCCAATAAAAAATTTTCAAACTTTTTAATCGTTGGTGGTGATGGCACAATCAGTGAAGTCATTAATGGTATTTTTCACTCCAACATTGAGAATAACTCAAGAAGGATAGCTATTATTCCAAGAGGTACAGGAAATGATTGGGCAAGATTTTGGGGGTTAACACGTAACTATAAAAAGTCTATTGATATTTTCTTAGAAGGTAAATCCCAAAAAATCGACATTGGTAGAGTTGATTATTTTTTAGAAGAAGAGCCTAAAAAAAGATTTTTCATAAATTCAATAGGTTTTGGTTTGGATGCTATAGTAGCACATAATACTAATTATCTAAAACGTTTTCTTGGCAGTCATTCAATTCTATATTTAGTTGCATTATTATGGGCTGTGTTTAAATATAAATCAAAACCTATCCACTTAAACTATAATGATGTTGACATTCAAGATTCCTTGTTTACCATGAATATTGCCAATGGATGTTATAGCGGTGGTGGTATTAAACAAAACCCTCATGCAGTTCCATATGATGGTCTTTTTGACACTATGCTATTAAAAAAACCAACATTTAATGATATTATTACGCTTTTGCCTCTCATATTCAATGGTAAAATATTACAACATCAGGCTATAGAATCTTTCAGGATAAAAAATATAATCTTAAAAACTCAAAACGGTAAATACTTTGAGACGGATGGCATAATATCATATTATGTTGCTCCTTTAACAGTAAGTATTTTAGCCGAAGCAATGGAGATGATTATTCCTTGAATGAGATGACAATACTGTGAGTATCCATTAAAACTTTAAGAACACAGAATAATTAAGATAATTAATTAGCATATAGTTATATTGAATTTTTAAACCAATTAAACAATATTAATTTGCAACTTTATGGTCATCAATATATCTTAATTATCTGTGTGCAAACAAACGCATTCACTGATCAGATATCACAGTTATTTCAAAAGGTTATTTTAAAGAAATATCTTTGAATATTCATCTCCAATTCTGATGATTAACGGATACTGAATCTCCTTCTTAAAACTTATAGAATTGATTCCTACATGCAATTCAGCATTAACAACAAGATTTCCCATAAGATCATACACTGCCATTTTGGTTTCTTTCTCACTATCTATTACAAGCATATCTCCTACTCTATTAATCTTATAATTAAAATTGTGGTTCTTCGCTAAAGAAGTACTTACAAAAGCGCATGAACTGATATTCTTAACTCCCGGTGCTTGTGAAAAATATGGTTCCAATGTACCATATACGTATACCTTCTTTGATAAATTCGCAGGATTATCTTCTAAATTAAGCACTTCTCTTATACCACCACTTGTTGGTAATTGAACACCTATCATTTTCATAAGATCTGTTTCGTTAGGTATATCTGCTAACGCAATTGCCGTTTTTCCTGAAAAAGGGGGTTCTGTTCTAACTGATGTCAAATTACCTGAAGCATTGCCTGCTGAGGGAATCCCAACTACATGACCACAAACCCAATATTTTGTAGTTGTAGCAAAGCTATTATTAATGGTTTTAATATCAATTACAGTAAAAGGATTATCAGTAGAACCATCACCGGTTAACGAGCTTGCCATGCCTACTAATTCTATTTCTTTTGAATTTACGCCATCACTTGAGACAATAAATTTAACAGTATCTGTTAAAGTTTCCGTTGGTGAAAAAGTAATAATTACCTCACTATCAACAACACCTAATTCCGGAATTAATTTAGTTTTGTTTAAGGTAAATTTATCTTTACCATTACCTGTTATTTGCAAGTTAACATCAGCAGTTAAATTTTCACCATAAACACGAATTGTATCCGAACAACTTTCTCCAATATTAGCTTTGAGAATAGAAGATTTGTTACGAGTAACAGTCATGTATGGATTAGTTAAATCATCCGATGATGTCTGTGTCTTTACAATAATATCATGTATATAAATCACTTTACTTGGAAATGCAATTCGATAAACTGCCGGAAGATTATATGTAGAGACATATGTAAAAATCTTTCCTTCTTTAGAAATATCCTCTATGACTTCCACATCATCCCATAAAGTACCATTCAACTTTTGTAGCTTAACTGTCCTATCGGCACCACCTGCAACAATACCCAATTCGATAATAGAAAATGGCGGAAGTTCGGGTAATTGCACAGAGCCTTCCGCTTCCATTAATTGTATTCTGCCGGCAGAACAAGCTCCGGATGCGGCTGCTGCATTTGATACTAAACAATTTGTCAATAATATACTATCCTCTGCAGATGCTATGTTTATTATTTGAGTGTAATTCCCATATTTAGTCCTATTTGTCCAATTTTGAATATTCTCTTGTAAATAAACTGTTTGACTTAAAACAGATAGTTGACAGATAGATAGGAATAAAATTAAAAACGTAAAACTTATATTTCTTTTCATTATAGATAAATTAAATTGTTAATATGATTATGATAATAGTTTTCTAATAATTATTAATCGGGAACTTATATTTTCAAACGCTCCCCCCTGAAAATTAAAATGTTATTTACAATATGAGGGGGGGAGCGTAGAAACAAACATTGAATTAATATTATTAACTCATTTGAATGTAAAATAAACAACAGTAAACTCATAATAATTTTAGGATTGTTTGACGAACTTTTAACGACACAAAATTATAATCGGAAAATAAAATTTAACACGTAAAACGTAAAAACCTCACAAACCACCGCAAAATTTTTACCTTTTACTTTTTACGTATGCTAAAATTATCATTTATGGTCATTTTTGAAATAAAATTCAATTTTTATTCATGAAAAATATTTTGGTTATGTGGTTATTTTATTATTCCATGACTTCAATGTTGTATATTTGTACCTTTTAAGCACTTTATATGCAGAAATTTCAACGAACAGAACTCTTACTTGGGAGTTCTTATATAAAAATTGCTTCACAAACAAGAGTTATACTTTTTGGAATAGGTGGTGTTGGTAGCTGGTGTGCCGAAGCATTAGTCAGAGGAGGTATTGGACACCTGACTATAGTAGATTCCGATGTTGTTAGTGAGACAAATATCAACAGACAACTTCTTGCAACAACAAAGACAGTGGGAGAAGCAAAAACCAAAGTACTAAAAGAGAGGCTATTAGAAATAAATCCTGATGTAAATATTATTGCACTCCAAGAGGTTTATAGTAATGATACATATGAAAGTTTCGAACTTAATTCTTATGACTACATCATTGATGCAATTGATAGTCTTACAAATAAAGTTCATTTGATTCAACAAGCTACAAAAACAGATGCAACCTTTTTCTCGTCTATGGGTGCTGCACTCAAAACGGATACATCAAAGATAAAAGTTGCCGAGTTTTGGAAAGTTTATGGTTGTCCCCTTGCATCTGCATTACGTGGCAAAATACGCAAATCAGGTGGAGTGAGCAAAAAGTTTCAATGTGTATTTAGTGATGAGATTTTTGAAAATAAAGGTGATAATATTATTGTTGATAAATCAGAAGATAATAAAAGCTGGGATGCAAAAAAAGTAAAGATAAATGGTACGGTTTCGTATATGCCTGCTATGTTTGGTATGACCTTAGCAGGATTAGTAATTCAATCTATAATAGCCAAAACGAATTTATAGAATAATGTTGAACTACTTAATCCATCACTTCAAGTTTTGCAAATTTTAATAATAGGGATTTTATTCCCTTCTCTCCAAAATCTATTTCTGCTTTCTCATTTGCACCTGACATACTGATTGACAATATCTTACCAATTCCAAACAATTGATGTTTCACATACTTTCCAACAGGTAATGTAGGATTATAATTTACACTTGCAGTATCAGAATTTGATGTACCTATTTTCGTGAGCTTTCTTGAAACAGGATTTGATGTAATATTATCCGATTTATGGTTAATGCTACTCTTATTATATAATTGTTGGCTTGGCTTATCAGCACGCCTCTTAATATCATTATAAAAATCTAAATCATCATCAAAAAACGATTTGGTTTTGTTTAACTTAATATCCGCAGGGTAATCGAGATACCTTGAGTCTATATCTTTAATAAATCTACTCGGATTGGCAAAGTTAAATTGACCATTTCTAAACCGCGATTTTGCATAAGTGATATAACACAATTCCTCAGCTCTTGTAATTGCTACATAAAAAAGTCTTCTTTCTTCTTCCAGCTCACGATGATTATCTCTGGAAAATGCAGACGGAAATAAATCTTCCTCCATGCCAACAATAAACACTGCTCTGAACTCCAACCCTTTAGCGGCATGTACAGTCATCAGCGTAACTTTCTCTTCATCAGCATCTTTATCAGTATCCTGATCTGTCAACAATGACACCTCTGCTAAAAAATCTACTAAAAGTGCCGACTCATTATTTTTTTCCTTAGCCTCACAAAACTCACGAATTGCATTTAACAACTCCTCAATATTTTCTCTCCTACTAATACTTTCAGGTGAAGTATCCAAATATGTTTCACTTATCAATCCGGTTGTTTTTATTACAGATTCAACTAATCTATAAGCATTTAGAACCTCTTTTTGTTCCGTAAAAGTATTTATTACTTCACGAAACTTTGACAGTTTAGTTGCTGTTCCTGCATTTACCGATAAATTGTATTTTAGTACGTCACCCATAACTTCCCAAGCCGTAACTTCATATAAAGTAGAGCATTCCAACAATTTATTAACCGTTGTGTCGCCTATACCTCTTGTTGGCGTATTAATTATCCGCTTTAGAGCTTCTTCATCGGCAGGATTACATATCAAACGACAATAAGCTATTACATCCTTGATTTCTTTTCTTTGATAAAAGGACAAACCACCATAAATCCGGTAAGGTATATTACTTTTACGAAGTTGATCTTCCAATACACGTGATTGAGCATTTGTACGATATAATACTGCAATGTGCTGATATGAATAATCCTCGTATTTATGCAAATCTCTGATATTTTCTGCAACTATAAGCCCCTCCTCAAAATCAGAATATAGTTGCATTACTTTTATTTTTTCACCCTTTAGTTTTTCTGAATATATTGTTTTAGGTATTCTATCTTTATTCTTGTCTATTAAGCTATTGGCTGCATTAACAATAGTCTGTGTCGATCTATAATTTCGTTCTAATTTAAATACTTGAGTAGTTTGAAAATTATTTTTAAACTGTAAAATATTATCAATATTTGCACCTCTGAACGAATATATGCTTTGTGCATCATCACCTACTACGCAAATTCTTTCATGCTGTTCTGAAAGCTTTTTAACTATCAGATACTGAGCATAATTAGTATCCTGATATTCATCAACCAAGATGTAATTAAAATGCTCACGATATTTCTGTAACACTTCCGGGAAATCTCTAAAAAGAATATTTGTCTGTAAAAGTAAGTCATCAAAATCCATAGCATCAGCTTGTTTACATTTGAGAGTATACAGTTTGTAAACTTCGTGAAAACGCGAAACACGTGAGTGCATATCAGAACGTATCAAATCAGTATTAGCTGCGTAAGCACCCGGAGTAATAAGATTATTCTTTGCAGCAGATATTTTACTGTGGATAAAGCCGGGTTTATATATTTTATCATCCAAACTTAGACTTTTAACTATTGATTTTATTAAAGAAGCTGAATCTGAAGTGTCATAAATAGTAAAGTTCTTGGTGAATCCCAATTTATCAGCCTCTGATCTTAAAATTCTTGAAAAAACTGAGTGAAAAGTGCCCATCCATAAATATCTTGCAATTCTATCACCAACTAATTCAGCAATTCTACTTTTCATTTCTCTTGCTGCCTTGTTAGTGAAAGTTAAAGCCAAAATAGAAGATGGAGCCAATCCTTTTTTGAGTAAATATGCTATTTTATACGTCAGCACTCTTGTTTTCCCTGAACCTGCACCCGCAATTATCAGAGATGCACCATCAACAAATTCAACAGCAGATCGCTGACTTTCATTTAAATCCTCTAAAAAATCCATTTATTAATCAGTTAATTTTTAAAATTACATCAATAATTTTATGACAAACAACAAAAGTACAAATAAATCGACAGTTATATAAGCAGAAAAGTTTTTTTATCAAGGTTCTACTTTCGTGGTAGGATTGAAATATATCTCAACTGATTTATGAAACATGCTTTCTTTATTGGTTTTACATTGGTTTTATTACATTAGATTTTTTTGAAAGCTATAAAGGGAAAGGGGAAGTTAAGTAGAAAATCGTCTTCTCACATTGGTACATTGCCACATTCCTTTTTGTGATTCAGCTGGGGCTCGAACCCAGGACCCCATCCTTAAAAGGGATGTGCTCTACCTGCTGAGCTACTGAATCATCATCAGGATTAAGCTTTTTATAGTGATTCAGCTGGGGCTCGAACCCAGGACCCCATCCTTAAAAGGGATGTGCTCTACCTGCTGAGCTACTGAATCTTTTCTTAAAAAGCGACCGCAAAGGTATTATTTTTTTTTAATTCCACAAAATAAATTTTATAATTTCGCTTTAAGCGAGAAATTGATGAGGCTACTTTTCCATCTTTAAGAAATTGAACATACACTATTCTCGCAGTTCGATTTAATGCCACGGCATGTACAACGGCAAATAAACTACCTGTTAAAAGAAGTAATGCGAAAATAAGGTTCGTTTTTTCATAATATTTATCAACTCCGGGAAACCATTGTAACCCCGGAGTTGATATTTAACAAGATTATCGTCCAATATATAATTCCTGTATTTGCACAGTAGAACCTTGAGATGTGTACGATGATTGGTAGAAGCATGTTGCTTCTTTCCCGTAAAATTTCAAGTATCTGTATTTTGATGTAGGAATTGTAATATCAGGTGATACTTGCTGAGAAGCAGTTTCAGCATTCGTGATGGTAATGTTCGAGGCAATTAATTCAAAGTTTTCGCCATCATCACTACCCAGTATTTGGTCGAAAGCATACCATCTTATAAACGCCTGCGAAGTATCCCTATGACGTATTCTGAAATAGTTAACCTCTTGAGACTTTTTCATGTCCACGATAAAATATATAGCATCACCCAGCGGTACGGCGACATTTGGATTAACCCCGTAATTCTTCCCTGGCCTTACCAAACTGAGGTTAGTCGAGAAATCACCATCAAATGCCGAAGACAAGGAATTTTTTTCCGGATCACCTGACGAAATATTCAGCGGGTGTGATGCTGTCATAGTCCAAGTATCACGCGGGTAGTCTCCATAAAAATCTATTACTGACACCGACAAAGTGGTGTTAATTGCCGAATTTTGCTTTGAGGCAATGGTAATAACCGCATTTCCTTCCGATACTCCGATAAGAACACCTTCCTCGTTAACTGAAACGATTAATGGGTTAGACGATGAAAAATCGAACCCGTCATTTGCCTCAAGCGGCAAAACCTTTATTTGAGAGAACAGATCGTAATCTGCACCAATCATCAACTCCAAATTAGTTATAGCTAATTCAATGTCGGTTGCCGGAATAATAATCTTATCAATAACCGTCAAAGTGAAATCAATGCTTTTACCACCCACGGCTATAGTAATCTCGCTGGTTCCGGCTGTGTTAGCTGTTATTTGCCCTTTGGCATTTACAGTAGCCACTTCCACATTTGACGAATAATAATTCTCAGCCCTGTCGGTCGCATTTTCAGGCAGAAGGGTAACATTCCAAGCAATATTGATAGAAGAGCCTTTTTCCATTAAAACCCCGTCACGAAGCCACTCGCTCAGCGTGATGCTTTCAACCCCAATCTCTTTTACTACGGGCATATTATCATCACAACTTGTGATAAAGATCCCGAATATTGAAAAGAAGATTAAATAATTAAATAATTTATTTTTTCTCATAATATGATATATTTTAAGCAATTAAACTTTTATTATACATGTTCGTTTTGTTTATCACTACTTACCAGCCTGGGTTTTGAACAAGCACTTCGCTCCTTTGCATTTCAACCAAAGGAATAGGATACAGATAATTCTTTCTTTTGAATGAACGCGTGTGGAGTTTCTTGCGTGTATGGAAAGTTACCTTATTCCCATCAGGATTCATGCCGGTAAAGTCTCCACCTTGACCACCTTGACCAGGTGCATTTTCGGCTATCATCCAACGGCGAACATCGAAATAACGCTGTCCTTCAGTTGCCAGTTCAATTTGTCTTTCGCGGCGAATTGCTTCACGTTGCAGTATTTGATCTCCTGCTATTGACGGATTTAGAACTTCTAAGTCAGGAAGTCCTGCACGTTCGCGTACAAGATTCACATATTTAAGTACGTCCGGGTCAGAAGGAGAAACTTCGTTCAAAGTTTCGGCATAGAGTAAATAAAAATCAGCTAAACGAAATATGATTGAAGGTCTGAATTTTGAAGTTACCCCAGGAGTATTACCATGTACGGTTCGGTTCAATCTTTTATAAAGAAGATAACCTGTAAGAGGTGCGCCGTCCGGCACGCGTTTGTCTGAATTACCCATATAATAAAACTGCACTTCTTTCCCGCTGATGTGCCACTTTTTCCCAGAAAAGGTTATCGTGTTGTAAAAACGGGGTTCGCGATTTATGTACATATTAGATACTTCAAAACCATCGTGAGTACCAAAGCCTGATTCAACATAAGTAGACGATTTTGGCAGGAAAGATGTCGCTACTATTGGATAACCATCGGCTGTATAAAAAGCATCAACGAGTTCTTGCAACACATGTATCCCGCCTAAACCACTTGGTTCGCTACGCGGGGTAGTCATCGTGTCGAAATTTTGAGCACCCAAACTTCCCCATTGGTTTTTTGCCGTAGCCCATATTATCTCCGGATTGTAGACCTGGAAGAGTTCATATACAGATAGCGCTGGATCGTTGCTTGTGCTATGATATAGCGTGTACCGGTTACCATCGTTTGCATAATCGATAAATTCTTTACAGACATCCTTGGCTTTGGTTACCTTCGTTTGGTCAAACTCGGGAAATAGTTGTTTGCCATCTTTGTTTGTTACCTGAAGTGCTTCTGTAAAACCACCATTAAACAGTTTACTCGCAGCATACATCCATAACTTTGCTCGCACTGCCATAGCAACTCCTTTTGTTGGAACGGCGCGGAAACTTTCGTTGCTATGATAAGGTTCCGGCTCCATATTGTCCATTGCTTCGAGCAATTCAGAGTCAATAAAATTAATCACTTCATCGAGTGAATTTCGTGGTATATCAAGTTCATCAGCCAATGATTTCGATTCTGTGATGATGGGTACCGGACCGAATTGTTCCATCAAATAATAGTAGTAGAGTGCTCTCATGAAGCGCACATTTGCTTTGTAGCGATCCACCTCAGTTTCGGTAAGTCTCGCAGCATCAGGACCACCTTCGTCGATGATAGGCTTAACCCTTTCCAAAAATATATTCGCTTGTCTGATACTCTCATACAGCGTGTACCATCTTGTCGATTCAGTATTACTGGAGTTCCACTCCGAATACTTTCCCGAGTTGTTTGCAATTCTTGAATATAATTCATCGGCATAAAAAGCCCAGATATTCCCCATACCTGGAGTTGCCCACATTCTGGAATAATCAGGTACATTATCGAATATCTGTGAATACCATTTTTTGGTGCGATCCACGTTATTAAAAACCTGCGAAATATCGGTGATACCTCCTGCCAATTCATCTGACACATCCAGATAATTGCATGAAGTGAAAAATCCGATGATAAAACTAATTGCTAATATTTTTATATTCTTTGATTTCATATGTTTAAATATGTTTTTTTTAGTTGTCATATGGAACTCTCGATGAAATAATTTAATCATTCGCATGGGCAAAATAATTGATTAAATTATTTCATGTTCGTTTCATACGATGTTATTTTTAGAAATTTAATTCAAGACCCAAAGTAAAAGTACGAGACATAGGGTAGCTATTCCCCTTGTTGCGATTTCCCATTTCCGGATCCCATAATTTAAACTGATCCCACACGTGAATATTATGACCAAGCAGGTATATCCGTGCCTGATCCATCTTCAGCTTTTGCATGGTGCTTTTCGGGATATTGTATCCTATTTCCAGATTCTTGAAACGCAAGAAATTACCATTCAACAACCACCACGAGCTTGGTTCTTTGTTGACGTTATTCGCATAACCAACGTGCAAGCGCGGCATCAGCACATCCTGCTTCGGATTGTCAGCCGTCCAGCGATCAAGAAAATCTGTACGGTAATTCGACTTCTCTATCCCCCAGTTGAATGGCCAGAATGTATTATTGCCTTCGCTCAATAGGATCGAGGTATTTGCCGTACCTTGGAAAAATCCACTAACATAGAAACCCTTGTATTCTACATTCAAACCAAAACCGTAGTTTATCTCTGGATTATAAGGATGTCCCACTCCTCTTTTCTTGTCCTTACTGTCAATAATTCCATCATTATTCAGGTCAGAATATTTGATATCGCCCGGACCGAGAATACCTCCCAATGCTACTGCCGGAAGCCCTGGTTTTAGTTCATAAGAATAGGTACCATTGGCATTTTGGGTGCTGATAAAATCATCCTCAGTATATAATCTTTCTGCAATATAAACTTCACGTTCCCCAACCCTCGTACCGGTTACTTCTTGCCACCAATACTCCTGCTCTAGTTCGTCATATTCTATTATTTTGTTCCGGGCAAAAGTAAAAGTTCCCCTGGCACTCAACTTTACATCACCAATAGTATGACGTGCGTTCAGACTTCCATCAATACCCCAGTTTTTAACTTTACCGTAATTCTCCCAAGGTTTTGCATGGAAGCCAGACGTAGCCGGAATTGTATTACGTTCCAGTAATATATCCGTACGAAGATTGTTAAAATAATCAACCGTTAAATCTATTGCATGCTTAAAGAAGGCTAAATCAAGCCCAATATTGCGTTTATTTTCTATTTCCCACCGGATCGTACTGTTCTCGAATCGTTGATCATATATTCCTGAACCGAGACCATTAGATCCACCTGATGTACCTATTCCTTGGTTAAAATTGTATCCATCGGTCGAAAAAGTCGGGCGATACAAGAAACGAGCGCTCCCTGTATTATCATTACCGGCGCGACCCATGGAAAGTCTTATTTTGGCACTGTTCATTACCTCCCTCAGCGCAGATGGATAGAATTGCTCGTTTGAAACATAGTAGCTCACTCCAACCGCCGGAAAGAATCCGAACCTATTACCTCGTGCAAATGTTTCGCTACCGGTGTAACCAAAATTACCCTCGATAAAATAACGATCACCATACGAATAGGTTGCACGTCCAACCACGCCCTGCTTTCGATATGGCAACACCACGCCGCTCAGCTGATCTTCTTTCTGCATATAAAGCAACATACCTCCGACAGTATGCTCCTTGAAAACCCGTGCATAATTGATTGATCCTTCGATGTATATTTTACGGTAGGAATCTGTTGATGTAAACTCTGGGTCTATCAACTCCGGTGCCCCGGAAACAGAGGTTGTATAAACAAGATTCCCTTCTGTGTCGCGGCCACTTGCATTATAAAGACTTGGCCAATAGTTCCTGAGCGTTGCCGCATTACCGTCATAATCGAAACTTATCTTTCCTTTGGCACTCAACCCTGGAGTAATAAAGTTTAAGTCCTGTGTTATCCCCACGTTGGATTGTATTCTCGTTCCAAACTCCTTACGATATCCCTGATTATACAACATATTAAAGGGGTTTCGATTATTCGAATCACTCTGCTTAACATAGGTTGCCAAAGTTCCATCGCTGTATATGGCAGGAAAAAGGTGAGAAGGAGTATGGAGCATGAATGAAAATATATCATCAGCAGAACGGTTTGCCGTAAGTTTGTTGATGTATTGACCAGCCAAATCGATGCTTAGGTTGGTAGTTCGGCTCACTTTCAAATCGATATTACTTCTGAGATTGTATCTTTCATATCCGAAG
>ERZ778021.1010-NODE-1010-length-38466-cov-41.324516_pt1 | contig 38466 bp, 37 predicted proteins | sample MGYA00375751_ERZ778021 | MGnify/ENA primary metagenome ERZ778021 (study PRJEB29350, sample SAMN05389814) | bioreactor metagenome | isolation source: Thiocyanate stock bioreactor | place: South Africa: University of Cape Town | collected 2013-08-29 ... | reverse complement strand
CCTGCTTCAAGGCGCGCTGTCCGCCTGGAGCGTGCGGCTGTGGCGGCGTGCGGTGGCAAACGCCTTCCGGCGTCACAAGGTCATTTTTGTTTCGCAGTTTCTGCGGGCGAATGCGGTTCGAACACTGGGCGTTCTATCTGAGACCACCGCGCGCATCGTCCCTCATTTTCTCGATATCTCTGTCATGGCCGCGGCCCTGAGCGATGACGTTGCAACGGCCACAGCTTCCGATATTCTCATCGTCGGACGCATCGACCAAGCCAAGGGTGTCGGCACCCTGCTGGAAACGCTCGACCCGGGCTCCCGGCTCAAGGCCCGCATTACGGTCGCGGGAGACGGCCCGCAACTCGCCGAATTGAGGCAGCGCCATGAGGCCGACGGCGTGCGATTCCTTGGCTGGACGCCCTACAAGGACGTCGTTCGCCTTGCCGCAGGCGCGAGACTGGTCGTGGTGCCGTCTTTGTGGGAGGAGGCGTTTGGCGGAACCACCCTGGAAGCCCTCTTGCTAGGACGGCCCGTCCTGGCGTTGCGGCGGGGCGCAACACCCGAACTCGATGCCTATGCCCGTTTTCCTAGGCAACTGCGACTTTTCGACAGCATGGCCGAACTGGTTGCCGCACTATCGGATTCGGCGGCGTCCGTGCCTGCGCTGCAAGGCCTGGGTTTTGCAGGCGACGTGCGGGCGCACCTGGGCGAAATCGAATCCATCTACCGGCAGGAGGCCTTGCACTGATGAATCCCGCTTTTGAACACGCCGCTGCCTGCGCCAGCGAGATTCGTCTGCTTGGCCGGCGCTTCACCGCGAGCGGCGCGCGCGACTCCACGGAAGCCAGGCTCGCGTCGCGGGCCGCTGTGCGGCCGATCGATTACATGCGCTGGGCCGAATTCGAGGCGATTCTGCGCATGCTCGACCTGCGTCCCGGGCAGCGGGTGCTGGACGTCTCCTCGCCGCAGTGGTTCACGCTGCAGCTTGCGGCACGGCATCCCGACGTCCGGTTCAGCTACGTCAACATCCTGGAAAGCGAGATGGCGCCGTTTCGCGCCATCGCCGGCACACTCGGCCTGCGCAACCTGGAATACCGGCTCGCGGACGTGCGCCAGCTTGATTGGCCGTCCGACACCTTCGATGCGGTGATTTCGATTTCCGTACTGGAACACGTTTATCCGGAAGTCGGGGGCGATGACGCGGCCTTCGCGGAAATCCGCCGCGTGCTCAAACCGGATGGGAGCCTTCTGTTGACCGTGCCGTGCAAGGACCGGCCCAACGTGGTCTATATGGATGGCCCGGTCTATGAGCGGGGCGATTCCGGAAAGAATTTCTTCGCCCGTGAATACGACATGGCGTCCTTCCATGACCTGGTCAGCCGAACCGGCTTCGTGGTTGATCGGGAATGGCGGATCGAGGAGCAGCCGGGTCTGTTCGCGGTGGATTTCTGGGAGTGGGCGGAAGGCAGCAGGCAGCGTGTCTGGCCATGGGTCATCAGGAACCGCGGCAAAGTGGAAAGACTGTCGCGGCTGCCCGTGGAACAAATGCTTGCAAAGCGCTACCTGCGCATCAACAGCCAGCCGGACGCGCGGCTCGTCAATGTGGCCGCAAGCCTGAAGCCGGCGGCGCTACAAGCTTGAATTTTACGTATGCCACCTTTCGTAAGCGTCATCACCGTCAGCTACAACGCCGCCAACACGGTGGCCGCGACCCTGGATTCCGTGCGCGCCCAGACCTGGCGGCCACTGGAAAGCGTGGGGGTGGACGGCGGTTCGAATGACGGCACCCGGGATATCGTCGCACGCTATGCCGATATTGCCGGTTCGGTCGTTTCCGAGCCGGACCGGGGCATCTACGACGCCATGAACAAGGGTATTGCCCTGGCGCGCGGCGAAATCCTGCATTTTCTCAATGCCGACGACCGCTTCGTCGATGAGCGGGTGATTGCCGATGTAGCGCAGCTGTTTGCCGCAGACCCCGGCCTCGATCTGGTATATGGCGATGCGGTCTACCTGACGCCGGACGGCCCCTTTCTGCGCAGCTATGGCCGGGTGACCGCGCGCAACCTGATCTACGGCGATTTGTGCCATCAGGTGGTGTTTGCCCGTAAGCGGGTATTCGACCGCTTCGGCAATTTCAACCTGGATTACCGGATCAACGCGGATTACGACTGGATGCTGCGGGTGTTCCTCGGCGGCGCCCGGGTCCGTCATCTGCCGCGCCGCATGGTGTACTTCCGCACCGGCGGGCAGCACATGGCCGATGCGGACTTTACCGGGCAGGAGCGGCTGCGGGTCAGGCTGAGTCATGCGTCGCCGTGGGCGTTGCGGGCCGGCATGCTGGCGTATCGTGCGCGGCGCAAGCTCCGCAGCTTACGGGGTTTTCCCGAGCTGACGCCCATCCAGTCATGAGCCGTCGCGTTGCCGGCTTGATATTGGCCGGACTCATTCTGCTGTGTGCCGCGCCTGCTTTCGCGCAGGACTATTTTGTCGATTTCAATCATGGCGATGACGCCTGGAGCGGCAAAGCCCCGCAAGCGGCTACGGACGGCGACGGCCCGTGGAAGACGCTTCGCAAGGCCAGCGTGGTAAAGCTGTTGCCCGGCGACACGCTTGCGCTGCGCTGCGACACCGTCTGGCACGAGCCGCTTACGCTGATCCGCAGCGGAACCGCGGAACAGCCCATTGTGGTGCGGGCCTATGGGACGAATTGCGCGGCAGCGCCGATGGTCGATGCCGCCATCCCGGTGAACGGCTGGACGCTGCGTCCCGACGGCAATCTGGCGGCCGTGCTCGACTTCACGCCGGGCGCCGTTTTTCTGAATGGCGACTATCTCGCGCCCGCGCGTTACCCGCGCGATTCCGATCTGCTGGCGGACGGCATGAACCGTTCCGGCAAGGATTTTTCGGCCATTCCCGATGGGGTGCCGAGGCGTGACCTGGCCCAGGCAACGGTCCATTTGCGAACCGTGGACTGGATGATCGAGAAACGGCAGCTGGATGAGCCGGCCAATGGGCGGTTTGTGCTGGACCGACCGCCCCGGTTCCCGGCAGGCAAGGGAGACCGCTTCTATTTGAGCGGCAAACCCTGGATGCTGACCTATCCCAACGCATGGGTTTTCAACAGCCAGACAGGCGAGTTGCTGTTGCGCCTTCCCGGCGGCGGGGCTGCCCCCAATGTGGAAATTGCGCGCTTCGACTATGGCCTGCATATCGCCGGCGCGGAGCATGTCCGCGTCGACGGCCTGCGTGTTTCGCATAGCCGCCTGGACGGGGTGCGGGTCGTCAACAGCAAGCATGTCGAACTGTCCGGCCTGGTGGTGGGCGATTCCGGCCGCGATGGCGTGGCGGTCGTGTCGAGCGAAAATGTGAGTGTCGTGCAATCCTCGATCGAACGCAGTCGCCAGGATGGCCTCTCGGCGGTTCAATCGAAGGGGCTGACGGTTCGGAACAACCGGATTGCGCATAGCGGTGTAATGGACCCGCCGGCCAACAGTCTGGCGGCAATCAACATGGAGCAGGCCACCGGGGTGCTGGTGGAAGGCAATACGGTCGAGGATTCCGGCTATATCGGCATCCGCTTCCATCGCGATGCGCGGATTCTGAACAATACGGTGAAGGACAGCTGCCAGGTGTTGTCCGACTGCGGCGCGATCTATTCGTGGGCCAACAACGATCCCTTTCCGCTGGTCAGCGAGGTACGGGGCAATCATGTCGTCGGCACGCGCGCAGACGAGTCCGACAATGCCTATCGTCCGTACAACTCGGGAATCTATCTGGATGACCTGTCCAGTGGTGTGGTGGTCGCGGACAATGAGGTCAGCCAGTGCGACAGCGGTATTCATGTCCACAACGGCTTTAATCTCCGCATCGAACACAATTCGCTCAGCCAGAATCGCCGCAACCAGATCTACTTCAGCTTCGGGCATCCCACGCGCGCTGGGTCAACGCTGACGGGCAACCGCATCGAGGATAATACGCTGACGTATGGTCCTGTCAGCCTGGGCGTGGCGATCGTCTCGCGCGACCCCGATGTGCGGCATGGTGACTTCAAGCGTAATCACTATGTGGCGGTCGGCAGTCGCACGGTGGCCTACCGGACCGAGCCACCCGGCACGGAGACCCGTTCTTCCGGAATCTATACCTTCGACCGTTGGCGCTCCCAATTCTCACAGGACCTGGACGGCAGTTTTGAAGTGCAGCTCGCTCCGGCTCTGGCGATGACGAAGGCGCAACTTCGCAGGAATATTCACCCTGACCCGCGTAGTTGGGACGCCTGGTCACCCGATGGCAGCGGCACGCTGGCTCAACGCAAGGCGTGTGGCGATGGCGTCGATGAGTGCATGGAGTTGCACAGCGGCAAGGTGGTCGTCCTCGCGATCAGCCGGCCGTTGGCGCTCATGCCCGGAATGTCTTGTGTCGTGCATCTCCAGACGCGCTCCGCTGACAGCGATACCCCTTTGCAGGTCAGAATGCGCCGCAATCAGCAGCCATTTGCCGATGTGGGTTTGTTTACCCAGGTATTGAGCGGGCCGGCCTGGTCCGAATACCTGTTGCCGTTTACCGTGAACAGGCTTGCCAGAGGGCAGGAGCAACTGGAACTGAAGGTGAACGCGGGGCGTACGGTACTCGTCTCCGGTGCCGAGGTGGAATGCCGATGAAGATCAGTGTCGTCTGCTTCACCGGCAACACCGGACTGACGCATTACTCGGCCTCGCTGGCACGGGCACTGGCCGGGCATCATGACGTCGAGTTCATCACGGCCACCGACTACGAGTTGCAGGAATTCACGAAAAATATCCGGCTGACCACGCTGTTTCGCCGTACCCGCCACTATCCCGTCGATATTTTCCGGTTTGTACGCCACATCCTGCACAGCCGGCCGGATGTGGTGCTGATTCAATCCTGGCTCAAATATCCCGCGCTGGAAGGGACGATCGTCGGCCTGTTCGGGTTGTTCGGAATACATACGGCACTGACGATCCACGACGTGCTGCCACACTACCCGAGGCCGTGGAGCCGCTGGCTGCATGCCTGGTTCTATCGGCGCTTCGACCGGCTGATCGTCCATTCCGAACGTGCTGCGTCGGACTTGAAGGCGTTGGGCGTCGATACGCCGTGTCTCGTCGTCCCGCATGGCGCTTACGACATTTTCAATACCCTTGGCCTGTCGAGGTCCGAGGCACGCAAGGCTTTCCCCACGATTGCCGAGAAGGATTTTGTGGTCCTTTTCTTCGGCTTCCTGGGGGAACGCAAGGGGATCATGGAATTTCTCGATGTGGCGGACCGGCTGGCTGGACAGGGGTCGGTCAAGTTCATGGTGGCTGGCAAGCCGGAGAGCAAGGCTTTCATCCGGGCGGCTTTGGATAAGTTGCGTGACCGGCCCAATCTGATTATCCACGACCGCTCGATTCCGTTTGCCGAGGTGCAGCACTATTTTTCAGCCTGCGATCTGGTCGCCTTGCCCTATACGGAGGGCTCGACCAGCGGCGTGCTCAAGCTGGCGATGGCTTTCAGCAAGCCCGTTTTGTGGACGGATGTCGGGGATTTTCCCGAAGCGATGAAATCCTGGACTGGCGTGCAGGTGGACAAGAACAGGCTGCACCATGACCTGGGCGAGAAGGTGCTCTGGGCCCACGAGCACAGCCTTGAACTGCTTGAAAAGATCAGCGGACTTGCTGAAGAATTCAGCTGGATGGCCATAGCAGGTCGTTACTCGAAATTTCTGACCGAAGACGATCACGGATAACCAGAAATGAAGATCGCCATCGTCAATCCGATTACCCGGACGCCAACCCACCATGTCGTACCGAAAATCAGCTCGAATCGGGATGCCATGATCGTAAAACTGGCGCGCGAGATGGCGGCGCTTGGCCATGAGGTCGACCTGTTCGTATCCGAGCTTTACAAGCCCGAAGTCGATGAGGATGTCGGGGTAACGGTGGTATACCTGAAGACTTATTTCGGCAGACTCCCGGAAATCCCGTTCATGCCGTCCCTGATCACGCGTTTGCGGGACCAGTACGATGTGGTTCTGACGTCCGAGGCGTTTCAATGGGCCACCCTCTTTGCCGTGGTGGCGCGCCTGTTCTCCTTTAACAGGAGATCCAGGATTTATGTCTGGCAGGAACTCTCCGTTCACCAGCGAATGCTCCACTCTTTGCCATCTCTTTTCTTTCACCGTGTCGTCCTGCCGGTTTTCGGACCGGGGATCGACGGCTTCATCCCGCGAGGGGAGCGTGCTGCCCGTTTTCTGCTGGAGCAGGGCGTAAGGAAGGAGAAGGTGCTTCCGGCCATTTCGCACGGTGTGGATCAGACCCGGTTTGGCAATGACCATCGGGCAGGCGACAAGACCTATTTTCTTTCACCCTCGCGCCTGACTTTTGAAAAAGGGATTCCAACTTTGCTGGAAGCGCTTGGAAGGCTGAGAGATGGGGGGGTGGCTGCAAGGCTCATCATTGTCGGAGATGGGCCCGATGCGGATAAGTTGATAGAACTGGCCACGTCCCTGGGTGTTGCGGAGCAGGTCGAATTCATGCGTCAGCGTGTCGATCATCATGTCATGCGCGATCTGTATCACAACGCCATTGCAACGATCATCGCCTCGCGCCGGGATTTCATGCTGTTTTCGATCATGGAGAGCTTGGTGTGCGGTACACCCGTCATCGTGTCTGAGGCGGTCGATATTTCCGAGAATATCGCGCGCGCCGGCGGCGGGATTGTCGTTCCCATGGATGACAGCCTATCCCTGGCTTCAGCCATGCTTGAATTATTCAGGGATAAGGCCTTGCGCAGCCAATATTCGGAACGGGCCGGCGAAGTCGGGCGGGGATTCACGAATCACTATGTTGCCCAGGCATTGATTAAGCGTTTTTCTGAGCCTGTTCCACAATCACATCCAGCGTCGTACAGCAGGGATTAGTTTAATCAGCCATTCAAGCCCGGATCATGGCGAATGCTGGCGGGCAAAAACATATCAAACAAGCATGAAGATACTCATCGCCAACAAGTTCTTTTTCCGCAACGGCGGCTCGGAAGTGGTGATGTTCCAGGAGCGGGATTATCTCCTTGCCAGCGGCCACCAGGTGGTGGATTTCTCCATGCGGGACGAACGCAATCTGCCCAGCGACTATGCCGACCAGTTTATTGAACGCCAGGATTACCGCGGTGGCGGCAAGTGGTCGAAGCTGAAGTCGGCGGCGAGCATGATTCATTCGCCCGAAGCGGTGCGGCGCATTTCGGCGTTGATCCAGGCCACTCGCCCGGACCTGGTCCATTGCCACAACATTTATCACCAGCTTACACCGTCCATTATCGGCGCGGCGAAGAAGCTTGGCATTCCCGTGGTCCTGACCCTGCACGACTACAAGCCGGTATGCCCGGTGTACAACCGGCTGAGCCAAGGCAAGCCATGCTCGGCCTGCATCGATGGGGATTTCACCCAGGTCATGAAACGTCGTTGCGCAGACGGCTCGCTGGGCAAGAGTGCCTTGTTGTACGCCGAAGCGGCGGTGCAGCGCATGCTGGGAAATTACGAGCAGGTGGACGCGTTCATCGCGCCGAGCCGCTTCATGCAAGAGTCGATCAGTCATCGCATTCCGGTCGAGAAGGTGCGGTTGCTGTACAACGGCATGGATACCGAGAGGGTGCGCAGGACGGGGGCGGATGACGGCTATGCCCTCTACCTGGGACGGTTGTCTGCCGAAAAAGGGGTGGACACATTGCTGCAGGCCCATGCGTCGTCCCTGAACGGGTGGAAACTGGTGGTGGCAGGCACCGGTCCGCTGGAGGCTGAGCTCAGGTTGACATACAAACATGCTAGTTTTATCGGCCATGTGACGGGAGACCGCCTGCGCGAGGTCATCGACCGGGCATCGGTGGTGGTGATGCCGTCGGAGTGGTATGAGAACTGCCCGATGTCGGTGCTGGAGGCGATGGCCTATGGCAAGCCGGTGGTGGGCAGCCGCATGGGCGGGATTCCTGAACTGGTGCTGGACGGCGAGACGGGATTCCTGTTCGAGGCAGGCAGTGTTGACGGTCTTCGGGCCTGCCTTGACCAGTTGATGCAGGATGGCAACCTGCGCCGGCGCCTGGGGGCCCACGCGCGCCAGCGGGTGCAGGCAGATTTCTCCATTGACGGGCACAATACCGGCTTGATGGATATCTACGAATCAATATTAAAAGCGGGCTGAATCCGCATTCAGGAGGAGTTTGACATGGACTTGACCGTTGTTTCGACCTTTCGGTGCAACTCGAAATGCCAGATGTGCTACATCTGGAAAAATCCGACCGAGCCCAAGGAGGAAGTCTCTCTGGAGACCCTGTCCAAACTGCCGGGCGGGTTCGACAACCTGAATGTTTCAGGGGGTGAACCCACGCTGCGAAAGGACCTGGCGGAACTGGCGGATCTGTTGCACCCGAAGGCGCGAATCATGGAAATCAGTTCCAACGGCCTGCATCCGGAAAGGCTGGTGCCCATCATCAAGAAATACCCCGATATCAAGGTGCGTTTCAGCCTGGAAGGCGATGAACTGACCAGCAACCGGATCCGGGGCGAGAAGGACGGTTATGCCACCAAGGTTGCAGGACTGCGGATGTTGCAGGAAGCCGGGGGAACCGACCTGGGATTCGCCTTCGTGATCCAGGACGAAAACGTGGATCAGCTGGTCCGGACCTATGAACTGGCCAAATCCATGGGGTTCGAGCTGGCCACGTCCACCCTGCACAACGCCTGGCAGTTCTACAAGAACGACAACTATTTTTACGACCGGGTCAACGTGGCGCGGCAGGTGGAGGGACTGGTGACCGCGCTACTGAAGAGCGGCAAGATCAAGAACTGGTTCAGGGCATATCTGAACCTGGGACTGATCGAGAAGATTCTGGGGCATCCACGCTTGATTCCCTGCACGGCGGGGACGGACTTTGCGTTCATCGATCCGTGGTCGGATGTCTGGGCGTGCAATGTACGTTCGGATCTGCCCATGGGGAATCTGGCCAGGCAGTCCTGGGAGGAAATCCTGGCCAGCGGCACGACCAGGGATTCCGTTGGCAAGGTGGCCGCGTGCGAGCAGAACTGCTGGATGGTGACCACGGCGCGCACCGCCATGCGATCCAGCATCATTCCCCAGGCGCCAAAACTGGGGCCGATGTTCTGGGTTCTCAAGAACAAGCTGAAGCTCAGTCTCGGCAAACCGATCTGCTTCGATGATTACATCGACTATTCCCACGTCAAGCCCACGCCCCATATTCAGCGCATCAATTACCTGGAGAACAAGGAGAAGGTCAAGCTGGTCAAGGGCCGGGATACGGTGGATGCGCGCTACCCGCTGAAACAGTTCGAGAACGTCTGATTGGGAGTCTGCAGCCTTTTTGCGCGAGCCTTTCCATGCGTGTCGCATTCCTAGGCCTGCGCGGATTTCCCGATGTGCAGGGCGGCGTGGAAACCCACGCCGAGCACCTCTGTCCGCTCCTGGTGGAACTGGGCTGCGAGGTGGACGTCATCGTCCGGGCGCCTTATCAGTCCGGATCGATTGGCGACGCCTGGAAGGGCATTCGCTTCCACCGCCTCTGGGCGCCCAGGTCAAAAGGGCTGGAAGCAATTCTTCATACCGGGTTAGGCGTGCTGTATGCGGGTTTTGTGCGGCGGCCGGACGTGCTGCATATCCAGGCCATAGGCCCGGCGCTGATGGTGCCGCTGGCAAGAATGCTGGGGCTTCGTGTGGTGGTCACTCACCATGGTCCGGATTACGATCGTCAGAAATGGGGATATTTCGCCAAACTGGCATTGCGGCTGGGTGAGCGTTTCGGCATGCGGTGGTCGAACGATCGAATTGTGATATCCGAGGTGATACGTAGCCTGGTCAGGCGCAAGCATGGCCGGGATTCCACGCTGATTCCGAACGGAGTGGTCTTGCCGGAGATGCCGTGCACGCAGGGCGCTCTCGCGGTATCTGGCCTCGAACCGGGGAAATATGTACTGCTCGTGAGCCGTCTCGTGCCAGAAAAACGGCATCTTGATCTGATCGAGGCGTTTCAGCTTGCGGCGCTTCCCGGCTGGAAGTTGGCTATCGTGGGTGCATCGGATCATCCCGATGCCTATGTGCGAAAAGTGCTGGATCTGGCGGCGACGGCGCCTGGCGTCGTGTGCACCGGTTTACAGACCGGTTTGGCGTTACGCGAGCTCTATACCCATGCGGGTATCTTTGTCTTGCCTTCATCCCATGAGGGCTTGCCCATTGCCATGCTGGAGGCATTGTCTTACGGTCTGCCTGTGGTGGCCAGCGACATTCCTGCCAACCTGGAAGTTGGCTTGCCGGCTGAGCACTATTTTCCGTTGGGTGATGTGCCGGCATTGGCTGCGCATCTGAAAGATTTCGCAGCACAGTCCTTGACCGTGGAGGAACGCGAATCCCGCCGTGCCTGGGTGTCCGGACGCTTTGACTGGAAAGATATTGCGCGACGGACGCTGAAGGTTTATCAAACGGTGGCTCGTACACAGCATGGGCGATGACTGCTTTTCAAGACACACGGATCAGGGAAAATCATTGTGATATGGGTGACTGGCGGCGCCGGCTTCATCGGCGCCAATTTCATACTGGACTGGCTGCGGATCAACGATGAGCCGGTCGTCAATCTCGACAAGCTCACGTATGCGGGCAATCTGGAGAACCTGGCCAGCCTGAAGAACGACGCCCGCCATATATTTGTGCAGGGCGACATCGGCGACCGCGCGCTGGTCGCCAGGCTGCTGAGCCAGCATCGCCCGCGCGCGATCGTCAACTTCGCGGCCGAGTCGCACGTCGACCGCTCGATCCACGGGCCGGAAGACTTCATCCAGACCAACGTGGTCGGCACCTTTCATCTGCTGGAAGAAGTGCGCGGCCACTGGATGAGCCTGCCGGAAGCGGAGAAGGCTGTGTTTCGCTTTCTGCACGTGTCCACCGACGAGGTGTACGGTTCGCTCGGCCCGGACGATGCGCCGTTCACCGAGACGACGCCGTTTGCGCCCAACAGCCCGTATTCGGCCAGCAAGGCGTCGTCCGACCACCTGGTGCGTGCCTATTACCATACCTACGGCCTGCCGGTGCTGACGACCCATTGCTCGAACAACTACGGGCCGTTCCAGTTCCCGGAAAAGCTCATCTCGCTGATGATCCTCAACGCCACGCGCGGCCAGCCGCTGCCGGTCTACGGCGACGGCATGAACGTGCGCGACTGGCTGTACGTCACCGACCACTGTTCGGCGATCCGCACCGTGCTGGCGCAAGGCAAGTCGGGTGAGACCTACAACGTCGGCGGCTGGAACGAGATGCCGAATATCGGGATCGTGAAGACGGTGTGTGCGCTGCTCGACGAGATGCACCCCGATCCGGCGGGTCCACATGAACGCCTGATCGCATACGTGAAAGACCGCCCCGGTCACGACCGCCGCTACGCCATCGACGCCGGCAAGATCCACCGCGAACTGGGCTGGCAGCCGGCCGAGACGTTCGAGACCGGCATTCGCAAGACGGTGCGCTGGTATCTGGACAATCGGGCGTGGGTGGATGGAGTAGTGAGCGGGGAATATCGGAGATGGGTGGATGTGCAGTATGGGTGAGTGGTGAGTGGTGAGTGGTGAGTGGTGAGTGGTGAGTGGTGAGTGGTGAGTGGACGCGCTACTCCCTGCAGAAAAAAGGAGCGAATGGTGAGCGTTAAACCTCATGAGCGGCTTGAAGCGTGGAAAAGCGCGATGGAGTTGGTTGAGGAGATATATCGAGTCACTGCTGTTTTCCCCGCTCATGAGCAGTATGGTCTGGTATCACAGATGCGCAGGGCTGCAGTATCGATTCCCAGCAATGTGGCGGAAGGGGCAGGCCGGGAAGGTAACCGGGAATTTTCCCGTTTTCTGAGTATTGCCCGGGGTTCGTTGAGCGAACTGGATACCCAACATCAGATTGCCATCCGCCTGGGTTACGTTAACTCGGGACGAGAGCAGGCCGAGCTGTTGCTCGCTCGTGTGGGAAAATTGTTATCAGGTTTGCATAAAAAAATGAAAGAGTCTGAATAAGCATGACCACTCACCACTCACCACTCACCGCTCTCCACTCACCGCTCTCCACCCACCGCAAAGGCATCATCCTCGCCGGCGGCTCCGGTACCCGTCTGTATCCGGCGACGCTTGTCGTGTCCAAGCAGCTGCTTCCGATCTACGACAAGCCGATGATCTATTACCCGCTGACCACGCTGATGCTGGCGGGCATACGGGACATCCTGATTATTTCGACGCCGCAGGACACGCCGCGCTTCGAGCAGTTGCTGGGTGATGGCCGGCAGTGGGGTATCAGTTTGCAGTATGTGGTGCAGCCGAACCCGGAGGGGCTGCCACAGGCGTTCATCATCGGTGCCGGCTTTATCGGTAATGGCCCCTGCGCACTGGTGCTGGGAGACAATATTTTCTATGGCCACGAGATGAGCGCGGACCTGCGTGCGGCCAGCAAGCAGGAAACCGGCGCCACGATATTTGCCTACCGCGTGCACGATCCGGAGCGCTATGGCGTGGTGGATTTCGATCTCGCCGGGAAAGTGGTCAGCCTGGAAGAGAAGCCTGCCCGGCCCAAATCGCATTACGCCGTCACCGGACTTTATTTCTATGACAGGCAGGTGGTCGACATTGCCCGCAGCCTGAAGCCTTCGCCACGCGGCGAACTGGAGATTACCGAGGTCAACCAGCACTATCTCGACGCGGGCGAACTCGATGTGCTGGTGATGGGGCGGGGGCAAGCCTGGCTCGATACGGGGACTCACGAATCGATGCTCGAGGCTTCGCTGTTCATTGAAACGATCGAGAAACGTCAGGGTCTGAAGATCGCCTGCCCGGAAGAAATCGCCTATCGGCAGGGGTATATCACCGCCGGGCAACTGGAGAAACTGGCCGCCCCCATGAAACGGAATGGATACGGGCAGTATTTGCTGAGCATGTTGAATGAACGGATTTTCTGAAAAATGGCGAGGGGCGAGGCGGTGGCCATGACGAGCGGCGGGGAAGCGATGTTTCCGGATGCCGGCGCGCGCGCCGGACGCGTAGCGTGGCGCTGCATCGGATGGATGGGCGGGACGGCTGTGGCATACTCGTAAAATTCAACCTGTGAGTCCTGTTTTGCTTCCTTTCGAACTCCAGATCGGCCTGCGCTACACCCACGCCAAGCGCAGCAATCATTTCATTTCCTTCATTTCCATCGTCTCCATGGCCGGGATCGCATTGGGCGTGATGGCGCTGATCGTGGTCCTCTCCGTGATGAACGGCTTCCAGGAAGAACTGCGCGCACGCATACTCGGTGTGGCGGCGCATCTGGAAATCAGCGGGCCGGCGAATCGCCTGGCCGACTGGCGCAATGTGCTGGAACAGGCCCGACGGAACAAGGAAGTCGTCTCCGGCGCGCCCTATGTCAACGCCGAAGGCATGCTGGCCAACGGCGATCTCGTGCGTGGCGCGATCATTCGCGGCGTGCTGCCGGAGATGGAAAACCAGGTGGCCGACTTTGCGCGGGACATGAAGGCCGGCAAGCTGACCGACCTCCAGCCGGGCGGGTTCGGCATCATCCTCGGCGCGGAACTGGCCCGTGCGCTGAATGTGGTGCCCGGCGACAAGCTGGTGCTGTTGACGCCGCAGGGCAACATCACGCCGGCGGGCGTGATGCCGCGCGTCAAGCAATTCACCGTGACCGGCATCTTCGAGGCCGGCATGTTCGAATACGACTCCGGTCTGGCCCTGATCAACCTGCGGGACGCGCAGAAACTGCTGCGGCTGGGCGACGATGTCTCGGGTGTGCGGTTGAAGCTCGACGACCTGTTTCGTGCCCCATTCGTGACGCGTGAACTGGCGAACAGTCTCAGCGGCCATTACTACCTTACCGACTGGACGCAAAGCCATGCGAACTTCTTTCGTGCCGTGGCGATCGAGAAGCGCATGATGTTCCTGATCCTGCTGCTGATCGTCGCGGTGGCGGCTTTCAATATCGTTTCCACGCTGGTGATGGCCGTGACCGACAAGCAGTCCGACATCGCCATCCTGCGCACACTGGGCGCCAGGCCGTCGTCGATCATGAAAATCTTCATCGTGCAGGGCGCATTCATCGGGGTGTTCGGCACGCTGATGGGCGTGGCGAGCGGCGTGCTGCTCGCGCTCAACGTCGAGACTGTCGTGCCTTTCATCGAGCACATGGTCGGCATGGACCTGTTCCCGGCCGACGTGTACTACATCAGCAAGCTGCCGTCCAAACTGGTATGGAGCGACGTGGGCATCATCGTCGGCGTCTCGCTCTTCATCAGTCTGGCGGCCACGCTGTATCCGAGCTGGCGCGCCTCGCGCATCAATCCGGCGGAGGCGCTGCGCTATGAGTGAGATCGTGCTGCGCTGCACCGGCCTGGGCAAGACCTTCCGCCAGGGCAGGACCGAGGTGCCCGTTCTGGGCAATATCGATTTCGAGGTTCACAGGGGGAAATCGGTCGCCATCGTCGGCGCCTCGGGATCGGGCAAGAGCACGCTGCTGCATCTGCTGGGCGGGCTCGATACGCCCACGCGGGGCCGGATCGAACTGCTGGGCCAGGACCCCTTCGCCATTTCCGAGGCGGCGCGTTGCGAACTGCGCAATACCGCACTGGGCTTCGTCTATCAGTTCCACCACCTGCTGCCCGAGTTTTCCGCACTGGAAAATGCCGCCATGCCGCTGACCATCCGTCGCCTGGCGCACGAACAGGCCATGGCGCGCGCGACCGCGGTGCTGAACGAAGTGGGCCTGGGTCATCGGCTCAACCACCGGCCCGGCGAGCTGTCCGGCGGCGAGCGCCAGCGCGTGGCCATCGCGCGTGCGCTGGTCACGCGGCCAGCCTGCATTCTGGCCGACGAGCCGACTGGCAATCTCGACCGCCACACCGCCAACGCCGTGTTCGATCTGATGCGCGAACTGAATCACAAGCACGAGACCAGCCTGGTCGTCGTGACCCACGACGCCGAGCTTGCCGCGCGCATGGACCGGCAGATCAGGCTGGTGGACGGGGTATTGCAGCCCCTCTGAGCAGGCGACGCGATGCGGATCACGCTCATCGCGTTCTGTTTCGGCGTCTGGCTGCTGCAACAACAGGCCACGCTGCCCCCCGCTCGCTGGTGGTGGACGCTTCCGCTGCTGGTGGCGGTGCTGTGGGTGCCCCGCTGTTCCAGTCCCGTCCCTGAAACGCTGCGCCGGCTGGCAGTGCTGCTGCTGGGGGTGGCGTTGGGGTTCGCGTGGGCCGCATGGCGGGCCGATCTGCGCCTGGCCGACCGGTTGCCGGATCACTGGCAGGGTGTGGACCTTGCCGTGGTGGGCGTGGTGAGCGATCTGCCGCAGGCCGATGCGCGAGGCGAACGCTTTGTGCTGGATGTGGAGCGTACGCTCACGCCCCATGGCCCTGTCCTGCATCGCATCCAGCTTGCGCGTTACTGGCCTCGTGAAGGCGCGCGCCATCCGGTCGTGCGGGCGGGCGAGCGCTGGCAGTTCACGGTACGGCTGAAGCGGCCTTATGGGACGCACAATCCGCATGGCTTCGATCTCGAGGCCTGGATGCTGGAACGCGACATGACTGCTTCGGGTTCCGTCCGCGAACAGCCTGCCCCCCGGCGCCTGGATGCGCGTGCGGCCACGCCGGCCGCGTGGATCGCCGCCACGCGTGCCGCCATCCGTGAGCGGATTGTCGCGACCCTGGGCGATGCGCCTTACGCCGGCGTCGTCGCGGCGCTGGTGATCGGCGACCAGCGCGGCATCCCGAATGCGCAATGGCGTGCCTTCACCCGTACCGGGGTGAATCATCTTCTGTCCATCTCGGGGCTGCACGTCACCATGATCGCCGCCCTCGCGGGATGGGGCGTGGCATTCGGCTGGCGGCGCTGGCCGCGTGCGGCGGAATATCTGCCGGCGCGGCAGGCGGGGCTCTTGGCCGCAGTGCTGACCGCGTGTGCGTATACCCTGCTCGCCGGCTTCCAGGTGCCGGCCCAGCGCACCCTGTTCATGCTCGGCGTGCTGGCGCTGGCATTCTGGGGACGGCGTGAAGCGCGACCGTTCACGGCGCTGACGTGGGCCCTGTTCGTGGTGTTGCTGATCGATCCGTGGGCGGTGCTGTCGGCGGGTTTCTGGCTGTCGTTCGGCGCCATGGCGGCCATCCTGTGGGCGACGTTCGGACGGGTGGGGCAAGCCGGGACACTGCGGGCCTGGGTGACGGTGCAGGGGGCGGTCACGCTGGCGCTGGCGCCGGCACTGCTGCTGCTGTTCCAGCAGGTCTCGCTGATTTCGCCGCTCGCCAATGCCGTTGCGATTCCGGCCGTCAGCTGGCTGGTGACGCCGCTGGCCTTGCTGGGTGTGATCGTGCCGCCGTTATGGCATGCGGCGGCCTGGCTGATGACCTGGCTGGGGCAGGGGCTCATGTGGGCCAGCACCCTGCCGTGGGCCGTGGCGGCATGGCCGGCGCCGACGGGAGGGGCACTGCTGCTGGCGGTTGCGGGGACGCTGTGGTTGTTGCTGCCGCGCGGCTTCCCGATGCGGGCGATGGGCGGGCTGCTGTGGCTGCCATTGTTGTTTCCGCCGCAGGCGAAGCTTGCGCCCGACACCTTTCAGGCCGACGTGATCGACGTCGGCCAGGGAACGGCCATCCTGATCCGTACCGCGGGCCACACGCTGCTCTACGACACGGGGCCGGCGTTCGCCGACAGCGACGCCGGTGAACGCATGGTCGTGCCCTATCTGCGCGCATCGGGTGTCGGGGCATTATCGGGAATCGTCGTGTCGCACGATGACAACGATCACAGCGGCGGGCTGCAATCCGTGTTGCGGGACATTCCGGCAGGCTGGCTGCTGCACGGTCTGCCCGCCGCGAGCCCGTTGCTGACGGGGGCGCCGTCGCCCCGCCATTGCCATCGTGGCCAGCGCTGGCAGTGGGACGGCGTACGCTTCGAAATACTGAATCCTCCCGTCACGGCCTATACGGAATCCGGCCGCCGCGACAATGATTACAGTTGCGTGCTGAAGGTCAGCCGCGGCGGACAAAGCCTGCTGATCACGGGAGACGCCGAACGGCGCGGCGAACTCGAACTGATGGAGTCCGGCGCGGACGTGGCGGCCACGGTGCTGGTGGCGGGACACCACGGCAGCCGCACCTCGTCACTGCCCGAATTTGTCGAACGGGTGCATCCGCGTTATGGTGTTTTCACGGTGGGCTATCGCAACCGGTTCGGCCACCCGCATGCGCAGGTGACGGCGCGATTCCGCCAGCTGGATTCCGGCATCCTGCGCAGCGACAGGGCCGGGCTGATCCGCCTCACGTTTGGCGAAGCCGGGGTAGAGGCCTCAGAATACCGGCCATCCCACCGCCGTTACTGGCAAACCGCTTTGCTCGATGAATGACACCGCCCGCCCCCGCTGCCATGAAGCCACCGACCTGGAGTCGGCCCGGCAGGCGCTTGCACGCGTGTTGCCGGTGGCGGAAAACGATCTGCCCTGGCGTGCGCTGGCCTATGCGCACAATCAGCTGGGCAGCAGCGCGGCGTTTGCGCATGGGGTAGGCGCCGCCCTGATCGTGGCCGAGTTGCGGGTCGGGGTGGATGCGGTGGCGGCGAGCCTGCTGCATGCCTGCCTGGGCGATGCCCCGGCCATGGAGGCGCCCCCGGGTATCCCCCCGGCGGATGGTTCCGGCGCAGCACCCGATTTCGACGCCACCTTCGGCACGGCGGCACGGCTGGCACGCGGCGTGGCGGCGATGGCGCGCATCGAGACGCTGGCCACCAGCGCCACCGACAAGCGGCTCGATCCGCACGCCCAACTCGAGTCCCTGCGGCAGATGGTGCTGGCCATGGTGGAGGATATTCGCGTCGTGCTGGTCAAATTGGCGGAGCGCACCCATGCGCTGCGCTGCGCGGCCAGTCAGGATGACGCCACGCGGCAAGCGCTGGGGCAGCAGGCGCGCGAACTGTTCGCCCCGCTGGCGAACCGGCTCGGCGTGTGGCAGATCAAGTGGGAGATGGAAGACTGGGCGTTCCGCTATCTGGAACCGGATACCTACAAGGCCATCGCCGCGCAGCTCGACGAAAAGCGTGCCGACCGCGAGGCCTACATCCAGGGCATCATCGAGCGGTTGCAGGCCGAGATTGCGCTGCACGGCATCGAAGCCGAGGTCAGCGGCCGCCCCAAGCATATCGCCAGCATCGTCGGCAAGATGCGGCGCAAGCGACTCTCTTTCGAGCAGTTGTACGACATCCGTGCGGTACGCGTGCTGGTCAGACACGAGATCGACTGCTACACCGTGCTGGGGCTGGTGCACAACCTGTGGCAGCCGATTCCGGGCGAGTTCGACGATTACATCTCGCAGCCCAAGAGCAACGACTATCGCTCGCTGCATACGGCCGTGATCGGTCCCGAGGACCGCGCGCTCGAAGTGCAGATACGCACCTTCGACATGCACCGCCACGCCGAACTCGGCGTCGCCGCGCACTGGCGCTACAAGGAAGGCGGCCGTCAGGATGTGGCGTACGAAGAAAAGATCGCCTGGCTGCGGCGTATCCTGGAATGGAAGGACGATGTAACCGACAGCCGTGAATTCACCGAGCAGTTCAAGGTCGAACTGTTCCAGGATCAGGTCTACGTGCTGACGCCGCAGGGCAGGGTGGTTGCCCTCGACCGGGGCGCCACGCCGGTGGATTTCGCCTACGCGTTGCACACCGATCTGGGCCACCGCTGCCGGGGCGCCAGGGTCAACGGCGCGATGGTTCCGCTCAACACGATGCTCGAAAACGGCCAGCGCGTCGAGATCGTCACGGTGAAAGAAGGCGAGCCGAGCCGTGACTGGCTGAATCCGGCACTGGGCTATCTGGCCACCCACCGCGCACGCGCCAAGGTGCGCACCTGGTTCCGCCAGCGCGATGTCGGCGAACAGGTTGGCCTGGGGCGCAGTTTGCTGGAGAAGGAACTCAAGCGTCTTGGCGTGGGCGACACGAACCAGGAAAAGCTCGCGCAACGGCTCAAGTTCGGCAAGGTGGACGAATTCCTGGCGGCACTCGGCCGCGGCGACATCGGTCAGCGCGATCTGGTCAACGCCCTGCAGGAACCGGGCAAACCGGCGCCTGCGCTGATTCCTGTCGCCCGCCCGCGGACACGAGTCAAATCGGGTAATCCGGTCACCATCCCGGGGCTCGGCGACGTGCCGCTGACGCTCGCCCGCTGCTGCAAGCCGCAACCGCCGGACCCCATCGCCGCCTACACCACGGTCGGGCGCGGCCTGACGGTGCATCGTGCCGACTGCGCCTCGCTCAAGCGCGCCAACCCGGCCCGCGTGTTGCCGGCGGAATGGGTGCTCGATGCGAATGCGGCGTTCGAAGTGGATATTCGGCTCAAGGCCTTCGACCGGCAGGGCCTGCTGCGCGACGTGTCCGACGTCATTGCCAAGGACCGGCTGGATGTGCTGCGCGTGAATACCGACAGCCGGGATGAATACGCGTATATGCAGCTGACTGTGCGGATCAGGGAGCTGCAGCAACTGTCGCGCCTGCTGGCGCGCCTGCAGCATGTGCAGAATGTGATCGAGGTTGCGCGTGGATGAAGCCGGTGTCCCTGATTGCGATCGGATACGGCGATTCGACGCGCGCCCTGACCTGCCGCGGACGCTCCATTGCCCTCGTGATCGGTTGGATGTCAGGCAGGCGGGTTCAATCCGCAGCCAGAATCGTGCGGGCCAGCTGCCGTAGCCCGCTGAGCGAGAGATCCTCCGTACGGAAGGTCCGGTCCGGGGGCGCGGCCGCATAATTCTTGGCCAGTGATTTGAGGTAGGCCGGGTCGTAATGCTGCTCCAGCAGGGCCGTCACCAGATCGGGCCATGCCCGCGCATTGGCCAGCGCCTGCCATGCCGCAATGGTTTCGCTGCCGCGCAGGGCAACGAGATGGCCGAGCTGGCGATTGATCATTTCCGGGTCGTGCAGGAAATGCATGTAATCCTCGGTCAGCAGCCGGACCCGCGTGGCCAGCGGAACCTCCAGCTGCACGCAGGCACTGGCGCGCATGGTCGTGATCAGCGCATCGGGTAGCCGCAGCGCGCCGATCTTCTTGCTTTCCGATTCGACGAATACGCAGCGCTCCGGATCGAAGCGGCTGAGCGCGAACCAGATCGCGCTCTCGAAACTTTTTTGCGACGGCTGGACCTGGTCCGGCAGCGCGCCCAGCAGCGATCCCCGGTGCGCAGCCAGCGCTTCGAGATCGAGCACCTGCGCGTTCTCGCTGGCCAATGCATGGAGCAGACGGCTTTTTCCGCTGCCAGTGGGTCCGCAGATCACGCGATAGGTAAACCGCGCCGGCAGACGCTCAAGTTCGGCCACGATGTGGCGGCGGTAGGCTTTGTAGCCGCCTTCAAGCTGTTCGGCGGCAAAGCCTATTTTCTGCAGAACGTGCGTCAACGAGCCGCTGCGGCTGCCGCCACGCCAGCAGTAGATCAGCGGGCGATACGATCGGGGCTTGTCGGCGAACCAGGTTTCCAGGTGTTGGGCAATATTGCGCGATACCAGCGCCGCGCCGACTTTCTTTGCCTCGAACGAAGATACCTGTTTGTACAGCGTGCCTACCCGCTCGCGCTCGGCATCGTTCAGGATGGGCAGGTTGGTTGCGCCGGGGACGTGGTCTTCCGCAAACTCGCCGGGGGAACGGACGTCGATAATGTCGGTGAAGGCGGGAAGGTCTGCTACGGTTGCGGGCAAACGGTGCTCAACTTTCGGAAGAACGTGGGGCGGGCGTAGCGGGGAACAACGAGGACACTGTCGGCGGCCATCGCGCAACAGTTTCGCGGGCGGGGTGCCCTGACCGGTGATGCATCAGGGCAGAGAAACTCGATCAGACGGCTTTCAGCGGGGCGGATCTGCGATCTTCGGCCCGCCGGCCCGTGACCTTGCGGCGGTCCTCTGCGAGGTACGGGGGCAGGGCTGCATCGCGCGGCGCGACGCGGCGGTCACCTAGGCGGCGTTCCAGCGGAATGAATTCAACGTGATAAACGGGAAGGGCCGGCATGTAAGCGATCCTTGTTTGTCGATATGTTGACAATTCTAGTCAAGATCTCAACAGTTGCACAAGCGAAAACGCGACCGGCAAGCCGGTTGTTTGCGCCGTCAGTCGGCGTACCGCAACACTTCGGTCAGCCAGGACGAATCAGGCGCTGCTTTTCCCGCTGCCATTCACGCTCTTTTTCCGCGGCGCGCTTGTCGTGCTGTTTCTTGCCTTTGGCGAGCCCGATTTCCAGCTTGATGCGGCCTTTCGAATAGTGCATGTCGAGCGGCACCAGGGTGAAGCCGGCCCGCTCGGTCTTGCCGATCAGCTTGTTGATTTCCGCCGCGTGCAGCAGCAGCTTGCGCGAGCGCGTGGGGTCGGGGTGGATGTGGGTGGAGGCGGTGGGCAGCGGGCTGATGTGGCAGCCGATCAGATACACGGCGCCGTTCTTGACGACGACATAGGCTTCCTTCAACTGCACGCGGCCGGCGCGTATGGCCTTGACTTCCCAGCCTTCCAGCACGAGGCCGGCCTCGAATTTTTCCTCGATGAAATAATCGTGAAAGGCTTTTTTGTTGTCGGCGATGCTCATGGCGGGCGGGCTTGCGTACAATTCTTGATTTTACAAGGCTTCAGGCACCCATGGCGCGTGTGGAAAAAACTGTGCTGGTGGCGCACTCCCCCGAGCGCATGTTTGAACTGGTGGATCGGGTCGAGGATTACCCCGCTTTTCTGCCCTGGTGCGGCGGTACCGAGTTGAAACTGCGTGACGAGCACCGCACGGTGGCGACGATACACATTGCCTACATAGGCATCCGTCAGAGCTTCACCACCGAAAATATCAAGACGTATCCGCGCGAGATGCGGATCGATCTGCTGGACGGCCCGTTTTCGGAGCTGGAAGGCAACTGGTCGTTCCTGCCGCTGGGGGACGATGCCTGCAAGGTGGTGTTTCGCCTGCATTATGTGTTTTCCAGCCGTGTGCTGGAGACCCTGCTGGCGCCGGTTTTCAACCATATCACCAACACTTTTGTCGATGCCTTCGTGCGTCGCGCGGACGAGGTCTATGCCGTATGAATGCCGTCACGATCAACGTCGAGGTCGTGTATGCCTTGCCCGGGCAACAGACCCTGTTGCAGCTCCAGCTTGCGGAAGGGGCGACAGTGGGGGACGCGATACGCCAGTCCGGCGTGCTGGAGGCCTTTCCCGACATCGATCTCGCCAGGAACAAGGTGGGAATCTTCAGCAAGCTGGTCAAGCTGGATGAGTCGCTGCGCGACAGGGACCGGGTGGAAATCTACCGTCCGCTGATCGCCGATCCCAAGGAGGTGCGCCGCAAGCGCGCGGCAGAGGGCAAGGTCACCCGGAAGGGCGGCGGCGATGCGCCCGGCGACAAGCCTCCGGAAGCAGGCGCGCCCGAAGCGGCGTAATCCCGTTCGGGCAGCCAGCCCTTATTTACTCAGCCCTTATTTACAGAAGTCGGATACGGCCTTCTGGCTGTTTGCCAGCGCATTGGCGCGCGCGGCATCGTCCATGTAGGTGCGTTGTCCGGCTGCGTCTGTTGTGTAGACACGCGGGTTGTTTTGCAGGGTGCTGAGATGGTTGCGTGCCTTGTCGCAGTTCTCGCGTTGTACGCGCGCCTGTTCGGCTTCCTTGTCGGCCTTGGTGCGAGCTTCGTCGGCTTCCTTGCGGCGCTTCTGGTAGGCCTGGTCCTTGGCATCGAGCGATCGCGTGGCCTGGGACGTGATGTCAGCCTGACCCGCGTCGCCGTGCTTGATGATCTGGGCCTTCAGCGTCGGCGGCTGGTCGGTGTAATGGACCTTGCCCTGGGCGTCCGTCCATTTGTAGAGTTCGGCCTGCGCACTGCCCATTGCTGCCAGGGCGCCCAAAAACAAAAGCCTTCCGGCGTGGATCCGGAAGGCTTTGCTGCAGGGGTTGAGTAATTCAGTCACCGATTTTGAGCATCGGATAGTTGAGCTGGGCCATGCCCTTCTGGGCCTGGTCGCTGGCACGCTTGGCCTCTTTCAGCACGGTTGCGCTGTCGCCTTTGCCGGCGGCGGCTTCGGCCGCCTTGAGCGCGCTTTCTGCGGTGGTCCACAAGTCATTCCTGGCCTTGACAGTCTTGACGTCGGCCTGGGCGGCGGCGAGCGCGGCCTGGGCTTCGGCGCTGATCACGGCTTTGGCGGGGGTGGATTCGCTGCTCGACGGCTTGGCATTCATATCGGCACAGCCAGATAGACCCAGCAGGGCGACGGACGTCAGGACAAGCAAAACTTTGGACATTATTTGATCTCCTCGAGTTGTATGGCGTTCCGTATCGGGCTGTCGAACCGTGAGCCCCGGCAGCTGGAAGGCTGACGCAAAGTTAGCTGCATCACACGCGCGAGTCAACTGTCAGACGTTCGATGCCTCTTGGTAAATTACAACCAAATGGGCAGGGATGCGTTCGCTGGTTTGTGCGGGGTGGGGCGCGCGCGTATAATTCTGCTTTGCGTTTAAGGAAAGCCCATGCGTGTTCTGCAAAAAGCGCTGACGTTCGACGATGTTCTGCTCGTTCCCGCCCATTCCGCCATCCTTCCCCGCGAAGTCAGTCTGTCCACACGGTTGACCCGCACCATCACCCTGAATCTGCCCCTGTTATCAGCCGCCATGGATACCGTGACCGAGGCGCGTCTGGCGATCGCCCTGGCCCAGGAAGGCGGCATCGGCATGATTCACAAGAACATGAATATCGAAATGCAGGCGGCCCAGGTGTCGGCGGTCAAGCGTTTCGAGTCGGGCGTGGTCAAGGATCCCATTACGGTCGCCCCGCAGATGACCGTGCGCCAGGTGCGCGAGATCACGCGGACGAAGCATATTTCCGGCCTGCCGGTGATCGATGGCGGCAAAGTGGTCGGCATCGTCACCAACCGCGACCTGCGCTTTGAAACCCGGCTCGACCAACCGGTGGCGAATATCATGACGCCGAAAGAACGGCTGGTGACGGTGAAGGAGGGCGCCAACCGCGACGAGGCGATGGCGCTTCTGCATAAACACCGGCTGGAGCGCGTGCTGGTGGTGAACGACGCCTTCGAACTGCGCGGGCTGATTACCGTCAAGGACATCCAGAAATCCAGCGAGCACCCGCAGGCGTGCAAGGACGCGATGGGTCGCCTGCGCGTGGGCGCGGCGGTCGGCACCGGCGAGGGCACCGAGGAACGCGTGGCCGCGCTGGTGGCCGCCGGGGTCGACGTGATTACCGTGGATACCGCGCACGGCCATTCCAAGGGTGTACTCGAACGGGTGCGCTGGGTCAAGCAGAACTTTCCCGAAATGCAGGTCATCGGCGGCAACATCGCCACCGCGGCGGCGGCCGCCGCGCTGGTGGAGCATGGCGCCGACGCGGTCAAAGTCGGTATCGGCCCCGGTTCCATCTGCACCACGCGCATGGTCGCGGGTGTCGGCGTGCCGCAGATCTCCGCGGTGGCGAATGTTGTCGATGCCCTGGCGGGCAGCGGCGTCGGAGTGATCGCCGACGGCGGCATCCGCTACTCCGGCGACATTTCCAAGGCGCTGGCGGCCGGCGCCGACTGCGTCATGCTCGGCAGCCTGCTGGCGGGCACCGAGGAGGCGCCCGGCGAGATCGAACTGTTCCAGGGCCGCTCCTACAAGTCATATCGCGGCATGGGTTCGCTGGGGGCGATGCAGCAGGGCTCCTCCGACCGCTATTTCCAGGACACCGAAAAAAGCGCCGAGAAGCTGGTGCCGGAAGGCGTCGAGGGTCGCGTGCCCTACAAGGGCAGCGTGCTGGCCGTGATCCACCAGTTGATGGGCGGCCTGCGCTCATCGATGGGCTATCTGGGCACCGCCAGCATCGCCGACATGCACGCCAGGGCGGAGTTCGTCGAAATCACTTCGGCCGGCGTGCGCGAGTCGCACGTGCACGACGTGCAGATCGTCAAGGAAGCGCCGAATTACCGCGTCGAGGGATGAGTACACGGCGGATCATCGAAGCCCTGCTGCTCGCCGCAGGCATGGTTGCGAGCGCCTGGGTGCTGGGGCAGGCCCTGCTGCAATTCAAGCAGGCCGACCGCGGCGTCGAGGTCAAGGGGCTGGCCGAGCGCGAAGTTCCGGCCGATACGGCAATCTGGCCGGTTGCCTTCAGCGAAGCGGACAACGATTTGCCCCGGCTGTATCAGACGCTGCAGGAAAAGAACGCAAAAATTGTCGCGTTCCTTCAGGCCAGCGGCTTCAAGCCTGACGAAATTTCCGTGTCCGCGCCGTCGATCACCGATCGCCAGGCCCAGGACTACGGCAATGCCCAGCTGGCAGAACGCCTGCGGTATACCGGCAAATCGACGCTCACCGTCTATACCCGTCAGGTCGACCGCGTGCGCGAGGCGATGGCGCGTCTGGGCGAACTCGGCAAGCAGGGCATTGCCCTGTCGGCCGAGAATTATGAAAACCGTACGCAGTTCCTGTTCACCGGCCTCAATGCGCTGAAGCCGGCCATGATCGAAGAAGCGACCAAGAACGCGCGCATCGCAGCCGAGAAATTCTCCAAGGATTCGGATAGCCGTCTGGGCAAGATCCGGCGTGCCAATCAGGGCCAGTTCTCCATCGAAGACCGCGACGCCAGTACGCCCTATATCAAGAAAGTGCGCGTGGTGTCATCGGTCGAATACCGCCTCATCGATTAATTCTCACCGGGCCAGCCCGGCCAGTCATGCACCAGAAAATCCTCATCCTCGACTTCGGTTCCCAGTACACCCAGTTGATCGCCCGCCGCGTGCGCGAGGCCGGCGTGTACTGCGAACTGCATCCCAACGATGTCAGTGAGCAATTCGTGCGCGAGTTCGCACCGGCCGGCGTCATCCTGTCCGGCGGGCCGAATTCGGTGTACGAGGAGGAAACGCCACGTGCGCCGCAGAGCGTGTTCGAACTGGGCGTGCCGGTGCTGGGCATCTGCTACGGCATGCAGACCATGGCGGCCCAACTCGGCGGCAAGGTCGAAAACGCCGCCAAGCGCGAATTCGGTTATGCCGAAATCCGTGCGCGCGGTCACACCGCGCTGCTGCGCGATATCCAGGATCGCGTCAACGACGAGGGCCATGGACTGCTCGACGTGTGGATGAGCCACGGCGACAAGGTCACCGCGCTGCCAGCCGGCTTCAAGACGATGGCGAGCAACGCCGCCACCCCAATCGCCGCGATGGCCGACGAAAACCGCAAGTTCTACGGCGTACAGTTCCATCCCGAAGTCACCCACACGCTGCAGGGAAAAACCATCCTCAACCGTTTCGTGCGCGACCTGTGCGGCTGCGCGGGCGACTGGAACATGCCCGATTATGTCGACGAGGCGATCGGTCGCGTGCGCAGCGAAGTCGGTGGCGATGAGGTGATCCTGGGGCTTTCCGGCGGCGTCGATTCCTCGGTGGTGGCGGCGCTGCTGCATCGTGCGATCGGCGACCAACTCACTTGCGTGTTCGTCGACAACGGCCTGCTGCGGTTGAACGAGGCGGATCAGGTGATGCAGACCTTCGCGAAGAACCTCGGCGTCAAGGTCATCCATGTCGATGCGCGCGACCGCTTCATGGACGCGCTCGCCGGTGTGTCCGACCCCGAACAGAAGCGCAAGATCATCGGCCGCGAATTCGTCCACGTGTTCCAGGAAGAGGCCGAAAAGCTGCCTAAGGCCAAATGGCTGGCGCAGGGCACCATCTATCCCGACGTGATCGAATCGGCCAGCGCCAAGACCAAGAAGGCGCACACCATCAAGAGCCACCACAACGTCGGCGGCCTGCCCGATACGCTGCACCTGAAACTGCTGGAGCCGCTGCGCGAACTGTTCAAGGACGAAGTGCGCGAACTGGGCATTGCGCTCGGCCTGCCGCACGACATGGTCTACCGCCATCCCTTCCCCGGGCCCGGCCTCGGCGTGCGCATCCTCGGCGAGGTCAAGCGCGAATTCGCCGATCTCTTGCGCCGCGCGGACGCCATATTCATTGAAGAACTGCGCGCCCATGGCGACGGGGAAATATCCTGGTATGACAAAACCAGCCAGGCCTTTGCCGTGTTCCTGCCGGTCAAATCCGTCGGCGTGATGGGCGATGGCCGTACCTACGATTACGTGGTCGCCCTGCGCGCCGTCGTCACCAGCGATTTCATGACCGCCCACTGGGCCGAACTGCCCTATACCCTGCTCGGAAAGGTCTCCAACCGGGTCGTGAATGAAATCCGTGGCATCAGCCGCGTCGTGTATGACGTGACCGGCAAGCCGCCGGGGACGATCGAGTGGGAGTGACTGGTATCAGAAGCGGAAAGATGTTATTCAATATTATCATGGGCTTATTGGTTTTTGACGATCACTTCTACCACATCGTCAATTACGCGGATTTTCGGTGGTGAGCAATTGATGTCGAAGGGCTTCGCGCCTGTCATCTGTCGGCAGGTCGCTTTGCAGCGCGAAGATTTGACGGTAAACCTAACGGTAGATTTGTTCTTGAAATCTTGGTGTCTGCATTTACCGTCGTATCTATGTGGCTTCAGACGGTAAAACCAAACAAGAGCGACCAACGTTTCGGCGAACTTGTGTAGCTGGTAGGTATTCCGGTTCATATTCGCTGCGCAGTAAATATCGACTTTTCTCTCAATTCATCCCTCACGGAGAAATGAACTGCGCGATAGATAGGATGTCACTTGGAAAATTCGTATCCTTCCGGCATTCGAAATCTATTGTCCGGGACAATGATCGCCGGGTACCGGGTCCATGATTGAGCGCGATCCATTGTCAGAGCTGAAGGCTGAAAACGCCCGCTTGATCGCCCTGCTGGAAGCGAACGGCATTCAATGGCGCGCGCCGCTGGAGCCCGCGCAGTCGGCATTGACGCCGGAGCCTTCGCGGCTTTCCACGGATGAGAAGGTAGCGCTGTTTCGCCGGTTGTTCCGGGGACGCACGGATGTCTATCCAATCCGCTGGGAGGGCAAGACTTCGACGAAATCGGGATACTCGCCGGCCTGCGCCAACGAATGGCGTGCTGGTATCTGCGAGAAGCCGCGTATCAAGTGCGGGGACTGCGGCAGCCGACTACTGATCCCACTATCGGAAGCAGTCCTGTACGGCCATCTTACCGGCAAGCACACCGTCGGCGTCTATCCCCTGCTGGAGGACGACACCTGCTATTTTCTCGCCATCGATTTCGACGAAGCCGAGTGGAAAGAAGATGCGCGGGCCTTCATGCAATCCTGTACTGAACTCGGTGCCCCGGCGGCGCTTGAGGTTTCACGGTCCGGCAACGGGGCGCACGTCTGGGTATTTTTCGCTGGCCGGGTACCAGCGCGCGATGCCCGCCGCCTGGGTACGGCCATCATCAGTCATACCTGCTCGCGCACCCGGCAATTGAAGCTCGCGTCCTACGACCGCCTGTTCCCCAATCAGGACACGATGCCCAAGGGCGGTTTCGGCAACCTGATCGCCTTACCGCTGCAGAAAATTCCCCGCGAGAACGGTTGCAGCGTATTTGTCGATGCGGCACTGCGCCCGTTCGACGACCAATGGGCGTTCCTCGCTGAAATCCAACCGATGGCGCCGCACGATATCGAGCCGATCGTTCTGCGAGCTACCGGTGGAGTGCATCCATTGGATGTCACATTCATCGACGAAGAAGAGTTGGCGAAGCCGTGGCAGCGTTCGACGCCGTTGTCGAATAAACTGTCGGGGCCTTCCATGCCAGAGTCGCTTACTGTGACACTGGCCAATCTTGTCTACTTCGAAAAAGCGCAGTTGCCACAGGCGCTGGCGAACCGCTTGATTCGCCTCGCCGCGTTTCAGAACCCGGAGTTCTACAAGGCGCAAGCGATGCGGCTGTCGGTCTGGGACAAACCGCGCGTGATCGACTGTGCCGAGAACTATCCGCAGCATATTGCCTTGCCACGCGGTTGTCTGGATGCTGCTCAGGCGTTGTTGAGAGACAACGGCATCCGCTGCGAGCTGCGTGATGAGCGGTATGGCGGTGAGCTGCTGGAAGTTACCTTTGCTGGCAAGCTGCGCCCGGATCAGCAATCGGCGGTTGCGGAAATGCTGAGCCATGACGTCGGCGTGCTGTGTGCGCCTACCGCCTTCGGCAAGACGATCACCGCGGCAGCGATGATCGCCAACCGTGGTGTGAACACGCTGGTGCTGGTGCACCGCACGGAGTTGCTTAAACAGTGGCAGGAGCGTCTGCGGGCTTTTCTTGGCTTCGACAAGCGTGCGATCGGCATGATCGGTGGTGGCAAGGCCAAGCCCACAGGGAAGATCGATATCGCGGTGATGCAGTCCCTCTCGCGGCAGGGCGAAGTGAATCCTTTGGTTGAGAGCTACGGCCATGTCATCGTGGACGAATGCCATCATGTCGGTGCGGTGTCATTCGACGCCATTCTGAAGCGCGCCAAGGCGAAATACGTGCTCGGCCTCACTGCCACGCCGATCCGCCGCGACGGCTAGCAACAGATCATCTTTATGCAATGTGGACCGATTCGGCATAGGGCGGCAAAACCTGAAGGTGCCCCGCATGACCTGGAGGTGGCGCCGTATTCGCTGCATGCGTGTATCGACCTGCCGCCCGAAGCCAAAATTCAGGACGTGTTCCGGCACCTCGCCAACGATCAGGGCCGAACTGCCGCCATAGTGAGCGAAATCGGACGCACCTTCAGCCAAGGCCGAAAGGTGCTGGTACTCACCGAGCGTACCGACCATCTCGAAGCCATTTCGGCGGCTTTGGCTGGAAAGATTCCAGGACTGTTCGTCCTGCATGGCCGGATGTCACGGAAGCAGCGAGCGGCACTGATTGAGCAACTCGATGCGCTACCCTCGGAGGCGCCACGCGTACTTCTCGCGACCGGCAAGCTGGTCGGTGAAGGGTTCGACCATCCGCCATTGGATACCTTGGTGCTGGCGATGCCAGTGTCGTGGAAAGGCACTTTGCAGCAGTATGCTGGCCGGCTGCACCGCGAGCATGCCAGCAAGACCGACGTGCGGATCATCGATTTCGTAGACACGGGCCATCCGGCTCTGCTGCGGATGTGGGACAAGCGCCAGCGCGGATACAAGGCCATGGGGTATCGAATCGGCACATGACTTGCCCTTGTTCACATCGCCCGATGCCCAACGTATTCGTGATAAATGTGCTGGAAATTGAAATAGCTTCGTTTCGCAAAAAGTGAATCGTGATGAGCGAATACCAATACTACGAATTCGTCGCCATCGACGAGCCATTGACCCCAAAGCAGATGGCGGAACTGCGCGCGCGCTCGTCTCGCGCCAGCATTACTCCGACCAGCTTCGTCAATGATTACCAGTGGGGCAATCTCAAGGGCGATCCCATCGACTGGATGCGGCGCTACTTTGATGCTCACGTCTATGTGGCAAACTGGTGTACTTGCCTTCTGTGCCTGCGCGTGCCGAAAAGTGCCTTCGATGCTGAGACTCTCCGCGCTTTCAAAACAAAAACCGTTTTTTCGGTTGAGCAGACGAAGACGCATTGGCTGCTTGCATGGGGGCTGGACGAGAGCGACGATTATGATCGCTTTGCCGAAGAAAGCGGGCGAAGCTGGATGGGCAGGTTGGTGCCGTTGCGTGACGAACTGCTGCGTGGCGACATGCGCCCGCTGTATCTCGGCTGGCTGGCCGGCGTGAGCGCTGGCGAAGTTGACAAAAAGGCCACCGAGCCCCAGCCGCCGCCCGGACTTTCCCGGCTGACCGCTGCCCAGCAATCACTGGCGAAATTTCTGGAAGTCGATGAGGATCTGCTCGCCGCCGCCGGAATCTCCGACCGGCAAGCTTCAAAACCTGACAGCAAGAGCGACGCGGACCTGGATACTTGGATCGCCGCGCTTCCAACGGCAGAGAAAACCGCGATGCTCAAACTGCTGCTGACCGGAAGCGGGCAGCAGGCCGAGCGTGAGCTGAAATTGCGTTTCCTGGCTTGGCAGCGCGAACAACAGCCGGTTGAAAAACCGGTAATACGGCGGCGCACCGTCGCAGATATTCATAAACTGGCGTCATCCGCTACCGAAACGAGAAAAAGACGGGAAGCAGCGCAGCGCAAGCAGACTGAGGCCGAACGGCAAGCCAAGCGGGAAACCTACCTGCGTACGCTGGCTGCTGACTTCGGCCCGTGCTGGCAGGCTGCTGACAAACTCGCCGAACGTGGTATCGCTTCTGCCTACGATGCAGTAATACGCGCGCTCGTCGAGCTATCCGAAGCCTACGCGCTTTGTGCGACCCGGCCCGACTTCGATCAAAAACTGGTTCAATTCATGGCCCGGCATGGAAAACGCGGTGCCTTGGTTCGGCGCCTCGCCGATGCGGGTCTCTGGAAGAAGCCTTCGCGATGATGGAAGCGAAAACAAAAAAAGACGACAAAGCTCACCCGAAATACCTGGATAAACTCACCGAGGCGGCGACCACGGACGCTTATTCCGAATCGGAGCAGGCTTGGGGCTTCTTCGCCATGATCGAAGAGAATCTCTCCCTGCTATTTACGACCCATGTGCTCGGGCATGCAGTGACGGTGGCCCAGGTCGATATCACCGGGTGCGACCATATTGTCGCTATTTGCACGTATGGAAAATCAACTCAAGCCATCCCGATCCTCGACCTGCCACTGTCTGTTCCTCCGCCAGGTGGAGCGGAATGGATAGACGCCTACCGCCGCTGGTGCGGGAATTGATGGAAGGGGTCTATGCGCGTCAACCGATGGCCAGTTTGACTGGCTTGCCGATGCGGCTGAGCATTTCCACAAGTGTGTCGATGGTGAACTTGGCCGTCTTCTTGTTTACCACGTCGGACACACGCGGACGCGAAACCATCAGAATCTCGGCCGCTTCGGCTTGCTTCAGATGATGCTCAGCAATCCAGGTGGACAGCTCGTTCATCAACTGCTGCTTCAGCAATTGGGTGTCGTTGATCTGTTTGCGAGAGGCTGCCTGCAAGCGCTTGGCCTCAGCGGGCGCGAAGCCAAGCTCCAGGAAGAGATTCGCGCCCGGCTTCGTCACATGGCGGATTTCGGTGTCGATCTTCATTTTCGTGCCTTTCTCGCGTTGACCACGGCGCGATAGCGCGCCTCGGCAATACCCTTGTCCTGCTTGCTGGTCGCCTGAGTCTTCTTCTGGAAGCAGTGCAGGATATACACGGCTTCCCCGAACTTGGCAATGTACATCACCCGATAGATGCCGCTGGCCTCCCGAATGCGGATTTCCTTGGTGCCGGCTCCGACATCATCGAACGGCTTCCAGTCGTCCGGGTCCAAACCAACCTGAACCTTGCCCAGTTGGAAACCAGCGGAGCGACGTGGGTCGTCCGGGAATGCCAACAAGTCGTTGTAGGCGGAACCCACCCAGCAAATTTCTTTTTCGTCACTCATTATTTCAATCTGTATAAAATTTTATACACATCTAGAACGGAAGTCAAACGCTTCAAGTGGAGTATGTGTTGGGCCGATGCTCCGGCAATCGCATCGTCCATCGTATGCTGCACAGTCAATCGCAGTACCGCGTACCTTGGCTCGAACGTACCATCCACAAAAATAAGTGGGGGCTTGGCTTAACAGACGCGCGGTATCGAGGTAGAACTGGTTCATGGTTTGAGTATCAGCAGCCCTTCCGACGAGCGGGAAACCCAGGCGCGATCGCTGCCGGTCGGCAGATGCGCGGTATCCAGTTTGGAGGCCCAAGATAGGGCGAGTTCCCGTCCGAGCTGCAAGCACAGACGCACCGCCTTGACGCTGTTGCAGCGCTGAAGCAAATCGCGCAGTACGTCGGCGCGCAGGCTGTAGGCGCCCTCGGTGAGTTCGCGCGCTTCCTGCAGCGGCTGACGTACGCCCACTTCGCTGAGCATTTCCAGCAGCGCCCGTTCTGGCACCGAGACCCGCGGCGCGCCGTCGCGCTTCTCGAACGGCCCGGCATGAAGCGGATCGTTGGGGGGCTCGTCGAACAGGCGCTTGCGGTGGTACTCCGCCGGAAAGCGCTCGGTGAACCAGTTGGGGAGGCGGGCGGTTGTCCAGCCGTAGAGATGCAGAACAGGTTGCTGCGACAGGTACTGCCGCACGCCATACCAGTCGAGAGCCGACTTGCTGCCGACATGCAGTCCATCGATGGTGCGCTGTAGCAGGATTAGGCAGGAGTGTAGTTCCAGCGTATCGTTGGGGCGACGGTACACCCCGCGCGCCAAGCGAGAAAGCCAGCCGGCACGCGCGTAGTGGACAGCCAGGTCCGCGGAGATACCTAACGCCGCCAGATCTTCTGACGTCAAGGGGGTTCCCGGTGCCCATTGCCGGTAGAGGGAATTTAGCTTGGTTCTTTGGATCGCAGCCATACTACGACATTTACCATTATCCTAAGTGATTGCCAAGTTTTGTTTGAATGTGTTAGTCGTAGTTGTGCTACGATAGTGACAAATAATCCAAAGACGCGGGCTTGCCGGTTCGTAGCGATAGTTGACGATTGATGGACTGGAGTAGCCGCCCGTCAGACCGAGTCCATCTCCCGCACCTGCGAAAGCGCTTGTTTTTAGACGGTAAAACTGACGGTAAATAATGATGACGAGAACACAAGAATCTATTGTCCATGCTGGTTTCCAGACATCGGGAATGATTGAGTGGGAGTGATTTAATGTCTCGTACCGTCTGGTACCAGACGGTAAGAAAACCACGTAAGCCCGCGTCACTGCGGGCTTTTTTGTGATTTCATTCGGCACTGTAGCCTTTCCAGGCCGAAGCCGGAGGCACGGATTGGCCCGTCCGAGGCTTCGCCTGAAGGCAGACACAAACCAGGGCGAAGCGCCAGTACCAGAAGGATCCGATCCACTTGTGCGTGAACGCCGTCGAGTTGTATGCCCGGTAAAAGGGCGCAGTCGATAATTGTTCGGTTGCTTGCATTCTGCTAAAGCGCATGAAATTGCATCACAATGAGGTATTGAAACATGCCATCTATTACCGTCCGAAATGTGCCCGATGAGGTGCATCGCGCCATCCGCGTGCGGGCCGCTCAACACGGCCGCAGCATCGAGGCCGAAATGCGCAACATTCTGGAGACCGCCGTGAAGCCGCAAGGTCGGGTCAAGCTCGGTTCGATGCTGGCCGAGATCGGCCGCAAGATGAAGCTGACCGAAGAAGAATTTGCCATCTTCGAGAGTGTGCGCGACAAAAACCCGGCTCGTGCTGTGAGTTTTGAATGATCCTGCTCGATACCAACGTGGTTTTGGATCCGCTGCGACCCGCGCCCCATAAGGGACGAGAACAGAACCGCCGAAACCCCCGAAACCCGGGCCTCAGTGCCCATTCACACCGGACGAAGTGACGCTCTACCTCAAGGCAGGGAAGAAGACCGTGTACCTGCGTACGCTGGCTACTGCTTCGGCCCGTGCTGGCGGGTTGCCGGCGAACTGGCCGAACGAGGTATCGCTTCTGCCTGCGATGCAGTAATGCGCGCGCTCGTCGATCCATCCGAAGCCTGTGCGGGAATTGATGGAAGTGCTCTGGCTACCCTGCCGTATGATGCGCCTGTCGCCGCCCCGGCTTCATATCGGTCTTCATAATGTCAAGCTGGATACCCCCATCGAGCGAACTTGATCCATGAACGAATTGCACGACGCATCACCTTATCAAAGTGCCACCACCGCCGAGCAATTTGCCGCACACCTGGCCGCCGTACGCGCCCGAATCGCCGCTGCCTGTGCGCGTGCCGGACGCGACTCCAACAGCGTACGCCTGCTGCCCGTCTCGAAAACGGTGACGGCAGAGCGGATACGCCTGGCGGTGGCAGGGGGCTGTACCGAACTGGGGGAAAACAAGGTGCAGGAGGCTTTGGAAAAATCAATCGCGCTGGCCGATCTGCCGCTGCGCTGGGTGATCATCGGCCATCTGCAGCGCAACAAGGCAAAATTCGTGGCGCGCTTCGCCAGCGAATTCCAGGCACTCGACAGCCTGGAACTGGCGGCGATCCTGCAACAGAAACTGCAGGACGAAAACCGCACGCTGCGGGTACTGGTACAGGTCAACACGTCGGGCGAGGCCAGCAAATTCGGCCTGGAACCGGCCACAGTGGCGTCTTTCATCCGTGAGCTGCCGGCTTTCCCGCGGCTGGAGGTGCGCGGTTTGATGACCTTGGCCATTCTGGATGGCAACGAAGCCCGGGTGCGCCGCTGCTTCCAACGTCTGCGCGAATTGCGTGAGCAGTTGCGGATCCAGATCCGCGCCGAGGGATTGATCGGGATTGGAATGGACGAGCTGTCGATGGGCATGTCGGGCGACTTTGAAATTGCGATCGAGGAAGGCGCCACCATCGTACGCGTGGGCCAGGCCATCTTCGGGCCTCGTGCCCTGCCAGACAGCCACTATTGGCCTGAACCGGCCGCGCACTGAACGACCCGTTTACCCATGCCGAATCCAGTTCTGCAACACGCCCGCACGGGCCTGTACCGCTTGCAGGGACCATTGCGTCGATATCCGGTTTCCGCAATTGATCATGGTTGATCGCCAGGCTGTCGAAGCGGATCTGTTCGGGGTCCGTGCCCCATGAAAACCGTCGCTGTCATCGGTGGCGGTCCGGCCGGCCTGATGGCGGCCGACGTGCTGAGCCAGGCCGGGGTGCAGGTCGATCTTTACGACGCCATGCCGTCGGTCGGCCGCAAGTTCCTGCTGGCCGGGGTAGGCGGGATGAACCTCACCCATTCCGAGCCCTTCGACGTTTTTCTGTCGCGTTACGGCGCGCGTGCTGCCGCGATCAAGCCGTTGCTGCAAGACTTTCCCGCCGCCGCGCTGCGCGAGTGGATACACGAATTGGGGGTCGAAACCTTTGTCGGCTCGTCGGGGCGCGTGTTTCCCCGCGACATGAAGGCCGCGCCGCTGCTGCGCGCGTGGCTGCATCGGTTGCGCGCAGGCGGGGTGCGCTTCCATGTGCGGCATCGCTGGCTGGGATGGAATCAAGCGGGCGCGCTGCGTTTTGCCACGCCGTGGGGCGAAGTAGCCGCGCGGGCGGATGCGGCGGTGCTGGCGCTGGGCGGCGGCAGTTGGGCGAAGCTGGGATCGGACGGCGCATGGGCGCCGCTGCTGGCGCAGCGCGGGGTCGCGCTGGCACCCTTGCTGCCGTCGAACTGCGGCTTCGATGTGGCGGGCGGTTGGAGTGCGCATCTGCGCAGCCGCTTCGCCGGACAGCCGCTGAAAACCGTGGCGCTGCGTTTCACCGATGCAGCCGGGCAGACGCATGAGCGGCGTGGCGAGTTGATGCTGTCCGATGGCGGCATCGAGGGCAGCCTGGTGTACGCGCTGTCGGCATGGCTGCGCGACACGATTGCGACGCTGGGGAGGGTGACCGTGCAACTCGACCTGGCGCCCGACAAGGCGCTGGCGCGGGTCGTCGCCGAGGTCGCCCATCCGCGCGGCGCGCGGTCGCTGTCCAGCCATCTGCAAAGCCGCGCCGGAATCCGGGGCGCGAAAATGGCGCTGCTGCGCGAAATCCTGGCGGCGGCGCAACTGAACGACCCGCTTGCACTCGCCCACGCGATAAAATCGCTGCCGCTCACGCTCGTCGCGACCCGACCCCTCGACGAGGCGATCAGCAGCGCCGGCGGCGTGCGCTTCGAGGCGCTCGACGACACGCTGATGCTGCGCGACGTGCCCGGCGTTTTTTGCGCGGGCGAAATGCTCGACTGGGAAGCGCCCACCGGCGGCTATCTGCTGACCGCCTGCTTTGCCAGCGGGCGCGCGGCGGGGCAGGGCGCGCTGACTTATTTGAATGAACACCATGCTGCGACTGACTGAACTCAAACTGCCGCTCGACCATTCGTCCGAAGCACTGCGCGCGGCGATCCTGCAGCGCCTGGAACTGGCGGATGACGCGCTCGTCGGCTTCAGCATCTTCAAGCGCAGCTACGACGCGCGCAAGAAGCACGCGCTGCTGCTGATCTACGCGGTCGATGTCGAGGTCAAAAACGAAGCGGCGCTGCTGAAGAAATTCCGCAACGACCGCCATCTTGCGCCGGCACCGGACATGGTTTACCGGTTCGTCGGCCATGCGCCGGAGAATCTGACTGAACGCCCGCTCGTAATCGGCTTCGGCCCCTGCGGGATTTTCGCTGCACTCATTCTTGCCCAGATGGGGTTCAAGCCGATCGTGCTCGAGCGCGGCTGCGCGGTGCGCGAACGCACCCAGGACACCTGGGGGCTGTGGCGCAAGAAGGTACTCAATCCCGAATCCAACGTGCAGTTCGGCGAGGGCGGGGCGGGCACGTTTTCCGACGGCAAACTCTACAGCCAGATCAAGGATCCGCGCTACCTGGGGCGCAAGGTGCTGGCCGAGTTCGTCAAGGCGGGCGCGCCGGAGGAGATTCTGTACGTGTCGAAGCCGCATATCGGCACCTTCCGCCTGGTCGGCATGGTCGAGGCGATGCGCCATGAGATCGAGGCGCTCGGCGGCGAAATCCGTTTTCAGCAGCGCGTCGCCGACGTGCTGATCGAGGACGGCGCCAATGGCAAGCGTATCCGCGGGGTGACGCTTGCCAGCGGCGAGACGCTCGCCAGCAGGCACGTCGTCCTGGCGCTTGGCCACAGCGCGCGCGACACCTTCGAGATGCTGCATGCGCGCGGCGTCAGCATGGAGCCCAAGCCGTTCTCCATCGGCTTTCGCATCGAACATCCGCAGTCGCTGATCGACCGCGCGCGGCTGGGCCCCAACGCCGGCAATCCGCTGCTCGGTGCAGCCGACTACAAGCTGGTGCACCATGCAAAAAACGGTCGCACGATATACAGCTTCTGCATGTGCCCCGGCGGCACCGTGGTGGCGGCCACCTCCGAGCCGAACTGCGTGGTGACCAACGGCATGAGCCAGTATTCGCGCAACGAGCGCAATGCCAACGCCGGCATCGTCGTTGGCATCACGCCGGAGGATTTTCCGGGTACGGGGCCGCTGGCCGGGATCGAACTGCAGCGCAGGCTGGAGGCGCGCGCGTTCGAACTGGGCGGCGGCGATTACGAAGCCCCCGCTCAATTGGTCGGCGACTTTCTCGATGACAGGCCGTCCACCCGGCTCGGCAGCGTCGCGCCCTCGTACAAGCCCGGCGTGCGTCTCACCAATCTGGCCTCTGCTTTGCCGGACTACGCCATCGAGGCGATCCGCGAGGCGCTGCCGGCGTTCGACCGGCAGATCCAGGGCTTCGCCATGCGGGATGCGGTGCTTACCGGCGTCGAGACGCGCACCTCGTCGCCGCTGCGCATCACGCGCGGCGACGATTTCCAGAGTGTCAACGTCAAAGGCCTGTATCCGGCGGGCGAGGGCGCAGGCTATGCCGGCGGCATCCTCTCGGCCGGGGTGGACGGCATCCGGGTGGCCGAGGCGGCGGCGCGCGACATGCTCGGGCTGGAAGCCGCCGACTTGGGCAGCAAAGCCGGACCGGCCTGTGATGACTGAGTTTCGCGGGGCCCAAGCCTGGCTTGCAGCG
>ERZ778021.1002-NODE-1002-length-38631-cov-6.275612_pt1 | contig 38631 bp, 21 predicted proteins | sample MGYA00375751_ERZ778021 | MGnify/ENA primary metagenome ERZ778021 (study PRJEB29350, sample SAMN05389814) | bioreactor metagenome | isolation source: Thiocyanate stock bioreactor | place: South Africa: University of Cape Town | collected 2013-08-29 ... | reverse complement strand
CTCATCCGGCCCTCCGGGCCACCTTCTCCCTCAAGGGGAGAAGGCGTCGATCGCCAAGCTATCTCAACAGGTCCGACGACCCTCACCCGGCCCTCCGGGCCACCCTCTCCCGGCGGGAGAGGGGACGTCGGACGCGGTGTCGCCGCTTTGGGACGCAGGGGCGGCCCCCTCGGGCGGGCCTTCGGACCCCGACAGCCGTCTGGCGCGTCCTCCTCTTCTAACCGCGAGCCCGCGGCCTTCCGCGTCGGTTACTCGAAGCCGCGCCCCAGCCCTCCCGACTCCTGCCAGAGGATGGGCGGCAGGTCGGGGGGCGGGGGCGGGGCGATGGCGACCCGCCGCCGCTGGTCGTCACTCAGGAGCGGGTCGGGGTCGGCGACGACCGCCTCGCCCGGCTCCAGGCCCGAGCGGACCTCGGCGACATCGTCGTTGTACAGGCCCGTGACGACCTCGCGCCACTCCACCGCGCCGTCGGCCTTGCGGACGCCGACGTGGTACGCGCCGTCGTACCAGACCAGCCCGCGGCGCGGGACGCCCAGGGCGTCGGGGCCCGAATCGATCAGGAATTTGACCCTCACGGAAGCCCCGGGCCGGAGCGGGACGGGCTTCGCCCCCGCGGGAGGATCTTGGAGGTCGATCACGGCGAGATTGGTCTCTGGCGCCGGCCCCCCCAACGTGGGTTGCAGCGATGGCGACGGCTGCGCCTCGATCGACTCGACGACGCCGTCGAGCACCGCCCCCGCCCTCGCTGGCAGGTGCGCAATCGTCACCTTGGCCCGCAGGCCGGGCCGGATCCGCGAGGCCGTCTCGTCGGGGACTTCGGCGTTGACGACCAGGCGGCCGTCGTCCTGCTGGATGTAGGCGACGACCTGGCCCCCCTGAACGTGCGTCCCCGGACGCGGCCACCCCGTGCCGGGCAGTTGGGAGATGTCGACGACCCCGTCGACCGGGGCCGGGATCGAAGCCTTGGCGATGAACCTCTCCAGGGCCACCAGTTGACTCTTCTCCCTCTCCTCCTCCGCGACCCGCGAAAATCGCTCGGCCTGCGCCTTGTTCCATTCGGCCTGGAGCATCTTGAGATCCTTGTCCCGGGTGTAGTCCTCCAGGATGGCCAACTTGGCCCGCGCCTGCTCCAGTTCGAGCCGATCCTTCTGGATGCCGAGCCGCGCGAGGTCCAGGCGGTCCTCCATCTCCTGGTCGGCCAGGACGTCGGCGGGCGTCGCGGCGTCGCCTCGCTTCTCCAGCAGGCGGGCCGACTCCTCGCGGAGCCTCTGGACGCGCTCGGCCCGCTTCTCCGAGCTGGCGACCGCCGATTCGGCCGCCTGCACGGCCCCCTGCGCCCCGGCCTTCGCCGCCGGGTAGATCCCGTCCTTGTATTCGTCGAGCGCCATCTTGGCGATCTCGCAGGCCTGATCCGCCGCCTGGAAGCGAATCCTGGCCTGCGACGCCGCGGCCGTCTGGGCGACGAGGGCCTTGCGCAGGAGGCCGGAATCCAGTTCGACGACCACGTCCCCCTTCTTGACCCGCGTCCCGGAGGGCAGGATCGAGCGGATCGCCACGGTGAACGGTGAGGTCGGCAGCAACATCAACCTCACCGGCTCCCGCCGCGTGGCCGCGACGTTTCCGTCCACCAGGACCGGCATGAGGACCACGCCCGGGCGGACCTCGGCCGCCTCGGGCTTGGCCGCGGCCTTCTCGGGGGGGGCGGCCGGCGGCGGCTCCTCCGATGCCCCGCCGCGGGCGGCCAGGGCGAGGACGCCGGACGTCGAGGCTCCCAGGGCCAGCGCGAGCGCGGCGGCCCTCCACACGTCGTTTCGGCTCATGGCTCGTAGGACTCCGATCGCGAGGGCCGCGGCGACGCCCGGCGGGGCCGCCGTTGTGGGGAGGAAACGCGCGGCGGCCGAGGCGGTGGCCTCGGCCAGGCCGGCCGGGAGGACGACGGGGGCCGCGCCGGCCTTCGGGTCGAGGCCGCGGCGGCGAAGGCGGTCGCGGAGCCGGTCGCGGCCCCGGGACAGGCGGCTGGCGACCGTCCCGACCGGCAGGCCCAGCGTCGCGGCGGCCTCGGCGCTGGTCAGGCCCTCCAGCTCGCAGAGGACGACCGCGACCCGGAACCGCTCGGGGAGGCGGTCGACCTCCTCCTGCACGGCCGCCGCCAGGTCGTCGCGGCCGGGTTCGAGGGCGACGGATCGCGACGGGGCCGCCTCGGCCGCACGACGCTCGGCCGCTCGCCGGCGATCGCGGTCGCGACGGGCCCGGTTCGCCGCCCGCCGCGCGACGCGGTGCAGCCAAGGCCCGAGCGAGTCGCGGACCCAGAGCGATCCCCCCTTGCGGGCCAGGACGAGGAACGTGGCCTGGAAGGCGTCGAGCGCGTCGTGGTCGTCGCCCAGCAGGGACCGGCAGGCGCGCAGGACCATCGGCCCGTGCCGCTCCACCAGGGCCGCGAACGCCGCCTCGTCGCGACGCCCGACGAACCGCCCCAGCAGCTCGCCGTCCGTCGCCCCCAGCGCCGTGCCCGACTCCAGCAGCCCGCGGATCGTCCCCGACACCCCGCGCCCTCCGCTCCGGCCCCCCCCTCGACATCCAATCCAGTAAAGCCGCGCCGGCCGGGGTTTCATCCCGAATTCCGGCGGCGGCTCGCAGATTCTCCGCGGAGGGGGGCGGCCGGGCCCGTCAGGCTTCGCCGCGCTCGACGGGCTCGGGCTCGGGGTCGGGGTCGAGCCGGCCCTGCTCGGCCGAGCGGACGAGGTCGGCGAACGCGCCGTCGGCCCGGACGAGGTCGCCGTAGGTCCCGCTCTCCACGACCTTGCCGTCGTCGAAGACGAGGATGCGGTCGGTGTCCAGCAGGGTCGTCAGGCGGTGGGCGACGAGGATCACCGTCCGGTCGGCCCGCGCGGCGTCGACGGCCCGCTGGACCTTCCGCTCGCTGATGTTGTCCAGCGCCGACGTCCCCTCGTCCAGGATCAGGATCGGCGGGTCCTTGAGGAAGACCCGCGCCAGGGCGATGCGCTGGCGCTGGCCGCCGGAGAGGTTCTGGCCGCGCTCGGCGACGCGGGCCCTGTAGCCGCCGGGCATCATCATGACTTCGTCGTGGATGCAGGCGGCGCGGGCGGCGGCCTCGACCTTCTCCGGGGTGACGTCGCGGCAGCCGTAGGCGATGTTCTCGGCCACGGTCCCGGAGAAGACGAACGGGTTCTGGCCGACGTAGCCCACCAGGTCGCCGATCGCCTCGCGGGTCACGCTCTCCAGGGGCACTCCGCCGAACCAGACGCGGCCGGACGTGGGGTGGACCAGCCGCATCAGCACGCGAAGCCACGTCGTCTTGCCGCAGCCCGAGCGCCCCGCCATGCCGATCGTCTCGCCGTGGCGGATCTCCAGCGACAGGCCGTCGAGCGCCCGCCGGCCCCCCTCGATGGTCCTGGGGTATTGCACGCCCACGTCCTCGGCCACGAACAGCGGCCGGCCCGGGGACAGCACGGGCGTGCGCGGGTCGACCGGCTTGAACGACGGGTCGACCGGCTCGCGCAGGAGGTTGATGAGGTCGCCGACGCGCAGGCTGCTCTCGTGGGCCTCGTCGATGAAGCGGTGGACCTCGTTGAGCGGGGCCATCACGTTCAGGTACAGGACCGAGAACGTGAAGATGTCGCCGAGCTGGATCCGGCCGTGGATGTACAGGAAGACCGCCAGCGCCAGGACGACCAAGTGGAAGAAGCCCTCGTTCAGCGCCTTGCCGCAGCCGAACAGCGACATCTGGAAGTGGTGCGTCAGCTCCTTGGACCGCTTGCGCTCGGCCGCCTTGGCGACCCGGCGGACCTCGCGGCGGTGGGTGTTGGAGGCCCGGACGTAGTCGATCCCGGTGAGCTGCTCGACCACGGTGCCGTCCATGCGCTCCCGGGTGCGCAGGAGGTCGAGCCGCACCCCCTTCTGGGTGACGATCTGCGCGACCGTCAGCCCGAGCGAGATGGGCACGACGCCGAGCATCGCCAGCGCGACCCAGGGCTGCCGGGTCAGGACGTAGAAGACCGCGAAGCCGCCGGTGAACAGCGCCGGGACGAAGTCGAGGAAGCTGATGCGCAGGAACCGGACGAAGCCGTCGGCGCTGCGGGTGACGCGGCCGTAGAGCGAGCCGACCTGGTCCTGGGCGATCGCGGCCAGATCCACCTTCATCAGGTGGCCCACCAGCCGCACGTTCATGTCCTTGTCGATCCGGGTGCAGGCCCGCTCGACGAGATAGCGCCGCAGGACGTTCATGGTCTCGCGGAGGAGGTACCCCAGGCCGATGAGCGTCAGGTAGAAGGTCGCCGTCCGGGCGACCTGGTCGGCGGGGGGGCGGAGGCCGTCGGCCCCCGGGCCCACGGCGTTGACCAGCTGGCCGAGGAAGACCCCGGCGGCCGTCCCGCCGGCGCTGGCCAGGCTCATGGCGACCAGCGCCGAGCCCAGCGAGAGCCGATGCCGCCAGGGGACCAGCCGCCACACCTGCCGCCCCCGGCGGCGGATCCGCCCCAGCTCGCGGCCGACTTCCCGCAACCGACTCGCCACGCTCGCTCGCGCCATCGCTTCTTGACACCCCCAGGCCGGCGTTCCGGGGCGTCGCGGCCCCCGGTCCATGGTACGGATCGGCCGGCCGGTCGTGCGAGCCGACCCGGCGGATCGGCGGATTTTCGGCCCCGCCGCCGGGCGGATCCTAAGAATTTGGAAATCCCGAAAGATGGCCCCACGCTCCTTCGGGGAACCGCGTACTAATGTTGTGTGCGACGGGCCCCGCTCGGGGCCCCCGCCGCGAGCCCGACGGGACGCCGGCCGATCGGCGAAGGACCATCGCCCCCATCGACGACGCCCCGCACGTCAGCTCATCACCGGCCGGCCCGAGGTTCCTCCTCCGGCGCGCCGTTTGCAGCCAGGATCGCTGCGGAGATTCGCCCGGTTTCGCAGGAGGTCGTCCATCCATGTTTTCAAGAGAGGGTTACTTGAGTCCCGTGTTGATCGCCACCGACGTCGCCCACGCCCCATCCTCCGTGGACCTGGCCTCGCCGGGGCGCGACCCCCTGGTCGCCCGCCGGCCGCCCGCCCCGCGCGAGGAGTCCCTGGTGGTGGACGAGCGGTCCGGCCTCCGGCCCGCCTGCGTCGTCGAATCCAAGCTGACCCGGCTCATCAAGGAAGCCTCGCTCCCCGCCAGCCGCCTCCAGATGCGAGCCATGCTCAAGGCGCGTTGAGCGATACCGTCCGCCCGCATTTCACCCCGCCGACCCGAGATCGTCGCGGGATCTTCCCCTATCTCGACCGCCCCCGGACCCGTCGCCGCCCTCTCCCCCGCGACGACATCCGGCCGACATCCGATCTTCACGAAACAGCCGCCGAGGCCGCCGTTCGCTCCCCGCTCCTTGCGGATCGCGAAAGGCGGTCGCGGTCGCCTGCGCGGCGACCCTCCCCTTGCGACGCTCCGTCGAAAACGTGGGAGTGGGAGCAGAAATCCCCCCTTCTCCCACGAGGGGAGAAGGATGCTCGTCGTCGGCTTGCTCGATGGAATCTCCCGCGCGTTCAACATGCCCGCCGCACGGCGGCGTGAATCACTCCCGGGCCTCCTGCCCGGAAATCATGCACCCGTGACCCCTCCATCGAATGGAGACATCACGATTTCGACATCCCGCCTTCGCCCGTCGTCCACCAACGGGATCGCCGGGCCGTCGTGGGGTTCGCCGTCGACGGCGATGCGGCTCCGGCCCCGCTGGAGCCCTTCGGGGTTGAGGACGCGGATCGCGTAGACGGTCGAGCCGTGGCGGTAGTCGACGGCGAATTCGCGCCAGGACGCGGGGATGCAAGGGTCGATGAGCAGGCGGTCGCCGGCGCGGCGGAGGCCGAGGATGGATTCCAACGCCGCCTGGTACAGCCAGCCCGCCGCCCCGGTGTACCACGACCAGCCGACGCGGCCGGCGTGGGGGGGGAAGCCGAAGACGTCGCCGGCCAGGGCGTAGGGCTCGCCCTTGTAAATCCGGGCGTCATCCTTACAAGCCGCGTGGTTGATGGGATTGAGGAACTGGAAGAATTTCAGGGCCGAATCCCCACGTCCCAGGCCGGCGAACGCCTGCACGACCCAGGCGGCGGCGTGGGTGTACTGGGCCCCGTTCTCGCGCACGCCAGGGACATAGCCCTGGATGTAGCCGGGGCTGGGGGACGAGCGGTCGAACGGGGGCGTCAAGAGCAGGATGAGGCGGTCGGCCTCGCGGACGAGCATCGCCTCCACGGCCTCCATCGCCCGTTTCGACCTCTCGGCGGGGGCCCCGGCGAAGACCGACCACGACTGCGGCAGCGAATCGATCCGGCATTCCGCGGCCGAGGCCGTCCCCAGGGGCGTGCCGTCGTCGAAGTAGGCCCGGCGATACCACGAGCCGTCCCAGCCGTGGGCCTCGACGGCCGCGGCCAGCACGTCGGCCTCGGCCCGCCAGCGCGCGGCGCGGTCGGCGTCGCCGCGCGAATCGGCGATCGGGGCGAACCGCCGCAGCGCGACGATCAGGAACCAGGCGAGCCAGACGCTCTCGCCCTTCCCCTCGGCCCCCACGCGGTTCATGCCGTCGTTCCAGTCGCCCCCGGCCATCAGCGGCAGGCCGTGCGAGCCCCGAGGGGACGAGCGGTCGAGCGCCCGGGCGCAGTGCTCGTACAGCGAGGCCCCCGGCGCGACGTCCGGCAGGCGGTAGTCGTCCTCCTGGCCCGGCGCGAGGGCGGGGGCCGTCAGGAACGGGACCTCCGCGTCCAGCGCCCCGGCGTCGCCGGTGGCCTCGACGTAGCGAGAAGCGACGAACGGCAGCCAGAGGTAGTCGTCGGAGTAGCGCGTCCGAACGCCGCGGCCGTCGGGCGGGTGCCACCAGTGCTGGACGTCCCCCTCGACGAACTGCCGCGAGGCGTGGAGGAGCAGTTGGGCCCGCGCCAGGTCGGGCGCGGCGTGCAGCAGCGCGAGCACGTCCTGGAGCTGGTCGCGGAAGCCGAACGCGCCGCCCGACTGGTAGAACGCCGTGCGGCCCCAGAGGCGGCAGCTTGTCACCTGGTACAGCAGCCATCGGTTGACGAGGACGTCGAAAGCCGGCTCGGGCGTGCGGACCTTCACCGCGCCCAGGAGGCGGTCCCAACCGGCCTTCGATCGCTCCAGCGCCGCGGCGGCGCCGACGTCGCGGACGTGGGCCAGGTGCTCGCGGACCTGCTCGGGGGATTCGGCCCAGCCGAGGAGGAAGACGACCTCGCGCGATTCGCCGGGGCCCAGGTCGAACTTCGTCTGCACGGCGCCGCAGGGGTCGAGCCCGGCGCCGACGCGGCCGGACAGCTCGACCTGGCCCAGCGCCGCGGGCTTGGCGATGGAGCCGTGGCGGCCGAGGAACTCGCCGCGGTCGCCGGTGACGGTCCGCGGCCGGCGGTCGACGTCGAGGAACGCGACGCCCCCGGCGAACTCCTCGCGGAAGCCGTTGCGGGCCGTCAGCGCGTCGGTCTCGGGGTCGACCGCCGTGACGACGTGCATCGCCGAGCGGTCGCGGGACGAGCCCAAAACCCATTCGGCGTAGAAGGTGGCGGAGAGCCGGCGCGGGGCTTCGCCGGGGTTCTCGACGCGGAGCCGCAGGTACTTGACCGGCCGCTCGGGGTCCACGAAGACGTCGAGCCGGTGGCGCAGGCCGTGGCAATTCCGCTCGAACGACGTGGACCCCTGGCCGTGGCGGACGAGGGCCGGGCCGGGCGATGGGACCGGCAGCGGCGTGGGGCACCAGACCTGGCCGGCCTCCTCGTCGCGGAGGTAGAGGACCTCGGCCGAGGGGTCGCAGACCGGGTCGTTGCTCCACGACGTCAGCCGGTTCGTCTGGCTGTTCCCCGCCCACGTCGCCTGCGAGCCCGACTCGGTGACGAGCGTCCCGAACGCCGGGTTGGCGATGACGTTGCTCCAGGGGAGCGGCGGGAGCGCCGGGCGCGGGAGCGGCTGGCGCGACGGGCCGCCGTTGCCGTTCCCCTCGCCGTCGGGCCGGCCGGGGGTGTCGACCACGACGACATATTCGCGGCCGTCAGGGGTGAAGCCCCCCAGGCCGTTGAAGAAGAGGAGGCCGTCGGGCGTGGCGACGGGCTCGTCGCGATGGGGGGCCCTGCGGCGCGTCGCGGTGAGCGGCTCCGGCGGCTCGGGGCTCCAGTCGACCCCCTCGACCTGCTCGGCCAGGAGCCCGTTGGCGGCGTCGAGCGCCACGCGGGCCGCGGCGTCGAGCGCCCCGCGCTCCGGGGCCGAGAGCGACGCGCCCGCGACGACGTGGACGCCCGCGGGCCGGTCCAGGCGGTCGGCGAAGCCGGCCTCCCGCGCCATGGCCTCGATGGGCCCGGCCAGGCCGGGGCCGGCGGAGTCGTCCAGGACGATCAGCTCGGACTCCAGGCCCTGGAGCCGCAGGTAGGTCTGGGCGGAGAGGAGCTGGCGGGCGAGCGTCAGCTCGGCCGCGGACGAGAGCCGCAGCAGGACGATCGGCAGCCGCGCGTCGACGCCGCAGCGGGCGAGGATCCGGGGGGCCGGCTCGGCCGGGTCGGGGGCCGACGGCCGGGCGCGGAAGGCCGGGCCGGCGAAGATCAGGTGCGAGGCCAGCCGCTGGAACAGGTGGGCCTCCTCCGGCGACCAGCCGTGCCGGCCGTGCTCGGCCTGCCGCCGGGCCCAGGCCAGCTCGAACGCGCGGGCCGGGGCGCTCGGGCCGTGGTACTGGTCGGCCAGCGCGACGGCCCCGGCGCGGCCCTCGGCGACGGCCGTCGTGAACGCCAGCACGGCCGTCCCGCCGGGGGCCAGGACCAGGCGGCGGCGGAGGCTGAAGATCGGGTCGAGGACCGGACCGGCCGAGCCCGACAGCTCCCCGCCCGGGTCGAGCGCCGCGGGGTCGGCGACGGTGCGGCCACGGCCCAGGAACGCGGCGCGGTCGGTCTCGAACGTCGGCTCGCCGACGAGCGTGCAGCCGGCGGCCGAGGCGTCCACGGCCAGGACGTGGACGGCCCATACGGGCTTCTCGCGCGGCGACCGCGGGCGGCGGCGGGCCAGCAGCGCGGCCGATCCCGGCAGCCACTCCGTCTCCAGGAACAGCTCGTGGAACGCCGGGTGCGCCAGGTCGGCGTCGCGGGGCGCCAGGACGATCTCCGCGTAGCTGGTGACGTCCAGCTCGCGCGGCCTCGGGCCGTGGTTGGACAGGGTGAGGCGGCGGACCTCGGCGAACGACTCGGGCGAGACCGTGACCTCCATCAGGCTCTCGACCTCGCCGTCGCGGCGGCGGAACGACGCCTTGTCGGCCGCGAAGACGATCTCGTCCTCGTCGGCCGGGCGGCAGACGGGCTGGAACCCGGCCGACCAGACCATGCCGGTCTGCACGTCCCGGATGTAGAGGAACTGGCCGTACGCCTCGCGCGCCGGGTCCTCGCGCCATCGGGTCACGTCGACCTCGCCGCACGCGCCGGAGCCGGAGCCGGCGTTCGTCACCATGACGTGATAGCGGCCGTTGGAGAGCAGGTGCGTGCGCGGCCAGGCCGTCGCCGGGGTGGTGAGGCGGCGGCTCAGGAAGCTGGGCGCGGCGGGGCGCTCGGCCGACGAGGCGACGCCGGCGGCCTCGGCCACGGCGGCCTCCTCGGCCTCGGCGTCCAGGTCCACCAGCGGCGTGTCGCGGGGGACGCGCTCCTGGAGCAGCAGCTCCGCGGCGCGGACCATCGGCTCGGAGTGGAACCGCCGCGGCATGACGTCGCCCAGGACCACGTTCGTCGCCGCGACCAGGCTCATCCCCTGGTGGTGGCTCATGTACGACCGGACCACGGTCGAGCGCCGGCCGGGCTCCTGCCGGGACGGCGTGAAGTCGATCGCCTCGTACCAGCCGAAGGCACCCTCAGCCCCCTCGGCGGTCAGGCGCTTGAGGTTCTCCAGGGCCGCGGCGGGGTCGACCATCGTGGCCATCGCCGTCGCGTACGGGGCGACCACCCAGTCCTGGTCGAGCCCCTGCTTCAGCCCCAGGCCGGGCGTCCCGAACGCCTGGTAGCGGTAGTCGCCGTCGGCGTAACGGGCCGAGAAGGCCGACTCCGAGATCCCCCACGGCAGGCCGAGATGGCCGCCGTACTCGATCTGCCGCGCGACGGCCGTGCGGCACGCCTCCGAGAGGACCGTCGCCGGCAGGCTCTTGAGCAGGAGCCGGGGCATCAGGTACTCGAACATCGTCCCGCCCCACGAGATCAGGCCGATCCGCCCGGCGGCGCGGACGAACGGCCGGCCGAGCCGGAACCAGTGCTTGCGGGGGGCGTCGCCGCGGGCGATGGTCAGGTAGCTGGTCAGGCAGGATTCCGACGCCAGCAGGTCGTAGCAGGCACCGTCGAGCCGCCCTTGCGACAGGTCGCAGCCGATGGCGTAGAGGTTCCGCTCCTTCTTGTAGAGCGGCCGGAAGTCCATCTCCCGGCCCATCGCCTCGGCCCGCGCGGCCAGGTCGTGGAGCCGGCGCACCAGCGCGGCCGCCGCCGGCCGCGAGGCCGCCAGCGCCGAGAGCGACGGCACCGCCGCCCCCGCCTCGGGCCCGTCGCCGCCCACCAGCGAGTCCAGGTGCCGGCGGTGCTCCACGACCTGCTCCAGCACCTTCCGCGCCCAGGCCCTGGACGTCGCGGCGTCGCCGGGGCGGGCCGTGTCGGAGGCGAAGGTCTCGTTGAGCCGCTCGGCCTCCCGCTCGGCGCGGTCGAGCCAGGTCCGCCATCCGGGGAGGTCCGCCGGCGGGGCGTCGATCAGGGCCTTCAGCCGCGACCCGTCCAGGCCGCCGGGCTCCAGCGCCAGGCCCAGCGCGTCGGCCAGGCCGTCGGCCGCCTCGGGGCCGACGATCGGCGCGTCGGCCTTCTCGATCAGCCCGCGCCGCAGGGCCACCAGGCAGCCCAGCATGTTGCCGCTGTCGACCGTCGAGACGTACAGGGGCGGCAGCGGCTCCAGCGTCTGCGTCTGGTACCAGTTGTAGAAGTGGCCCCAGTGCCGCTCCAGGCGGTCGAGCGCGTCGAAGGTCTTCTCCAGGCGGTCGAGCATCGTCGCCAAGGGCAGGTAGCCCAGGTCGTTCGCCGCCAGGGTGGAGACCAGCAGCAGCCCCTTGTTCGTGGGGGACGTCCGGTGGGCGATGCGGCCGTCGGGGACCTCCTGGAAGTTGTCGGGCGGGAGCCAGTGGTCCTCCTCGCCGACGAACGTCTCGAAGTACCGCCAGGTCTTCCGGGCCAGCCGCCGCAGCGCCCGGCGCTGCTCGTCCGTCAGCGGCTCCTCGGTCGAGGGCAACGGCCGGCTGATGAGGTAGGCGACCAGCGGCGAGAGGAGCCACGCCAGCAGGATCGGCCCGGCCGTCCACAGCGCCGACGGCCGCAGCCAGGCCACCGCCGCCCCGATCAACAGCGCCGTCGCCGACGCCGGCCACATCGTCCGCACGAACGTCGTCAGCGCGCCCCCCAGGCGCTGCTCGGTCGACGCGGCGGTCTCCCATTCCAGCATCCGTTGATGGCTGATGAACGAGCGGTGGAGCGTCCGGGCGACCGCGTCGACGGCCTGGCGGGCCTGGTCGGGGAGGAAGGCCAGCGACAGGAGCGACTGGCCCGCCAGCGACGCCGCGGCGTCGACGCCCCCGCGGAACGGGCCGAGCGAACCGCTCCGGATCGACCCGTAGGTCGCCCCCGTCAGCCACTTGAGCACCGGCTGCGCCTGCACCAGCAGCGCCAGCGCCGTCCAGAGCCAGGGCGAGCCCGGCGCCACGGTCCACCCCAGGGCCAGCATCAGGACGACCGACGGCGGGACGAGGCTGCGGCGGAGGTTGTCCAGGAGCTTCCAGCGCTCCAGGGTCGGCAGCGGGTTCGGCCGCGACCGGCCGCCGGGGAGCGGGACCGTCCGGCCCAGCCACGGCAGGAGCTGCCAGTCGCCGCGGATCCAGCGGTGCTCGCGGCGGGCGTAGGCGTGGTAGCGGGCCGGGAAGTCGTCGAAGACCTCGGTGTCGCTCAGCAGCCCGCAGCGCGCGTAGTTCCCCTCGATGAGGTCGTGGCTGAGGATGCGGTCCTCGGGGAAGATGTCGCCGACGGCGTGCTCGAAGGCGTCGACGTCGTACACCCCCTTGCCGGTGAAGCTGCCGATCCCGAACAGGTCCATGTACGAGTCCGACGCGGCCGTCGAGTACGGGTCGATGCCGCCCCCCGACGCCAGCAGCCGCGCGAAGTACGAGTGCGTCGCGGCCGTCAGGTGGAAGTTCACCCGCGGCTGGAGTACGCCGTAGCCCTCCAGGACCCGGCCGGTGGCCGGGTCGAACCTCGGCCGGTTCAGCGGGTGCGCGATCGTCCCCACCAGCCGGACGCCCGTGTCGCGCGGCATCTGGGTGTCGGAGTCCAGCGTGATGACGTACCGGAACCGGGGCAGCTTCGAAGGTTCGACGCTGAGGACTTCATAGCCGCCGACCGGCCCGCCGCGGAGGATCCGGTTGAACTCCGAGAGCTTCCCGCGCTTCCGCTCCCACCCCATCCACGAGCCCTGCGACGGGTTCCACAGCCGCCTGCGGTGGAAGAGATAGAAGAGGTCCTCGCCGCCCGGCGCGACGTACCGCGCGTTCAGCTCGCGGACGCGGCGCAGGGCGTCGTCGATCAGCGCGCGGTCGTCGGGCATGTGCTCGGCGGGGGCGTCGGCGAAGTCGGTCAGCAGGGCGAACCGGAAGTTGGGGTCGGGGTTGGAGAGGTAGTGGATCTCCAGCCGCTCCAGCAGGGCCGCGGCGTGGTGCGACTTCACCAGCATCGTCGGGATGACGACGAACGTCCGGTACTCGTCCGGGATCCCCTTCTTGAATTCCAGCTTGGCCAGGATCCGCGGCGGCAGCAGGAGCGTCAGCGCGTGGTTGACGAAGCCCACGGCGACCTCGCCCACGGGCATCGCCAGCAGCGCGAGCACGCCCAGCAGGGTCCACGCGCCGGGCGTCGCCCCGCCCGCCAGCCGCGCGAACGCCGCGGCCACGACGCACCAGGCGGCGACGATCGAGCCGAAGTACACGAGGTTCGGCCGCGACCGCGACCATTCCAGCAGCCGTTCCCGCCACGGCCCGCGGTAGGGGAAGCCGGCGCGGAGGGCCCGCAGGCCGTCGTCGATCAGCCAGAAGGCGACGCAGCGGCGGCGGTGGTCGGCCGGGTCGGCCGCGGCGGCCAGCTCGACGGCCCGGCGGGCGACGGCCCGCTCGTCGGCCTTCGCGCCCCGCGCCACGTTCTCCACGGCCTTGCGGCAGCGGTCGCAGGTGGCGAAGTCCTGCTGGGGGTAGAACCCCGAGGGGTCCTCCAGCAGGATCTTCTGGACGAGGCTCTGCTGTTCGAAGAAGGCGTTCCAGTCGACGGCCGACAGCAGCCGGAGGCCGACCACGCAGTTGCCGACCGTCACCTGGTTCGCCGCCTGGCGGGCGCTCTCGGCCTCGACCACGGCCTCGACGTCCACCCCGCGCGACCGGAGCAGGCCGACGGCGTCCCTGGCCTGCGGGGCCTGCGCCAGGCGGGCGACGAGCGGGCCGGTGGGCTCGCCCAGGGGGGGGCGGGCCGCCTCGGGCGCGGCGAGCCAGGCGTCGGCCCGCGACCGCTCGCGCCACGACCAGGCCATCTCGTCGGCGAGCCGGCGGAGGTTCTCCAGCAGCACCAGCCTGAGCATGGTGGGGAGGGCCCACAGCTCGCCGATGGCCAGCGGCGCCCGCTCCTGGAAGGCGGCGACGAAGCGGTTGATCCGCGCCTCGTCGAACTCGGCGTCGGTGTGCGCCGCCAGGGCGACCGCGACGGCGTAGGCGCGGGGGTAGCCCTTCAGCGGCGTCGCGGCCAGCTTGGGGAGGACCGCGTCATACCCCTGGGGCATGTCGCGGCGGACCTCCTTCAGCACGTCGTCGACGATGTGGAAGTTGTCCAGCAGCCACTCGACGTCGATGCCGCGGGCGTGCTCCTCGCCGGCCAGGATCCGGGCGTGGACCTTCTCCAGCACCTTGCCGTTCTCGGCGAACCGCTTCAGCAGCGGGCTGCCGGCGCGGCGGCGCGGGGCGACCACGGCGGCGTCGGCCAGGGCCCTCGCCAGCTGCTCCAGCCGCCCGGCCCCCAGCAGCTCCCCGCGGATCGGCCCCGGCCGGGACGGGTCGATCCGCTCCATCCACGACCGCCCCGGCCCGCCCATCTCGGACGAAGCGGCCCCCACAGGCAATTCGCTCATGCCGTCGTTCTCGTCCCCTGGAAGCGTCGCGCGTCGGCCTCTCGCCGGCCCCTCGCGTCACGCCTTCCGATTCTATCAGGATCGCCGGCCGCGGGGCGCGGGGCGGCACGAGGCCGTCGGGCCGGCGATCGGTCGGGGCCGGACGGGGGGCCTCCCGTCCACCCCGGCCGGCGGCGGGGCGAAGGTCGCCCGCGGGAGGGGGGACGGAGGCCGTCGGACGACGGGGGCCGTCCCCATTTTCATCGCCGCCGTCACGCCTTCGCCGCGACGGCTTCGAGGATCGCGCCTTCCAGCCGGTCGGTCGCATCGTCCCAGGTGTAGCCGGTCGCCGTTTCGTAAGCGGCGTCGGACATCCGCCGCCAGCTCGCCTCGTCCGCGGAGAGGACGTCGACGAGGCCCCTGGCCAGGCCGTCGATGTCGCCCGGCTCGACGAGATGGCCGTTGACGCCCTCGCGGACCAGCTCGGGCATGGCCCCGGTCCGGGTCACGACCACCGGACATCGGCACGCCATGGCCTCCAGGGGGGTGAGATTGAACCCCTCGAAATGGCTGCCGTTGAGGAAGACGTCGCAGGAGGCGTACAGGTCGCGGATCGACTCCTGCGGCGGAGACTGGACGAAGCGCGTCCCGGCGGGGAGCGGGGCGACCGGTCGCGTTCCGCCGAAGGAGACGAGGCGCACGTCCGGGAACGTCCGGCGGCAGATGTCCAGGGCCCTGAGGCTGTCGTCGCACCCCTTCGTGGGCATGTGCGAGTAGAGCATCCCGACCGTCGGGACCGCCTGCCTGCCGCGGGGGGGGGCGTGGAACTGGTGCGTGTCCACGCTGTTGGGGATCAGGACCCGATCCGGGTCGCCGAATTCCCTCTCGGCGATGTCGGCCAGCCATTGTGAGATGACGATTTTCCGCATCGGCAGCCGCCACGTCGCCTCGACTCGCGCCACGGGCGCCATCGGGAGGCTCGCCTCGTGGCCCTGGATCAGGTAAAGCTTCGGCATCTCGGCCGGGAAGTTCTCGTGCGCCCACTCCGCCGTCTCCCACCAGGTGGCGATGACGACCTCGGTCTCCGGCGCGTCGGCGAACCGCACCGGCCGATGCTCGGGGAGCCTACGGACCTCGGCCGCGATCCCTCCGAAATGGCCGAGGGACCGGCGGGCGTGCGGGCTCAGCCACGGATGCACGACGCCCCGGCGGGCGAACCGGAAGAGCTCCCGCAGGGGCGGCCGCTTGCGCGGCGGGGCGACGATCACGACTTCGTGGCCGCGCCGCGCTAGACGGTCCGCGTAGATCCCGATGACGCGCTGGCCGCCCGACAAGTTGATGGTCGAGGACAGGAAGGTGATGTGCATCCGAGGCGTCCTTATTCTTATAGGCGTTGGGGGCGAACCTTGCGGCGCCATGTCTACGGACGTCGGCCCAACTCGCGGGCGATCTGAAGGCCCGAGAGGTTCAGGCCCATCAGGTCCAGGCGGGCGATCCGGATCCGCAGCGGCAGATGACGGCCGGCGAAGACGGTGCCGGTCAGGTCGTCGAAACGCTTGAGACGGCCCTTGCACTCGCACCGCCGACGGTCGGGCCGGATGTCGTCGCGGCCGTGCTTGACGACCGAGTTCGATGAGCAAGGCGGCCGAACCAAGCCGTCGGGCCGCCGCAATGTCGCGGATGGTCTGGAAGCGCCTGGCGTCGCCGGAGAGGTCCTGGATGTTCACCGTGCCGGGGCGGCTCGCCGATCCGATCGCGGCGGAGGTCAAAGTCGTCCGAGGCCCTCGATCCTAACGATCAGACCGCCGCACGCCCCATCACCCCGGAATCCGTCACGAGCCTCCATCTACATCCAAGGCCCGCTTCTGGACGGAAGCGACCTCGATCCCTCGCGGAACGAGACAAAGGTCGAGGTCTTTCGTCGAATGCCGTGGATCGGTCAACCGATCGAGGAACTCCTCGACCGTCGACAATCGGAACCAGCCGTCTCCGGCGGGGAGGCCTTCCGTGACGTGACCGTTGACGGAATATCCCTGCGATGCGACGAAGTTGAAGAAGTCCTCGATCATCCGCCTGGAGGTCCATCCCTCGCCGTGCATCTTCGCCAGATCATCGTAGAAATCGGAGTTGATCTCCGCCAGGATCACCGGCCGATGCGAGCCGAGCAGCTGTCTCATCCCCTGCAGACAGAAATAATCCCACCCCTCCGTATCGATCTTCACGAGGCCGACTCGGGCCCACAATTCCGACGGCAGTATATTGTCGAGCGGGCTGGCGATGATGAGTTCCTTGTCCCAGTCTTCCACCGGCCTGAGCGTGCCGATCCCCTGGTTGTACGCGGGCGGCTGCGACAACTCGAGCGCCTTCTTCTCGTCGCTGAGGGCCATGTTCAGCGGGATGACGTTGTCGCACTTGTTCATGAAGAGGTGTTCGCACAGGCGCCGGAAGCAGCGAAGGGACGGTTCGAAGGCGATGACGCGACCCTCCGGGCCCACGAGCTTCGAAGCCAGGAGCGAGAAATAGCCGATGTTCGCCCCGATGTCGACGACCAGATCGCCCGGCCGGACGACCTCGAAGAAGATCTTGGTGAGGTGGGGCTCCCACTGACGTTGCTCGAGGAGCCGCCTCTGGGAGTAGTCGCTGGAGCACTTCATCCGGACGCCCCAGTCGAGCCGCACCGTCTTGAGCCGTCTTCGGTAGATTCCAAGCCCGAGGACGGCCTTGACCCGCCTCAAGATGCGCCTCATCACGCTCGGACGCTTCTTCGATGCGTCGCCGGATCGCAGCGCCTTTTGATCCTTCAAGTCATTCACCATGCGGCCCTCTAAACCAGACTTCAGGATTTATGCATCCATTTCGATGGACGATCGAGGCCCGCGCCGCTGGAGCGGCTTGCGCCGCCCTGAGACGAACTACCTTCGGACGTCGTCGGCGGTGGGGCCCTGGGGGGCCGAGACGATGGCGACTTAGACGGCCTCGGTAGTCCGGGGCGCCGCCGTCCGCGTCGAGCCCTTGGGCTTCGAGGACGTCTCCTTGATCGGGTCGAGGTCGGGGTTCCACGGCGGCGGGGTGGCACGGGAGCCCCCGCGGGCTCCACCGCCGCGACGGAGGTTCAAAATCGGACGCACGGCTTCCCCCCCTGCAAGCGAGTGGGATCGAGCCGGTCGACCCTCCTCCGTCCACGACGCCTCATCGCAGAATCTGTGACGAGAGGAGTGTAATCGGTGGAATGAAAATAATCCACGACGGGCGAAAGGCGAAAACGACCCTGGAGGCGTGGGCGAAACGTCCCGTCGAGAGGGAGGCGCGAGGCGATCGGCACGTCGGGGGCGGCAACCGTTCACGGGATCGGTACTTGACCGGCGACGGTCGGCCTGGGCGCCTTCGAGTCATGATGCGGCCCGACGGCATGCCCGTCGAGCGCTGAGACGCCCTCCCGGCCGAGTCGCGTCCGGACCTGTTGGGCGGCGTGTGCGAATTTGATAAACCGTCGCCCCGTCGGCCTCGAAGGCCGTCGACCAACGCGACGCCCTCGGCCGCCTGCCGGGCGCCCCCTCCTGCGCCGCCCGACCGGGCGCCGCCGCCGCCGAGTACGCCCGGACCGGGAGCCGCCCCGACGCCGTCACCTCCCGCACCCTGGAATTCTACGCTCCCGGGCTCGCCGCGGCGCCGCGGCTCCGCGGCTCCGGCCGGCAGACCCGGCCGAGGCGAGCCCGGGGCGCGCATGCCGAGAGGCCGCCGTCATACCGATAAGGCCCCTGCCCGACCATTCGCTCTGGATCGGCCGCGCGGGCGCGTTGCGCGACCCGGCCGTCGTCGCCGAGCCCGTCGTCGACCTGGCGCTGGACGAGCCGCCGGCGGTCGTGCGCCGCGATCTGGTCGCCTGCCGGTTCCCGCCGATCGACGGCGAGGGGAACCCGCCGTGGCTCTTGCGCGCGGCGGGATGGGCCGCTCGCCGGCCGTCGCGGCGGCGATCGCCCTCGCCCGGGGGGGCCGACCCGGGCGAGGCGCCGGCGCTGGTCGTCGACGGCGGCCGGGCGGACGTCTCGCCCGCGCTCCGGCGGGACGTCCTGGCCGCGTCGCTTCGGCTCAGGCCTTGAGGGCGGCGATGGCGCCCTCGGTGCGCTTCAGGACGTCGTCGACCTGCTCGGGCGACTCGAAGCCGATGATGAAGGCGTCGACGGTCCCCAGGCCCAGGACGAACTTCAGCGAGGCGTCGATGCGGGCGGGCTCCTTGATCCGGCCTTCGCCCAGGATCTTCATGCCGATGACGCCCTTCCCCGCGCCGTGCATCTCCTCCAGCACGGAGGCGACCTCGTCGGGCTTCTTGTCGTCCATGACCAGCCCCTCGGGGTTGATCCGGGCGAGGTCGACCTCGACGAACGGCAGCTTGGCGGAGGTGCGGAGCGGGTCCATGCCGTGGCAACTCGTGCCGTGGGCGCGGATCAGCCCGTCCTCCTTGGACTTCATCAGCTCCTCCATCGCGCCGGTGTGCTCGTGGTCCCAGCCGCTCTTGGTCATGCAGTGGAGCAGCAGGACGTCGATGTAGTCCACCCCCAGCTCCAGGCGGTAGCGCTGGAGGTGGTCGCGGGCGGTGACGGCGTCGGTGGCGTGGGTCTTGGTCTGGATGACGTATTTGTCGCGGGGGACGCCCTTGAGCGCCTCGCGCAGGTAGACGTGCGAGCCGTACTGGTCGGCGACGTCGAACAGGGTGACGCCGTGGTCCAGGCAGTGGCGGACGAGCCTGGTGAAGCCCTTGACGCCCAGCTTGGTCTGGTTGCTGGACTGGCCGCCGCCGATCATCCCGGTCCCCAGGCCGATCAGCGAGGTCTCGATGCCGGTCTTCCCCAGGATGCGGCGGGCCTGGGGCGATTCGGGCAGGGCGTTCCTGGCGAAGGCGGCCCGGGACGAGCCGGCGGTCGCGGCGACGGCCGCGGCGGCGGCGGACGTCGCGAGGAAGTCGCGGCGGTTGAAGGCGGGCGTCATCGTGCGTTCTCCCGTTCGTTTCGAGACCTACCGATCCGGGCGAGGCGGGCGGAATCCGGCCGCCGGCGTGGACCGTCGATTCTATCCCCGGCCGCCCGATGCTACTATGTGGAAGTTCAACATCCCATCCGGGGCGGGGAGGTCGGCGTGTTCACGGGGCTGGTCGAGGCGTTGGGGCGGGTCGAGTCGGTGGTCGACGAGCCGGGCGGCAAGCGGTTCGCCCTCCGCTGGGAGGGGCTCGACGCCCCCCTGGCGATCGGCGAGAGCGTGGCCGTCAACGGCTGCTGCCTCTCCGTCGTGGCCAGCGGGCCCGGGCGCTTCGAGGTCCAGGCCGGGCCCGAGACCCTCCTGCGCACCAACCTCGGCTCCCGAGGGCCGGGCGACCCGGTCAACCTGGAGCGATCGGTCCGCGTGGGCGACCGCCTGGGCGGGCACATCGTGCAGGGGCACGTCGACGCCACGGCCGTCCTCCGCGAGCGCCGCCGCGAGGGGGAGTTCGAGTTCTTCGCCTTCGACGTCGACCCGGCGTGGACGGCGCTGATGGTCGAGAAGGGGTCGATCGCCGTCGACGGCGTCAGCCTGACCCTGGTCGACGTGCGGCCCGCGGGGTTCTCGATCATGCTGATCCCGCACACGCTGGCCGTCACCACGCTGGGGGCCCTGGAGCCCGGCGACCGCGTCAACGTCGAGGCCGACGTCCTGGCCAAGCACGTCCAGAAGCTCCTGGGGCAGGTCCGTTGAGCGAGCCCGAATCGCCGCAGCCGACGCGGCAGACCCAGTCGTACCTCCGCAAGATCTTCGGCCGCCGGGGGCTCACGCCCCGCCACCGGCTGGGCCAGAACTTCCTCATCGACCTGAACATCCACGACCTGATCGCGGAGCAGGCGGCGGTCGAGCCCGGCGACATGGTGCTGGAGGTGGGCCCCGGCGCGGGCGCGCTCACGGCGCTGATGGCCGGCCGCGGGGCCCGCGTGCTGGCCGTTGAGGTCGACCCCGGCATGGCCGCCCTGGCGACCGAGGCCATCGGTGCCTTCCCCAACGCCCGCGTCCTGAACGTGGACGCCCTGGCCTCCAAGCACGCCGTCCAGCCCGAGGTCCTGGAGATGCTGGCCCGGGGCCGCGAGGGCCGGCCGTACAAGCTGGTGGCGAACCTGCCGTACAACATCGCCACGCCCCTCATCATGAACCTGATGGTCGACGACGCCAACCGCCCCGGCCTGATCGTCGTCACGATCCAGAAGGAGCTGGGCGAGCGCATGATGGCGAAGGCCGGCGACGCCGAGAACAGCTCGCTCTCGGTGATCCTCCAGGCCCTCGCCGACGTCGAGATCGCCCGCGTCCTGCCGCCGTCGGTCTTCTGGCCGCGGCCGAAGGTCGACTCCGCCGTCGTGGTGATCCGCCCCGACCCGGCCAAACGCGAGGCCGTCGGCGACCTGGCCTGGTTTCACCGGATCGTCCGCGACGTCTTCCTCTATCGCCGCAAGGCCCTGCGCGTGGTCCTGGCCAAGCTCGCCCCCGAGGGGGTCGACAAGCCCGCGATCGACGCCCTCCTCGAATCCCTCGCCATCCCCGGCTCCATCCGCGCCGAGGCCCTGGAAGTCCCCCGCTGGCTCGCCCTCGCCACAGCCCTCAAACAGAGCTGGGGGGACGCGAAGCCGGCCGACATGGAGGGCGGCGAGGGGGAGGGATGATCGCGATCGACGGCCGCGGGCCGGTCGTGATCGCCGGGGGGAGCGGCTTCCTGGGCGTCTCGCTGGCGACCTACCTCGCGGGCCTGGGCCGACGCGTCGTCATCCTCTCCCGTCGCCGCCCGAAGCCGGACGGCCCCTGGCGACACGCCGCCTGGGACGGGCGGACGCTCGGCGAGTGGCGACGCGAACTGGAAGGGGCGGCGGGCCTGGTGAACCTGGCCGGCCGGACCGTCGATTGCGTCAAGACGCCCGACAACCGCGACGAAATCCTCCGGTCCCGCGTCGAGTCGACGCGCGTGCTGGGCGAGGCCGTCCGCTCGGTCGACGCACCGCCCGCCGTCTGGGTCCAGATGAGCACCGCCCACATCTACGGCGACCCTCCCCGCGTCGTCTGCGACGAGGATTCCCCGTTCGGCTGCGGCTTCGCCCCGACGGTCGGCCGGGCTTGGGAGGAGGCGTTCGCCGCGGCCCTGCTCCCGTCGCAGCGCGGGGTCGTGCTGCGAACGAGCTTCGTCGTCGGCCGCGAGCGCGGCGCGGGGGGCGGGGCGCTGTCGCGCCTGCGGACGCTGGTGCGGCTCGGCCTGGGCGGGGTGGTCGGTTCGGGGACGCAGGGGATGAGCTGGATCCACGAGGCCGACATGAACCGCCTGTTCGAGCGGGCCCTGGACGACCCGGCGATGCATGGGGCGTACATCGCCTCGGCCCCGCGCCCCGTCCCCCAGCGCGACTTCATGCGGGCGCTCCGACGCGCCGCCGGCATGCCCGTCGGGCTGCCGGCCCCGGCCTGGCTCGTCCGGCTGGGGGCCCCGCTGGTTATGCGGACCGACCCGGAACTGGCCCTCTACGGCCGCTACGTCGTGTCGAGCCGCCTCGCCGCCGAGGGATTCGCGTTCCGCTTCCCGGAGATCGACGGGGCCCTGCGGGACCTGCTCGCGTGACGTGATCGCACGCGTCTACGACCCCGCCCCCTCCAGCCGCCGCGCCGCGTCGGGCTCGACGCCCTTGCGGATCCGGTTCTCCAGCGTCGCTTTCCAGCTCGCGGAGAGGGCGGGGAGGGCGGCCAGGGCGGCGGCGGCGTCGCGGTCGGCCTTGTCGCGATGCATGATCCGGTTGGCCTCGGCGATCGTCCAGCCGGGGTGGGGGCGTTCGATCGACTCGACGGCGTCGCCGGCCGCGACGAGGCCCGGCGACAGGACGCGGAAGTACCAGCCGGTGCGGCCGGACTCCTGGACGGTCAGCGTGAGCGTCTTGATCTTCCAGCGCCGGGCGAGCTTCCAGCAGGGCTGCCGGGGCTGCGAGACCTGCACCACGGCCCCGCCCACGCGGAAGACGTCGCCGATGCCGACGTCGGGCTCGACCAGGCCGTCGATCGTGAAGTTCTCGCCGAACGCGCCGAACGCCAACTCCGGCAGGCCCAGCTCCAGCCGCCAGCCGGGGTAGTGCGAAGCCGGGTAGCAGCAGACCGCCTTGTCGGCGCCCCCGTGGTGCACCAGGTCGGCCTGGCCGTCGCCGTCGAGGTTCGTCGCCCCGAGCGCGACCGGACCGGCGACGGGGTCCTTGAGGAACCCGCTGACCCACGGCCGGTCCATCGGGTCGGCCGCCCCCTCCGTCCCGATCTCCCGAGGCCGCCCCACCTGGATCGACGCCAAGACCGCCATCGGCCCCCCTCCCCTCGGTTCGCTCCCCCTCCCGAGGATACCCGGACCCGCCGCCGGCCGGCCAGGTTCGGCCGTCGCGCCGGTTGGCGGAGCGGGGCGGCGAGCCGGCCGGGTCGGGTCGGGGTTACTTCGGCGCGTCGACCTGCCCCGGGGAGGCCAGGTAGGAGAAGAGGTCGCGGACCTCCTGCTCGGAGAGGGTTTCGAGCTGGCCCTCGGGCATCATGGAGACGTTGGAACGCTTCACGTCCTCGACGTCTTCCGCCGGGATGAGGACGCGCTCGTTGGCGGTCTGGACGGTGAGGACGGCGGGGGTCTGGCCGCGGAGGATGCCCGAGACCAGGCGGCCGTCGGAGGTGGCCACGTTGGTCACGGTGTACTCGTAGGCGACCGTCGCGCTGGGGTCCAGGACGTTCTCCAGGATGTAGTCGGCGTTGGCGCGGTCGGAGCCGGTCAGCTCGGGGCCGACGTCGCCGCCGGCGTCGAACAGCTTGTGGCAGGCGTGGCACGTCCGCTGGTAGACGGCGCGGCCGTTGGCCGGGTCGGGCTTGCCGGAGCCGAGGATCGCCTTGTACTTGCCGATGAGCGCCGCCTTGTCGGCCGAGGTGGCCCGCACTGTCCCCCAGACGGCCTCCAGCCGCTTCGTCAGGGCGGCGTCGTTGAGGGCCTGGACCTGGCGGGCGATGGTGACGCTGACGTCGCGGCGCGGGACGACGCCGCGGTCGATGGCGTCGAGCAGGGCCATGGCCCAGGCCGGCCGGGCCGCGAGCGTGGCGACGACGTCCTCGCGGTCCGCCGGCGCGAGCTTCGCGTAGCGGTCGAGGAGCACCCTGGGGGCGTCGGGGTCGTTGAAGGCGGCCATGGCGCGGATGGCGCGGGCGCGGAGGGCGTCGTCGTCGAGCAGGCCGGGGAGGTCGCGGCCCAGGCCGGGCGTCCGCCGCTCGGCGAGCGTCGTCAGGGCCGTGGCGCGACGGCCGGCGTCGGCCTTCGGGTCGAGCAGGATCGTGCGCAGGGCCTCCACCGCCTTGGGCTCGTCCAGGATCACGGCCAGGAGCAGGGCCTTGTCCAAAAGCGCGGGCGACTTCACCGCCGAGAGGCCGGCGTACAGGTCGTTCCAGCCCTCCGGCCGGGGGACCTGCTTGCGGCCCCGCAGGGCGTCGAGCACGCCGTCGAGGACGTCGGAGCGGAGGTCGTCGCGGTCGGAGTTGAGCGCCGGGGCCAGGGCGGCGAGGCCCTTCGCCGGGTCGGCCGAGACCAGCCGGCGGGCGAGGAAGTTCCGGAGCATCGGCAGCTTGACCGACGGCAGCGCCTCGGCCGCGAACTCGGGCGAGGTCGCCGCGACCGACTCGACGGCGTACCAGGTCATCAGGGCGAGCGTCTCGTCGGCCGGGTCGATCTCGGCGGCGGCCAGCGCCCGCGCCAGGGGGATCCGGTCCGACGAGGCCGGCAGCCGCAGCAGGGCCGAGGCCAGCGCCAGGCGGGCGCGGGGCGAGGGGTCGCGGCCGGCCATCTCGGCGAACTTCGCGACGGCCTCGGGCGGGACGGGCGTCGAATCGACCAGGAGCCGGACGGCCCAGCCGCGGACCGACTCGTCGCGGTCGCCCAGCAGGGCGATCAGGCCCGGCGCGTCCAGCCGGCCGATCGCGTTCAGGGCCCAGAGGGCGCGGAGGCGGCGGGGGGCGTCGGGCCCCTCGTCGAGCATCCGCCGCAGCTTCGCGACGGCCTCGGTCATGTCGCGCCCCGCGATATCCTTGCGCTCCTGGAGCAGCCGGCGCGCGGTGCGGACGTACCACTCGTTCTTGTGGGATTGCAGGTCGGCCAGCTCGGCGTCGGAGAGCTTCGCCAGGTCGACCTTCACGGGCTTGACGTCGCCGTGGGTCATCTTGTAGATGCGGCCGTTCTCGCGGTGCGAGCCGTCGGCGTCGTTCTCGTGGCACTCGCCGATATCGGCCCAGTCGGTGAAGTAGACGCCGCCGTCGGGGCCGTACTTCAGCTCCAGGCCGCGGAACCAGACGTCGTCCACGCGCAGGACGTCGGGCTCGTGATGCGCGACGTAGCTGGAGCCCTTGCGCTCCAGGCGGTCGTGGTTGACGCGGTGGCCGTGGATGTTGAACGTGTAGACGCCGCCGCGGTAGACCTCGGGCCACTGGTCGGCCAGGTAGATCATCGCGCCGACGTGGGCGTGGCCGCCGCCGGCCTGGCTGTGGCGGTCGTGGCCGGCCCCCTCGCGCGACTCGGTCCAGTGGCCGCCGGCCCAGTGGAGGTGGTCGGCGCAGGTGGGGATCCGGCGGTACGTGTTCGGGTTGAAGTCCTCGCCGAACATCCGGTCGTAGCGGGCGCCGGGGACGACGTGGAACAGGTGGGGGATGACGCAGTTGGTGATGAACGCCTCGCCGTGGTCGTCGAAGTCCAGGCCCCAGGGGTTGGTGGTCCCGTGGGCGACGGCCTCGAAGACCTGGCGGGCGGGGTGGTAGCGCCAGACGCCCGTGTTGATGGGCGTGCGCCGCTCGGCCGGGTCGCCGGGGCGGCCGACGAGCGAGTTGGAGAGGATGCCGTTGCAGCCCCAGAGCCAGCCGTCCGGGCCCCACTTCAGGCCGTTGAACATATTATGCTGGGCCTTGACGTCCCAGCCGTCCAGGGCGACCGTCGCCGGGCCGTCGGGGGCGTCGTCGCCGTCCGCGTCGGGGATGAACAGCAGGTTCGGCGTGGCGCAGAGCCAGACGCCGCCGAAGCCCAGCTCGATCCCGGTGAAGCTCGTGCCCCCCTCGTAGAAGACCTTGCGGCTGTCGAACTTCCCGTCGCCGTCGGAGTCTTCGAAGATGACCACGCGGTCCTTGCCGACGGGGCCGCCCAGCCAGATCGGGTACGAGAAGTTCTCGACGACCCAGAGCCGGCCGCGGGGGTCGATCGTGAAGGCGATCGGCTGGAGGACGTCGGGCTCGGCGGCGAACGGCTTGACGACGAACCCCGGCGGGACCGTCATCTTCGACGGGGCCTGGTCGACCGGCGTCGGCGCGTGGGAGGGCGTCGGGTCGTCCGCGCCGGACAGCAGGAGGGCGGTCGCCGCGAGGGCGATGGGAAGTCGTCGCGCGATCATGACAAGGCTCCACGGCGTGGCGACGCCGGCGACCCGCCGGCGGGGGAAATGCAGACTAAGGCCGTCGGCGCGCCTCGTCAATGGCCGAAGCCGCCCCGCGGGCGACCTCGGGAGATCGTCCCGAGGTCGCTTGAACCTCACGCCGCGTCAGGTCTTATCATGCCCCGCGGGGCGATCGGACGGGCGAAGGGAGGGGGGGCGATGCCGCGGCTCTGGAAGGTGGGCGACCTGGCCGGGCGCTGCGGGCTGACGGTCCGCACGCTGCACCACTACGACGAGACCGGCCTGCTGCGGCCGTCGGGGCGCACCGGCTCCGCCCACGGCTCGGGGCACCGCCTGTACGGCCCCGCGGACGTGGCGAGGCTCCAGCAGATCCTCTCGCTCAAGGCGCTCGGGTTCAGCCTGGGGCAGATCCGCGAGGCCCTCTCGCGCGAGGACTACGACCCGCGCCGGGTGGTCCGCCTGCACCTGGAGCGCGTGCGCGGCCAGTTCGCCGAGCTGAAGTCGCTGGAGGCGCGCCTCGCCGGACTGTCCGACGCCCTGGATCGGTCGGAGACCGTCTCCGCCGACGATTTCCTGGCGACCATCGAGGGGATGACCATGTTCGAGAAATACTACACGCCGGAGCAGATCGAATACCTGGTGAGACGCCGGGAGGAGGTGGGCGAGGAGGCGATCCGACGAGGCCCGGAGCAGTGGGCCGACCTCCAGGCCGAGGTGAAGGCGGCGATGGACGCGGGCGTCGGCCCGGAGGAGCCGTGCGCGGCCGACCTCGCGCGCCGATGGTTCGACCTAATCGCGGCGTTCACCGGCGGCGACCCGGGCCTCTTCCGGTCGCTCAAGGCCATGTATGAGAACGAGGACCGGATCCGCGGGATGGACGTGGCGGCCATGCGGCCCATGATGGACTGGATCGGCAAGGCGGCCGAGGCCGCGGGCGTCCGCCACCCGGGGATGTGAGGCGTCGCGGGCCGGGCCACGCTCCGGCCCGCGCCCCTCTCCGGCCCCCTCAGCGACGGGGCTTCGCGGCCCCCCCACCGAAGTCGCCCGCGGGCGCGGGGACGAGCTTGATCCAGTCGACGCCGACGAGGTGGCTGCTGCTCTTCTCGCCCTTGCCGACGACCTGGATCCCCAGGGCGTTCGGGCCGGCGGCGAGGTCGGCCACGCCCAGCAGGACGGGGCCGGAGTGGACGACGTTGGGGGCGTACAGGTCGACCGGCTTCCCGAGCGGCGCGCCGTCGAGCGTGAACTGCACCGTGCCGTAGTCGCCGGCCTTCGTGAAGCCGGCCGAGAGGGCATACTTGCCGGCCGTCGCGACGGGGAGTTCCAGGTCCAGCTTCGCGCCGGGCTCGCGGACGATCCAGAAGAGTTGCCGCGCGCCGGACCAGGCGTCGCCGAAGGGGGTCATGTCCTGGTTCGGGACCTCGCCGGCGGTCTTGCCGCGGACGCGCAGCGACTCGGCCTCGATCGCGCCGGGCTCGCGGTGGATCGGCGGGCGGGGGTGGACGATGCGCTTCGACAGGTCGGGGATGCCGGCCGGCTCGACCTTCGCGCCGGGGGCCGCATAGGCGTAGGCGAGCGTCGCGAACTGGACCTTCACGGCCTCCCAATGCCAGAGTTCGAGGTCGAACGCCAGCGACTCCGCGAACGGGATCGCGTCGAGCGTCTGGAGCCGCAGGAGGCTGGTGTTCCCCTTCGTGCCGGGGCCGTCGCAGCGCGTCTGCGCGTGGAACGGGCTCGCGAACGGCGCGGGGTCGCCCCAGGCGTAGCCGAAGTAGTCCTCGGTGCCGGTGCCGAACGTGCTGGGGAACGGCTCGCCGTCGACGTAGACCTTCTCGTCCCCCTCGCCCCACCAGGCCGTGACCGGGTTGTAGAGGCTGCACTGGAGCCCGACGAACCGGCCCGCCCCGCCCGAGACCCGCAGCGCCGGCCAGTCGAGCGTGCCGGCGCCCTTCACGGTCTGCACGTCGTCGCGCTGGAGCCAGCGGGCGTGGAAGGTGAGCATGTCGGCCGCGGCGGGGTCGTCGCGCCATTGGTAGCGGACGACCATGTCGACGGGGCTGCCGGATTGGTTCGCGACGGCGATCCGGGCGTTCCGCCTGTACGGCATCTCCCATCGCGAAACCATCTCCGCGCCGTCGCCGGCCTTCCGGGCGTCGACTTCCTGGAGCAGCGTCCGGAACGGGTTCACGCCCGGCCCCGTGCCGAAGAAGTCGCCGAGCGGGACGGCGACCTGGGGCTCGGCCGCGTCGTCGAACGTGATTGTCAGGAGCGTGCGCGCGAGGACCTCGGCCAGGGCCTGGTCGTCGAGGCCGGACCGGTCGACCCGGCACACCAGCGCCGTGAGCGAGCCGGGCCCCGCGGGATCGTGGCGGATCTCGCGGGACCGGCCGGGTTCCAGGCGGAACGCCTGCGACGTCGGCAGCGCCTCGCCGTACCTCGCCAGGGGCGACTCCAGCAGGGCCCGCCGCGCCTTCGCGATCGCCCCGCCGGCCCGCTGGAGCACGGCGGGCGAGTAGCTCTCGACGGCCGTGCCGGGGGCGAACGTGGTGACGTTCACCTGATAATACTGGTCCCCCTTCGTGGTCGTGATCTTGATCGACTTCGCGAACGGGAAGGGGAAATACAGGTTCCGGCCGCGGGAGGCGTCGTGGCCGAAGGGGGCGGAGAAGGGCTCGACCTTGCCGTCGGTGATCGCGGCGAAGTCGGCGGCGAGCGCCGGCACGGCCGCGCCGTCGATGTAGATGCGCAGCTCGCCGTCCGGGTTGGCCGACCAGATCCGCGAGACGTACCCGGGGCCCGTCGCGTCGGCCAGGACCCATTCGCGGCGGTCGCCCTCGCCCTCCACGCGGAGGTAGTGCCCGCGGTCGTTGTTGGCGAACGGCTCGACGATCTTGCCGTCGACCAGGCGGGTCGCGCGGTCGTAGCTGGAGAACTGGAACGACCGCTCGCCGGGCCTCGGCGGCTCGGCCAGCCACGAGGGGTCGGCCAGCTTGCCGAGGAGCGTCTCGACGGTGATCGGCTTCGGGTCCTCGGCGCGGGCGGCCGGGATCAGGAGGGCGGCTAGGAAGACGGCCGGGAGTCTGGAGCGGGAGAGCATGGAAGGACCCTCGTTGCGGGGCGTTTGGGCGGGGCGACGGGCTCCGTCCGTCGCCCCCCATCGGAACAGGCCCCGGAGCGGGTCGCAAGGAACCCGCCCCTGAATCCCGCATACGGGATACAAGGCGTCACGCGATACGACGATTTCGGAACACAGCCCGGCCCCTTGGCTCCCCCCGGGGGCTGTGATAACGTCGGGTGATTCGACGACGGCCGGATTCGCGACGGGCGATGTTAGGGGAGGGCGACGGCGATGGGGATCGGGACGACTTCGCGGCGGGCGTTCGCGTCCGCGTGCCTGGGGCTGGCGGGCGGGATCATGATGCAGGGCGACGCCGCGGCTGCGGACAAATACTGGGCCTTCGTCGGAACCTACACGAACTCGAAGGAGTCGCCCAGCGAGGGGATCTACCGCCTGGAGTTCGACCCGGCGACGGGCTCGCTGACGAACAAGGTCGCGGCGGCGAAGGCGGCGGATCCGTCGTTCCTGGCGGTCCACCCGTCCGGGAAGTCGCTCTACGCGACCAACGAGGTGGGCGAGTTCCACGGCGAGAAGGCCGGCTCGATCTCGGCGTTCGCGCTCGACGCGAAGGCGGGCGAGCTGAAGCCGCTGGACGTGCAATCGTCGAAGGGCGCCATCCCATGCCACCTGGCCGTGGACCCGACGGGCAAGCTGGTGGTGGCGGCGAACTACACCGGCGGCAGCGTCGTCGGCCTGCCGGTCGAGCCCGACGGCTCGCTGCGGCCGGCGTCGGCGTACATCAAGCACCAGGGCAAGAGCGTCGACCCGAACCGCCAGACGGCCCCGTTCGCGCACTCCGCGAACTTCGACCCGACGGGCAAGCGGGTGATCGTGGCCGACCTGGGGATCGACCGGGTTTTGGTCTACGACGTCGACGCCGCCGCCGGCGCGCTGACGCCGCACGACCCGCCGGGCGTGAGCGTCGCCCCCGGGTCCGGCCCGAGGCACCTGGCCTGGCACCCCTCCGGCAAGTACGCCTACGTCATCACCGAGCTGAAGAACACCGTGATCGTCTTCGAGTACGACGCGGCGAAGGGGGAGTTGAAGGAGATCCAGACGGTCTCCACCCTGCCGGCCGACTTCGACGGCGTGAGCTACTGCGCCGAGGTGGTCGTGCATCCCTCGGGCAAGTTCGCGTACGGCTCCAACCGGGGCCACGACAGCCTGGCGATCTTCCGGATCGATCCGGCGACGGGGAAGCTGACGCCGGCCGGCCACGTCCCGACGGGGGGCAAGAACCCCCGCAACTTCGTGATCGACCCGACCGGCGGCTGGGTGCTGGCGGAGAACCAGGATTCGGACTCGATCGTCGTCTTCAAGGTCGACCCGGAGACGGGCGGGCTGACGCGCCAGGGCGAGCCGGTCTCGATCCCGAAGCCGGTCTGCATCCGGTTCGTGGCGCGGCCGACGTCGGCGGACTGAGCCGGGGATGCCCGCGCCCCTCGGCGAATCCGCCCCGATCCCGGTGGGGCCGGGCCGGCCCCGCCAGGCCCGCCTGGCCGCGCTGCTGTACGCGCCGGAGCAGGTCCGCGAGCGCTGCCGGCGGATCTACGAGGCGGTGGTGGACGAGTCGTCCAGCGTGCGATCGGGGGACTTCGCGAAGATCGGCGCGGACGACCTCGAACGTCTGTTCCGGCTGTACGACGCGGAGTTCTTCCGCGGCTGCCTCTCGGAGATGCTCCAGGAGGACGCAGCCTACCCGATGGCCTTCCGACTCTCGCGACGGCTGACCCGCGCCGCGGGCCAGACGATGCGGCTGGTGCGGAAGGTCCGCCGGGCGGGGCGGGTCGTGGAGCAGCCGGAGTACGAGATCGCCGTCTCCACGACGCTGCTGTTCAACACGTTCCGCGACGTCGACCGCGAGGTGATCGTCGGCGGCCTGGTCTGCGGCGACCGCCTGGAGGCGCTCCAGCGGATCTTCGAGCACGAGCTGCTGCACCTGGCCGAGTTCCTCGGCTGGGGCCGGTCGAGCTGCTCGGCCGAGAACTTCCACATGCTCTCGCGGCGGATCTTCGGCCACGAGGGGGTGCGGCACGACCTGGTGACCCCCCGCGAGCAGGCCGCGGCGACCTTCGGCGTGCGCGTGGGCGACGCCGTCGAGTTCGACATGGAGGGCTCCCGCCTGCGCGGGCGGGTCAACCGCATCACCCGCCGCGCCACGGTCCTGGTCGAACACCCCTCCGGCGCGCTGTTCACCGACGGCCGCCGGTATCAGACGTTCTACGTCCCCCTGCCCTTGCTGCGGAAAATCTGACGGGAAATCACCCCCGCCGTGCAAGCACCGCCGGGGGTGCGGCAACTCTCCTTGCACCATGAGCGAGGGAGGCCCGCGACGGATGGACTCGGACGAGCCCGACTGGGGCGGGCTGCTGGCCCGCCACGACGGCTGGCTGCGGCGCGTGGTCTCGGCCCGCCTGCGCGAGCCGCAGGGGGTCGACGAGGTCATGCAGGAGGTCGCGCTGGCGGTCGTCGCCGGGCGGTCTCCCCGGATCGATCCCGCGCGGCTGGTCGGCTGGCTGTACCGCGTGGCGGTGCGCCAGACGTTGCTGTACCGGCGGAAGGCGGGGCGGGGCCGGGCGTTGATCGGCCGCTGCGCCGTCGCCCGCCCCGCGACCGACGAGGCCCCGGGGCCGTCGCCGCTGGCCTGGCTCCTGCACGACGAGCGCCGGGAGCTGGTCCGCCGGGCGCTCGACCGGCTTCCCCCTCGCGATGCGGACCTGCTGACGCTGAAGCACGGCGAGGGCTGGACCGCCCGCGAGCTGGCCAAGCGGCTGGGCGTGGGCGTGCCGGGGATCGAGGCCCGGCTCTCCCGGGCGCGGAAACGGCTGCGGGCCGAGCTGGCCGACCTGGCGGGCGACTTCGAGGAGCACGACCGATGACCGAAGACCTCGACATCCTCATCGCCCGCGTCGTCGACGGCGACCTCGCCCCCGCCGACCTGCGCCGGGCCCTGGCCGCGATCGACGCCGCCCCCGATGGCTGGAGGGGCTGCACGCTGGCGTTCCTGGAAGCCCGGGGCCTCGACGACGCCCTGCGACAGCCCGAGCCCGCGGCGACGATCTCGATGGCGTCCCCGCCCCGTCGTCGCCTCTCGGTGCGCCCGGCCCTGGCCGCGGCGGCCGTGGCGCTGCTGGCCTTCGGCGCGGGGCGATGGACGGTCGGACGTCCGACGCCGACGCCGCAGGTCGCGCCGTCGCCGCCGATGGTCGCGGACCGCCAGGAGAAGCCGGACCCCGCGGCCGAGGTCGCGCCGCCCGCGGCGCTGGCGGTGCCGGCCTGGGTGTTGAACCAGCCGTTGCCGGTCCCCTCGGAAACCCGGGCCGCGCTGGAGGCCCGGGGGTATCGCCTCGAACAGCGGCGTCGGATCGTCGCCGCCCGGCTCCCCGACGGTCGCCGGGTCGTCCGCCCGGTCGACCGCGTCCAGGTCCGCTACGTCGGCGCCGCCTCGCTCTGAGCGAGGCCCGCCGGTATTCCTCGCTTCGATTTCCCCAGGACCAGGAGGATCACGCCGTGATTCGTACCCTCGCATGCGCATTGATCGCCGTCGTCGGCCCGAGCGATCCGCCGGACGGCCAGGCGGCCCCGCCCCCGGAGCATGGGCCGCTCAAATTTGTCGTCGCCGCTCCGGCCGATTCCCCGGACGGCCAGGCGGCGTCGTCCTCGGAGAGCGGGGCGTTCGACGACGTCATCACGTTCCGATCGCCGGAGTGGGGGCAACAGAGGATCGGGGTCGTGACGTGGGACGAGTGGTCGCGAGGGAACCCGTCGCGCGGCCTCGCCCTCGCGACGCTCGACGCCGCGACCCGGGCGCAGCTCAAGGTCCCGGAGGGCCGCGGGCTGGTCGCGACCGGCCTGGAGGAGGCCGGCCCGGCGTGGAAGGCCGGCCTGCGGGACGACGACATCCTCTTGAGCCTGGACGACGAGCCCCTGGCCGAGCCCGGCGACCTCGAACGCCTCTTGAAGAAGGCCGGCGAGAAGCCCGCGGCCCTGCACTTGATCCGCAAGGCGAAGCCGACGACGATCCGGGTGCAGGCGCGGATCCGGGCCGAGTTGGGGCCGGTCGAAGGCCCGCCGCCGGAGTCCTGGATCGGGGCCTCGGTCTCGGCGGTCGCCCCGACGCTCCGGGCCCAGCTCGACATCCCCGACGACCGCGGCCTGGCCGTCACCGGGCTTGCCGACGGTTCGCCGGCCGCCGCGGCCGGGCTTCGGGGCGGCGACGTGATCCTGGCCGTCGACGGCGTCCCGATCGCCGACCCCGCCGCCCTGCGCGACCGCGTCGCCCGGAGCGAAGGCGGGCCGCTGACGCTGGAATTCCTCCGGGCGGGCGAGAAGGCGTCGTTGAAGGTCACGCCGACGAAGCGGCCGGACCAGGCGGCGGAACCCGTCGCCGCCGAGTTCCGCAACTACACGTTCATGGACGTCGCCCGCGCCGGGGTGATCCTCCGCAACGATGTGGTGGAAGTCCCCGTCGAGCAGCTGCAACCGGCCGGATCGCAGCCCGCCGCGCCCGCGGCCGACGCCCCGAAGCTCGACGCCCTGGCCGCGGAGGTCAAGGCGTTGCGCGAGGCCGTGGAATCGCTCCGGAAGGCCGTCGAAGGGAAGGAATGAGCCCGGGACGCGACCGCCCGCCCCGGGCGCGAGGGGCGGGCGGCGATGGTTTCGAAGGCGGCCGGGCCTGTCAGCCCAGCAGCTCCTTGACGACGTGGGCGGGCTCGACGCCGGTGAGCTTCTGGTCGAGGCCCTGGTAGCGGTAGGTGAACCGCTCGTGGTCGTAGCCCAGCAGGTGCAGCACGGTGGCGTGGAAGTCCCGGATGTGGACCGGGTCCTTCACGATGTTGTAGCTGAACTCGTCGGTCTCGCCGTGGATCGCGCCCGCCTTGCAGCCGCCGCCGGCCATCCACATCGTGAAGCAGCGCGGGTGGTGGTCGCGGCCGTAGTTGTCGCGGCTGAGCCCCCCCTGGCTGTAGATCGTCCGGCCGAACTCGCCGCCCCAGATGACCAGGGTGTCGTCGAGCATCCCGCGCTGCTTGAGGTCCTGGATGAACCCGTAGCAGGGCTGGTCGACGTCCTTGCACTGGAACGGCATCCGGCCGCCGAGGTTGCCGTGGTGGTCCCAGTTGTTGTGGTAGATCTGCACGAACCGGACGCCGCGCTCCAGCATGCGGCGGGTCAGCAGGATCGAGTTGGCGAAGGTCCCCGGCTTGCGGGCCTCCTCGCCGTAGAGCTGGTACGTCGACTCGGGCTCGCCGGCCGTGCTGGTCAGCTCGGGGACGCTCGACTGCATGCGGAAGGCCAGCTCGTACTGCTCGATCCGGGTGCGGGTCTCCGGGTCGGCGAGCTGGCGGTGGTTCATCTCGTTGAGGGCGCGGAGGCCGTCGAGCGTGTCCCGGCGCACGCCGGGGGGGACGCCCGGGGGGTTGTTGATGAACAGGATCGGGTCGCCCGCGTTGCGGAACGAGACCCCGGCGTGCTCGCCCGGCAGGAAGCCCGAGGACCAGAGCCGGCCGGAGATCGCCTGGAGCTGCTCCGTGTTCGTCGGCCGGGCGACCAGGACGACGAACGTGGGGAGGTCGTCGTTCAGCGAGCCCAGGCCGTAGCTGACCCAAGAGCCCAGGCAGGGCTTGCCCGGGATCTGGTTGCCGGTCTGCAACATCGAGACGGCCGGCTCGTGGTTGATCGCCTCGGTGTGCATGCTCCGGATGAAGCAGAGGTCGTCCACCATCTTCGCCGTATTGGGGAGCATCTCGCTCACCCACATCCCGTTCTGGCCGTGCTGGGCGAACTTGTACTTGGAGGGGGCGATCGGGAACCGCGACTGCCCGCTGGTCATCGTGGTCAGGCGCTGGCCGTTGCGGATCGACTCGGGGAGGTCCTTGTCGTACCAGTCGTTCATCACCGGCTTGTAGTCGAACAGGTCCATCTGCGACGGGCCGCCGACCATGTGCAGGTAGACCACGCGCTTCGCCTTGGGGGCGAAGTGGAGCGGGACCGGCGGGACGTGCGCCGCCAGGCCGCCGGTCGGCTCGCCGGCGCGGGCCTGCGGCGGGATGACGCCGTCGCGGGCCAGCAGCGACATCAGCCCGGCCCAGCCGACGGCGTTGCCGCCGCGGCGGAAGAAAACCCTTCGCGTCTCGTTCAGGGCGTATTCGCGGATCGGGTCCATGGTCGGGTCCTCGCGGGCGGCTTGCTCTGGAGGGACGCTCACGGCGGCCCGGGGCGATCATCCTTCTCCCCTCGTGGGAGAAGGTGGCCGCAGGCCGGATGAGGGGGATTCGCAGGCTTTCGGTCGCGCCCCCCTCATCCGCCCCTCCGGGGCACCTTCTCCCACGAGGGGAGAAGGGGGGATTTCCAGGGGGGTGCCTTCCTCTCGTTGTTACTTGTTCAGCACTTCATCCAGGTTGAGGACCTGGTTCGCGAGCATCGTCCAGGCCGCGGCCTCGGCGGCGGGGACGTTGGGGTCGCGAGGGGCCTCGCCGACGGAGAGGAGCTTCTCGACGTCGTCGGGGTGGGCCCGGTAGTAGGACGCGAGTCGGTCGAACGACTCGCGGACGACCGAGGCCTCCTCCTCGCGGAAGGGGCGGGCCAGGGCGCGGCGGGCCAGGGCGTCGGCGCGGGCCTCGAAGGTCGGGCCCTCGGCCGCGACGCGCTGGGCCAGGACCCGGGCGGCCTCGACGAACTGGGGGTCGTTGAGGGTGACGAGGGCCTGGAGCGGCGTGTCGGTCCGCTCGCGGCGGACGGTGCAGACCTCGCGGTTGGGGGCGTTGAAGGTCTCCAGCATGGCCGGGGGCGCGGCCCGCTTCCAGAAGGTGTAGAGGCTGCGGCGGTACAGGCCCTCGCCCTTGTCCGGGACGTACTTCTTGGTGTTGCTCTCGGGCATGGCGACGGCCTCCCACACCCCCTCGGGCTGGGACGGCCGGACGCTCGGGCCGCCCAGCTTCTCGACGAGCAGGCCGGAGGCGGCCAGGGCGTAGTCGCGGATCACCTCGGCGTCCATGCGGAACCTCGGCCCGCGCGAGATCAGCCGGTTGGACGGGTCCTTCTCCAGCTTCTCGGGCGTGGCCGCGGCCGACTGGCGGTAGGCGGACGACGTCACCAGCAGCTTGAAGAACCGCTTGACGTCCCAGCCCGACTCGCGGAACTCCACGGCCATCCAGTCGAGCAACTCGGGGTGGCTCGGCAGCTCGCCGCTGACGCCGAGGTCGCCGGCCGTGCGGACGAGGCCCTGGCCGAAGACCTCCTGCCAGAAGCGGTTGACCGTCACCCGGGCGGTCAGCGGGTTCTCGGGCCGCAGCAGCCACTGGGCGAACCCCAGGCGGTTGCGGGGGAGTTCCTCGGGCATCGGCGGCAGGGCGGCCGGCGTGCCGGGCTTGAGCGGATCCCGACGCTGGTCGTACTGGCCGCGGAACAGGAGGAATGCGGCGGCCTCCTCGGGCTTCTCCTGCATGACGTAGGCGATCGAGCCGCGATTCTGGATGTCGACCCGCTCCTTCTCCAGCGCGGCGAGCTTCGCGGACAAATCGCGGGCGGCGGGGTCGCGGGTCGCGAGCCACCAGGCGAAGGCGGCGTCGACCTCGGCCGCCGGCCTCTGATCGGCGGGCTTCGCGACCAGGGCCGAGGCGCGGCCGAGCCCGGCCAGGTCGGCGGCCTCCTCGGCGGACAACTCGCGGCCGTGGAGGCGGACCTCGGCGATGCCGACGTCGCGCAGCTTCCCGGCGACGTTCCGGCCCCCGACCCGCAGCGGCGTGTCGATCCGGATCGTGCTCGCCAGGGTGTCGTTCGTGGCGGACGTCGCGCGGGGCTTGCCGTCGACGTAGACCTTCACGCCGGCCGCCTTCCCCTTGCCGTCGTAGGTGACCAGGACGTGGGTCCAGGCGTCGGCGGGGACGTCCTCGGTCGTCATGACGCGGATGGCGTCCTTGGGCCATTCGCCGACGATGTGCGTGCCGACCTTGCGGCCGGTGATCCAGAGGTCCCAGCCGCGATGGCCGCGCGATTCGTCCATCCGGGCGAGGACGGAGCCCTCGGCCCCCTTCGCCGGCACCTTGATCCAGGCCCCGTACGAGAACGGCCGGTCCTTCTCGAAGTCGCCGACCGCGGCCGACTGGAACTCGACGCGGGGGGCCCCCTCGCCGCGGTCCGGCAGGGCGACGCTCAGCGCGAGGTCGCCGGCCGGCAGCGCCGCGGCGAGCATGTCCGGGGTCTGCCCGGCGAGCCAGGCGTCGAACGGGCCGCGGGCCTCCTTCGCGCGGGCGTCGGCCTCGGCTTTCGCGGCGGCGATCAGGCCGGGGAGGGCCTGCCACCGCGGAGAGTCCTCGGCGCGGGGCACGGGGATCACCGGGGCCGAGTCCTTCACGTTGCCGTCGTAGGCCGGCTGGGTCACGTTGTTGAAGAAGGCCGACAGCTCGTAGAACTCGCGCTGGGAGAAGGCGTCGAACTTGTGGTCGTGGCAGACCGCGCAGCCGACGGTCAGGCCCATGAAGACCTGGCCGACGGTCTCGGTCCGGTCGCGGGTGTAGCCGACCAGGTTCTCCTCGGCGATCGTCCCCCCCTCGTTGGTCGACATGGCGCAGCGGCTGAAGCCCGAGGCCACCTGCTGCGACAGCGTCCGTTCCGGCAGGAGGTCGCCGGCGAGCTGCTCGATGGTGAAGCGGTCGAACGGCATGTTGGCGTTGAAAGCGTCGATCACCCAGTCGCGGTACGACCACATCTCGCGATAGTTGTCGAAGTGGTAGCCGTGGGTGTCGGCGTAGCGGGCGGCGTCCAGCCAGTAGCGGCCCCGGTGCTCGCCCCAGGCGGGCGACTGCAGCAGCGAGTCGACGTACTTCTCGTAGGCGTCGGGGGCGGCGTCGGCGACGAACGCCTCGACCTCGGCGGGCTTCGGCGGCAGGCCGGTCAGGTCCAGGCTCAGGCGGCGGGCGAGCGTCCGGCGGTCGGCCTCGGGGGCGGGCGCCAGTCCCTTCGCCTCCAGCGCGGCGAGGATGAAGGCGTCGATCGGCGTGCGGCCCCACGAGGCGTCGGCCGTCTTCGGCGGCGCGGGGCGGGTCGGCGTGATGAGCGACCAGTGGGGCTGGTACTCGGCCCCCCCGGCGATCCAGCGCCGGAGGACGTCCTTCTGCTCGGCGGTCAGCGTCTTGTGCGACGAGGGCGGCGGCATGACCTCCTGCTTGTCGTCGGTGTCGATCCGGGCGACGAGCGAGCTTTCCTCGGGCTTGCCGGGCTCGACGGCCCCCATCTCGACGGCGGCCTCGCGCCGGTCGAGGCGGAGGTCGGCCTTGCGGGCGGCGGAGTCGGGGCCGTGGCAGGCGAAGCAGTTCTCGGCCAGGATCGGGCGGACGTCCCGGTTGTAGGCCGGGACGTCGTCCCCGGCGGTCGCGAGGCCCGGCGCCAGGGCGAGCGCCAGGGGCGCGAGCAGGCGGGCGACGGCCAGGGTTCCCTGCGGTCGGCTCATCACTCGGATCTCCCTCGGGGCGTTCTCGACGGCGGGCGGCGTGGCGGCGGGGCCGTCCCGGGTCGGTCGAGAGCAAGGTCGGGGGGGTTCGCACGAGCGGCCCGGCCGGCGGTGCGGCGGACCCATCCAGGTGAAGGATATCCGATCATCCCGCCCCGCCGCCACAGCATTCCGGCCCGTGGCGCTTCGTTGAACCGGCCGGCGCGATCGGTTCCAATGAACGGCCCCGGCCCCCCTGCGACGTCGCGGGGCGCCTGCATTCCATCACCCTGGCACACCCATCGGGACCTCCCCACCATGAAGCTGATCCGCATCGCGATCGCGGCCCTGGCCCTCACCGGCGCGGCCGCCCCGGCCCGCGCCGAGGACGCCCCGGCCGGCAAGCCCCGGACCCGCAACGTCGTCCTGGTCATGTCCGACGGCCTGCGCTGGCAGGAGGTCTTCGGCGGGGCCGACCGCGCCCTGC
>ERZ778021.994-NODE-994-length-38906-cov-5.995907_pt1 | contig 38906 bp, 40 predicted proteins | sample MGYA00375751_ERZ778021 | MGnify/ENA primary metagenome ERZ778021 (study PRJEB29350, sample SAMN05389814) | bioreactor metagenome | isolation source: Thiocyanate stock bioreactor | place: South Africa: University of Cape Town | collected 2013-08-29 ... | reverse complement strand
CGCTACCTGGCCGACCGCGCGCGCAAGGGCTTCACGGTCATCCAGGCCGTCGCCCTCTCCGAAGTGGACGGCCACTCCGCCCCCAATCCCTACGGCCACCTGCCGCTGGTCGATCTCGACCCGGCGCGGCCCGCGGTGAAGGACGGGCCCGAGAACGACTACTGGGACCATGTCGACTTCATCGTCGACCGGGCGAACGCCCTCGGGCTGACGATCGGGTTCCTGCCGACGTGGGGCCGGTACTGGCACGACCCGATCAAGGACGGCAAGCCGCTGTTCAACGCCGCCAACGCCGAGTCCTACGGCGAGTGGATCGGCCGCCGCTACGGCGAGAAGGGCGTGATCTGGATCCTGGGCGGAGATCGCAACATCGAGGACGACGCCCAGAGGGCGCTCATCGACGCGATGGCCCGCGGCATCCGGAAGGGCGACGGCGGCAAGCGGCTGATCTCGTTCCACCCCCGGGGCGGCGGGGGCTCGTCGCAGTGGTTCCACGGGTCGGACTGGCTGTCGTTCAACATGCGGCAGAACGGCCACGGCGCGGACTTCAACGGGGCCTATGAGAAGACGAAGGCCGACTACGACCTGTCCCCCCCAAGGCCCGTGATCGACGGCGAGCCGCTCTACGAGGCCCACCCGATCGCATTCAAGGCCGACCGCAACGGCCACTCCCTCGCCGCCGACGTCCGCCGGCCGTTCTACTGGGACGTCTTCTCCGGCGCGTGCGGGCACACCTACGGCCACCACTCCGTCTGGCAGATGTGGAAGCCCGGCCGCGAGCCGATCAACAACCCGCTCCTCCCCTGGACCGAGGCCCTGGACGACCCCGGCGCGGGCCAGATGCAGCACGGCCGCCGGCTGCTGGAGTCGCGGCCGATGGCTTCGCGGATCCCGGACGACTCCATCATCGTCGTCGACCGCGTGAAGACCTCGGTTCCCGGCGCGGGGCGATATCGCTTCGTCGCCACCCGCGACCGCGACGGCGCGTACGCGATGGTCTACGCCCCGATCGGCCGGGCGTTCTCGGTCCACATGGGCGCGATCAAGGCCCCGAAGGTCCGCGCCTGGTGGTTCGACCCCCGCACGGGGGCCGCGCAATCGATCGGCGAGTTCCCCAACGACGGCGACCGCCGCTTCGTCCCCCCCAGCCCGGGCGAGGCCCTCGATTGGGTGCTCGTGCTGGACGACGCTTCGAAGAACTATCCCCCGCCGGGACAGTCGCGATGAGAGCGGCCGCCATCCGAAAGTCCCCTCGCCCGCCGGGAGAGGGGACGGTTGAAGGCCGCCGATTCACGCCTTCTTCCCCGTGACCAGCCGCCGCAACCCCGCGAGGATCTGGCCGGTCACGGACCAGGCCATGATGAACGGGGTCGTCGGCTGGGTGAAGACGGTGGGGAGGTTGCGCTCGAAGACGAAGTGGCCCGTCCACATGATGCCGTAGGAGAGGCAGAACAGCCCGAGCGCCCACCACGGCCGGAACGGGGCGAGGATCACGGCGAGCGCCATGATCGGCCAGCCGACGCCGACGTGCAGGAAGTGGTTGATCGGGTTCTGGTGGTCCTCGCGGTAGCTCGCCCGCATCTTCTCCAGGCGGCCGACGGGCGCGGGGGGGGCGGTGGCGGCGGGATGGGTCACGGTCGTGCTTTCCATGCGACGGGCCTCAATTCGCCTTCGGGGCGGCGGGGTCGGCGGCGATCCCCTGGTGGACCTTGGGGTCGGTGTAGGCGTCGAGCCCCTTATGGAGCACCTGGGGCCAGTAGGTCTCGAAGACGAACTTCGGCGAGTTGTCCTCGTCGTGGCACTTGTAGCAGAGCCGGTTCTTGTCGGCCTGCTCGGCCGTCAGCTTCATGGCGTTGCGGAAGGCCATGTCGTCCGGGGCGCCGGCGTGCTTCGAGCCCGGCCCGTGGCAGTTCTCGCACTGGTTGCCCTTCAGGGCGGGCGTGAGCGCGGCCGACCTCCAGCCCGAGTTGTACTCGAAGCCCGTCGTGTGGCAGGTGATGCACTCGGCGTCGTAGATCACGTCGGGCTTGGGGTCGTGCTCCAGCGAGGTGAACGCCTGGGCGTGCTTGGTGGTCGACCACTTGAGGAACGTGTTCGGGTGGCAGGTCTTGCACGACTCGGCCCCGACGAACTTCGCCCCCGGCGCGCCGCCGACGTAGTCGTGGCGGGGGAAGCCCTCGACGGTGCCGACGCCCTTGAGGATGCCGCGGTACTCGTCCTCGATGATCTTCTTGACCTCGCCGCCCTTGCGGTCGTACTTCTCCGTCAGGCCGATGCGCTGGTACTTCGGGGCCGATCCTTCGAAGAAGCCGACCGCGCCGACGTACTTGCCGCGGCGGCCGACGTTCACGATCATCGTCTTGCCGTCGTTGGCCGCCTGCGGGTCGGCCTCGGGGTCCGGGGCCTCGGACGTGGCGACGACGACGTCGAAGCCGGGGAACGCCTTCGCCAGCCGGCGGGCCTCCTCGGGAGGGGCCTGGACCATCAGCACCTGGTAGTCGCTGCGGGATTCCAGGTCCTTGAGGATCGCGGGCAGGACCTCGTCGGCCGGCTTCACGGCCGGGATCAGCGCCTCGCGGTCCGGGTCGGAGAGCTTCTCGATCGCGGCGGGGTCGACGACGGCCGTCACGCCCAGCTTGACCGGGCCGGCCTCGACCAGGACGTGGGGCTGGATGATCGTCTCGAAGCCCGGCCCGGGGACGAGGTTGGCCGAGAGGAGCTTCGTCGGCCCGTCCTGGCTGTTGAGGAACTGCGCGAACGCCTCGCCGACGCCGACCTTGAAGTCGTCGGCGCCCAGGGCGATCGCCGAGTAGGGGAAGGCGGACAGGGCCTTCAGGGCGATGCCGAACTTGATCTTGGCCTGTTCGAAGCCGCCGCGGGCGGCGGTGGGATCCTTGGTGAGGCTCCCCAGGTCGACCAGGGCGTGGGGGATCCCCTCGGCCTTGATGCGCTCGACGAATTCCTGACGGCGGATCAGGCCCCCCATCTGGCCCCCGGTGCAGCCGCAGGGCTCCAGGTAGCCGTCCATCTCGCCGGAGACGACCAGGACGGCCCTGGGGCCGGCCCATTTGGGGAACACCTTGCCGGACGATTCGGCGTCGGCCTTGGGGCCGGCCGTCGGCTCGGCTGGGGCGGGCCCGGGCGCGGCCGGGGGCTTGCCGGCCTCGGGGGCGGCGGGCCGGCTGCATCCGACGTAGCCGAGCAGCGCGGCGGCCGTCGCGACCGCGACGACCGACCGATAGGGTGATCGGGCCGACATCGTTCCTCCTTGGTGGATCCGTCCCGCGCCGGCCGGGGGCCCGTGGTGGGGGGGCCCCGCGCCATGCCGATCGGCGGAGTCTATCCGCCCCCTCGCGGGCCGATAAGGTCAATCCTCCCTCGGGCCTGCGGGGGGGCGTCGCGTCAGTTGCCGACGAGGAAGCTGACGGGGATCTTCAGCTCGCCGCCGTTGGGGATGTCCGACTTCAGCACGACCTCGCCGTCGATCAGCCCCGCGGGGGCGCCCGGGGGGACCGTCACCTTCACGCGATACTGGCCCTTGACGTCTAGGGGCTCGATCGCGACGTCGACGTTCTCGGGCTTGTCGGCGACCGTGAACGCGGCCTCGCCGCCGCCCCGGACGTTCAGCTTCACCTCGCCGGCCCCGCCGTCGCGGCTCTTGACCGTGATCATCCGGATCCGCTCGGGCGTGGCGCTCACCGCGCCGGCCACGTTGCCGACCACCAGCAGCTTGACCTCGGGCCGATGGGGGTGGTCGGTGTGGATCACGACCTCCTCGCGCATCTGGCCGAGGGGGAAGCCGGGCTTGACGTCGAGGTTCACCTTCCAGCCCGCCTTGATCTTGCCGCCGGCCAGCTCGGATTCCGACATCGGGACCACCTCGGTCTTGAAGAAGTCGGGCTTCGAGGTGTTGATCTCGGTGATCTTGGTCTCGGGGCGGTCGGGCGAATAGAGGATGACGAACGCGCCCTTGGGCTCGTCGCTGCTGATCGTGTGCATCTCGATCGTCTCGCCGGGCATGACGATCACGGGCGGGTTGATCTTGCCGTGGACGAACAGGGGGAACGTCGGGTGCTCGGGGTCGTTCGTCTCGATGTTGGCGCCCTTGTGGAAGTCGCCGACGACCTGGTTCGTCTTGAACTCGATGTCGATGTCGGTCGACTCGCCGGGCTTGAGGGTCAGCTTGTCGCCGTCCTTCTGGAGCTTGGCCACCGTGCACATGCAGGTGGAGGTCCCCTTCCAGATCTGGAGGTCGGCGTCCCCCTGATTGGTCAGCTTCCAGGTGCGCTTGCCCGTCTCCTGCTGGCCCATCTCGCCGAACTCCCAGGTCAGCTCGCCGTCGACGACGGCCTTGGGCTGGGGCCCGGTCGGCTTGGAGGCGGCCACGGGCTGGCTGAAGGGGCTGGTCGAGGTGCTGGTCGCGTCCAGGAGCACGGCCGAGCCCGCCGCCATCAGGACCACGACGACGGCCAGGATGACCCACCGCAACATGTTGGAAAATCTCCGGATGAGGACGACCGCGGGGCGTGCGGCCGGTGCGTGACGGGGCCTCGCCGCGATGACGGATGCGTTTCTTACGACCGACCCCCACGAAGCGTTCGCGCGACGGGAGCCTTCATCTTAGAAATCGCCGATTCCCGCGGTCAAGCCGCCCGGCGGCCCGGCGAACCGGGCCCGGAATCTCGTTGCCCCGCCCGGGGAGATGCCGTATTTAGGATGAGTTGCGAAGTCCCCCCGGGTCGTGATCGGTCCTCGTTTCCGTCGACGGCGAGAAGAAGCATGAAGGCACGACCGCTGATTGCGGCGCGTCTGGTCGCGCCATCGACGCTCGCCCTGGTGATCCTCGTCGTGATCGGCTGCGGCGAGCCCGATTGGAGGATGGAGCCCGTCACCCCATTCTCTCCCGGCGAGGTCGTGGGCCCTGGTGCCGAGATCGACCCCCGCGTCGAGCTCCTGGCCCCCGTCGCCGAGGGCGGGATCCGCGTGAAGGCGGGAGAGAAGCTGCCGGTCCGCGTGCGGTTGACGTTCCAGGCCGGAGGCCGGACGCCGATCTTCCTCACGGCATACTTCAGGGTCGACAAGGCCGACGCCGGCTCCTTCGCCCTGGCCCCGATCGAGCGACGGGACAAGTCATTCACCCTGGGCTCGACCGTGACGACGCCTCCCAGGCCGGGGAAATACCGGCTCGAAATCGAGGCCGTCTACTTCGACTTCGAGGCGACGGCAAAGCTCCCCGCCGACCAACCGCCCAAGGATCGGCGAGTCGTGACCAAGGTCGCCGACGTGGATGTTCGCAGATGAAGCCCGCCCCCTCCCGAGTCGCCGCGGGATTCACGCTTATCGAGGTTCTGTCGGTCGTCGCGATCATCGGCCTGCTCGTCGCGATCCTGCTGCCGGCCGTCCAGGCGGCCCGCGAGGCGGCCCGCCGGGGCCGATGCTCGAACAACCTTCGTCAGTTCGGCCTGGCGCTGAATGCTTACGAGGCCACCCACCGGGTCTTCCCGCAGGGGAATAATCGGCCGGGCCCCATGCACGTCGTGTTGCTGCCGCACCTCGACCAGCAGCCGCTCTATGCCTCGTTCAATTTCGCCGACGACCCTTCGTCGAGTTTCGATTCTCCCATGGGGCCGAACTCGTCCGCCATGCAGGCGGAGGTCGCCGTGTTCCTCTGCCCATCAGATATCGCTGGACCGCTCGCTGGCCGGACCAACTACCCGGGCGACGCCGGCTTCGGCGCGACCCTCGCCGCGACGCCTCCCGAGCGAGAGGGGCTTTTCACGGAGCAAGTCGGCGTCTACATAGGGCCGGCCGCCGTGCAGGACGGCGTCGGGCACACGATGGCCGCATCGGAATGGGCGATCGGCCGGCCTTCATACCGCGATCCCCTGGCGTCCGTGTACAAGATCGCCCCCATTCAGGTCCAGCCAGGGGAATTCGACGCCTACGTCGAGGCATGCCGCTCGGCGGTCCCCGAGACTGCGACCATGGCCTTGATCGCCAAATCGGCGTTCTGGTCGAGCGTCGGCTTCTGCAATACGCTCTTCGACCACGACCTCCCCCCGAACGGGCACAGTTGCTCGAACGGGGACGGCATCAACCTGGGCGTCTGGACGGCCGGCAGCCGGCATCCGGGCGGCGTCCACGCCTTGTTCGTCGACGGGCACGTCCAGTTCATACGCGAGACGATCGAGCCGGCGACCTGGCGGGCGCTCGGGACGCGCCACGGCGGCGAAGTGGTCGGGGCGGATTCCTACTGAGCCCCTGGCCGCCGGCCCGCCAGGTTCACGCCGTTCCCCTGGCCTTCGTGATGGAACCTCTGGCCGACGCCCAGGTCGGCCACGTCGACCAGCCCGGCCTCCGCGAACCAGCCCCGCACCTCCTCGACGGTGTGCCGCGAGAGGTACTTCGGGGCGTACCAGTCCAGCGTGTCGCAGACGCGGACCTCGGCGTCCGGGTGCATGGAGACGCCGATCGTCAGCGCGTGCAGCGCCACGCCCGAGCGCTCCACGAGCCGCCACCGGCTGGCCATCAGCCGCCGCTTCAGGAGGCCGATCGGGGCGGCGAGCCGGCACATCGCCAGCAGCAGGCCCAGCGGCAGACGGGTGGAGACGGCGCGGTGGGCGTCCATGAGCCGCTCGACGACCGGGCTCTCGCGCTCGTAGATCCAGATCGCGATCCGCCCGCCCGGCTTCAGCAGCCTCGCCAGGCCCAGGAACGCGGCGCGGGGGTCGGGGGTGTGGTCCAGGACGCCGATGGAATAGATGTGGTCGAACGAGCCCTCGGCGAACGGGAGGCGGAGCAGGTCGCCGCGGACGATCGCGACGTTCCCCATCCCCGCCGTCAAGTCGCGCGCGGCGAGGACGGCCTCGCTGAGGTCCAGGCCGACGGCCAGCCGGGCGTCGCCGGCCAGCCGCAGGTAGCGCCCCATGCCGCAGCCGCCGTCGAGGACGTCCTTCCCCGCCAGGTCGCCCGGCCTCAGGCCGGTGCGGTTGGCGAACGTGGCGCGGTCCTCCTCCTCCCGGACGATCCGGAAGCGGTTCCACTGGAGCCCGTACGTCGACATCGTCCGGGCCTGGTCGGCGGCTGGGGCTGGCATGGGGGTCGGGTCTCGGGGGGCGCGATCCTGCAACGGTCTCGACAGATTATAGGCCGGCGGGCGTCCCCCCTCGATATCGTCCCGGAGCGATCGGGGAGGGGGCTCGACCCGCCCCGCCGGCCCGGCCGATAATGGGGCCGCGACGAAGCCACCGCCACGCCCCCGGAGCCCTCCTCGATGACCGCCCACCGCCTTTGCCTCGCCCTCGCGTGCCTCGCCCTCGCCGGGACCTCGACGTCCGCCCAGGAGCCGACGCGCCTGCGGATCCTGAGCTACAACATCCGCCACGGCGAGGGGATGGACCACAAGCTCGACCTGGCCCGGATCGCGGGCGTCATCAAGTCGGTCGACCCGCACGTCGTCGCCTTGCAGGAGGTCGACAAGGGCTGCAAGCGCACCGAGGGCCTGGACGAGCCGGCCGAGCTGGGCAAGCTGACTGGGATGACGCCCATCTTCGACCGCAACATCCCGTTCCAGGGGGGCGAGTACGGCAACGCGGTCCTCAGCAAGCTCCCGGTGGCCGGGTGGAAGAACCTGAAGCTGCCGTCGCACTACGTCGGCGAGCAGCGCGGGTGCCTGGTGATCGACCTCGCGGCCCCGGACGCCAAGAAGACGCCGTTCCGGTTCCTGGCGACCCACATCGACTACCGCCCCGACGACGCCGAGCGGATGGACTCCGTGAAGACGATCGCCCGGGCCATTGAGGAGCACCCTGACGTCCCCGCCATCCTCGCCGGCGACCTGAATTCCAAGCCCGACTCCCGCGTGATCGCCGCGTTCGGCGAGACCTGGACCCGCACCGACTCCGCCCCCACCCTCACCTTCCCCGCCGACAAGCCCGATCGCCAGATCGACTACATCCTCGTCCGCCCCGCCCCCCGCTGGAAGGTCGTCGAACTCCGCGTCCTCGACGAGCCCGTCGCCTCCGACCACCGCCCGCTGTTCGCGGTGCTGGAGCTGGCGGAGTGAGTGAAGTGAAGCGAGAGTCCTCGCTCAATTCCACCGCCGCCGCGAGGCGTGCCCTACGCCGGTCCGTGGCCTGCCGGGTCACCCCGCCGAACATCGATCCTTCAACTGGCGATTTGAAGGCCGCGGACCAGGATGATTACGAAGCATGCCATGGGGAAAATGAACGGCGCGAGAGCCACGTCACCGCGGCCGCATATTGCGCCGCGGGACGCCGGCTCAGGTCACGACCCAGAACATACAATGGGAGGCCGATCACGATCCCGATGAATTCGCTCGCACACAGGTAGAAAGACAATCCCATCGGGCGGATCGGGCCCTGGGGCGTGAACGTGGCCAGGCTCCACAGGCCGATCATCGTCGGAATCGAGCAGCTCAGTACGGCCGCACACGCGGCCCCGCTCACGACGAGAGACGCCACGACTCGCCAACGCGGCTCGTTGCGCACGTCGAGCCTCTCGCGGTTCGATCGGCCCGGTCCCTCGGACAACCACTCCGGGAGCATGGCTTCGAGACCCCTATCGTTCATGCGGAGACGTGCGGCGGGGCCGAACCCCGCCACCTCGTCCCGCTCAGGGCTTCTTGAGCGTGACGTTCTTATACCAGCAGTCCTGGCCGTGGTCCTGGAAGCCGAAGTAGCCGGCGCGGTCGAGCTTGCCGATGGCGACCTTTTCGAACTTGTGCTTCGAGCCGTCGGCGCGCTTGCCGACCTCGTTCCACTCGTCGAGGTTGATGGCGGAGACCTCGGTCCCGTTGAGGACGACCTTGATGTTCGGGCCCTTGGCGGTGATCGTCATGTGGTTCCACTCGCCGGCCGGCTTCTGGACGTTGACCTTGGGGGCGACCAGGTCGTAGAACGCGCCCGAGTCGTGCAGGCCGACGCCCTTGGTGTCGTCCAGCGCGATCTCGATGCCGGTGTAGACGGGGTCCTTCAGGTCGTTGACCCGGATGAAGACGCCGGAGTTGCAGCCCTTGCTCAGCTTGTAGTCGAAGTCGACGACGAAGTCGCCGAGCTTGTCCTTGTGGGTGACGATGTAGCTGCCGGTGCCGTGGGGGTTGATCGCGCCGTCCTGGATGAACTTCTCGGGCAGGGGCTTGCCGTCGGTGAGGATCCAGCCGGCGGGCGTGGAGCCGTCGAACAGCGGCTTCGGCTCGTCGGCGAAGGCGGGCGCGGCGGCGAAGGCGGCGGCCAGGAGGGAGGCCCTGAGGAACGTCATGGCGTGGGCTCGCGTGGGGTGGGATGGCCGGCGGTGGACCGCCGCCCCTTTGCGGCGACGCCGGTTCCGGCTAACGTAGCACGACGAGGGGCCGGATCCACCCGCCGCCTCCCCCACGCGCCGAATTCGCCCCCCCGCCCTGCCCCGGAGCCCCCATGGATCGGATCCTGCGCCGTCGCGACGCCCTCCGCGCCAAGCTCGCCGCCGAGAAGGTCGCCGCGCTGCTGGTCGTCGACCCGACGAACGTCGCCTACCTGACCGGCTTCACCGGCGACTCGACGTACCTGATCGTCGCCCGCGACCGCGAGGTCGCCATCTCCGACGGCCGGTTCACCACCCAGCTCGAACAGGAGTGCCCCGGGCTGGAGGCGTACATCCGGCCCAACACCCAGGGGATGACGGCCGCCGTGGCGGAGGTCGCCGGCAAGCTGGGCGTCGCCTCGCTGGGGTTCGAGGCCGCCCACCTGACCGTCGCCGAGCACCTGAAGCTCCGGGATGAGTGGAAGACGGCCGAACTCGCCCCGACGACCGAACTCGTCGAGTCGCTCCGGCAGATCAAGGACGACGCCGAGGTCGCCGCGATTCGCGAGGCCGTGGCCATCGCCCAGGACGCGTTCCTCCGGCTGAAGGGGGAGCTCAAGGCCGAGGAGTCCGAGAAGGACGTCGCCGACCGCCTGGAGGCGCACATGAGGGCGCTGGGGGCGACCGGGACCAGCTTCCCGACGATCGTGGCGGTCGGCCGCCGGGCCGCCCTGCCCCACGCCCGGCCGACCGCGGAGACCCGGATCGGCGACGACGATTTCGTGCTGATCGACTGGGGGGCCTGCGGCCGATCCTACAAGAGCGACTTGACGCGGGTGGTGGTTGCAGGTAACGTCACACCCAAATTCGAAGAGGTCTATGGGATCGTGCTGGCGGCCCAGGAAAAGGCCATCCGCGCGATCCGACCCGGCGCCAGGGCCCAGGACGTCGACGCCGAGGCCCGCTCGTTCATCGAGCAGGCGGGGTTCGGCCCCTTTTTCGACCACGGCCTGGGCCACGGGATCGGCATGGACGTCCACGAGGGGCCCCGCCTGCGCCGGGAGTCGCCGACGATCCTGGAGCCCGGGATGGTCGTGACCGTCGAGCCCGGCATCTACCTCCCCGAGTGGGGCGGCGTCCGGATCGAGGACGACGTCCTGGTGACGCCGGACGGCCATGAGGTCCTGTCGAGCCTCCCCAAGGGGCTGGACGCGGTCCGGGCCTGACGACGCCGGCGAGAGCGGGCGTCGCGGTCGTCCATTGGTCGGGTGCGAGACGTCCAACGCGCCGCCGCCGGGTGCGGCCGGGCGCGATGCGGATACGAAGCAGGAGTGGAGCGAAGGCATGGCCGAGCAGGGTCCCGAGGGGAAGGGCGGCGAGCCGCTGGACGTCAAGAAGGTCCATTACCTCGTCAAGCTGATGAAGAGTTACGACCTCAGCGAGGTCGAGGTGACCGACGGCCCGTACCGCGTCCACCTCCGCCGCGGGCCCGAGGCCCTGGCCGCGGCGGGCGCCCCGGCCGCCTACCCGCCCGCCTACGCCCCGGCCCCGCAGCCGGCCGCGCCGGCCCCCGCGGCCCCGGCCCCGGCCGAGGCCCCCGCCGGGCCCAAGACGATCGTGATCGAGAGCCCGATGGTCGGCACGTTCTACTCGTCCGGCTCGCCGGACGCGCCGCCGTTCGTGTCGGTCGGGACCGCGATCCAGCCGACGTCGACGCTCTGCATCATCGAGGCGATGAAGGTCTTCACCGACATCCCCGCCGGGGTCTCGGGGACGATCGCCGAGATCCTGGTGAAGAACGGCCAGACGGTGGAGTTCGGCCAGCCGATGTTCCGAGTCGTCCCCGCCTGACCGCCGGCCCGTCTCGCCCCGTCCCGACCCCGTCGCCCGAGGTGCTTTAGTCCGATGTTCCAGAGGATACTGGTCGCCAACCGGGGCGAGATCGCCCTTCGGGTCATCCGGGCGTGCAAGGAGCTGGGCGTCGAGGCCGTCGCCGTCTACTCGCAGGCCGACCGCGACGCCCCCTACCTGGAGCTGGCCGACCGGGCCATCTGCATCGGCAAGGCGGCCTCGGCCGACAGCTACCTGAACATCCCCCGCCTGATCGCCGCCGCCGAGGTCGCCGACGTCCAGGCGATTCACCCCGGCTACGGCTTCCTCTCCGAGAACCCCCAGTTCGCGGAGATCTGCCGGAGCTGCAACTTCGAGTTCATCGGCCCGCCCCACGAGGCGATCCGCAAGATGGGCCTGAAGACCGAGGCCAAGGTGATCGCCGCCCAGGCCAAGGTCGCCAGCGTCCCCGGCTCCGACGGCGCCGTGAACTCCGAGGCCGAGGCGATCCGCATCGCCAAGTCCATCGGCTTCCCCGTCCTCATCAAGGCGGCGGCCGGCGGCGGCGGCAAGGGGATGCGCGTCTGCCGCGACGAGGCGTCGCTGCCGTCCTCCATCCAGGCCGCCCGCAACGAGGCCGAGGCCGCGTTCAAGAACCCGTCGATCTACCTGGAGAAGTACATCGACCGCCCCCGGCACGTCGAGGTCCAGGTCCTGGCCGACCACCACGGCAACGTCGTCCACTGCTGGGACCGCGACTGCTCCCTCCAGCGCCGGCACCAGAAGCTCGTCGAGGAGGCGTCGGCCTCGCTGCCGATCGAGGTCCGCCGCAAGCTCGGCGAGGCGGCCGTCCGGCTGGCGAAGACCGTCGGCTACACCAACGCCGGCACCTGCGAGTTCCTCGTCGACGCCGAGGACAACTTCTACTTCATCGAGGTCAACGCCCGGATCCAGGTGGAGCACCCCGTCTCCGAGGAGATCACGGGCATCGACCTGGTGAAGCAGCAGATCCGCATCGCCGCCGGCGAGCCCCTCCCCTTCACCCAGGACGACGTGAAGTCCGAGGGCCACGCCATCGAGGTCCGGATCAACTCCGAGGACCCCGAGCACGGCTTCCGCCCCTCCGCCGGCCGGATCACGGACCTGCGCGTCCCCGGCGGCCCCGGCGTGCGTTGGGACTCCCACGCCCGCGCCGGCTACTCCGTCCCGCCCAACTACGACTCCCTCGTCGGCAAGCTCATCGTCCACGCCCCCTCCCGCCCGGAGGCCATCGCCCGCATGCGACGGGCCCTGGACGAGCTGGTCATCGAGGGGATCAAGACCACCATCCCCCTCCACAAGGCCATCTTCCGCCACAAGGACTTCATCGACGGCAACGTCGACACCACCTGGGTCGAACGCGTCCTGATGCCGCCGAAGGCGGGGTGATGTGTCGCGAGTTCGCACGCGACGGGGCGTGATCCGCTTCACGATCCCGTCCGCTTGCGGCGCGATGCATGCCGATCCTCGCACGGATGGAAGCGGCGGAGGTCGAGGGTGACGAGACCGCAAAGGCACCCGAAGCACCGGCTTCAATGGATGGCGAACCTCGCGGCACGATGGTTCGCCGCCAATCCCTTGATCGCCTGGCTTCGCGGCGCGGCCACCCTCTCCGCGACGCTGACGATCGTCGCCCTGTCCTATCTCAAATTCGCGGACGGCTTCGATCTCGCGGCGTACCCGCTCCTCGGCTGGATCGCTGCTCGGAAGGCCGGCGTCTTCTTCGCCCTTGTGCTGACGCAGTCGGTCTGCCAGATCCTTGGCTGGCTGCTCGGCCGTTTCGAACGCCACGACCTCAATCAGATCCATAAGGCCCTGGATCGGATCGCCGCCAAGCACTTCCCCGGCGCTGATCTGGGGCGGCACCCGGTGAGAGTGACCCTATTCAAGAGGCGGAGTCTCTGGCCGCTGGGCTGCTGGCTGGGCGCGGTCGAGCGTTCCGGGGAGAATTACCGTCGGTTGAGGTCGATCTTCTCGGTGAGCGACAGCATCGAATCCGAGAACACGGGCGTCGCGGGCCGGTGCTATTGGACCGGCCGGACGCTCTGCCTCGGGGTCGACCCGGTGGACGAGGGCGGCGATGCGACGGATTACAAGAACAAGACCTACTTGACGGGCGAAGAATACGATCGTCTGTCCTTGAAATCGTGTTTCTTCCTGGCTACATGCATCAAGGTGGACGGCAAAAAATGGGGAGTCCTCGTGCTGGACACCACGGATCCTCATGCCGCACCGAAGTCGAAGACGATGGAGAACCGAAGGCGTCAAGAGCTTGAACACGCCACGGAACTCCTGGCAACGCTGCTTCGCTGAGGGATGATTGATAAGGAGAGCCGAGATGCCTCGCCACGTCTGGGTCAACTCCGACCGTCTTGAAAAGGGGAGCGCCGTCCGGAACGTCGGCGGGATGGAACTGACCGTCGAAGTCTCGCCGTACAGCATCCCCAAGGCCGTCGTGGGCCGCTACGACGATCGACGGGGCAGGTTCGTCATCGAGTTCAAGTACATCGACGATGAGAAGGCGGCACCCTCCCCACGCTTGAGTGACGGGGTCGAGATCCGAGAGGGCCTGTACAGCCACAAGATCCTCAGCATCTCCATACCGATCGACAGCCCGCACCTCGAATCGGTCGGAGTTATCAGCCTCCGCACTCGGATCGCGAAGGCGCTCAAGGAACGCCTGAGGGACGTGGAAGATCCCGACTCGCCCCACGGGCCCGACGTACTCAATCAAGAGGTCGCCGAGGAGATCTTGAGCGACGCGACCTTGATGGAACTGGTCGGCTGAACGGATTTCGTCCGCTTCCGCCGAAGCGACCGGTTCCGGGCCCTTGCTCGCGGCCCACTCCTGGCCCCCCGCCCTGGGGCGTGATAGCCTTGAAGGGGGCGGGGCCGGCGGGGTCGTCGCGGACCCCGGGCCGCGTCGTCGCATCCGGTCGAGGCGAGCCATGAAAGTCGGGATCTTGACCGGCGGCGGCGACTGCCCCGGGCTGAACGCGGTGATCCGGGCGGTGGCGCGGCGCGTGGCCGACGCCGGGGGGTCGTGCGTCGGCTTCCTCGAAGGCTGGCGCGGGCTGATCCGGGGGATGTCCAGGCCGCTCGCGCCCGACGAGGTCGAGCCCTGGCTGGGCCGCGGCGGCACGATCCTGGGGTCGTCGCGCACCAACCCGTACAAGAGCCCGGACGCCGACGTCCCCCGCCTCCGCCGCCACTTCGCCGAGGCCGGCCTGGACGCCCTGGTGGTCGTCGGCGGCGACGACACGCTCGGGGTCGCGGCGCGGCTGATCAACGACTTCGACCTGCCGATCGTCGGCGTCCCCAAGACGATCGACAACGACCTGATGCTGGCCGACTTCTCGTTCGGCTTCGACACCGCGGTCAACGTCGTCGTCGACGCCGTCGAGCGCCTGCGCACCACGGCCGAGAGCCACCGCCGCGTGATGGTCGTGGAGACGATGGGGCACTCGACCGGCTGGCTCGCCTGCTTCGCCGGCATGGCCGTCGGGGCCGACTACGTCCTCGTCCCCGAGGTCCCCATCGACGTCCGCCACCTGGTCTCCGCCCTGAAACTCCGGCGGGAGTCGGGCCGGAACCACGCGATCGTCCTGGTGGCCGAAGGGGCCCGATACCCCGACGCCAACCCCGCCGTCCTGGAGACCGAGGACTTCGGCCACCCCCGCCTCGGAGGCGTCGGCGCGCTGGTCGCGAACGCGATCGAGCGGCGGTTGCGCGTCGAGACCCGCACCGTCGTCCTGGGCCACCTCCAGCGCGGCGGGGCCCCCACGGCCCACGACCGCGTCCTGGCCACCCGGATGGGGCTCGCGGCCGCGGAGCTGGCCCTCCGCGGCCGCTTCGGGACCGTCCTCACGCTCCGCGGCTCGCAGATCGCCGACGTCCCGCTCGATTCCCACGCGCTGGCCACCCGCACGCTCGACCTGGCCTTCTACCAGGACGCCGCCGCGTTCTTCTACTGAGCCGGCGGGCGGGGGTCAGTAGGCGTCGGCCGAGATCACCTCGCCGAAGTTCCGGGTGCAGAGCGCCTGGAGGATGCCGATCTTCGCGCCGGGGTCCATGGTCTGGATGGCGCGGCCGTCGGCGTTGAAGTAGACCCCCTTGGCCGTCTTGGTCACGGGGTCGATGGGCCAGCAGTCGACCGTGTCCTTGAGGAACCGGACCGAGCCGTCGGCCAGGCCGACGTTGGCGCCGCCGGGGTGTCGGCTGCCGATGTTGAACGCGATGTAGTCCCGCGCCGCGGAGTCGCTCAGGCGCAGCAGCTTGAGCGTGCCGTTGACGGGGTAGTAGCCGCCGATGACGGTGTCGGTCCAGTAGCCCGAGTTCCAGCCGTGGTACTGGGCCCGGCCGGCGGCGTCGAACGCGCCGTGGTCGTGCTCGGCGAACAGCATCGTCGTGCTGGTCCCGTCGGTGATGTCGGCCAGGCGGGTCGAGCTGTGGGCGTAGATCGCGCCGTTGGTGTTCTGGACCCGGAGGGCGAACGTCGGGTTGTCGACGTGCAGCAGCAGGCTCCAGCAGCCGACGACGCCGCCGTAGCTGGCCTTGGCCTGCTTCCAGTCGCCGGCGGGCAGGCTCGCGTACTGGGTGACGTTCACCGGCGTCAGGTCGAAGGCCGAGGCGTCGCTGGGGCACTGGAGCGCGGAGATGCTGATGCCGGCGATTGTGACGTTCTCGGCCGTGAAGACGCCCGGGTCGAAGTTCACCGCGTTGAAGACGGCCTGCTGCTCGTAGAACGGCAGCATGTGGACGAACGGCCCGAAGTTCCACTTCGACCCCGGCAGCGTCCCCTTCCGCGTGAACCCGCCCGGCGTGATGACCTGATGCACCGACTCGTAGTTCAGCGCCGCCAGCGCGAGCTGCTTCATGTTGTTCGTACACTGGGCGCGGCGGGCCGCCTCGCGGGCGGCCTGGACGGCCGGCAGCAGCAGGGCGATGAGCACGGCGATGATCGCGATCACCACTAAAAGTTCGATCAGGGTGAACGCGAGGCGGGCGGGGCGGCGGGGGGGGAGCAATCCAGGAGCCTCCTTAAGCGGATTCGAGAAGCCCATCCTACCCCGGCCCGGCCGTCGTCACAATCACGGCCGGGACGCCCTGGCGTCCCATTGGTCCTCGGCGGCGCTGCGGCGGAGGTAGTTCGGCCTCAGGTCGTCGGGGGGGACGGCGGGGACGTCGAGCGCCCGCAGGGCCAGCTCGATCAGGCGACGGCCCGCGGGCCGGTGGATCGGGTCGTCGGGGTCGACGTCGGGGAGCCCGGCGAGGTTCGCGCGGATCGCCGCCGAGCGCAGGCCGGGGCCGAGCACCAGGACGTCGGGCCCGACGCCCGCCGCCCACGCCTTCAGGGGCTCGATCCGGCTGGGGCCGAGCGCGACGAGCGGCCCGCCGGGGGCCTCGCGGGCGAACTCGGCCGCGTAGACGTCGCCGCGCTGGGCGTCGCCGACGACGACCACCCGGGTCGCCTCGGCGGGCGCGTTCCGCGCGACCGCCTCCAGGCTGTCGAACCCCGACAGCCGCGCGCCGGCGGCGTAGGCGAGCGTCCGGGCGGCGGTCAGGCCGATCCGCATCCCCGTGTACGACCCCGGCCCCAGGCCGACGGCGACCAGGTCGAGGTCGAGCGGGCGCAGGCCGGCCGCGCGGAGGAGGTCCCGGACGCACGGGATCAGGTCGCGGCCGTGCTTGCGGCCGGCGTCGGTCTCGGCCTCGAAGGTCGCGCCGGCCGCGGTGCGGACGCCGACCGTCGAGCGGTCGCCGGAGGCGTCCAGGGCCAGGATGTTCGCGGGAGGGGTCACGGTCGGGGCTCGGGGTTCGGGCGGCGGCGTCGGGGCGGTCGACCGACTATAGCCGCCCGCCCGCCCCCGAGTCACCCGCAATCGGCCCCGGCGCTCGGGCCGCCTCGTCGCACGAAGTGAACGCCTCCATGACTCCGCGGCTTGACGCCGTCCGGGCGACGGTCCTATTGTTCTTATATTGAGGAAGAAGCACGGCCCCGAGGGAATTCCCCTGGCGAAGTGCGTCGGGTAAAATTACGTAAGATGAGGGACCCTCGGCTCCGCAGGGCCTCCCTTTTCGCCCCCGGCCGGGAGGATGATCCCTCCCGGCAGCCTCCCCTCCTCTGGTCGGAGGATCCCCCTCGGTGCGTCGTGCGTTAATCAGCGATATCCACGGGAATCTCGAAGCGCTGGAGACGGTCCTGCGCGACATCGAGGGCCAGGGGGTCGACGAGATCTATTGCCTGGGCGACGTGATCGGCTACGGCCCGAACCCGCGCGAGTGCATCGACCTGGTCATCGAGAATTGCGCCGTCACCCTCCTGGGCAACCACGACCAGGGGGCCATGTTCGACCCCGACGGCTTCAACGTCGGCGCCGAGCGGGCCATCTTCTGGACCCGGGGCCAGCTGGAAAGCTCCACCGACCGCGCCGGCAACGAGCGGCGCTGGGAGTTCCTCGGCGAGCTGCCGCGGTCGCACAAGGCGTCGCCGTTCCTGTTCGTCCACGGCTCGCCGCGGAACCCGCTGAGCGAATACATCTTCCCGGAGGACATCTACAACCATCGGAAGATGGAGCGGCTGTTCCAGATGGTCGACCGCTACTGCTTCCAGGGGCACACGCACGTCCCCGGCGTCTTCACCGAGGGCTTCCAGTTCTTCGCCCCGGAGGAGATCGACCACGAATACACGCTGGGCGACGGCAAGCTGCTGATCAACGTGGGCTCCGTCGGCCAGCCGCGCGACGGCGACCCGCGGGCCTGCTACACCATCCTCGACGACGGGGACGGCGCCCGGGCCCCCCGGATCAACTACCGCCGGATCCCCTACGACTTCGAGAAGACGATCCAGAAGATCCACGCGATCCCCGACCTGGAACCCTTCCTGGGCGACCGACTCCGCCAGGGTCGCTGAGCGGTCGAGCCCCCCGCCGCGAGGCCGCCGCGCGCAGTCCGGCTTGCGGACGGCGCGTCCCCTCGCGACAATCGAGGGGAACATCGGGGCGTCCTTCCCGAGCGCCGCGCGGGCCCGCCTCGGGCCCGGGGCGGGCCGGCCGCATCGCCCTGCCCCCGCCTCGCCGCCCAACCGCTTCGGGAAGCCTCGTTCATGAGCAATGAGAGACGCCTCGTCGTTTTCGTGATGCTGACGTTCCTGTGGGTCATGGGCTTCCCCATGCTCCTCCAGAAACTCGGCTGGATGCCCGCCCCCGCGCCGAAGAAGCCGGCCGCGGCGCAGGCCGGGGCCGACGCGGCCGGGAAGCCCGACGCCGTCGCGGCGGCGAAGCCCGAGGACGCCAAGCCCGACGCGGGCGGGGCGAAACCCGCGGGCGAGGCGAAGCCCGAGGCCGACGAGCCGAAGATCGAACTCGTCCCGGCCGCCGAGCTGACGATGGGCTCGCTGGACGATAGGTCGCCCGGGGCGTATCGCTTCCAGATCCAGCTCGACCAGAAGGGGGCGGGCGTCGCCTCGGTCCTCTCCTCGCGCTACGAGGCCGACTTCGAGGGCCGGGTCAATCCCCACCGGCCGATGCAGCTCATCGGCCGCGACCCGAATCGGCCGAACACGGTGGGCTCGTGGGCGAGGCCGCTGTCGATGACCCTCAGCCCGCTCGACGCCGCCGGCCGGCTCGCGCCGACGATCCCGGCCGAGCGGATGCAGCTCGCCGCGATGAACCCCGGCGCCCCGCCCTCGGCCGACCTGCTGGACATCGAGACCTGGGACGTCGTCCGCGACGACCAGGGCCGGGCCGTCCGGCCGCTCTCGCGCCCGGCCGCGGGGGACGTCCCCGCCGCCGAGGGCCAGGAGGTCGTCTTCCGGACCACGGCCGAGAACGGCGTGGTGGTCACCAAGACCTACCGGCTGTGGCAGGGGGAGGACGGCTTCGACCTCGGCCTGAAGTTCGAGAGCCCCGACAAGGAGCGGGCCTTCACCTACAACCTGATGGCCCCCTACGGCATCCCGATCGAGGGCGAGTGGTACACCACCACGTTCCGCGAGGTCTTCTTCGGCACCGCCGCGGCCGGCGGGGCGACGACGCTCACCGCCCACACGGCCTATGAGATCGCCAAGGCCGCGCCCGACAAGCCCATCGAGTCCACCGTCGAGCCCCTGCGGTTCGCGGGCGTCGAGAACCAGTATTTCGCCATCCTGCTCGCCCCGGTCCTGGCCTCGAACAACCCGGACGACCGCATCGACCGCGAGTCCCAGGCCGTCCTCCTGGATCGCCACCCGCAGGACGCCCAGAAGTCCGACGTCGGCGTCCTGATCGGGTCGCGGCCGGTCACCGTGGGGCCGAACGTCCCCCGTGAGTTCGCCTTCAAGGTCTTCGCCGGGCCCAAGACCGAGGCCGCCCTCACCCCCTTCGGCGCCGAGGAGCTGGCGGTCTATCGCAAGGGGATCATCCCCCTCGCCCCCACGATCGCCCGCTACTTCATCACGCCGATCCTGTCGTTCACCTACGGGGTCACCGAGCGCGTGGCCTCGGCCTTCGGCGGGACGCGGGGCAACTACGGCCTGGCCATCATCATGCTGACGCTGATCGTCAAGATGATGCTGTTCCCCCTGGGCCGGAAGCAGGCGCTCATGGCCCAGCGGATGCAGGAGCTTCAGCCGCACCTCAAGGCGCTCCAGGACAAGTACAAGGACGACAAGGAGAAGCTCACCCGCGAGACCTTCGCGCTGTACAAGAAGCACAACGCGAATCCCGTCGCGGGCTGCGTCCCGGCCCTGGTGCAGATCCCGATCTTCGTCGGGCTGTGGCAGGCGCTGAACACGTCGGTCGCGCTGCGGCAGGCCCCGTTCCTCTGGGTCAACGACCTGGCCGCGCCCGACATGCTGTTCCGCATGCCGTTCGACGTGCCGTTCCTGGGCCACTGGTTCAACGTCCTGCCGATCCTGGTCGTCGGCCTGATGATCTTCCAGACCCACCTGTTCTCCCCGCCGGCCACGACGCCGGAGATGGAGATGCAGCAGAAGACCATGAAGTACATGATGGTGGTGATGGCCGTCATGTTCTACAAGGTCCCCTCGGGCCTGGGCATCTACTTCATCACGAGCAGCCTGTGGTCGATCGGCGAGCGCCTGCTGCTGCCGAAGATCGTCCACGAGAAGCCCAAGGCGGACGAGGGCCTCGGGGTCGACGACAAGGACGATCGGCCCCGCGGCGGCCCGATCGCGCCGGAGAAGTCCAAGGGCGGCCTCGCCCAGTTCTGGAGCCGCGTGCTCGAAGAGGCCAAGAAGGACCCGACCTACCGCAAGATGGTCGACGACCGGGCCGACCAGCCGTCGCCCGACAAGAAGCGCGACCGCAACGGCGACGCCGACCGTCCCGACCGCGATCGTCCCCGCGCCCGGCCCAAGCGGAAGTGACGACAATCCCCCGCGGCCAGCGCCGTCCCCTCTCCCGCCGGGAGAGGGTGGCCCGGAGGGCCGGGTGAGGGTCGTCGGGCTTGCAGAGTCGCCCCGGCTCTCGCGATCTCGCGCCCCGATATGGCCTCCGAAATCCGACGACCCTCACCCGCCGCGGCGCGGCACCCTCTCCCGGCGGGAGAGGGGACGATTTCGGAGGGCTCGCCGAATGTCCTCCTGCTTCGACCTCGACGACGCCATCGCCGCGACGGCCTCGGCCCCCGGGCCGGGCGTCCGGGGGATCGTGCGGGTCTCGGGCCCCGGCGCGTGGCGGATCGCGACGGCCGGGTTCGAGCCGGATCGGCCGATCGACGAGTCCGCATCGCGGCCGTTCGTCGTCCGGGGCACCTATCGGCTGCCGGGGCTGAGGCCGGGCCTGCCGGCGGAGGTCGCCCTGTGGCCGGCCCCGCGGACGTATACGGGGCAGGAGCTTGCGGAGGTCCACGCCCCCGGCTCGCCCCCCCTGCTCTCCCGGCTGCTGGCGCACGTCCTGGCGAGCGGGGCGCGGCCGGCGCGGCCGGGGGAATTCACCCTCCGCGCCTTCCTCTCCGGGCGGATCGACCTGACCCGCGCCGAGGCCGTCCTCGGCGTGATCGACGCCCGCGACCCGCGCCGGCTGGATGACGCGCTGGAGCAACTGGCCGGCGGGCTCTCCGGGCCCGTCCTGGCCCTGCGCGACCGCCTGCTCGACCTGCTCGCGCACCTGGAGGCGGGGCTGGACTTCGTCGACGAGGCCGACGTCGACCCGATCGGCCGCGCGGCGCTCGCCGCCGACCTGTCCCGCGAGGCCGACGCCCTGGACGCCCTGGCCGACCGCCTGGGCCGTCGCGATCGCTCGGGCGACGCCCCCCGCGTGGTCCTGGCGGGGCCGCCGAACGCCGGCAAGAGCCGCCTGTTCAACGCGATGCTGGGCGACGACCACGCCATCGTCTCGCCCTTGGCGGGCACGACCCGCGACACCCTCTCGGCCCCCTGCGCCTGCGACGGCGTCCTCGTCGAGCTGGTCGACACCGCGGGCGTCGAGGCCGCCGGCGACGCCATTTCAGCCGAGGCCCAGGCCCGCGCCGCGTCCGAGGCCGATCGCGCCGACGTGGTCCTCGCCTGCTCCTCCGGCGATTCGCCCCCGATAGACCTCCCGGGCGACGAGCGGACGATCCGGGTCTGGACGAAGGGCGACGCCGCCCCGCCCCCGCCCGGCGACGGCCCGTGGATCGTCACCAGCGCCGCCGCCTCGACCGGCCTCGACGAGCTGAAGCGGGCCGTCGCCGCCGCGATCCGCCGCCGCGAATCCGAGCCCGCCTCGCCCACCTCCGCCCGCTGCCGCGACTCCCTCCTCCGCGCCGCCGCCTCCCTCCGCGCGGCTTCTGGATCCATGGCCGCCGGCGCGGGCGACGAGTTGATCGCCTTCGACCTCCGCTCTGCCCTGGACGACCTCGCCGAAGTCACCGGCGCCGTGGTCGCCGACGACGTCCTCGACCGCATCTTCGCCCGCTTCTGCATCGGGAAGTAGCTCGTCGACTGCGAGCGTTTCGTCCATTTCGACGACGGCGTATAATCTCTTGAGAAGACTGGACGATCAGGAGGTTTCCCATGTCCACGCCGACCCCCGATTGCTTCGCCACGGTCGTCCCGAGCCGGTCCGACGCTCGGCTGGCCGAAGAACTGAGCCGCCGCTTCGCCGGACGGCGGCTGGGCGAGGGGGCGGCGGTCCGGCTGCGCCTGGACGACGAAGACATGGTCGTCCCGGCGTCTGCGGTCCGGCTGTTCCTGGACCTGCTGGCCGAGATGTCCCGGGGCAACGCCGTCACCCTGATCCCGACCCACGCGGAACTGACCACGCAGCAGGCCGCCGACTTGCTCGGCGTCTCTCGTCCCTATGTCGTCAAGCTGCTCGACGAGGGGAAGATCCCGTCCCGCGCCGTCGGCCGATATCGGAAGGTCCGGTTCGACGACCTGATGGAATTCAAGCGCAAGGATGACGCGGCCCGGGCCAAGGTGCTCGACCAGCTCGCCGCGGAGGCCCAGGAGTTGGGGATGGGCTACTGATGGAGCCCCCCGTCGTCGCCGTGTACGACGCCAATGTCCTGTATCCGGCCCCGCTCCGCGACCTCTTCATGGAGTTGGCTCACTCCGGCCTGGTGCGGGCCCGGTGGACGGACGCGATCCACGACGAATGGATGCGCAACGTCCTGGCGAATAACCCGGCCCTCTCCCGCGACCGCCTGGCCCGGACCCGCGACCTGATGAACGAGGCGGTCCGGGACTGCCTGGTGACGGGCTACGAGGGCCTCATCGAACACCTGGACCTGCCCGACCGCGATGATCGCCACGTCCTGGCGGCGGCGATCCGGGCCGGCGCCCAGGTCATCGTCACCTTCAACCTGAAGGACTTCCCCGCCTCCATCCTGTCCGCCCACGCGATCGAAGCCCAGCACCCGGATGAATTCCTGGCGGCGCTCTTCGACGCCCTCCCGGCCGCCGTCCGCGCCGCGGTCGAGCGGCAGCGCGAGAGGCTGAGGAATCCGCCGAGGACGACTGAGGAGCTGCTCGCGACCCTGGAAGGCCAGGGGTTGATTCGGACCGTCGCTCGCTTGCGGTCTCTCCCGGGGCCGGCCTGATCTTCATCGAGAAGTCGGCCCTTCAGGCCGACGGCCCGGCGCTTCGGGCCCAGTCGTCGAAGCGGGTCGGGCCGATGCGGGCGCCCTCGCCGGGGGCGAGGCCCTTCTCGCCCGTCGCGACGCCGAAGTAGCGGGCGGCGGGATCCGCGACCACGGCCCGGGCGTCGCCGCTCGCGGCCAGGAACCGGCCGACGAAACCGGCGATGGTCCCCGGCTCGGGGCCGGCCAGCTCGACGAGGCCGTTCGCGGGCGGGGCTTCGGCGAGGTCGGCCATCAGGGCCGCCACGTCGTCGGCGGCGATCGGCTGCATGGGGGACGTCGGCAGCCGGACCACGCCGCCGTCCTCGCCGGCCGCGGCGACCGCGCCGAGGAACTCATAGAACTGCGTCGCGCGGGCGATCGTGTACGGCACGCCGCCGGCCTCGATGATCTGTTCCTGCGCCACCTTCGCCCGCAGGTAGCCCCGCTCCGGGAAGCGGTCGGCGCCGACCACCGAGAGCGCCAGGTGGTGCCCGACGCCCGCCTCGACCTCCGCCGCCAGCAGGTTGCGAGTCGAGCGTTCGAAGAACTCCCGGGCGGCGTCGGGGTCGAACGACCGGGGATTCGTCACGTCCACGACCACGTCGGCCCCTTCCAGCGCCGCCGCCAGCCCGGCGCCGGAGTAGGCGTCGACGCCGGTCGAGGGCGAGGCGGCCGTCGCCTCATGGCCGCGCCCGCGGAGGATGGCGATCATCTTCCGCCCGATCAGTCCCGTCCCGCCGATGGCCACGATCTTCATGGAGAGGTCTTCCTTCTCGCTTCGAGGGGGGTCTTTCTCAAGGCCCTCACTCCACCTCGGCGGAGGGCCAGCGGGCCAGCTTGTCCGGGTTCACGGTGATGTAGATCCCCTTCACGTCGTCCTCGACCCGCAGCGACAGCACGGAGACGAGCCGGCCGTCCGCGTGGAAGGCCAGGCCGGGCTCGCCGTTGACGTACGCCGGGGTGGCGTGCTGCAGGCGTCGCTTGCGGAAGATGCCGGTCAGGAATCGGGCGACCCGCTCGCGGCCCCGGATGACCACCCGCGCCGCCGTGACCTTGCCGCCGCCGTCCGAGTGGGACTCGACGTCCTCGGCAAGCATGGCCTCGACGGCCTTCACGTCGCCCGAGCGGCAGGCCGCGAGGAACCGCTCGGCCAGGCCGTCCGCCCTCTCCGGCCTGGCCGCGGGGCGACGCCCGGCGTCGGAGCCGAGCCGCTGCCGGGCGCGAGAGACCAGCTGGCGGACGGCGGCCTCGGACTTGCCGACGACCTCGGCGATCTCCGCGTACTCGTAGTCGAACACGGTCCGCAGCAGGAACGCGGCCCGCTCGGAGGCCGAGAGCCGCTCCAGCAGGAGCAGGAAGGCCCGCGTGAGCGACTCGGCCAGGGCGGGGTCGTCGGCCGGCCCTCGCGTCTCGACCGGCGCGGGGATCCAGGGCCCGATGTACTCGCGACGCTTCCGCTCCCGCAGCCGGTCGATGCAGAGCCGGGTCGTGGTGCGGACCAGGAAGCCCTCGGGCGACGACACACCGCCCGCGGACTGGAGCCGCACGAAGGCGTCCTGCACGGCGTCCTCGGCGTCGGCCACGCTCCCCAGCATCCGGTACGCGATCGACATCAGCCGCGGTCGCAGTCCGTTCACGTCCTCCGGCATGGCTCGCACCTCCGCTCGGTCACTCCGCGTGCCCCGGCGGCACGACGATCTCCCCGGCGTCCCTCGGGTGCAGCACCCAGGCCAGGATCCGGGCCTTCGTCTTCCCCGGGTTGCTCGACACGCGATGCAGGCAGCCGGCCGGCTCGTAGAAGGTCTCGCCGGGCTTGAGCACCTTCGCCGGCCGGTCGTCGATCGCCCACTCGTACTCGCCTTCCAGGACGTAGCCGAACGCCGGGCCGGGGTGGCGGTGGGCCTCGCCGACCTGGCCGGGCTCGAAGCTCACCTCCACGGCCGTCGCCCGAGAAGCCTTGCCGTCCAGCTCCTCGTCGATGTCGATCGCGGCGAGCGGCTTCACCGCGCCGTGGCCGCCGTCGTGCCGCGCCACGCCCACGCCGGCCGTCGCCAGCCCGAGCCCCAGGAACATCGCGGGCCATCTTCGGTGCATCTTGGACCCCCTTCAAGCCGGGAGAAAGCCCCGGGAAACTGGGTTGGTTCGGAGGAACCGCGCTTCCTTGTTTTGCGATCCAGTGTATTACGCGTCAAAGACTTGCGTCGTCATAAATTTGGCTTCGGTCGTCGTTTTCGAAGGGGGCTCGCCGACCCTCTCATTCCACGTCGCCGGGCCCCTCGATCTCCTGCGGCGAGACCTGAGGGCGACGCGCCGTCCTGGGCGTCGGGGCCCGCCGACATCGGGCTCGCGGCCTCGGCGTCTCGATCCTCCCGGGTTGTCAAGGAACGCTCGTCACTCGTATGGTCCGCATCCTCGGCTCCGGGATTTCAGGGTTTTGCAATTCAGGGGAAAACATTCAGGAGGCGGCCGATGAACGTCCTTCCCCCCCGGCGGGGGAAGGTGGCCCGAAGGGCCGGATGAGGGGGACGACGCGCGAGACGGCCGTCGGGATCCCGGGCCGGTCGGGCGGGCTTTCGAAGCCCGACGGGCCGCGTGCTTCGCGTCCCCCTCATCTGACGCCTTCGGCGTCTGTCTTCCCCCGCCAGGAGGGAAGACCGTTCAGCCGGGCGGGGTTTCGCGGAGCCCTCCGCGGCGGCTTCCCTCGAAGCGGCTTCCGATGACGAGGACGAACGGGCGGGGGTCGTTTGTGACGGGCGGGAGGATTTCTTTGGTCTTACATCCGTCGTCGGGGTTCCCCCTCGCGTGGGGCTCGGGGGATCGGGTAAGATCCTTGGGCATGGGCCAGGCGGAGGACGGCGGGATGACGCTCGGCGAATTGCAGCGGACGATCCGCGCCCTGTACGGGGACAAGGACGCCGCGCGCGGGGCCGAGGCGACGTTCCTCTGGCTCGCGGAGGAGTTCGGCGAGCTGGCGACGGCGCTGCGGTCCGGGACGCATGAGGAGCTGGCGCTGGAGATGGCCGACGTCCTGGCCTGGCTGGCGACGCTCGCCAACATCCGCGGGGTCGACCTCGACGACGCGGTCCGGCGGAAGTACGGCGCGGGCTGCCCCGGCTGCGGGCGATCGCCGTGCGCCTGCGACCCGGCCGAGAAGCCCTGAACGCCGCCCGCCCGCCCATCTCGACCCCACGGAACCCGACGCGCACCGCCATGATGAACACCCCGCCGCACGAGCGCCCCCGGAATCGGTTCGCACGCTGGATCGCCCTGGCGGCCCTCGGGGCGTGGGCCGTCGCCGCCGCCCCGGCGTCGGCCGCGGAGCCGGTCGTCTTCGAGGACGTCCGGGTCGGCTTCGGAGGCGAGGACTCGTTCAAGATCGGGGCCTGGACGCCGATCTGGGTGCAGCTCAAAGGGGGCGGGGCGCCGTTCCGGGGCCTCCTGGACGTCGTCATCGGCGACGACGACGGCTCGCCGGCGACCGTTCGCCAGGCGATCGACCTGCCGGCCGGCGAGACGCGGACCTACGTCGCCTACTCGCGCATCGGCGGCCGGGACAGCACGTTCTCGATCGAGGTCCGGGACGAGTCCGGGCGCCGGCTGGCCTCGCGGTCCCGCGACCAGGTGGCCCGCGCGACGCCGACCCCGATCACCCCGGACGACTCGTGGATCCTGACCGCGGGCCGGCCCCAGGGGGTGGACATGGTCCGGGAGGTCGCCGGCTTCAAGCGGGCCGACGGCCGGGCGTCCGAGCTGGTCGTCACGGCCCTCGACGCCTCGTCGGAACGCATGCCGGGCCGCTGGCTGGGCTACGACGGGGCGAAGGCGGTGGTCCTGGACACGGCCGACCCGGCCACGATGGAGATGCTCGCCGGCCCCCGCGGCCAGGCGCTGGTGGAGTGGGCGCGGCGGGGCGGGCACCTGGTGGTGGGCGTGGGGTCGAACTGGCAGGCCGTGCGGGATTCGGCCCTGGGCCCGGTCCTCCCCGCCGAGCCGACCGGCCGCGAGCGGGTGCAGTCGCTGGAGGCGCTGGACACCTTCGCCAACTCCACCAAGCCGATCACCCCGCCGGGCTCGCCGGCCCACATGGCGGCCAAGCTGGAGAACGTGGAGGCCCGCGGCGGGCGGGTGCTGGCGTCGACGAGCGGCCTGCCGATGGTCGTCCGCGGCCCGCTGGGGTTCGGCCGGATCACGCTCATCGCCGTCGACGTGGAGGAGAAGGTCTTCTCCGAGTGGACCGACCGCGGCCTGTTCTGGGTCCAGGCCCTGGACCTGAAGCGCGACCGCTTCGAGGAGGACCAGGCCGCGACCGTCGGCGGCGCGGCGGGGTCGTTCTACACCTCGGGCGTCACCGACCTGGCGAGCCAGCTCCGCGTGGCGCTGGAGCAGTTCCCGCGGGTGAAGCTGGTCTCCTTCGGCCTGGTGGCGTTCCTGATCTTCCTCTACATCCTGGCGATCGGCCCGGGGGACTACTTCTTCCTGAAGAAGGTCCTCAAGCGGATGGAGCTGACCTGGATCACGTTCCCGCTGATCGTGACGGCCGTCAGCCTGCTGGCGTACCTGGCCGCGTACCGGCTGAAGGGGAACGACCTGCTGGTGAACAAGGTGGACGCGATCGACGTCGACCAGGTCTCGGGCCTGACCCGGGGCCGCAGTTGGGCGACGTTGTTCAGCCCCCAGAACCGCGACTACGACCTGGCGTTCGTGCCGGTCGCGCTCGACTCCGTCGACGCCCCGCCGCCGGCCGTCGAGGAGTCGGCCGGCGAGCCCCCCCGCCCCGAGGCGGGCGTGGAGGTGCTGACGAGCTGGTTCGGCGTGCCGGAGGGGCGGTTCGGCGGCATGGGCGGCTCGGGCAACCGGTTCTCGTTCTCCGGCGGCGGCTACGACTACGCCCCGGTCGGCGGGCTGGAGCGGCTGGAGCACGTCCGGCTCCCGATCTGGAGCACCAAGACCCTGTCGGCTCGCTGGTTCGGCCCCGCCCGCCCGGTCGTCGAGTCCGACCTGATGCTCTCCGGCTTCGACCGCGTCGCCGGGACCGTGACGAACCTCCAGACCTATCCGCTGTCCGACGCGATCCTCGCCTTCGAGAAGCGCGCGTACCTCCTGGGCGAGATCGCCCCCGGCCAGACGATCCGCGTGGAACTCCAGTCGGATCGCAGCCTCTCCGGCGAGCTGAAGGCCCGCGAGCCCAACTACATGACCGGCGTCGCCAACACCGACGGCTCGCCCGCGACCCTCAACCGGGGCGACCTGGTCCTCGCGGCGATGTTCCACGAGGCCGAGTCCCGGCGCACGGGCAAGGAGCAGCCGCTGGGCAACTCCGTGCTGCACGACCTCGACCTGACCGGCCAGCTCTTGCTCCAGCGGCCGATGCTCGTCGCCCGGATCAAACGCCCCGCGGCGCAGGTGGCGATCGGCAACGCCCCGAGCGAGCCGAAGGTCGAGCAGACGACGGTCCTCCGCGTCATCCTGCCGCTCAAGGCCCCGGCCGCCGCGAAGCCCTGAGCCGCGCCGGATCGCCCCGGACAGGACATCCCCAGCCCCTCACGGAACGTAGCAGCCAGACGAGGCGGACCGCGATGATCGAGACCAACGACCTGACGAAGATGTACGGCGACATGTACGCCCTGAACCGGCTCAACCTGACGCTGAATCAGGGCGACGTCTACGGCTTCATCGGGCCCAACGGCGCGGGGAAGACCACGACGATGCGGATCCTCGCCACCCTGCTCAACCCGAGCTGGGGCGAGGCCACCGTCTGCGGCTACTCGATCTACACCGGGTCCAAGGAGATCCGCCGCGTCATCGGCTACATGCCCGACTTCTTCGGCGTGTACGACGACATGAAGGTGATCGAGTACCTCGAATTCTTCGCCTCGGCCTACCGCATCAAGGGGGCGGCCCGCAAGAAGATCTGCGAGGAGGTCCTCGAGCTCGTCGACCTGACCTACAAGCGCGACGCCCTGGTGACGAGCCTGTCGCGCGGGATGACCCAGCGCCTGGGCCTGGCCCGGACGCTGCTGCACGACCCCCAGGTGCTCCTGCTGGACGAGCCGGCGTCCGGCCTCGACCCGCGGGCGCGCATCGAGATGCGGGCGCTCTTGAAGGAGCTGCGGAGCATGGGCAAGACGATCCTCGTCTCCAGCCACATCCTCCCCGAGCTGGCCGACATCTGCAACAAGATCGGCATCATCGAGCAGGGCTGCCTGCTGGTGAACGGCGAGGTCACGGAGGTCATGAAGCGGGTCCGGACCGACGTCGTCCTGAACATCGCCGTCGCCGACCGCCTCCGCGACGCCGCCGACCTCCTGGAGGCCCAGCCCGAGGTCGAGACGGTCGACGAGAAGCCCGACCACCTCGTCGTCAAGCTCCGCCCCGGCGTCCAGCAGTACAGCTTCCTCGCCAACCGCATCCTGGAGAACGGCTTCGAGCTGACCATGTTCAAGGAAGACGAGATCAACCTCGAAACCGCCTTCATGCACCTGACCAAGGGCATCACGAGCTGAGCGCCGTGCCGATCCTCATCCGTCCCGGGCGCCCCGCGGACGTCGCGGCGATTCGCGCGATCCATGAGGCGTCGTTCCCCACCGCGGCCGAGGCGAGGCTGGTCGATCTGTTGCGCGAGGCGGGCCGGCTGGCGGCGTCGCTGGTCGCCGAGGTCGGCGGCGCGGTGGCGGGTCACGTCGCGTTCAGCCCGGTGACCGTCGGGTCGGGCGCGGTCGGCGCGGGGCTCGCGCCGCTGGCCGTCTTGCCCGACTATCGGCGACGAGGCGTGGGGGCGGAGTTGGTCGCCGCGGGGATGGCCGCCTGTCGCGAGGCCGGCTTCGGCTGGGCCGTCGTGCTCGGCGAGCCGGACTACTACGGCCGGTTCGGCTTCCGCCCCGCGCCGGGCTTCGGCCTGTCCGACGAGTACGGCGGCGGCGACGCCTTCCAGGTCGTTGAATTGACGCCCGGGGCCTTGCCCGTCGGGGCCGGGCTCGTGCGCTACGCCCCGGAGTTCGCCTCGCTGGGGTGATCGTCGGGGCCGTCCGGCGGGCGGTACCACTCTTCCAGGAAACGATGGGTCCAGTCGCTGTCGGGGGCCAACTCCTGGATTTCGCGGATGCAAGCGTCCGCCGCATCGGTGCGGCCTTCGGCTCGGTGCTGGTGGGCCTGTTCCACCAGGCGTCTCAGCCGCCAGTTCGCGTAGAGCCGCGCGGACTGTTCATCATCCGGGTCGAGTTCCACGGCCTTGCGAAAGTACAACTCAGCCAGGTCCTGACGACCCTGGAACTCGTACACATCGGCCTGGCCCCAGAGCGGGGGCGGGATATCCGGAGCCAGGAGGGCCGCGAATTCGAACCAGATGAGGGCCGTATCCCAGTCGCGCTCCTCATACGCCATGTTCCCGATGTAGAGATGAGTCCACACGTCGGTCGGGGCCGCATCAAGGGCCCGCCGAAGGGTTCCATACGCTTCATCGAGGCGGCCCTGTTTCCTGTACCATTTGTACAGGATATGGAGCGCGCGAACGTCGTCCGGATACCGCTCGAGGTAGCGTAGGAGTCGGGCAGGTTCCGCTGGCTTCATGGCGAAGCTCCGAGATGGGCGATGACCTCGGATGAGTTCGACGGTCGGGGCTCGCCGGACGGGCTCGTTCATTGGCCTCGCAGCCGTGGATCGCTCAGCGCAGGAACAGGCGGTAGACGGGGTTGTCGGTCTCGTCGACGCAGGGGTAGCCCAGGCCGGCGGTGAAGTCCCGGAAGGCGGGAAGCTCGTCGTCGGGGATCTGGAGGCCGACGAGGACGCGGGCGTCGTCGCCCCCCTGGTTGCGGTAGTGGAACAGGCTGATGTTCCAGTTCGGGGGCATGTTCGCCAGGAACCGCATCAGGGCGCCGGGGCGTTCGGGGAACTCGAAGCGGTAGAGCCGCTCGTCGCCGGCCAGCGGGCTCCGGCCGCCGACCATGTGGCGGACGTGCTCCTTGGCCAGCTCGTCGGCGGTCAGGTCGACGACGGGGAAGCCGGAGGCTTCGAATTCCGTCGCCAGCCGCGCGGCCTCGGGGCGGCCCGAGACGGCCAGGCCGACGAACAGGTGGGCCGAGGCGGCGTCGGAGATGCGGTAGTTGAACTCCGTGACGCTCCGGGGGCCGATCGTCTCGCAGAGCCGCTTGAGGCTCCCCCGGCGCTCGGGGATCGTCATGGCGAAGATCGCCTCGCGCTCCTCGCCGACCTCGGCCCGCTCGGCGACGAACCGGAGCCGGTCGAAGTTGATGTTCGCGCCGCAGGCGATCGCCACCAGGGTCTCGCCCTTCAGGCCGTGCTCGGCCGCGTACCGCTTGGCCCCGGCGACGGAGAGGGCCCCGGCCGGCTCCAGGACGCTGCGGGTGTCCTCGAACACGTCCTTGATCGCAGCGCAGGCGGCGTCGGTGGAGACGGTGACGAAGTCGTCGACCAGGTCGCGGACCAGGCGGAACGTCTCCTCGCCCACGAGCTTGACGGCCGTGCCGTCGGAGAACAGGCCGACGTCCGGCAGGGGCACGCGCCGGCCCTCGCGGACGGATCGGATCATGGCGTCGGAGTCGGCCGTCTGCACGCCGATCACCTTGATCTCCGGCCGCACCGCCTTGATGTAGGCCGCCACGCCCGCGACCAGCCCGCCGCCGCCGATCGCCGCGAAGACCGCGTGGATCGGCCCCTGCCGCTGCCGCAGGATCTCCATCCCGATCGTCCCCTGCCCCGCGATCACGTCGGGGTCGTCGAACGGATGGACGAAGGTGTATCCGTGGGCCTTGCAAAGCTCCAGCGCGTGCAGGTGGGCGTCCGAGTAGCTCTCGCCGTGCAGGACGACCTCGCCGCCGAGGGCGCGGACGGCGTCGACCTTCAGCGACGGCGTGGTCGTCGGCATGACGATGGTCGCCCGGCACGCCAGCCGGCGGGCGCTGAGCGCCACGCCCTGCGCGTGGTTCCCGGCCGACGCGCAGACGACGCCCCGGCCGCGGGCCTCGGGCGTGAGCAGGGCCATCTTGTTGTACGCCCCGCGGACCTTGAAGCTGAAGACCGGCTGCTCGTCCTCGCGCTTCAGCCAAAGCTCGTTGCCGATCCGCGCCGAGAGCTTGCGCGCCCGCTGGAGCGGCGTCTCCACGGCCACGTCGTACACGCGGGCCGTCAGGATCTTCTGGAGATAGCCCAGGCGGTCGAGGGGGGCGTCGGTTCCGTCCACGGCGGTCGTTCGGGTCCAATCAAGAGGGCGGCTCGGCGGGACGTGCTCCGCCCCTTCCCCCTCCAGGTTAGCAACTCGGGCGATGATTGCCAAAAGGGCCGGCGCTTCACTTCTTCCCCGCGGCGTTGAGGTTGCCGTTGACGCGGTCCATGAGCTGCCGGAAGACGTCCGGGTTGTAGCCCACGGTGAAGCTGAACAGCGACGAGATCCCCGCCAGCCGGATGTACTTGTCCAGCGACAGGTTCGTGAACGCCTGGTCCGACAGGACCACCGTCCCGGACTGGATGATGAGGAAGATGAAGAACCCCCGCGTGACCGCCGCGAGGTAGGCGTCGCGCCGGCCCGCGGCCGTGGCGCTCGAACCGGGGGCGGGGCCGATGGCGCGGAACCCCAACACGCCCAGGAAGGCGGAGACGCAGCAGAGCATCGCCGTGTTCGTGACCGTATGGCAGGTCGCGATCACCAGCAGGCAGCCGACCACCTGCGCCGGCCCGGAGGCCGTCCGGTTGCGGATCGGGTCGATGTATTCCTGGGTCCCCACCGTGATACCGCCGGCCATCAGGAGCAGCCAGGCGACGAACGCCAGCAGCCCGGCGGCCAGTTCCAGCGGGTCCAGCGGGGGCGACGCGACTGCGCCCGCCCCCTCGGCGGCCTCCTGGATCGCCGCGAGCCTGCCGTTCCTCCCCTCGACGCCCGACTCGACCGCCGGCATGGAGTCCGCCATGGCCCCCTCCCCGTCGTGGTATGTCGCCCGAGGAAAGATACGCGGCCGTCGCGCGGGACTTAAGCGACCGGCCGGGATTCGCGCGCCCGCCGTCCCGCCCGCTCCATCACCGCGAACCACCCCATCATCGCGGGGATCCCCACCAGGAGGAAGGCGTAGAGGGAGAGCAGCGAGCCGCCGGGGACGGCCTCGCGCACCAGGCGGCCGTCGCGCCAGGTCAGCCCCAGCTTGACGGAATCGGGCCCGAAGGCGTGCAGCGCGGCGACGGCCAGCAGGCCGGCGAGCCCGCACGCGGCCAGGAGCGCCTGGATCGCGGGGAAGGGCCGGAGCCGGTCGCGCCGCCGCCACATCGCGAGACCGACGACGTTCGCCGCCGCGAAGCACAGCGCCCACCAGGCCGCAATCCCCGGGGACTCCGAGACGAGCGTGGCCGCCCCGACCAGGATCCACAGGGTCCCGCCCAACTGGCCGCCGAACCATCCCCCGGTGTTCCACTGGAACTGGCCGGGGCCGGGCATCGGGTCCTTCGTCGGCATCCGAGAACCTCCCGTCGAAGTCGAAGGAGCGGGCTCAGCGCGACAGCCACGCGACGGCCGCGGCGAGGTGCGCGACGGCCCGGTCGACGTCGTCGTCGGTCGTGAACGCCCCGAAGCTGAAGCGGACGGACGATCGCAGGCAGTCGGCCGGCACCCCCATCGCGACGAGCGTGGGCGAGGGCTGCGTGGAGCCGCTGGCGCAGGCCGAGCCCAGCGAGACCGCCACGCCGGCCAGGTCGAGCTGCATCAGCAGGGCGTCCCCCTCGATGCGCAGGAAGCCCAGGTTGACCGTCTGGGGCAGCCGCCGCGACGGGTCGGCCGGGCCGTTGAGGACGATCCGGTCCGCCCCGACGGTGCGCCGGAGGCCGTCGATCAGGCGGGCCGCCAGGCGACGCCAGGTCTCGGTCCGCGATCGATATTCGCGCCGCCAGAGGTCCAGCGCGGTCGCGAAGCCGACGGCCAGCGGGACGGCGATGGTCCCCGGCCGCCTCCCCTGCTGCTGGCCCCCGCCGAACAGCCGGGGCGTCAGCCTCACGCCCCGGCGCACCAGCAGCACGCCCGAGCCCGGGGGCCCGTGGAACTTGTGCCCGCTCGCGGCCAGCGTGGCCACTCCGAGCGCCGCGAAGTCCACCGGGATCCGGCCCACGGCCTGCACGGCGTCGGTGTGGACCGGGATCCCGCGCGCCGCGGCGAGGTCGGCGAGCCGGGCGACGGGCTGGATCGCGCCGGTCTCGTTGTTGGCGAGCATGGCCGTCGCCAGCCGGGTCCGCTCGTAGAACGACGCGGCCATGCGGTCGACGTCGACGATCCCCTCGGCGTCGACCGGGGCGACGTCGGCGACGTAGCCGCGGGCCTCCAGGTGGGCGACCATGCCGTTGACCGCCGGGTGCTCGATCGCCGTCGTCGCGACCCGCCCCGGCGGGGCCGACTCGTCGACCGCCAGCCCGAAGACGGCCAGGTTGTTCGCCTCCGTCCCGCCCGAGGTGAAGACGACCTCGTCGGGACGGGCGTGGAGGATCTCGGCGACCGTCTCCGTCGCCTCCTCGAACGCCCTCCGCGCCCGTCGCCCGGCGGAATGCCGGCTCTCGGCGTTCCCCGCGGCCAGGAAGTGGGGGGCCATCGCCTCCAGGACCCGGGGATCCAGGGCCGTCGTGGCGTTGTGGTCCAGGTAGATCGTCGTGGCGTTCATGGCGATGATGGAGAGGGGCGAAGGGACCGGAGGCCGCCCGTCCATTATCGGCTCCGCGCCGCGCCGCGTCCAATGCCCGCACGGATGTCCCCCGGTCGAGGAGCGCCGAACATGGGAGATGCAAGGGAGTCGATCCACCACGCCGCCGCGGAGGGCTTCGCCGTCGCGGCCGACGACTACGCCCGCGGGCGGCCCGACTATCCCCCGGTGATCCTCGCGTGGCTCCGCGACGACCTGGGCGTCGGACCGGGGACGACGGTCGTCGACCTGGCCGCCGGGACGGGCAAGTTCACCGCGAGGCTGGTCGAGGCCGGCGCGACCGTGACCGCCGTCGAGCCGATCGACGCGATGCGCGAGCGCCTGGCCGCCGCCCTGCCGGGCGTGCCGGCGCTCCCCGGGACGGCGACGTCGATCCCGATCGCCGACGCCTCGGCCGACGTCGTCGCCTGCGCCCAGGCGTTCCACTGGTTCGCCACGCCGGGGGCCCTGGCCGAGATCCGCCGCGTCCTCCGTCCCGGCGGCCGGCTCGGCCTGGTGTGGAACGCCCGCGACGAGCGGGTCGGCTGGACGGGCCGGCTGGCCCGGATCACCGAGCCCCACGAAGGTGGGGCCCCGCAGTTCCGCACGGGTGCCTGGCGCGACGCCTTCCCCGCCGAGGGCTTCGGCCCGCTGCACGAGCGCACCTTCTCCCACTCCCACGCCGGCCCGCCGGGCGACGTGATCGTCCGCCGCGCCCTCTCCACCAGCTACATCGCCGCCCTCCCCCCGGAGCGGAAGGCCCAGGTGCGCGACGAAATCCTGGCCCTCATCGCCTCTGAGCCCGAACTGGCCGGCCGCGACGAGGTCGTGGTCCCCTACCGGACGTTCGCCTACTGGACGGAGAAGGCGTGAGCCGTCATTCCGCCCGTAAGTCCAGGCCGATCAGGGTGATAGAGAAGACCCCGGCTTGACTTGGGCTCTGCGGCGACGATACTCTTCCAGGAGACTCCGGGGGTGACCTCCTCGCGACAGTCCGGCGGCATCAATCGGCCGGAAGAGGGGATGGCGGTTCACAACCCACAGAATCCGACGGCAGGTGGTCCCATGCAGTCCGGCCGATATTATCTACGGTCCCGGCGAACCTTGCTCGGCTCCTATTGCCGGGGGCTCGATCTCCTCGGCATCCAGGGCCGGATCGAACTTTCCCGCTACAGGCGCGACGACGACGCCGCGATCGCCCGGGCCTGGGCCGTGACCGGGAAGGCCCTGCGCAAGTCCATGAGACGATTCGCCGCCCAGGAGTCGATCGATGTCGGAAGAGGTGGGACCGCCGAAGCCTGACGTCCCCACCAGGCGAGACGACGAGCGGAAGGCCCCCCAGCCGACCGACCATGTGGGATCGTCCGCTCGCCCCGCCCGCCTGGAGGCGGAGATCCTACCGGCCGCGAAGCCCGGGAGGGCCGCCCGCCGCGCGACGATGGCGCGCAGCATCTTCGTCGGCCCGCTCCCCCCGGCGCAGGAACTCCAGAGATACGATAAGGTCCTCGAAGGGGCGGCCGACCGGATCCTGAAGATGGCCGAGTCGGAACAGAGGCACGGCCAGCAGATGGACCGGGACGCCCTCGCGGCCGATCGAGAGATCGCGTCGCGTGGCCAGCACTACGCCCTGATCGCGACCGGCGGCCTCGGTGCGGCCGGGCTCGTGCTCGGGCTGACCGGCCATGATTGGCTCGGGGGAGTTTGCTTCATCTCGGCCTTGGTCCCGGTCGTGGCCGGTTTCCTGGGGGGACCAGCAAACCCGACGAAGCCCGAGGCCCCCGATCCGAAGCGTCTCCCCCCGACTCCACCGAAGAAAGGCGAGGCGCACGGCACCGGCGATTCCTGACCCGATCGACCCGAATCCAGGTCCGGGCCGCGACCGTCACCCCAGGCACCGCAGGGTCAGCAGCAGGCCGATGAGGAACAGCGGGACGCCGATCAGGTAGAACGGCCCGGCCCCCAGGGCCATGCCGACGACCATCAGCGAGAATCCCGCGGCCACGCCGGCCATCCGGCCCGCCAGCGACAGGACGCCGAAGACGAGGCGGAACGGCAGCGTGAGGATCCACCAGGCGGCGGAGAACAGGAAGCCGACTCCGGCCAGCACGGGATTCCTCGCTCCTCGGTAGGGGGATCGCGACGCGCCGGGCCGGGCCCCCGCCGCGGGGACGGGCCGGGACGCCCGATGGACCGGGCGCGGTCGGTAGGACTGGGCTTGTCTCATGGCGATGACTCGGTTAATACGGCCCGTTGAGAAGGCGGGAGGCCGCGTCCTGGCCATCAGGTCTATCGACGCGGCGCTCCGAACGGATTCATCCATCGGGTCAGTATCTTCGCGTCCCACCAAGGATTATTGCGGACGGCCGGGTTTTGACAAGCGGCCCGCGCAGGCGTGGTCTGGCGAAGGTATCGGCAGGGAGGCCGACCCGTGCGGCAAGTGTTGCTCGTGATCGTGCTCGTGGGTGCGGCCTTCGGCGGCGGCGCGCTGGTCAGCGGCCCCGGATTCCGATGGGCCCAGGAGCACCTGCTGGACTACATGGGCCTGAAAGACGGCGGCGAGATCGACACCCTGGAGCTGACCCCGCCCCCGGGCGCGGCGAAGCCGGGCGTCGCCGAGCCGCTCGCCGGGCCCGCCGCGGCGAAGTCGGCCCCCGCGACCGCGGCCTCGGCCCCCCCTCCGGCCCCCACGCCCAGGGCCACCGAGCCGTTCACGGAGGCCCAGGCGACCGCGCCGGCCCCCTCCCCTTCCCCCGCCGCTGACGCCCCCAAGGCCCCCGCCCCCGCCGAGCCGGCCCAGGCCGCCGGCGCGGGGATGCTGGGCGCGTTGAACGCGATGCTCACGCCCCCCAAGGCCGCCGAGCCGGCCCCCACCGACCCGGCCCTCGCGCCGTCGAGCCTCCCCCCGCTGGAGGCGGCCCCGGGCCCGGCCCCCGCCCCCGCCGGGACGCCGCCCGTCGCGCCGTCGACACCCGGCGGCGAGTGGGCGGAGGTCCGCCGCAAGCTGGATTCCGCCGGGGTCTCCCGATACACGATCGAGGGGGAGCCCGGCGGCCGGGTCGTCTTCGCCTGCCTCATCCCGCTGGCCGGGAAGCAGGCCGTCTCCCAGCGGTTCGAGGCCGAGGGGGAGGATGAATTCCAGGCCGCCCAATCGGTGTTGAAAAGAATCAACCTGTGGCGGGCTTCGCACGCCGCGCCGGAGAATCCGTAACCCGAAACCCACGCGGGGGGAGGTCGCCGGTCCGTCGTTGGACGAAGGCGGTATAATCGCCGCGGTGAAGTCGCTGTGAAATTTCGGTGCTCCTCGGGCGTCGCCGCCGGCCGATAAGAAGATGTCGCCCCGGGCGACGCGACGCCGGCGGGCCGTCAGAAAGGTTCGGGCCGCCATGGCCGAGGGCGCTCCCCTCCGCTTCCTCCTGATCGTGACGGGCAGCACGCTGCGGGCCGAGCAGATGGACCGGCCGCTGGCGTACTACCTCAAGCGCCGCATCGAGGAGGCCCTGGAAGCGTCCCGGGACGCGGACCTGGCCGACTACGAGGTCCACGTCGTCGCCGACTTCCGCTGGCTCCACGACGAGTCGCTGCAAGGCATGGCGACGGTCTCGCTGGGGGGCCCCGGGGTCAATGAACTCGCGCATCGATGGCTGGAAGAGGTGCCCGTCGCCCTGGCGGTGAACGAGCGCTACTTCATCCAGATGGACCCCGAGCTGGCCGAGCCGCACGCCAGCGTCTGGGGCATGGACAACCCGACGACCCAGATCGCGGTCTCCGTGTTCCTCGACCGGTTTCTCCCACGGTTCCTGGAACGTTGTGCCACGGTCCCCCCCGCGTCCCTCGACCTGGACGACGACGGGGACCCCGAGTCCGACGACTGACGGATCCCCGGCCGGCCCGCATCGCCCCCTCTCCCCAGCCGCCCGTCTTCGGACCCTCCCGATCGGTCTTGCAGCGAGCCCTCCCCGCCGGCCGCGAGCCTCGGGGCGGGCGTCCATGACCCAGGAGACGCCCGGCCGCCGTCGGCGGGCCCGCGCC